>Ga0102820_1000233_pt1 | contig 17706 bp, 10 predicted proteins | sample ColrivemetaGS709_FD_78192 | JGI IMG/M metagenome (GOLD analysis project Ga0102820, IMG submission 78192) | Estuarine microbial communities from the Columbia River estuary - Ebb tide non-ETM metaG S.709 | ecosystem: Environmental > Aquatic > Marine > Intertidal zone > Estuary | place: USA...
TATACTGTGTTAGCAATTGTGGCTATAGACGTTGCTGTCTTAAAAGCTTTTTCCGATGGATTTCTAAAATCCCTAAAATTAACTTTTTCGCCGTCCGAAGTACCAAAAATAAAGTCTCCATTTTCTATGCTAAAATTTGTTTTAGGATCATATATTTCTCCCGCCTGTTTTTTACGCACTAGATCGCCGTTAGATAGCCTGTTGTTTTGAAAGTCATCAACGAATTCTGCTTGATTGGCTTTGTATGTTTTTAATGTACTAGATAGATTAACAAAAGAATTGTTGACGGAGTTCATTATGTCGGCATAGTGCATGTATTCTGGGTCACTTGCAGAGTAGTTTACTATCTCGTTAGCCGCTTTTACGTATTCGTTTTTTTGGTTAATCAAGTAACTTTGAATAGCTTTTTGCTGTTCCGGTGAAACCCCTGTTAGATCAACATTTGATTTCATTTTATTAACATAACCTGCTATTTGCTTGTCCACAGCTTTAGCTTTGATCTCCTGCTCTTTTACAAGACGCCTTGCTCTTTCCCTGCCCGCTTGAATACCTTTACTAGCTTTTTCAAGTTCAGCGCCTACAATACCGCCTACATCTAAAAAACCTCCATCTTTAAGTCCTCCAGTTGCAGCAAATAATTCCCCTTGTATTAATTGTTGATTTGCCATATATTTTTTTTTATCCTGACTGTGCGCCCATCATGTTTTCCATAAAGCCGAATTGTCCATCGCCACCGCCCATTTCAGATAAACCTGGTATTGACGGCAATACAGCTCCAGCTAAACCGGTAACCCCACCTATTATTGACTTCGTAGCTGCTGCTTTAGCTGCTTTAGCCGCACCAAGTCTTTGCTGAGACATACCCAATAATGTTTCTGTTTGAGATTTTTTGGCTTGCCTAGATTGTAGTTCGCCTGCGCGCTCTTGCATATCAAGTTGGCCCGCCATGTTTCGCTCTGCCATTTGGTTTGCTTGCTCTTGCTGGCCTATGCTAACAGATGCAGTTCTTAAATTTTGTGATTGTTGACCTGCTAACGATTGTGCTAATGCTGCAATTCCAGATCCTCCAGCCGCTCCCTGCAGGCCAGACATAGTATTAGCCAAGGCTTGCTGCTGCTGTTCTGCTGCAAATTGCGCTTGGCCTTGATTTACAGTTAAGTCTTCCATGGTATTTTCCATGTTAGCATACGCGTTAGATGTATCTAAATTTTTAAAATTAGCCATCTGCCTGTTGTATGCTGTTTGAGCATCCCGTAATTCTCTTTTTCTTTTACCGCTACCAATCAAACCGCCGGCAATTCCAGCGAGCCCTTTGACAGCTCCTAATATTGGTAACATATCTTTATTTATTTATAGTTTTATTATTACGTGTTATTTACTACTCTCAAAAATCTCTGTACCCACAGAAAACATTTCTATACTATTTGAAGAATTGTTTCTAAATTGAGCATTTAAGTAGTAGCCTGTAAGTGAATTTATATTTGTTGAGTTTGTTTTACTAAACAATATGAAGCTGGTAAGTGATGGTCTTTGTGCGGCGGGTGGTATTTCGCATGTAATAGCATTATTAGAGTAATCTATTGCTGTTATAATACCAATTTTTTTTATTGTCTCACCATTTGGATCATTTGTATAATAAGCGGTATCTCCTATTTGAACCGAAACTTGTATAGGCTCTGGGAATATTAGTGTTATTTCATCCATAATTAAGGGTGTGTATATGTTAATGTTGCCCCTACTCCGACGCTACCTATATTAGATACATACGCATTATATTCATAGCTATGGCCTGAGAGCAAGGGGAATTCAGCTGTAAAGTCGCTTGTATCTCTGCTACAATTGCAATTATAAAATTGATATTCCGTGCCAGCAGTTGTGTCTTTAGCTTGTATTCCTTTCACTTGTATTGTTCCGCCATTTGCATTTATATTTGTCCCACCTGCAATTAGAACAGGGGAGCCAGTTATCGGATCTGCGCCGACTGTTCCTGGTTGCGTAGTTACACTAGGAGGAGGATCAGGAACTACCAATATAGCGTCTAGGTCAAATGTAAACGTTACGTCATCCCATCCATAAGCCTGAGTATATACCTCGCTGGTTAATGTCCAGTTATTGGGATCTGCGGGGTCATTTTCCATATCTACATTAGTTAGGAAAACTTGATTGTTATTTGCTAAGCTTAATGTTTCGGTAGAATTATTTAAAACTGTTATTGTGTCGCTAAAGGTTATTTCTTTTGAAACCGCGTCTACAGTCAATACTGTTACGCCGTCTGGCAAATTAGTATCATAAAAGCTCATTCCAGCTGTTATGCCGGTTACGTCTGTTACTTTTTGAACATCGCTGGATCCGCCGCCGTCGAAAGTTATAGGATATTCGGGTAGATTTATAATATAAGCATCAGTTATAGGGGATAGTGCAATTAACGTATTCCCCGTGTTGTTGGTTATATTAAAAGAAAGACTAAGAGGTGTTCCAGGCTGTTTTGATAGGCCGGTTGAAGTAAAGTTCCCAGGAGAAACACTTATAGACCTAGCTGTAAATGTATTATAGGTTACGCTTATAGAAATATATTGATCTAAACTAACGGTGACTTGCTGACTAAAGCTTCCAGAAAATATACCGTCAATTGTTATGCTATACGTTTCATTTTCAGTAACAGCCGGGAAGGTTATATCTACAGACTCGCTTCCTGTTGAATCTAACAAGCCGTTGTATGTGTTAGTACCTGAAAATATGTTTTGATCAGATGTGAGTACGTATGAAGCACCAGGGTCCCCGTTAACTGTGTAAGTTCTTAAATCTCCTGCCTGTGGCAATACCGAGGAATTAAAGGAATACGAATCTATTTTTAAGGACGGAGCAAAAGCGACCGCAGCTATTTCCCACGAATCCCCTGTAACACTTGCGTTTCCAAAAGTATAAAATATCTCTATAGTTGTACTTATTATTTGGTTTTGAGCGTTAGTAACATGCGAATACGACACACTGTAATCCGCCATATTCCCGCTTGTTATAGCTATAACAGGGGTACTGACGAAATAAGTGCCAGGCGCGGCTGATACTACTTGGGTAAACACATTTTTGGTTTGACCAAAATTACCAGGTGCGCTATATGTAGCGTTTAAAGTGGAAGGTGTTACGTTTATTGCTTGGGCGTATGTTACCGTCCCTGAAACCGTAGTGTCAGCTGTAGTCGCTAATCCTTTTATGCATAAATCTATTATTATATCATTAGTGGGCATAATTGAACCTGGTATTAACGTAACCGTACACAAAACATTCTCAACGTTTATAGCGCTTTGGCTAAAAACTACATTAGACACAAAATCCGGGTACGGCAATATAACACTAAAATTGTCCGCGTCTAAAGAAAAACCCGAATCGGGTACCAATGTAAGTATAATGTTTTGAAAGTCTGTTAAAACAGTGCCAGCTCTTATGGCACTTAGAGAATGAAAGCATTCTACTGAAAAATTTCCTACGTTTACTGTGTTGCTCATATTAAGGTATTATATCTCCGGTTAAAACGTCTAGCGTCAGTGCTGAGTTGTTTGGCTGTACTGCTGCATAAACCTCTTGCTCTTCTTTAAATATCTGCATTGTAACGCCGTTTCCGTGTGTATTTAATAGTCCGCCTGCTTCATAAGTATCTGGAATCAATCCAAAAACAATATAACTTGGATTATTAGGATCTGGTGCATTTGCTATTATTTGTTGAGCGGTTTCAATATCTATTGTCACCAAATTATATCTGTCCCTGGTTGCGTTAAAGTCGTCATTAGGGGTTATGTATTTTTGGAACGGGGCTTCATGCCTTAAATCTGTATTTGTAACCCCTTGTGCGAGAGCGGAGGGAATTGTACCTGTCCATAGCACATCTCCTGTTGGGCTGTCTGGATTGCCGTTGGTGTCTCTAGAAAATGAATCAAAACAATGATTGCCCTCAGGTGTTAAGTCATCAAATGTATTGCCTACGTAAACCCTAGCAATAAATGTGTCGTTTCCGGTAATTATATAAGTACCCCTTCCGCAGCCATGGAAGCTACTTGGTATCGCCGCCATTGGAACCGGAGTAGGATCAGTTGCATTTGGATCAGTCCAGGTTCTTGCACCTTGAGCGTTTCTGGTTGTTATTAAAAACTCTAAATTAGCCACAGCTGCAGCAATAGTGTCACCTACTACTTGTTGCGTACCCGTATTTCCATCAGGATCTTCCACTGTCATAGTAAAATCTATTAAGCCAGGTTGCTGTCCGTCTGGTACACAGCTATTTGGTATATACCAATTACCTGAGCCGTCATTAATAGGTTCAGGTTGTGCCATCCAAACCGGTAGGTTCGGAACTGGGGTTTGTATAAATAACTGTTCAGGAAAATGATCCGGATCTGCTAATATTATAGGATTATAAGTGAAACAATCTCCTGGTAATAAGTTTGGCGATGGAGCAGTACTAACAAAATAAGGATCTTCAGGTACTTCTAAAAACTGTAGAGTAACGGTGAAAGTATTACATATAGAACCACAGCACGCTTCAACTACAAATGTTCCTGCTTGCCCGTAAAAATTTAAATCAGGATTAAACACAAAAAAGCCGTTTGAGTTTAATGTTAAATTTCCACCTGAAGTAGAATCTAGCACCAAGCTATATGTTGTGGTTTGAGAACAGTTTGTTGGGCCCACTAAAGTTTGTGTTAAAACAATATCTTCTGTTCCTTCATAAAACTGATCCACTACGTTTGGCAATTCCTCTTCTACGTAGCACGAAGGATCTATACATACATTTATATAAAAAGCGGTAGGCTCTGTGTCGCCAGTCAACTGATCTGCTCTCCCTATGCCCTGAACAGAAAACTCAGGTGTACTAACGTTTGTGTCACAGTTGTCGTTGAAAAACGTTGATAACCCTTTTATGTAATTAAAATGCTTACCTTCTTTTGTTATAAATTCTTTAACTTGCCCTTCTTGTAGGTCAGTGTAAACTGAACTAGCATACCAGCCTGGCGTAGTTGTAACGCCTGTTGGTATTAAACCTTGGGATACAATTTCAGCTATAGAAAAGTCTCTTAAATCATTTTCACCGTCAACAACTGAATAAACGTATTCTAGAGATTCAGTACCAGTGTAGTTTAATGTTTTAAAGCCTTTAACCACAGGAGAAGCGTCGTTTATTATTAAATCAACAGAGCTTTCATAGTACTTGCCATTTTTACTTTGTGGGCCAATGCCGTAAAAACTATTATAATTTTCATTACTTTTATGCTGCCAAATCGCCCCTGATTTAAACGTATAATAATTGTTATTTAAATAAGCGCCGCTTTCAGGTATAAAACTTTTTCTACTAGACCAGCCGTTTATGTTTTCAGCAAAAGATACTGTAGTTTTAGTGGTCGGTAACTTTTGAGTAGGCGTTGGGCAATCTGGATCTTGGTTTAATCTGTCAAAAACCTTTACAGATAATTTATCTTGCCACTCTGTAGTTAAATTAGACAGGGTTAAGTTGTATTCACCTGAGGTAACATCGTAAGAACCTATTAATATATTATTAGCTATTAGGTTGTCGCTAAAGAAATCGCCCATTCCATATCTGGAAACTTCCTCTATACCATCTCTTGATAACCTTAAAACAGCGCCTCTCGCTTGATCCGTAAAGTAAACTCTATATCCAAACTTAGCAAAAGATTCTGGATGATTTGATATACCAAACTCTCCAGCAAATGGAACAGATTGTCCCAGTACATTATTTGTGCCAGTAAGATTAGTATTGCCATCAGCATTAAATAATGCATCTTTATCAGCTAGTATTTTTAATACTTTATCCTCACAAAAAGTAACAAGGTCAGTGTCTCTGGTATGTAATTTTTTAATACCACCGTATATAGGATTAAGATCCTTAGTTATTTGTAACCCTTGTATAAATTGATTTAAATTATTTATGTTAGAGTTAGAGTTATATATACCCGAATAAATAAGACCGTTAGGCTTTCTTTCTTCTCCGTAAGGCTCATCCAGTGGAGCGGAAACTATTGGCCCTTTGTCTATTGTAGGTTGATTATAATCATCTCTTATGCGGTTTGACTCAACTCCGTTACCGTAAGAATAACAGTTATGCCAATCCAAAGTTTTCTCTACTCCATGCTCATTTATTGGAAATGCATCAGAGGCTTGATAGTATAAATCTAAATCGACCGCCTCCCTAGGCTCTGTTTCAAAAATAGCCGGGTTGGTTGATGTTAAAGTTCTGTTGCCCGCTCCGATAACCTCTTCTAAAACTTGTACGTGAGGGAGAGAACCACCTCTATCTTTATCTAATGAATTTCTATCTCCATTAAATTTTGCAAAAAAGTCTATATTTCCATTAGGGCCGAGTGGCTCTTCTAGCTTGACAGCTAAAGTATACATGTGATTACCCGCATCAGAATCTGGTTTGCAATTAAATAGTCCAACGTTAATCAACTTGCCTCTTCTTGACCTGTAAGCCTCTACATCTTCAACCCCGTACACGTTACTTTTGTTGCCGTTTCTGCTGTCTATAAATCTTACCATAACACCCGGCTGCAATAGCCCGTTGCTCTGTCCGACATCCCCAGCTAAGGGGCCTAAATAATCACTGCCTCCAACCCCGGCACATCCAAATCCAAACGATGATTCCCCGTTTGTTGGTGGATTATACCATGCTATCGTATTATCACTTTTGTTGGAGCCATTACCTCCCCAAGCACCAAAGCCCATAACTTGTTCCTTAGCAAAATCATCTCCACAAACTTCAAACCAAGGATCATCATCTTCTCCTGGATCTTGATAATTCCACCCAAATTTATTTCCATTACCTTCTGTATTGGTGCTTTGCTTAAACACGTTTATACGCTGCTCGCCAAGAACGCCGTACACTTTTTGCATAGCGTCAAAAGGTTTAATTATATTTTCCTGAAACGCAAAATCTTTATTGATTTTTACAAAAAATCGCCCTTCAAATTCAGGCTTATTCTCTTTAACTTCTTTAAAAACATTTATTGAAACCGTTGCACCCTGTGCTAGATTACTTAAAAAATTTGCATCTTCACCTAATGGGTCGTCTAATAAAACCTCGTAAAGATTACCTATTCCAGTTGGGCCTCCACTTGCTATTCTGTATTCCGCTGTTCTTGATCCACCAAATCTTATTACAAGCAAGTGCTCTGATGTAAAAGATTCTTGGAAAGGGTCATTGTTGCCGGCTCCAGATGGCCCATTAAACTCTAACCTAATAAAATCTGGTTCAAACCCTGTTTCAATTTGTACCCTAGCAAATGCTACGGACCTGTTAAATGTTGCAATAAAATCTGGAGCTTCAGGCTCTATAGCCAAAACCTTATACCTTGCTTCTTCCGCAACATATACATCTGTGTCGTGCTGTTTTTTTAAGACTAAGTACGACTCTTCTGTTATTTTATTTCTTTCAGACGAAGGGAAGCTTATCCATACGTTACCATCTTCAGCGTTGTAATAGCGATCTAATGCTAAATTGTAATATTCGTTTGATGTTTCTTTTATAAAATATTTGAAATGTGTTGCCCACGAAGGAGGTGCGTGATTAGCTAAAAATTTCAAGCTAACTACAGATGAGGCATCTGACTTAGGTATAGCTATAGATGCGTTGTTATTTGTAAACACAGGTGTTTCTCTGCCGTACTCATCTAGATACAAAAGGCCCGCTTGGTACGTTCTTAGTGACTTTATAGAATCGTAAGGCATTCTTAACAAATCCTCGTCATTAGCGCCAGGATGTGTTAGCGCTTGCTTGTCTACACTGATATCTATTACAGCAGGCACATTGTAGCTCTGCAAATAGTTACCGTATACTATTCTATTCTTCGTTATCTCTAGCGCCTTAGCTTTACGAGGTACGTTGTCCCATGGTCTTATTATTTGATTAGAATCAATGACTGCACCAATAATCTCAGATTTTATACTAAAAGAAGTTATTGATTTATCGTCAATTGTATCAACCAGATAAACAGCATTAGATATAGACTCTTTATATAGAATCTCAATTTCTTTAACATCGTCATTACCCCAGGTCAAATCTAATATATCTAGCTTTCTTATATTATTGGTCATGCCAATATTGTAAGCGTCAGATGATACATATTTAAATTCGTTGCCTAAGAACGCTGGCTTTGTCCAAGGGGAGAAGGTAGAATACTGATTATTTTTGTATTTCCATCTATACGCAAAACGTACAAACCTAAACTCGAACATAGGCATATCTTCTTCCAATAAAATTTCCCAAATAATCGGCTCTATATTGCCAAGATCGTCATAGGCTTTAATTATGTCTTGAGATATGGATAAAATATTTATAGTAATAGAGGTAGTTCCTGATCCAGAAACAACTTCTGCTCTAATGCCAAACTCGTTTATTTCGTTTGAGTCGTTTATGCGGCTACCCACTAAATTTACTATACTTCCCGCAGCCCAAGTTGGAGCGGCGCTAGTAGTTATAGTTACTTGCCCTGTAATCCCAGCGGGATAATTAGTCGGATTTTCTTGCGCCTCAGCATAAGTGGGCATAGAAATGTAGTCTTCTGGATCAGCGTTAGCTGGTATAAATGTAAAGTTTTCTTGATCTGTTACAGTGTATTCAGAAGTTACAGGAGTTATACCTGTGCCCGGGCCGCCAACAACGCTGGCAAACATTGCTATATTAGGGGAGGTTAATGGGGATTTTTTTATTACAGTAATATCTTCTTCTACGAAGTCTCTGGTATATATTTTAGAATGAGTTGTAAAATTAGGGGTAGAATTTTGAAAGTCAGCGATGTTCAATCTTTTAGGCTCAGTTTGATCGTCTGTCCAATATAAAACATTATCTATAACACTTACGCCGGTTATTAGATTTTCTTTTCTAAAGTTTAAAAAGTTTGATATTGCCTTGCTTTCAACCAAGAGAGGCGAAACAGTTTTATCTGAGTCTGAAAATTGCGCTACAACGCTAACTTCGTTAGAGGCTATAAACCAATATATCTTATTAGTCAACGTGTCTACAAAGCTGCCTATACATATGGCATTAGTTAAACTATTAATATAATCACTTCCCCATTCTATAAACGAAGATGTAGATGGATTATATGTTTTGTTTAAAACCTCAGTATTACCTTTTATATTTTGTAAAGCACCCGTATCCGATCCTTCAGATGTGGATATCTCTAAATTTAAAGCATCTCTATACTGGCCTTCTGGTATTAGTCTTTCGTCTTGGTCTTTGTTCATTTTACCGCCACGAAAGGTGTGCAAGAATTCTGCCATATTAATGTTTTATTTGCTTAGATTTACCTCTCATTATTTGAGTAATCTCTTCTAATTTTATATTTGATAATCTTAATTTAGCATTTCTTTTTGCTGCAGATGATTCTTTTTTAAATCTTTGCACGACATACTCTGGTATGTTCGGCCTAACGGATAAAATAGCGTAAGCAATATACTTGTACAAAGCTTCTTCTGCTAATTTATGAATTACCATTTCTTCATCTGTAGCTAACCCATCTGAAACGTATTTTAAAGTAACAATACGGTTGCACATGTCCGAGCTAAATCTAATTAACCCCTGTATCGGGTCTATAAAGAAAACACCATTGGATTGCATGTATTGAGGATCTAATCCGTATCTTTGCCCAATATTGCCTCTTTTAATTAAATCTGACTCACGTTCGCTTAAATCGTTGCCGCTTCCATTGCCACGTTGCCTAAAATCATGCCACGTATTAGACTCTTGAGACTCTAAGATTTCTCTATTCTGCTGATCAAACAAGTATTCGTAATTATGATCTTGAAGTATTGGTAAAGGGTTACTTGTTTTGGAAGTTGGATATATGATACGCTCAACCCCGTTATCGTTCCATGTTAATTTTACATAGTTTACGTAATCCTGCGGTAAGACAAAGTATAGCTGTGGCCCAACCTCTATCTCAACAGATTTGTTTGAGGGTAATATGTCAAAGTTAAATTCTTGTATACCACGCATTGCATGAAACAAGACATCAGTTCTTTTTATTTTGCTAATTATTTTTCCTTCGCCAATATAAGAAATCATAAAGTTATTAATAACATCCTTTATGGTTGTAAATTGGTAATCACCGTAATTTTCATCCCAACTGTTCCACTGGCCATCCGCACCGAGATAATATTGTTCGTTATTTTGAGTAAGTAATCCCATTTATTATGATTTTTCTTGTTGTGTATTCCTAACCTCTTCTTGAGTTGCGAGTTGATTAACAGCTAGTTCTTTCGCTGCTAAGCTTGCTAGCTCAAGCACCTTTATAACCAATTCAGTTTCCTCAGAGGCGTGTAGTTCAAAATCAACGGAATATGTTGAATCATATAAGGCTTCACCTAATACCATTTGGTATTTCCATTCAACTTTAGCAGGCTGCTTTATATACGTTAAATCTACGTCTAGTTGTATTTCTTGATCTCCATATACTTTAAGGCCTCTGTTGTCGGCTACATATATAGGTCTAACGTTTTTGGGTTTTGTAAGTGGAGAAGAATTTATATATAAAAACTCGTTTGCATTAATCCTTTCTACAGTGACTTCCTCTATTGTTGTTTGAGGTGTTTGTGGCCCTAGAGCAGGATCTAGTATTAATTTTGTTGTAGAATTTTTATATATTATAGTACCAAGGCGGTACATATCTTGCGGCAATGTAAATGAGCTATCCGCTATTGAATACGTAAGATTATCACGTTTTTCAAATATAGCTATTTTTTCATTAAGTAACTTTAGCATATCTGAATATTCAGTATCATTACCTGGTAATCTACCAAATTGATTTATATCGTAAAAGTATTGCTCAAATAAATCTAACTGCGCTTGATTTGCAAATAAATTAAATTCCTGAGGCGTAACATACCCTCGTTGTTCTTTGTTGAGTATTGATAATACTCTTTGATAAACAGTATCTATGCTTACAGCCATATTCTATTATTTATAGTAATTAAGCCACCCCAAAGATGGCTTAACCACTATGAGTGACTATTAAAGTCGTTTTTCAATTGCCTTGTAAACCTCAACGCCGTCGTCTGTTTTAAACCAAGCAGCTAATGCTGAATATGGGTTTTCATCAAACGGTATAGTTAAAAGTTTTCTTTTGGCATCACCATATGTAAATGTTCTTTGATCCGCGGATAGCTGAATAATTCTAGCTTCAACCGCTTTAATACCAAAGTTTCTTAATTGCACGTTGTCATCTTGAGCTAGCTCCGTAAATAACAATGGATTTCTTTTAGCAAAAATTAATCCATCTCTTTTTAATTCACTGCTAGACAGATCGTTTACTTTATTTCCAAACTCAACTCTTAATATAGCTTCTAGCTCATCAACACTAAGTGATTTAGCTAAATTTAAAGCCGCTATCTCCGCTTCAATCCAATCTAATTGGTTTGCTGCTTGTTGGGCTGGTTTGTATTCTTCGTAAACTTCATTTCTAAATGGATGATATAAAGAAAGTAATTTTTGTAAAACTTGGTTTTCTTTTGGTACACGCAGTGCGCCATCTCTCATTACAATTCTACCCAGTGTAGCTGGTCCTTGTTGTTCATCAGCAAATGGGGACCTTTGATTGGTGGCATATTTTAGCTCTCTTTGATACCCTTGCTCCTCGTCAAACCAAAGTAACGGTCGCTTAGCTGTATGCCGTGAAGGTATTGTAAATACTAAAGGTCGCTTATTGCTTTTTAACGTGTATAACCTATCTTTAATTTCCCAACTAGGTTTAGTTGGTTGTGCTGCTTCTTGTTTTGCAACAATTGGCTGAGGTGCAACCTCAATTGTTTCTTCTGCTTTAGCTTTCTTAGCCATAATATAATATAATAAAAATGTTAATAAAGGTAATAACTACCCCCGTAGATTCAACGAGGGTAATTACTACATTAAAGTAATACTAGACTGTTGATTTCAACAATACGAAGTTGTTAGCAGCTTGTACACATAGTGCTCTTTCAGATAAGAAATGAACATTCATTTCATCTGCGTCACTTGTGAAGTTACCACCAACTGAACCAGTTACCCAAGACTTTAATCTACGGTCATCAGCTTCAGAAGCTCTGTAACGGATGTGTAGGAATGGTCGAGAGATATTTTTTCCTAATTGTTGATCATAAACTGTTGAAGTTCCAGCTGGTACCAAAACGCCATCCACATCAGCAACTAATCCACGAGTAGTAGAATCGTTTAGATATTTCCAGTCAGTTTTATAGAAGTCATAAGAACCTCTACGGAATCCAGAGAACCCTAAGTTCAACGCCATATCTGCAGAGTTGTCAAATACACCGTAAGATGTACCGCCAGCTCCGTAGGTATTTTGGTTTGCAAGCATGTTGTCAATAGACAAAGAAGTTGTTCTATCTAAGAAAAGCATGTTTTCTTCAATAGCTCCTTGCTTATCTAGCTCAGCTAAAATAGTGTCGAATTCAGCTAGACCTGGGCTTGGTGCACCACCAGCAGCGGCAGAGGCTCCAAAATCAGCGTCGTTGTATACAAGACCACGAGTTTCCAGTACAGAGAATAAACCGTCAGAACCAGTGATTGTTCCACCACCACCAAATCCAGCAGCTTGTGCAATATCTCTTGTTGTTCCGTCAATGTTTAATGATTTCTCAGCCTCTACCATAGCCATTTCAAGTTGATCTTCAAAACGGATACGAGCTTCGTGCTCAGATTTTAAGTACCAAAGGTAACCAGATGTTCCAGCTTCAGTAGTTACTTCTACCCAACCAATTTGAGCAACATCAGAACCGTTTACATTATACTTGTCACGCAAGATAATTGGTTTGTTGTTGAAAGTTGTGAAAGAAGCGTCAACTGAATTACCAGCTTTTTCAGTTCCTTTAGAGTATTCAGATCCGTAAACAAATACTTTTACGTCGTCACCGGTAACTGTAATACCAGATACCTCACCGTAAGTGTCTACAGTTACAGTCTGACCTACTACGTCTTTTACATAAGCTTTTTGAGTTGTAAATCCTTTAGACACAACAATTGTCATTCCTTTTCCGATTAAGTGACCGACTGGGAATGTAAGGTTAGTTGTATCTACTACTGTTACATCGTCATAAGCGATATGTAATCTACCTTGCTCAGACCATACTACTTGATCAGAAGCCATAGGCATTTCAGCCCCAACCATACGTAAAAATCCAGAGATAGTACGGTTACCGTATCTCTCTACTTCTTTTTCGTATACTTCAGGTAGAAATTGTTGTGTAAAATCCATCTCTCCTACAGAAAGATAGTTGTCACCGAACAACCCTTTAATAGGGCGTGGAGTTAAGTGACTTAAGTTTGCCAACGAGGTTGGCGAAGTTGCAAATGCCATTTTATTATTTTTTAATGGTTAATTATCTTTTTTTAATTTTCAACTTTGAACCACTAACACTATTGTTTGGAACTGCACGTATTTGCCAACCATTTGCCGTAGTAACTTTCTCATGAGTCCCTCTCGGATCCATATCTACGTTTTTAGATTTTTCAATACTGCTTTTCATTGCATCAGCTTTACCTTGTTCGTAAAAGTGATTAGCAACAGCATCAGCATTCATTGCTGTAAATAGAGATTTGTGATATCCCTTAGCGTCTATCATTTCATTTTTGTCGTTCAAGAACTTCTTGACGAAATTATTGATGTCGCTTTGAGTGTCTTTAACCTCCGTGGTATCTTTAACTTTAAACCTATACTTTTTGTCTCCAACAGAATAATCAAAACCTTTGAAATTCTCACTAAAAACAGTATCAGTTTGCTGTAAAAATATTTTTGCTTGTTGTTCGTTTTCCTTTTTAACGGTTTCTTGTTCTTTATTGTACCTACTAAAAAAGTCAACGGCTTTTTGTTGTTCTGGATTTAATTTTGACCCAGCTTTAATTTCTTCGTAATAATTGTTTTTAAGTTTTTCAAGATGTTGCTTTGCTTTAGCAGCTTCTTCTTTAAAAGCAATTTTAGCTTTACGTATTTCTTTTGGCTCGTCTAACTCTTCGTCATATGAAAAGTCTTCCATAAGAAGTTCTATGTCTTCTTTATCTAAGTGAGGTTTAGTGGTTTCATAATATTCTTTAATAAGCTGTGCTTCGTTTAATGCAGAATAATCGGTATTAAGCTTTACATAGTCTTCTAAACTTCCGCCTGTGTCATTCATAAAGTCAACAACTTTTTGAATATTTTCTGGCAAATCAATGCCAGCGTCGGCTTGGACTATAGCTTGTTCAACTTGCTCAGTGAGCTGCTCTACTTGTTCAACAACTTCTTCTTCAGTTACTTCTTCGAGAACAGTTGATTCTTCTTGTTCGGGCTCCCGTACTTCTTCAACCACTTTTTCGCTGTTGCTACTGTCTTGGGATTTTCCGACAACAGCATTGCTGTCATCTGTGCTTTGCTCTTGAACGGCATCTTCTTTATTGAGTTTAGTAAAATCTACTTTTATTGTGCCTTCATCATCCTGGGATACAGGCGAATCTACATTTTGCTCTGGTGCTTTATTTTCAGCAGCAGGCTGCTCTTGGACTTCCTCTTGGGAGTCAAGAACCTCTTCTTGGTTTTCTAACATGATAAAATATTATATAATTATTACTATTATTATTACCTAGGCTCGAAGGAACCTAAGTCAAATCCTCCGCCAATGATGTCGTTTCCGCTAGATTCGAAGTTTTGGGGAGGCGTATTGTTTTTTCTTTGCTCTATAAGTTGGCTTTGTTGGGTTGCTTGCAGCTTTGTTCTTTCGTCTTTTCTGTCTTCTTTTTGTGTTTCTTTCTGTGCTTGACCTGATGTCTCTACGCCTTTTAATTGCATATTATATTGAAATTCCTGAGCCATCAATTCTTTTTTAGCCGCAACCTCAGCTTGCATTTTTTGCAATTCAAAATTATTTTCCATTTGTAACAGCTGGGCTTTTTGAGACGTTAAAGCTTGATTCTTTTGCACTTCAGCAGCGGCAGCTACTTCTTGAGCTTGCGCGTTTGCTTGCGCTTGAGCTTGTATATTCTGCTGTTGTATTAGCTGGTCTTGCTCTTGCTTACGCTTTCTACGTATTTTTAAAACTTGATTTGCTAACTTTATATTTTTAATTTCTCTTATGTCAATTGCATCAGATAGATCTATAAGGCCAGCCGACAAAGCTGTCTGTATGTTATTTTCCAACATTGAACGTTCGTCATCGTCTGGCGCTAATTCTAAAAATATACCAAAATCATAAAGATGCAAATCGGACATTTCTTTTAATGTAGCGACATTATGCCCACCTATTTTTTGTACAAAAGCATCTCTTGATGGTGAATATTCTAATATATCTGATATTCTTAATGATAAGCACTCCGCGGTTTGAGCAGTTATAAAAAGACCAGCATCCAATATATGCCTTGTTGCGGTATTAGAATTCGCAGCGGCCATTTTTTGAATACCAACTAAAGCTCTTGAATCAGGCGCGCTACCATCTCTGGCTTCATTAAGACCTGTGACATCACGTATCATTTGTAAATAATAATTATACGTAGATATTAAAGACTGTAATTTTTGACCACCAGATCCGCTTGCTATTTCCTGTACGGGCACTTTACCAGGGTTCATATCACCCTCTTGAGTAAATGATCTTCCTATTACAGAACCTGTTTGGAAAAACATATTTAAGGCTTCCTGCGGATTATAGTTTGTTCCATTACCCAAATCTATTTCAGCTAAGCCGTCAGCGTCAAGATAAACACCGTCTGGTATCATTCTTGCCATCACTTGCTGTAATTTAAGATGCGTTAGCTGTATCATATCAGCAAATCCCGTTATACGGCTAACTATAGATTCAATTTTGCCCTTATACATTCTTGGGGCAACAATACTATAATTCATGAGCACTTTAGTGTGATCACTTTTTGGGCGCATCATATTTTTTGCCATATCCCATTTTAGCAAAAAGTCAGTTCCTAAAACCAAAACACCCTCATATAAAACCTCTAATGACCTTGAAAGTTTTCCAAATTGCTCTTCAAGCATTTCAATAGGCGGATTGAATTGATCGTCTCTTACTAATATTTTACTTGCTCCTGTAGCGGTTTCTTTAACTTTATAAACTTCATTCATATAAGTCTTAAAATTAAAGTACAGTATTTGTACGGTGTTACTGTCGGACTGATCGTAATTTCTCATAGTCCTGTCGTAAAAGCCATTGTTTTGAAAGCCCTGCTTAGATATCTGCTCTAGGTCTTCTTGTGTTAAATCGGGGAACTGCTTTTTTAGTTCATTTAAAGGTATACTTTTAACCTCGCCGCAATAATATATATCATCAAAATATGGTGATTCAGTGTACGAATAAACTAAATTAGCAGGGTCAACATAATCAACAACAACACCCTCGGATTTGCTAAATCTATTTTTTACAGCCCCAATACCTATAACAGATAGGTCGTATATAACTCTTTTCTTTGTTAAATCATAATTATTACCTTTTAACAAAGTTTGTATTGCCTGCTCTTCAGCTAACTCTACAGCTTGTTTATACGTTAGCTGCATATGTAGCTCTAATTCTTCTTGGCTATCGGGTAAAAGATCTGGATTGTTTTCAAAAAGATTAATACCAAATTCTGCTTCTGCAAATTCGTTTAGCTCTTTGGTCTGCATATCACGTATAATGGATTCCATATAAGCAGTTCTTTTGCTTACGCCATAAGGATCTTGTGAATAAGCTTTTATATCAAAAGACCTTTCTGAAATACCATTAACTAATATGTCTACAAATTTAGAAATAATTGGTACTGGTTTCCAGTCTAAATTAAGATATGATAAATCCCCGTTTATTGATAATTCATCTTTATACTTTTGTATTGGCTGTTCGCCTCTTGCGTATAATCTTAGATGATGAAATGTATTTTGATTGCTTCTATATCTCGAAGTGCCGGAGTCCGATTTAAACCACTCGTCCTGAATGGCTCTACCTACCCGAAGGCCATACTCTGATGACATTTTTTCTTCGTCACTAGCAACTTGGCTAGGAAAAAAACTTTTTACAACTGACTCAGCCATACGTTATTTTATTATTTTCGATATTGTACCGCTATTTTTATATTTAGCAATATTTAAATTTAACTTTTGTTTTTGAACAGGAGCAACTGGCCTATATAAATGCCTATTACAGGCCATTATAGCAAGCCCCGAGCTTATAGCGGCGTCAAACTTTGTTCTTTTATTTATATCAAATTTCGCCCAATCGTTTAGGGTGCTGTTGAAATACATGTCCCCATATTGACCATCTGCTTTTAAACCTACGTATTTATCTATATAAGCTTCTATAGCAGCTGCGTGAGCTTGTTTAATATCTTCGCTGGAGTTTGGAATTCCGCCTATTTCTTTTTCAGCTACCGATAACTTATTCCATATCTTATCCGGTCTGTTCATTGAGTAGCCTCTGTATCCTCTTCTTTTGAAATAGTACAATAACCTAGGTTTGTTATTTTCAGCTAATATAGGCATTCCGTAAAACACACAAGCCATAAGCACATCTTCAAAAAACATTTCAGAAGTTTGAGGTCTTGCAATGTATTCTAAAAAAAATGGATTTGGAGGAGCATTTTCCATACTAAATTTAGTCAACCCATGTAATGCGCCCTTAGACCCCTTACCATCAACCGTTCCTGATATGTCATAACTATCGCACCCAAAAGCACCAATATGTTCATTGCCAGGGAATCTAAGA
>Ga0102820_1000299_pt1 | contig 15864 bp, 22 predicted proteins | sample ColrivemetaGS709_FD_78192 | JGI IMG/M metagenome (GOLD analysis project Ga0102820, IMG submission 78192) | Estuarine microbial communities from the Columbia River estuary - Ebb tide non-ETM metaG S.709 | ecosystem: Environmental > Aquatic > Marine > Intertidal zone > Estuary | place: USA...
CTCCTCCTTTCGTATGGGATGCCATAAATACTCTATTTAGTTGGCAGGGTCAACTAGACTTCACAGGTGCTCATAATTATAAAAATGGCTCAATAGTAAATTTTTTGGATGCTCTAGGTGTTCAAGATGCTTTTATTGCAAATCAAAGTGGTGGTGGTTTGACAATGGCCTCTAACAATGGCCTTACTTTAATAGCTGGCGATGATGTATATATTGCCGCTACTAATATAGGAAAAAAGATACAGCTTGACTCTTTACTAGTTGAAACAACTAGTGAATTGAAAGTTGGACTAATTACAGTTGGGACGCAAGTTGGTCTAGTTGGTTATGACTCAGCAGGAAAATTGATTCAAGGAACAGCGCCAACTGGAACGCAAGATCTTGACTCAGTACTCACGCAAGGCAACTCAAGCTCACAAAATATTAATTTAACAAGTGGAGCAAGTTTAAATGTAGATGGGCAAGTAGATGTTGGAGGGATTTTAGATGTAGGTGAAAATGCAAGCTCACCACAAACAAGATTAGGTAAAAACACATTTGCAACTACAACAGGTGCAGGTATTTCACAACTGATTAGTGGTGGGAGTATCTTTTATGACTTCAAGACTGATGCGGCAGGGACACTATTTTTTAGATGTGGTGAAGGTGCCGAAGCAGGCTCTGCTCATCAGTTTATGGTAGTAGACCCTACCGATGGTAGTGTTAAAATTCCAAACCTACCCACAGGTACACAGGTCGGGCTAGTAGGTTATGATTCCACAGGTAAGCTAATTGAGGCAGATAGACAACTAACAACTCAAGCCTCAACAAACCCCTCAACCATGGCAGTGGATGCCTCGTTATATAAACAAATAAGCGCTAATAATTTAGCTCAAACTTGCACAATTCCATTACCTACCAATGGAGTAGATGGTTCTAAAGTAATTTACAGATTCAGAGCAGTAGCAACCTCAACTCTATCATGGAATGCAGGATTTAATGATCTCAAGGGAGCTTTGCCCACGTCCATAGCAATTAACAAATCTCTCTATGTGGGGGTTATATACGATGCGTTTACATCGACTTGGGACGTTGTCAGCGTAGTGGAGCAAAACTAGATGGCACTAGCAATAGGAAATAAAACTCAATTTGTACAAACGCCATCTTTTCCATGGACTTCTCTAACAAGGGCGCACACACAGAATACAGGGGCAAATGGTTTTTTATTTGTTTCTTTTATCATGGATAATAGTGAGGTATACACAGGGTGCACTTATGGGGGTCAGACTATGACTCTCATCAAGACTCAAAACTTTGGAGGGCTATCACAACGATGGGCTTGCTATGGTTTACTGAATCCACCGACAGGCAATAATAATATTGTAGTATCTTTCAATCAAGCTCAATTTACCCCCGTTTCAATGTTTGCCGTAAGTTTCACAGGAAGTGGTGGAGCAGGGCTATTTGCAACGAATGGAGCGAGCAGCACACCAAATAGTAAAACTTTATCAGTCAGTGCAGGATCTTGCATCTATGCCACAGGCATCTCAAACAATGCTTTCACAGGTATTGATATAGATGGATCCGCCAGACCTTTAGAATTTCAGCATAACACTAACAAGCAGGTAAGCGGTGCTTTGAGTCTAGTCCCATTATCAGCAGGTAGTATAAGCGTAGTTACTAAAGTAAATTTCGGTAGTGTATCTAACTCTAGGGTAGAGATTAAAGCAGCAGCAACCCCACCACCATCCGATGATGGCAGTTTTTTATTAATGTTTGATTAAGGAGCAAATTAATGATTAAAAGAGAAAATTTTCCAATATGTGCAAAGACCACAAATATAGAGATGCAATGGAGCAGCACAGGAGTCGATGATCTAGAGCTCGTCTCTGCTCATCTTACTTTTGACAATATAAATGCCACAACGGCAGGATGTATTCAAAAAGAGCGGACTTCTTTACCTTTTGATTTAGTAGATCCCATCCCATGGAACTCGGACGTGCCTCAAGCAATCAAGGATGCTTTTCCCAATGGGCCAGGTGAGGCGATTAGGTTCTCTTTGGGTGACGTTTATGAGTCCGATGAGCATCAGTATAGACTAGGAACAAAAACGAGACCAGAGGAATAAAATGGCGATTACAAAAAGAATTGAAAACGATAGCATAACAAGAGCTTGCGAAATAAGAATAAGATCTAAATCAGAAGCTATAAGATTATTTTATACTAATGATCTAATGGGTGATAGAGGTAACTTTTTCCTCACATCGGAAGAAGCCTTGAATGTAGTATCTGAAAAGGATCTACTTGAATTTCAGAGAATACTAGGACTTTTAGCAGATTATAAGAACCCAGACAATGAACAAAATACAGACGTTTAAAAGATCAGATTTAAATAGCAATTTGGACTGCCCATATTGCCCAGGTAAAAAAGTATTTACCAATGGGTGCGGAGGTAAAGGGATGAAAGTGGTTAATAAATTACTTTCATTTTTACCATCATCCAAATTATTTCATGGAGCTTGCTCATTGCATGATATAGTCTATCAATTGGTTAGCATGGCGCCGATTAAGGTAGAATATCCCAATGGTAAAATAATAGTTTTGAGGAATAGACTAGATTGTGATAATATATGGCTAAAGGAAATGTTACAACTAGCAGACCATGCTGGATGGTATAAAAAAGTCATGATTTGGGCAGCTCATAGAAATTACAAGCTAGTCAGAAAAAACGGCGCCAAATTTTACAAACATGATCATTGAAAACATAAAAAGCTAAATAAATAAAATGAATAAACACAATTATCACATTGTTAAATGCTCAATTTAAAAGCTAAATTTATAAAATAGCATTATAAAAAAGCTAATTTTAAAATGTGGATGCAGTTGAAGGAATTAAATTTGTCCTTGAGAATTACAAGGAACTCGGCAGCAGTGCATCAGCTGCGGTTATGCTCGTTTTTTTTGCTTACTATAAATTCATACAAAAGCAATTTAATGCAGTCAAAACAGAAATCAAAGCAGATCAAAAGCTCGACAAAGAAAAATTTGATGAGCTTAAAGCAGTACTTGATGGATTGCTGGCAGGTGCGAGTGAATTGGAAAGAATTAAAAACGATCATGCCAAATCAATTGATCACATTAAAAAGAATTTTTCCGATATGAATTTTAGCTTAGAGGCCCAGGAGCGTAAAGTGGTAGAGAATGCTCACAGAATAGAGCTTAACAAAGTTACAATAAACACATTGAAGGGAATTATTACAGACCTAATTGCAGACACAAAGAAATTTGGTGAGCGAGCCAATAGTATGGAGATGAGTCTGGCTAAAATGCTAGGTGCCTTATCTAAAAATTTCGATTAGCATAAAATAAGCTATTTTTATATTAATCCAAACGAGGTTAATATGGCGATCACAAGAACACAAAACACATTTTCTAATTTATACTATTTAATCAGAGTAAGAAAAGAAACAGGCTCATGGAATAATATCCCAGGCTACTCGCCAGCCTCGTCCAATATATTTAGATTTGCCACTCTCTCGAACGATTCTTATTATGGAGCGGCGCCCGATGTTATTAACATACAAGATTGGGGCTTGAGTATATCAACTATTGACAACTCATTTGGTGGTTTACTTACTGAGAAACCAGTGGCCAAGATCCCCAAAACATCCTTTTCAATTGATAACCTTGAACTATTTTATCACAGGCTTTGTGAGGCCAATGGGGGTGATTTAAACTCGTTTTATGGCGCCGAGGTAGATGTCTTTCTATGTAATGGATTGGTGCCTGGTTTATTCTGGACAGGGTCAAGCTGGAATAATGATTTTGGAGTAGCAGACCCATTGTGGCAACTACCAAATCCAGGAGCTAACTATCCAAATGATGACTTTATTTATCCCATATTCAAGGGAACTATAAACGATATAGGATTCAGCACTAGCACCACATTATTTAGTTGTTTAGGTGTTTCGGATAAGATCAATAGAAAATTTGGAACATTGTCAGGTCTAAATTCAAACTTTAAAACTAGAGGGCAGATCATACCGATCACTTATGGGAATTGGACACAGGACGGAGATTTGGCGCCGCTAATTTTGGAGCGTGATTCTCAAGATATACCGAGGATCTTTTTAGACACTCAGCCAATTGATAGACTAGACAATTTGCGGCTTTATGATAAAGTAAGCGAGCTTGATTATAGGGTAGAAAATACAAAGGTAGTAGATGAGACAGCGGCAATTGTTACCTTTCAAGATAGCACCTCAAGCGCAGACCTAGAGGCCAATATTTCAGATGATTCAAAAGACTGGGACAATGGCAGCCAATTAGATAACGTTTTAACAAATCACTTTCCAGGAGCCAAGCAGCTTTTATATAATCTTGATGGTGAGTCGGTAGCTTTTCATCATGATTTCGATAAATTTCCCACAAACCCAACGTACACCACAAACAGATCAGCGAGTCGTGGATGGTCTGGTGGTGAGATTTTGCCTCATGTTTCCACTGATGAACTCTTTGAAATAGATGCAGAAATACAAAAAGCAAATGCAATAATTACAATTGACTTATTGCCTAGTGAATTATATCTAAGTAATGGTGGTAATTTTACCGAGGCCAGAGGCACAGGATCATTTCAACTCACATTAGAAAACACAGATCCAAATGAACAGGATTTAAGCTATTCAAAGTATTTTTTTAAAGTTGGTGGTGTTTATACAGGCACCGCATATATTAGTCAAGTCAGCGCTATTTTTAGTCTAAAATATAAAGATTTTGGTTTTAGCGGTGAGGTTTTATCTTATGATGTTGAAGCATCAGTTTTGGGCAGCAGGTTTAATAATATTGATAATGACTTTTTGGCCGATCTTGTTTTTAGGATACGAGACCCCCAAGACTTTACTAACGAAATTCTTAGGATTGATCAGCTTTGCAAAGATCCAACAGACAGGCCGCAGCAATTTGAAACAGCAAGCGCCTCGGCATTGGCATATTTTCCAGATACCGATTCATTAAAAGAAGGATTGGAATTAAGTTTTGCAATCAATTCCTTACAAAATGATTTTCCATCCGTACCTAGTAACCTAACACTCAACTATTTTGCGGCTCAATGTAAGATTAAAGTCTACGCAGAGAATGGTCTCTGGTACTGGAAAGGACTCGGCCGCATTGATTCCACAAATAGTCTAATTGAAGCCCCATCCGATGTTTTAGCAGATATACAAAAGAAAGAACTGCAATTTCTACAATTTATTGATGCAACACAAAGTCGATCAGATTGGAAAAATTCCTTTTCACTTTATGGCAATGAACCAACGTATAGAGCATTTGTAAATAATTTTTGTAAAAACAACGGCGCCGCATTATTTCAAAATGCAGCAGGCTATCAGGTACTTTTTGACCTAGAGAAAAAATTCTCACCAGATCACACGATCAATATGAATCAAATTGAGCTAAAAGATAACTTGCAGGGGATTAACTATACATTCACAGACCGAGAAAACATATACAATGAGTTTATCTTAAAGTTTAGAGCAAGCCCAGCTAATAAACAATTTTTAAATATTTTGAAAATTAACGAGAATGAGATCACATCGACCGAACCCTTGGAATTTTTTACTTCTGGGGATGCGCCAGCTTTGAGACAAAGATGCGAGGATGCCACAGAATATTTAGGCCTGGACACTGGCGAGGTAAAACAATTTGTTTTTGAATCTAGTATAATCAGAGACCAAAGAACAGCAGAACAATTATTACAGCATTTAGTTCGATGGCATACTACTACAAAGGTAAATTTAAGAATTGATACAATCCTATCAGAAACCTATGACTTTGAGCTAGGCGATCAAGTTATTTTAGGAGATGTAGATGGATTGCCAGAAAAGGTTAAGGATGCCCAGTATATCATAACAGGAAAGCGGATTAATCCTAATTTGACAGGAGCAGGGCCAAGTATTCAGATTTCAATGACACAAGTTATTTAAATAAAAACCTTGAAAAAATAAACGAGTGAGAATATATTTTTGGAACCAAAGCGAATAACACTAAAATTTGAGGCAATAAGCGCAAACCATAAGATGTACGGAGCTAACAAAGTAAGCGCTAGATATCTATATAAAAAGGAGCGCGATGAGCTACAAAAGGAAGTGAGCAATCAAATTGGAGAGTATAAAGCTAGCGATCGGAAAGCCTTAAAAATAACACGTTATTGGGGTAGTAGAAAGCGAAGTTTTGACGAGGCCAATCTAATTGGTGGGTTTAAAATCTTAATTGATAGCCTAGTAAGGTCTGGATTTTTGGTAGATGATAACGTGGAATATTTCAAAGGTTATTATTTTCAACAAAAAAGCCAATCGGCAACGGCATATATTACAATTGAGGTACTAGACCCATTTAATGAGCTTGTGACAGCTTTGAGTAAAATCAGTGAACAGATGGAAGTGAAAGAACCAACACTATTAAAAGCAGCTAAAATAGCTGGATTAACTAACTAACAAAGGACACAAATGAAGATCATTACTAAGAGGGTTATAAAGCCCCCTAGAGTCGTACTATATGCCCCTGAGGGAGTCGGAAAGACTACTTTCGGAACACAAGCGCCATCCCCTTTATTTATTTGCACAGAGCGAGGAACAGATAACTTTGATGTGCCTAGAGTGAATTGTCAGACTTGGGACGAAGTTACCGAGGCATTGAACTATCTAGCAGCAGGAAAGCATGAGTTTAAAACTTTAGTCATTGACACACTGGACTGGCTTGAGGCTTTGCTTATCAAGGATATATGTGAGAAAGCAGAAAAGAAATCCATTGAAGAATTTGGATTCGGTAAAGGTTTTACACTACTAGAGGAACGCACTAGAGAGTTTATAATGGGCCTTGATTACCTAATCGACAAGGGCATAAATATCTTTTTACTAGCTCATGCAAAAATTGAAAAATTCCAAGATCCAGAAATCACTGAGGCAATGGATAGATGGACGATGAAATGCCATAAGAGAACAGCAGCAGTCTACAAAGAGTGGGCCGATGCCGTACTATTTGCAAACCATGATCGAATGGTGGTAGATGGAAAAGCCAAGGGAGGTTATACTCGCCTAGTTTGGGGAACTCATACAGCAGCTAGAGATGCAAAGAACAGATATAACATTCCAGACTTGACAGAATTAGATTACAATAAACTAGAACCATATTTTCAAGGACAAAAATAGATGAATCAGCAAAAAGGCACCGACTTCGGATGGGATGCAAATCTCTCCCAGCAATGGATTAACGAGCAAGCGAGCGAGCAAAAAGAAAAGCGAGAGATCCAGGATGCAGGTAATTATGAGTTCAAAATTATTTCAATGGAACGCAAAAGCGTTAAACCTGGTGGCAAATATGCAGGGGCGCCGATGGCAGCACTTAAGTATGAAATCGGCGGCACTATTGTTTTTGATTGGATCATCCTAAACACAGACTACAATCAGAAAATAGCTAATTTCATGAAGTCGGTTTTTGGTGATCAACAACCACCTCCTGGATTTTGGGATCAATTAGTGGGCCGCTCTATATTGTTGGAAGTCGATAAAACTGAGGAAACATTCACCCCAAGCGATAAAAATGAGCCAGTTACATTTTACAAAAACAATGTGAAAAAATACTTAGATAAAACCCTAGAGCATAATATGGGAGCATTTGAAACGCAGGCGCCGAAAAAAGAAACCACTGCCCCCTCTTATAATAATCCGATTCCAGCGGCGCCGACTACTACAATACCACCAATGGATGACATTTTGCCATTTTAAATGACTGCTAGGAAAGACTAGCATTATGAACGAGTGGCGAAATTGGTAGACGCACTAAAGTGAAAGTATTCGTAAGATGTTCAGAAACTTTAGATTGACTGTGGATAAAACCTAGAGACACCAAGCTCTCAAGTCGGTATAAAAATCCAATGCAGGTTCGAATCCTGCCTCGTTCAATAAACAGAAATTAACGCAACAGAAAATGTTTAAAAATTGAGATCCTTTAAATTAATTTTAGTTGCGTGATGGCGATCGGCCTGGTGGCTCAACTTAACCGATATGATTCGATTTCATACGATCGTATAAAACACAAACCAACAAACCAACAAAGGAAACAAATGGACTACAATCTATTTTTAAAGCAAAAAGAGAACAATGTTATAAAGTCAGGTTTTGACATTGCTGAATCAGAACTGAATAAAAACCTATTTGATTTTCAAAAGCATATAGTGAAAAAAGCACTCAAGCATGGTAAATATGCCATCTTTGCAGATTGCGGACTAGGGAAAACACTTATGCAACTTGAATGGGCTTATCAGGTATCAAAGAAGGAAAGCAAACCGTCATTAATTTTAGCACCTTTGGCAGTAGTTCAGCAAACAATAGAACAGGGCGCAAAATTTGGCATTAATGTTGAGCGGTTAAAATCCGATGTATTTGGCCAAGGTGTTTACATAACTAATTACGAGCAAATAGATAATTTTGACCTAGGTCAGTTTGTCTCAGTTGCAATTGATGAAGCTTCTATTTTAAAAAATTATAGCGGAGCATTAAAAAATAAAATCATTAAAAGATTTAAAAATACAAAATACAAAACAGCATGGACTGCCACTCCATCGCCAAACGATCACATTGAATTGGGAAATATTAGTGAGTTTTTAGACGTTTTATCAAGCCGTAAAATGGTATCTGAGTTTTTTATTAATGACATTTTCTCAAAAGATGAATTACTAACAAAAAGCAAGTGGCGACTAAAATCCCATGCAGAAGATACTTTTTGGAAATGGGTTTCAATGTGGGCAGTAGCTGCAGCTACTCCATCAGATTTAGGATATAACTCTCAAGGCTATAATCTGCCTAGTTTGGATTTTATAAACGTAGAGGTTAAAACAAAAAAGCAGGACAATGGAAAGCTATTTAACGATAACACAGTGACTGCTACTTCTTTTTATAAACAGCTTAGTCAAACCTTGGAAGATCGAGCAAATAAAGTTTTATCAATTGTTGAGGGTAGCGCAGAGAATTTTATTATCTGGGTAAAAACCGATGAGGATGGCGACTATATTAACAAAATGCTGCCAAATGCTAAACAAGTAAAGGGAAGCGATAAAGTAGAGTACAAAGAAAATACACTAAATGGATTTGCTAAAAATGAATTTAAGGTTCTAATTACCAAAGCAAAGATTGCGCAGTTTGGGTTAAATTATCAAAATTGTCATAATCAAATTTTTATGAGCTATGATTTTAGTTTTGAATCACTTTATCAAGCTGTGAGAAGGTCGTATAGATTTGGCCAAAAAAACGATGTTTCTATTTATATGATTTCATTAGATACAATGGAAAATGTTAATAGCACACTAAAAAGAAAACAGCAACAATTTCACGAAATGCAAACTAAAATGGTAAATAAAATGAAACAAGAATTTATAGATAATACAGCCAGTGAGATTATTCACGAAACTGATAACTACAAATTAATAAATGACGATTGCATAAAAGCTATGCAGAGCCTAGAGGAAGAGTCAATAGATTATAGTTTCTTTTCGCCACCTTTTAGTGATTTATACATGTACTCAAGCGATAAAAGAGATCTAAGTAACAGCGCAGACTATGATCAATTTTTTAGCCACTTTGAGTATGTTTGTAAAGATTTACTTAGAATTTTAAAGTCTGGCAGATTAGTCTCAATGCATTTGACTCAATTATCTACAACTATCACAAACAATGGATATATTTCAATCGTAGACTTTAGGGGTGATATAATTAGAATGATGCAGAAGTTAGGCTATTATTTTCATGCTGAGGTGGCAATTAGAAAGGACCCCAAAACAATTGCACAAAGAACCAAAGCTCAAAGCTTATTGCATGGCACAACTAAAAAAGATTCAACAAAGGTGAGAATGGCTTTTCCCGATTATATTTTAACATTTAAAAAGCCAGGTGAAAACTTAGAGCCAATTAACCATGAAGGCAATGGAGTCCCTTTCGATCTTTGGTGTAAAATAGCAGAACCGATATGGATGCAAGTAGACGAAAAAAAAGTATTAAGTGTTAAACAAGTAAATAAGGGAAATGATGAAAAGCACATGACGCCTACTCAGTTGCAGCCCATTGAATGGCTATATATGCTATACACAAACCCCAATGATACTGTTTTTAGTCCTTTTAGTGGGATTGGCTCGGAAGGTTATCAAGCTGTAAAAATGGGAAGAAAATACATCGGAGCTGAGTTAAAAAAGAACTACTGGGAAACCTCAATAGAAAACTTAAATTTAGCGGAGCATGAAGCCACAAATGTAATTGATTTATTTTCATAAACTTAAAGCTGCCTATACTATTTAGGCAGCTATATATACAATCAACAAACCAACGAGACAAACATAAATGAGTTATAAAAGTATTATTGACGATTATATCCACACACCTATTTTTGAAGGTGGCAGGAATCACGCACTATTTAAGGCCGCAGCAGCTTGTAAGGATGAAGGTTATACACAAGCCGACACAGAGCAAGCACTCACACAAAAAGCGCAGGGAGATGGCTTAAATGCGAGAGAAATCAATCAGTGCATTCAATCAGCATTTGCCCGACCAGTTAGTGAGCTGCCAAGATTAGAAGGTGGCCAAATAGGGCAAAATCTATCTTGGGATGAAGATCTTAATGGCCTTATCCATGCTCCAAAAAGAAAAATAGAAGTTTACAAAGCGGAAATCCCACCACCTGGATCCAATTGGTTAGAAGATTATAAAAGACTAATTGAAAGCGCCTTTGTAGAAAATGAGAAAATAAACATTGTAAAAAATGTTTATGAGCGAGAAGGGAAATACATCCCAGGTGGCAAAGGTGAAAACAGCCCCTTTGAACAAATTACCAAATCAGACAGCGATCAATTTCATGATTGGATTGGTCATGATAATGGTGTATTTGTCAGAATCAATCCGATGGATGGACAAGGTGGCGCCGATAAAAATGTCACTTCTCATCGTCATGTTTTGGTAGAATCCGACACATTACCCCCAGAACAGCAACTAGCAATTTATAGAGAATTACAGCTTCCAGTGAGTGGCCTCATTCATTCTGGTGGTAAATCAGTCCATGCGTGGGTGAGAGTTGAAGCCGAAAACATAGAGCAATACAAAAAAAGATGTGCTTATGTTTATGAAGTGCTAGAGGCTCAAGGCTTTGAGATTGACCACTCAAATAAAAACCCCTCAAGGCTCTCAAGATTACCAGGAGTCAAGAGAGGCGAGAACTATCAATATTTAATACAGGAGAGATCCGGACAGCCAGATTTTGAGACCTGGGTAAAATGGTGGGAAACAAAAGCCAATGGATTGCCAGAGATCGAGAGCTTTGAGGATCTAGCCAGAGAAGACCCACCACTTGCTCCCGTTTTGATTGATGGGGTATTAAGGCAAGGCCACAAGCTACTCATCGGAGGCCCATCCAAAGCAGGAAAGTCATTTTGGCTAATTAATCTAGCCTTGTCTCTATCAAGTGGGAAGCCATTTTTCAATTTTGCAGTCAAACCATCTAGTGTATTATATGTGAATTTTGAAATTGATAGACCATCATTTGCAGACAGAGTAAAGAAAACAGCCAAGGCCCTCAATATTAATAATTTTGCAAATTTGGATGTTTGGAACCTAAGAGGAAAGTCGGCAGGAATTGAGGAACTAGCACCGCAAATAATTAGAAACATTAAAAGCCGTAATTATGGCGCCGTAATATTAGATCCTACTTATAAATTCATGGGGAACAGAGACGAAAACAATGCAGGCGATATTACCGAGTTAATGAATTATTTAGATCAGATAGCAGTCCAGACAGGATGTTCAATTATTATTGCGAGTCATTTCTCTAAGGGTAAACAAGGCGATAAAAATCAGACTGATCGGATTAGTGGCTCTGGTGTTTTTGGGAGGGATCCCGATGCCATTGTTACCTTGTCAGAGGTTAAAGATGAACCTAATGGCTATAAAATGGAAGGGACTCTAAGAGAATTCAAGCCGTTCGACCCAGTTGGGGTAAGGTTTGAATATCCCATCCATGTGGTAGATGATGAGCTGGGACAGGCAGAGGTAGACGGACAAACACAAAAGGGGATAACTAGCCAGGAACTCATTGAGGCAGCTCTCACAATAACAGGGGGAGACATTGCTGAAAATATACCATGGAAAACATTTAAAGCATCATTGAATTATAGCGATGGAAAACTCAAAAGATTCATTGAGGGAATGAAGCCCCATGATGGACTATTAATACAATTGATAGCTGGCTATGTGGTAATAAAAGAAGGATAAGCAAAGAGAGTGATTTTTAAATAAATCACTTTTTTTTATTAATACTTTGGATTTTGTTATACATTGTTATATCTTTTGTATAACAAACAAAACAAAGGTGTAAAAAATGTTTACTAAAATCAACAACTATTCATGCGGATTAAAAAACAAAGAAAAAGCGGCCAAAAAATTGATTAACGATATAAACATGATTAAAGAGCTAACTGCTAATTATGAGCTTTACAAATATGAAACAGGGGATAATTGCAAATTTATTGATTTCGTAATTGGCGCATATATAGAAATTGACTAACCAACAAGGCAAATATGAAAAACGAGCAAGCATTCAAAGCATATAATCAAAAATTAGCAGCCATTAAAGTGCTGCAAAAAGAAGTGAACAAAGCACTTAAAAACCATGAACAGAGTAACAAACTCAACGCAGATTGGTCTAGCGTTGGATCAATTACATACATCCACGAAAAGCTCACACAAATTAGGGATTTTATCAAATGAGAACATTGCAGCAAAAAATAGAACTCGCTGAGAAAACCCACAGGCACCTCATGGACATCATAAAAACAGATCGATACAGACAATCAACTAGAATACAGCACAGGGGAATCATCGCCAGGTTAGAGCGACTATATAATGAATATAGAGAAACCTATGGCGCCGACTATACTAGCGAGGGAACAAAATGATAGCAGATAATTGGATTGGATTATATTTCATCATATCAATAACTGGCCTCATGTGGCTATCATGGGGAGAAACGAAGCCTAAAAAAGAAAACAAGATACTATCGAAAACTAGGAGAAAAAGATGGTTTTAAAAGCGCTTAGATTATCCCAGAACATGATAATAGATATCACTAACAAAGCAGAACAAGAAAAGCGCTCATTTAGCTCAATGATCAGAATATTGATACAAAAAGGATTGGATGCAAAATGAAAAACCAATTCATGACACAGAGAACCAAGGAAAGCATAATAATATATAAATGGACTGGATCCACTTGGAAACTCATCCACATAAAGGACTCGATTAATGCCCAGAGCAATCGTAAAAATTATTGCCACTAAAGGAAAACAGGAAATCATCTACCAAACACAAATTGAAGCAGCTCATGCGTTCAATGTTAATCCAAACATGATTCAATCAGCTTGCGCCAAAGGCACTAAGATGGATGGATGGAAATTGAACAAAATAAGAGAGGGCAAAAACAGATGTTTAAGCTGCAATGTAGAACTAAATAATCGAGAGGATGAGTATTGCATGGAATGTTATTACAAAGAGCTTACAGGCAAGCCACTAAGAACCACCGAGACAATCAACAGAACCACAGACATAAATATCATTTACCCCACACAGGGGCATGAATAACAAGGAGAGAACCATGGCCGCAAGAAAAGGACAAAAGCCTTACATACCACCAGGAGAGACACCTATCAAGCTACTATTTGACTATGCAGGCTATAAAACCACCAAAGAAATAGCCGAAGCGGTGGGAGTGGCGCCGAATACACTGAGAAAATGGGATAGAACAGATGACTGGAGACAATGGGCTTTGCAAAAAATAGGCTTTGAAATAGTTTACGTCGGATTAGACGAGGAAGAGGAAGAGGTAGAAGAATGAACATTAATAAACAAGTTGAGAGAATTATTGCATGGGGTGAATCCAAGGGCATAATGAAGAGAGAAAACTCATTTAAGCAATTTACAAAGATGACAGAAGAGACTGGCGAGATTGCAGCAGCTCTATTTAGAGATGATATAGAACTCCTCAAAGATTCGATAGGGGATCAATTTGTTACGGCCGTAATTTTAGCCGAACAAAATAACCTATCTATTTATGATTGCATAGAGACAGCCCTCCAAGTGATCGAAAAGCGAAAAACTATAACAATTAATGGAAAAGTTATGAAAGAAAGCGATCTTAAAAAATGAACAAAATACCATGGATGATAACAGAAATTATAGCCATGCCCTTTGTTTTAGTTGGCTACATTTACGAATCAATAGCCACATCTTTTATTGTAGGCAAAGAAATAAACAAAAATCATTGGAACAAATATGGAAAATGAATGGATATTCGTGGCGCCGTTTATGACAATTATCGTAACTATGGCCATCATATTAAAAGATACTAGAGGGAAGAAATGAACTACTTTAAACCAACTAACAGCACCGACCAGGTGAACGATAAACTACTGGCCAAAGTAGTCGATCACATTGATTATATACTCACTCAGTTTAGGATGAGAATAGTCCACAGCAAAGTAAATAATCCACTTAAAGAGTTTACTAAGCAAGGACTCAGCGATCTGAGAGAGATTGATCATAACCATTGGTTAAGAGTTATGAACGCATATTTTTTAAGGTTAAAAAGCTACTTCATGGAGGGTGTTTTCTTTGTTGGCGCCGTTAAACTAAATGAGCTAATATCGATCTATACTAAGCAGCTCATGAACATTAAAAACGCCTCAATGGATGACTACGAACACATTATTATCTATCTATTTGGGTTATTCTCAAAAAACACAAGGAAATAAATGAAAAAAATTAGAGACTACCCTTTAAATCTTAATTTTAAAAATTTAAATTTTACATCAAGTAACGACTCGTTAAAAGGACTCGTACTTCTAGCTTAAGCCAGTTTTTGCCAAAAAAACAAACTGGCGCATTAAGCGAAACAAGTGCGATGTGATTTTAAAAAATCCCACTTCTTTCTCTATACGCCTTTTGTTTATCAAACTGAACAAGTAGAGGTAAAATTTAAAAATAATATCGTTACAAAAAAAACCAATAAAACCAACCAACAAAACAAAGGTACACAATGACTATTGTAGAAATAGAGCAGCTACTTCTTGAGCTGCAAGATAGAGTCATAGCACTCGAAACAAAGCCAAAATCAAAATCAAAATCAAAAGTTAAATTTGAGAAAAGCCTATCTTTGGAAGGCTATGTTTCTCTGGTATATCCAAACGCAAAAAAAAGCATTGAAAGACGTTTAAACGTAGAATGTAATGTGGAAATAAATCACGTCATTGAGAAAGCTCAGGCCGATCAAAAATTCATGGATGATTTTGCCAGTTGGAAAATGGGAGACGATACAGCCAGGCCAACCATCTACTTTAGTAATGGCTATGGAATCAGTCAGCTAAAATTTGGGACTGCTGGATTCTTTGCTAAGAAATTCGACAAAAACACAGAAAACTAATACACTATTTTTTTTAGTGGCGCCGTATAAAACACAAAACAAAGAGAGAATAAATGTACATCTGCAAATATTTTAAAATACATGAACTGGTATCACCAGAGATATTGGATAGCTTGGGAGAGGCAAAGTGTTGGGAGAATATTCCAGAGATCGTGAAATTTCAGTTAGATCAATTTAGGGAAGAATTTTATAGCTCATATAAACAAACCTTAAGAATAAATGACTATGGATTTGGAGGGTCTAGAAAATACTCTGGTGTACGTCCTCAAGATTGCAGCATAGGGGCCAAGGGATCAACTCACAAGCAGTGGACTACATTCGACATTCAGACCTGGGATGTTAATGAGATAGACGCCATTCATGCTTTTACTGATTCCA
>Ga0102820_1000311_pt1 | contig 15471 bp, 15 predicted proteins | sample ColrivemetaGS709_FD_78192 | JGI IMG/M metagenome (GOLD analysis project Ga0102820, IMG submission 78192) | Estuarine microbial communities from the Columbia River estuary - Ebb tide non-ETM metaG S.709 | ecosystem: Environmental > Aquatic > Marine > Intertidal zone > Estuary | place: USA...
CAATGTAAAGCTATGAACAAGTTGCGAGATGATATGCTTAACGGTGTAAAAAATCCTATTTGTAATTACTGCTGGAAGAAAGAAAAGGTAAACAAAGAAAATCCATGGAGCCCACGGCTGTACAGTTACAAGCCAGATCCAGAAGACTTTGATCACACTAATCCAAGACTACAAGCAATTGATTTTGGGCTAGGTGAAAATTGTAACTTACGCTGTCGTATGTGCTCTCCTGCTCTTAGTAATAAATTACGTATAGATCAAAAGTATGCGTTTGAGTCTGATTTTAAATTTGTTTCAGGGAATGCCACTGTTGGGTTTCATGCTGAGGGCAAGCAACCAGAGTCAACTAAATCAAAAACTTGTCACACTGATACGCTATACTTTGAAAGTAACAGCGCAGCATGGCAATGGGTACTAGATAACATTAGCCAGTTAAAAATGATTCGAGCAACCGGCGGCGAGGTGTTTGTTGAACGTGCTTATATAGAACTATTAGATAAAGCAATTAGCGAAAATGTAGCAAAAGACATAACACTACATTTTCATACTAACGCAACTAAGTTTTCTAAATCAATGATTAACAGACTAAAAGAATTTAAGCAAGTGGAACCTATTTTTAGTATCGATAGTGTGGGAAAAAATTATGAGTACATTCGACATCCGATGTCCTGGGATAAATTAGAAGAAAGTGTCAAGTTATTTATTGATCAATTACACGAGAAAAGTTATAACTTTGGTAATAATATAGCATATAGTTCTTTGAACGCTCATTATATTGAAGAGTTATACGATTGGTTAGTTGAAACAATTTATAGCAGCAACAAACATCATAAATTAACAACAATTAATATTAGTGATGTAATACCGGTTGGTAAAGGTACAAATATAGCTCAGTTACCACTAAGTATGCGGCATGATATTATAGCATTACTAAGAAAAGTTAAAGAAAAAAATCAAAGGCATGAGTTAGTAATACTAAACGATATTGATCAGGCAATAGCATTATATAAATCAACTAAAAAACAAGATTATAATCGTTCCCAATCAGCACTACGTTTTTATGAAGAAGTATTCTTTTTTGACTGTTCTAGAAAACAAAGTTATAGAGATTACTTACACGCAGATATTTGTGAATTTTTAGACGAAGGTAAGAAAGTATATGAAGCCCGAAAAGGATAATACATTTTGCTATTTTCCTTTCTCTCAGTTAGCCCTAAAAAACTGGTGGAAAGATAGCGGCATTACGTCGGCAGCACAGTGCTGTAACGCTATACGTCCTGAGAATAACAACGATCCGTTAAATTTAAACGACGAGTTATATAATTCTAGTCCAACAGCTACTGAAATATTTAATTCGGGTATTATGAACGAACTTCGTCAGTCAATGATTAACGGAGAACGTCACACAGCTTGCGATGTTTGCTGGAAAACTGAAGACACAGGCGGGAATAGTTATCGCATGTTTTCAAATCCTCCTTATTCATATAGTACTAACGAAGTATTTGATCATAATGAACCTAAGCTACAAGTTATTGACTTCGGCTTTGGAGAAAACTGTAATTTACGCTGTCGTATGTGTCACCCCGGGCTTAGTAACAAACTACGTAAAGACTACAAGTACTTTGTTGATAACAATGTTGACACCGCAGGTGTATACGGCTGGGACCACAATCTGCAAGAAGACAACTCGATGCACGAGATATATGCCAGCCAAACAGGGCATAATGATGTATACGGATTTGATCGCAATCATCAATGGCGAGACATATTAGATAATATACATAATTTACGTTCAATAAAAGCAACAGGCGGCGAAACTACGCTAACTGAAGGATTTAAAGAACTTGTTGATCATGCGTTGGCTACCGGCGCAAACAAAAACATGACACTTGAATTTCATACTAACGCTACTAAGTTCACAAACGATCTTGTAAGTAAAATGTTAGAGTTTGAATACTGTCATGTTAGTTTAAGTATAGACGCAACTGATAAAGCATACGAATACATTCGTTATCCTATGAAGTGGCAGGTGTTAAAAAACAGTGTTAACAATCTAATAACTAAATGGCATGATCATTTTGAAGATAAAACTTACAGTAAAGAAATAGCATTAGATCTTACTTGTGTGTTTAGTGTGTATAACGCACACATGTTACACGACTTGTTTGAATGGTGGAATGATACTTGTAACAATAAGCCTCTAATCAAAACGTCGTTTTATATTGACAAAATGTGGCCTGACGATAAATTTACAGCAGTGCATAACTTGTCTAAAAAGCAAAAGTTAGAAATACTCGATGTACTTTACAAAATAGATAACTATAATATGCCGAACGTTAGTGTAACACACATTATTGAATATGTTAAAAACAGTCTTGCCTTAACAATAACCGATGCTCATCGTAAAAATATGTTGAAAGAAATTACTGCTTTTGACTTGTCACGTGGCGAGTTTTACGGGGACTTTGTACACCCGTCGATCGTTGAATATTTAGAAACACCAATTAAGGACTAACTATGTGGGCAATGGATACAATTGAATGGATTGATATAGAACTTACGAGCTTCTGTAATATTAGCTGTAAGGGTTGTTTTAGAGTAGTATCAAAGCAAGCAGACAAGATACTTAACAAAACGTATATTGATTTAGATGTAATTAAAGACAAGTTTCGCAAGGAGCAATTCCCTGCTATAAAAATCATTAACTTTTGCGGCAGTGTAGACGAACCTACAACACACCCGCAGTTCTTTGAAATAGTAGAGCACTTTGCTGAATGGGACTGTCACATCAATGTTGCTACAAACGGCAGTATACGTACACCGCAATGGTGGGAACGTTTAGCTAAAGCAATGCCTAAGAGTCATCGTGTTACTTGGGGCATCGACGGTAGTGATGAATTAAGCGAAGTATACCGCGAAGGATCTAACTTTAAAAAAGTACAAGAAAACTTCAGAGCGTTCATAGCAGCAGGCGGCCAATCAGTTTGGCAGTTCATTGAGTTTGAGCATAATATGCATCAGACTGAAATAGCAAAGCAAATGGCTAAGGACGAAGGCTTTAAAGATTTCAAAACTATTATTAGCCATCGTAAAAATGTTTCAGGAATAAAGCATAAAAAGCTTGCGGAACCTGAAGAAGTATCGTATACTATTAGTTGTAAGTATGGAAATCAAAAACGTATCTTTGTAAATCATATGGGTAATGTAATACCCTGCTGTCACTTAAACAGCAAGATGCTCGAGTACGCTGTTACTACTGAGCCTAAAGATAAGTTTGAAGATATCCTCGAAGAAAATGATTATATGAATGATATTAACATTGACAACGTGACTGTTGAGCAAGCAATTAACGGTAAGACTTGGACAGCTATTAAGAATAGTTGGGAATCAAATGAGAAGATTCCACGTTGTGAAAGTGTCTGTAAACAAAAGATACGAGATAAATTTGTAAAGGAAAAGCTAAATGACTAACGCACCATCAGAGACTTTTTGTATCTTGCCTTGGGTGCATTTGTCTACCCGCCCTGACGGTAGTATGCGTGTATGTTGTACAGCAAACGCAAGCTCAGTAGGCGCAACTAATGATAAAGTACACGGCGGTCAAGTAGGTATTCTCAAGACCGAAGACGGTAAGCCAAACAATCTAAACGTTAGCGACTTTGAAACAGCTTGGAACAGCACTTACATGAAGAACGTGCGTACACAGATGCTTAATGGCGAAGTACCACCGAGCTGTGTTAAGTGTTTTAAAGAAGAGGCAGCAGGGCATCGCAGTAAGCGACAGTGGGAAACACACTATTGGAGCCAACGTGTAGATGTTGAGCGCCTTGTAGCAGACACACACGAAGACGGAAGTGTACCACCGCAGCTTGCATATATTGATCTACGCTTTGGTACTAAGTGTCAGTTGGCTTGTGTTATGTGTTCTCCGCACGATAGCTCGGGTTGGATCAAAGATTACAAAGCTATCTTTCCAGAAGTAGAAAATGCCAGTCTTAAGACTACAATGCAATGGAAAGACAAAGGCAGCTATAACGGTAGTAGCTATAACTGGCATAAGCAAAACCCTGTATTCTGGGAACAGTTCTACGAGCAAATGCCGCATATGCAACAGATCTATTTTGCCGGCGGCGAGAGTCTTATTATTGAAGAACATTACGAGATTCTTGAAGAAGCTATACGTCAGGGCATAGCAAAAGACCTTGAGTTACGTTATAACTCAAATGGTGTAGAATGGCGTGACGACTTATTTGATCTATGGAAAGAGTTTAAGCTGGTTCGTTTCCACTACTCTGTAGATAGTATTCACGAGATGAACGACTACATTCGTTACCCAAGCGAGTGGAAGCGCACTGAAGAAGTATTCCATATCCTTGATAAAGAAACAAGCGACAATGTTGAAGTAACTGTTGCTTGTGCTGTACAAGCGCTTAATGTATACTACTTGCCTGACTTTATTAAGTGGAAGTTAGAGCAAGGCTTTACAAAAATTAACATGTGGCCATTCGGCGCAGGTGGCATCAACTATCACTTTGTGTATCATCCACCGCACTTAAACGTAAAAGTACTGCCGGAATGGTTCAAAGCAGAATGTCGTAAAAAATACGAAGAATTCTATCCATGGTGGGAAACTAATTGGGAAAAGTCTATTCCTAGCTGGCATCGAGGTAAGGTATCATACGATGAATGGCGTAATGCCAGCTATGGCATTAAGCGTCTTGAGGGTATGCTAAACTTTATGGAAAGCGAAGACTGGAGTATTAGACTGCCTGAGACTAAAGAATTCTTAGATCTATGCGATAAGCAGCGTGGTTTAAACTTTGCTGATGTATTCCCTGAAATGAAGGACATATTTAATGAGCTTTGATACAGTAGACCTGTTAACAGGCAATATATTTCAAGTTACATGGGACTTAGGTCGTCGCTGTAATTACGACTGTACTTACTGTCCAGCTCACCGTCATGATAACTTCTCAAAGCACGCAACTCTTGACGAGCTTAAAAACAGTGTAGACTTTTTGTTCGGATATATTGACACATATATGGAGCACCGTCACCTTAAGAAAGATACAAGTATCAGCTTTACAGGAGGCGAACCTACGGTAAATCCAAACTTTATCCCATTTGCTAAGTATCTCAAAGAAGAATACGAGCGTCGTTATAAAGACAAGTGGCACGCTGGCTTTGCTCTTACTAGTAATGGTGCGTTCAGTCAAAAGATGGCCGATGCTATTATTGAAAACATGAATCATATTACTGTAAGTTTTCATACAGAAGCAGATAAAAAGCTAAAGAAGAATATTATCGAACGTATTCTTTACATTCATCGTCATAATAAAGGCCGTCGTGCTGATGATCCGTTACATTGTTCTATTAGCGTAAACGTGATGTTTCACGCACACCCCGAATATTTCAACGAGTGTAAAGAACTGTGTGAGCTACTACACGAAGAAGGTGTTAAGTATACTCCTCGTGTAATTGGCGAAGAGCCTGACAGCGCTAGTGACTTTGCGCACAAGTATTCGCAAGAACAACTTGACTACATGAAAAACTACTGGCGTAATATTCAAAAGAAGATTGACGAAAAAACAAGTAGACAAGAAGTAAATCATCAAACAAGTGCTGCTAGCAAAGATAAAACAGCAGAAACTAAAAAACTTGGCATGAGTATCGGTCGTCCATGTTGCGGACAGCGTGAGATGTGTCTAAGCAGCCAAGGTCAAGACCGTACATCTACCTTTGTAGACATGCGAGAGTTTAAAGGCTGGCATTGTAGTGTTAACTGGTTCTTCCTACACTTAGAGCAACAAACTGACCAAGTGTTCCATCACCAGACTTGTCAAGCAAAGTTTGATGGCACTCGTGGGCCTATTGGTAAGATTAGCGAAGGTCAAAAGATTATCGACGATCTTAAAGCAAATATGGAAGCAAAAACAATGCCTACAGTTATATGCCCTAAGCATACATGTGGGTGCGGTCTTTGCGCACCTAAAAGCTTACACAAAGAAAATTACGAGAAGGTACTGCTTAATCACGTAACGCCTACTGTATTTGAAAACAGCCTATTAAAGAAGTAATATGAAACTAGCAATATTCGGCGATAGCTTTGGATCGTATGTAGAAGATCATTTTGCGTTAAGACCTGATAGCTTTTCGTGGGCAAAAAGTCTTCGATGCCAGCACGATGCTACAATATTTTCTAATTCAGGGACTAGTTTATATTGGAGCTATCAAAAGTTTACTGAACATCAACACAAGTATGATAAGATAATTTTTGTAGCTGGAATAAATAACAGACGAAAACTAAATCTCCCAAAGTCAGAAATAAAAATTAAAGACGAAAATATTGATGATTATCTAAGCATAACGCCGTCGCTATTGGATAAATCGCATCCGATGCATGCTAATTATAAAGATTGGTATAATAAAAATACCTACGTAGGTTGGAACAAGATATACAAAACGCTTAGAGGATATTACACTTATATATACGACAACACACAAAACTTTTATTATTCGCGGCTTATGGTAAACGATGTTCAGTCGTTTCCTAACACACTAGTTATACCTGCGTTTAGAACTACGTATCGAGATTATGCCAATAATGAAAAAAACTATTTAAACTATGATTGTGATATTAGTCTAGTAGATATACAATGCTTAGAGTGCGATTATTGGGGTGTTGACCATACAGAACAAGGGCACAAATATATAGATACAAGACATGGGCATATAACTGATGATAACAATAGAATACTTTATCATAAAATACAAAACTGGTTAAACACTGGTGAATTTAGTATGCTTAAAGAAGACTTTATCACTCCTTCTCGTCCGATGACTTTTTACTATAAGGAAAGACAACGATAATGATACCGATAAAACAAGGACCAGTGGGAGTTTTAGTTAGCGGCGGTGCGGATAGTGCTATGTTGCTGTATCTTTTAATGAAATATCATGTCTCTAAGATCTATATTTTTACACTTGCTAGTTCTTTAAAAAATAATGTAAATTCCAAACATGCTATTGATGTAGTTAGCAAATGTTCAGAGCTAACTGGTAATCAAAACTTCACACATATGATTTCTTATTGTCATACACAAACATCAGAAATATTGTTTCAACAAACGTCGGAGTATATAGAAAACGGTACAATTAAATGGCTGTACACTGGCATTACTAAAAATCCACCAGATGAGGTGCTAAGCGAGTTTCAAGATCGTACAACAGAATCTCATGAAAGAGATCCAACAGTAGAACGAACAGTAGTAAACGAAGAAAGCAAACTTATAACCCCATTTACTAATATTGATAAAAAAGATCTAGCTGATTTATACAAGCAACACAATATACTAGAAACTATATTTCCTTTGACTCGTAGTTGCGAACACTTATCTGAGTTTGAAGGACATTGCCAAGTATGCTGGTGGTGCGAAGAGCGGAACTGGGGCTTCGGTCGGCTGGTATGAAATTAGCAATTTATGGCGACAGTTTTGGTGATATAAAAAAGTATGAAAAGTTTTTTTCTCCGTCTCACGGGTTAGAAGAACATGTGTCGTGCTCGTGGCCGGCACTGTTAGCCAACAAGTATAAAGTTGATAACTTTTCGAAGACAACATCGGGATTAGAATGGTCGTACAACCTTGCGATAACCAATGAAACAACATACGATAGAATTATATTCTTAGCATCTCATATTAATCGATTGATGATTAATTCAATGTGGAGTAAAGAAGCAGGGCAAGAACATATCAATCAAGGTGCGTACGGAAATGGTAACAAGTTTTTTACTAAAAAGATTCTACCAGCAGCACAGCAGTATAACGTATATTTTCAAAATGATAACTTTTTACACAATCGCATTAATTTAATGTATAATGATTTACAACGTCGTTTTGGAGATAAGCTATTACTATTAAAGATATTCGAAGATGGAAAATCAAACGAATATAAACACAGTAACAATCTATTACTAGTAGAATTACAGAAGCAAGAAATAGTACAACACTACGGGCAGTGTAATATGGCCGAGATGCTAAAGCATGGCGACCACCGAACGTGTCACATTACTAACCCCCATCACCAAATGATGTTCAACAAGCTAGATAACTGGATACAAACTAAAGAATTTAGCTTAACACAGACAGATGTGATAACTATTAATAAACAGGAACTAGCGAAGTACTTTAATGACTGATTTAAAATGGTCGGAATACGACTTTACAAAAATACCATTCGATGACATAGTACAAGTAGGACAGCGTACTCTGCTATATAGAGACTTGTTTACTGTAAGCTGGCTATTAGGACGCTTCTGTAACTATCGCTGTAGCTACTGCTGGCCGTATGCTCGTAGTGATAAAAAAGATCACAGGCCGACTGAACTATGTTTAAGGACAATCGATGAAATTAAAAGACAAGCTCGTGAAAATGGTTTCAACTCGTTTCATTTTTCGCTTAGTGGCGGTGAGCCTACTTTTCATCCTGGTTACTTGGATATTCTATCATATTTGGCTAGTGATGTTGGGAATACTAATTATACAAGTATTCATATGACGTCAAACTGTTCTCGTCCTATGAAGTGGTTTGAAACTTACGTAGAAAGCGCTAAGTCATTCCATCGTGCTAGTATTACTGCTAGCTTACACACAGAGCACTTAAACACTCGTGAGAAAATGCAGGACTTTGCTGACAAGCTTGTACTGTGTCAAGAGCATGATGTACAGGTTACTATTAACATGGTAATGGTACCGGAATGGTTTGAGAAAGACTGGGATAATGCTATGTTCTTTCACGAACAAGGTATCAACGTAACGCTAAAGCCGCAAAGTGACCCCACAGCTAGTCGTGTAGTTGACGGCTATTCTGACGATATGAAACAACGCTTGTATAACGGGATGCCTCAGATGGCCTACACAGAAGTTAAGCGTAAGTGGGCAGACCGTCCTAAGCCTAATTTCCAAATACCTCAAAACATTCAGGGACAAAACGACAAAAGTGTACCTTGGCATATGCAAGTAGAGTTTACAGACTCTAAAGGCAAAAAGTGGTACATGGACCAAGCAGAACGCTTTAACGCATTTAACTTTAATAACTTTAAAGGTTGGCAGTGTAACGCAGGGTATAGTGGTATTATTATACGTGAGCCAGACGGCAGTGTAAAGCGTAGCTATAGCTGTCACGATGTTCCGCTTGGTAATATTGAAACAGGCTTTAAGTTGTTCAATAAGCCGCAGCCTTGTATAACAGGTAGTTGCGTAAGTAGTGCCGACAGCAAAATACCAAAAAGGAAAACAGATGTTCTCTAAAGTAACAGATTTACCGTGTTATGACTTGAGTGTTGAATTTCAAAAGCTACTTGATAATAATGTAATACGATGGCATGAGGTAGAGAAAGACCAAATTTGTTTAAACACAGTACCCGGGCAAGATGATAATTTCTTTTACGGGAGAGGCAGTTTAGACTACGACTGGGATAATAGTACAGTAGACAGCAACGGTACAATTAAAGTATCACTGCGTGATGTTCCGTTAAAAGAACAAGACTTTACGGTTCTTTGCTCGCAGTTTCGAAATACAGTATTTGAAGATGTATATAATGCGTTGACTGCTAAGTATAGGTTAGGAAGAGTTCGTATAATGAACCTACAGCCTAAGAAGTGCTTAACGTGGCATGCCGATAATACAAATAGAGTACATTATCCAATAAAGACACAAAAAGGTTGCTTTATGGTTATAAATAGTAAAGTACAGCATTTAGATCAAAACACTTGGTGGTTTACTAATACTAACAGTAACATGCATACAGCATTTAACGGCAGTAAGCAAGATCGATACCATTTAGTGGCAGCAATATTGGATTAGATATGAGTTTAGTAATAGCAGTTATATTAGGACTAGTATGGGGGCAGATAATCTCGCATTGGGGCGCAAGTATTCTGCTCCATCGTTATTACTGCCACAAGCAGTTTTATGTGCCGAAATGGTACGAAGCTATGGGATTATTCATGCTATCTGTTGCCTATATAAGATCCCCAATAGGATGGATTGCTAGTCACAGGATGCACCATCAGTATTCAGACTCTGCTAATGATCCTCATAGTCCTAATCATGTAGGATGGTGGAGAGTGTTCACTACTACATGGGATATTCCAAAAATCCCAACTAAGTACGCTCGAGATCTATACACTAACCCAATGCTAGTATTTTTACATAAGCATCACCTTAAGATACTTGTAATACATTGGGCAGTAGCAATACTAGTCAGTTTCTTTATTCCGTATTTTTTCGTTGCGTATGCTCTAATGCCGTTTGTTCAAGCAAAAATAGGGTTTGGTCTTATTAACACCATGGGGCATGACAATGGCCCGTCTAACGCACCGTGGATAAACTTATTTGTCGCAGGCGAAGGATATCATAAAGAACATCACGATAACTGGCGCCGTATACGCTTACATAAATTTGACACAGGCGGATGGGCCGCTGAAAAGCTAATACAGCTAGGTATTTTTAAAAGCAATAAAAACTTAAAGAAGTCTTAATGGTAGAAGTAATACAGAAAATATTAAGTAAACAAAGCTTAGACAATATAGAAGAATATTGGACTACTGATAGCGAACGGGTACTAACAGACTCGATACAGGGCAAAAAGAGAAATATAAAGCTCGTTAACGGCGACATTATTAAAGAACTAACAGGTAATGATTTAGATCGATACGAAGTTCATAGTGGTTTCTTTGCGATAGCAGGCGAACCCTACAAAGTACACTGTGACTTAGGAAAGAACCCAATAACACATAACTTGTGTATTAACCTGTTACCAGACGATCAGCTAAACGATCAAAGTATTGTAATTCTAAAGCAGCTTACTAAAAATAGAATAATATTAGTAGACGACGACACGCCCGAGTCTATACTAGAGATATATCAAAAAGTAAAATATCAGCCTGTGTATGCTAGTACACTACACGAACATGTTGATAATATTTCGTCGGACTTAATGGTAACTGATGAACAGAAGCAATACATGTCTCACGTTTGGCAACAGACATTGCCGTATTTAGATGTTGACAAAGTTGTACATCACAAGTATAATCAAGGTATACTATTTGATAGTAGACATTTACATTGTGGCGGATCTGCGCAAGGTGATCATAAGCGATGTGTATTATACGTGAGGTTAAAAGATGAGTGATAATTTTGTATGGAGAGAAGGCAGGCAAAAGACAGGCTATCAGCGAATGAAACTATTTACAATTTCGTGGCCTATACATTTTGACTGTTACATTCTTCGAATGAAACCCGGTGCGTCGGTTAAGCCGCACAAGGATCTTATGCGAGGCAAGTGGCGCAACAAAAAAGCATATAGATTAAATCTAATTATGAATACCCCTGACAAGGGAGGCGAGTTCCTTACAGAAAAGTCAATTATTGACTGGCCACGATTAAAGCTATTTCGACCTGATATTTACACACACGAAGTTACTACAGTCGAAGGGAACAAAACTCGATATGTACTAAGCTTAGGAGTTGCTGTTAATGATAACAAGCATAAACAGTAATCTATACGTTGAGACTTTTACTAGTGACAATAACCAGCTAACTGCTAAAGTAGAAGACTACAGAAATTACATAGTTTCTCGAAATCATTCAAACGATCAGAAACTTATAGAAAATTATAAACCTCGTCGTCTTAAGTTTGAAGATCAAATTGCTACTAGCATTCTTACAGACGGTGACTGTATATTTGCTTTTAGCACAATCTTTCACAGAGAGTTTTTCGGAAGCGGTGTATATCGTTGTTTAAACCGTTGTTACTTTGATCCCGACTTACGATACTGGCAGCATTTAGAAAAGAAAAAGAATAAAAACTACCAAGGCAACCCTCGGATAAATATAGTAACGCCGGTAATGATTCAACATCAACTAGATGTTCTTGACAGGTACAAAATGGTTTTTATGTCCTCCGAGCCATGGAAGCCGTACTGGGCAAAAAGCTACTGTAGAAACTTAACTGAACAAACTTCAGTTAAGTGGAATGATAGCCAATTACTTCACCCAGTTTGCCATAAAGAGAGTTCAAGTTGTTGGCAGCATATCATATGGACTGGGCAATTTTTATTAGATGAAGGATTATCCTATGATGAGTACAAAGCAAGATCTTTTAAGCAACACTAGGCATTCTTACCCGTACTTAGTTAAGACCGATTACAAGTTTGATCTTGATAAGCTACGTGAAGAAATGGTAGCTATTGAGAAGCAAAACGGTTGGGAAGACATGACCAACCAAAGTGAACTAGTTGCCGGACTAATACAAGGCAGAAAACGACTAACTAGCGCTTTTGCTAACGAAGGCGGCGAATACGACGATTATAAGCAAATGATCGTAACTGACATTAATCGAGACACAGTTAACGAAACTGACTTTGCTCAAGTTGACGACAGTGAAAAATTTGCTACGTATAAAACAGATATGAAGCGTAGTACTGCTATTCAAGATGAAACGCTTTACGGTAATTTAAGAAGTGTTATGGAAGTAGCGCCTTATACAAGTAAAATGTTAGAGTCGTTTCCTGATCCGTTAGCACGAGTTCGTTACGCAAAGATTAAGCCAAACTTTGCCATTAAGCCGCATATCGACTATAATACTACATATGGAATGCGCTATCATATTGCTTTGCATACAAACGATAAGTGTAAAGTAGGATTTAGACGGAACAAAACACAAGATTTTGAAGAGTTTCATATTCCGGCTGATGGACACTTATATTACTTTAATCAAGGGTTTGAGCATTTCGCTAACAACTACAGTGACGAAGAGCGTATTCATATTGTTATAGGTTTAGGCGGCCAACAACTTATGGAACCGTATAAGATAAAGTAATGAAAAACGTCCTAATCTGTCAACCTCCGATGTACCAGGGAACAACGTGGCTTCCGTATGTATATGGGTCATTGCGCACAGTAGCCGAGCAAGATGAAGAAGTAAAACAGAACTACAATTGGCTAAGTCCGTTGTTTCGGCAAGTTGATACAATTAAGGATTTCACTGATCAATACGATCCCAAAGACATAGATGTACTTGGGATAAGTTGTTACGAGTGGAATCATATCATTAACTTTAAAATTGCCGAGTATGTTAAGCTACACAATCCAAATTGTTTAATAGTAGCAGGCGGACCTCAACCACCATGGCGAGATGATAAAGTATTTGATACTTACCCGTATATCGATATTATCATTAAGGGCGACGGAGAAGTTCCGTTTTCTTCTATTCTAAAAAATTTAGTGAACAATAGATCAAACGATCTAGTACCTGGCTTAATCATTAATAATCAAGGCGTGGCACAACGTACAGCAAAAGAAGTACCTTACAAGTTTGACATAGGACCTAGTCCGTATATACACTTGTCTAAACAGTTTGAAGAGTTTGCTGCATACCCAGAACCGTCTTTTGCTACTCTCGAAACAAACAAAGGCTGTCCTTACAAATGTACTTTTTGTGATTGGGGCTCTGCTACTAATCAAAAAATACGTAAAGTTGGCAAAGATAGAGTATACGAAGAAATAGAATGGTTTGGAAAAAACGGCATTGAAATGATTTACATTACAGATGCTAACTTTGGCATCCTGCCTGAGGATGTTAACATAGCTAAAGCACTTGTAGAGACTAAAGAAAAGTACGGGTTTCCTAGAAATGTTTTTTATAATCTAGCAAAGAACAACGACGACCGTATTGTTGATATATTGAAAATGTTTAATGACGCAAACATGATCGATATTACAATTATGATTAATTTCCAATCTACACTAGATAACGTACTTGATGCTATGGAACGTTTTAATGCGCCGTTTCCTAAGATTAAAAATATGGTTAGGAGGCTGATTGATGTAAACATTGCGCCCGGCAGTGCATTGATACAAGGTGCGCCTCTTGAAACTGTAGATTCGTGGAAGAAGTCTGTAACAGATGTATATGAACTGGGCATACACGAAGAGACACGGATCTTTATCTGGCAGCAGCTACCTAATGCGCCTGCTACTGATCCTGAGTATATTGAAAAATACAAACTACAAGCCGTTGATCGTGTTCCGGTAATGAACAGATTTAATAAAGACTTGTTACCTAAGATCGGAAGGCTCGGACTTTCGAGCTACTTAGTAGAATCGTCGTCTTACACTAGAGACGATTGGGCTGAAATGGGAGTCTTTAGTGCGTTTACTTTAATGTGTCATAACTTTGGCTTTACTCGCTATATTGCTCAGTATCATAAGCACAGTTTGGGCATTCCTTACTTTGATTTTTATAACACATTATATGACAAGTTTAAAACAACAGAACATTATAGTAAATTAAAAGATCACTTGTATAAGTTTGCCGCTCAAGACGGAAGTACATTTAATATTGACTACGATGATAGTTTGCCGTGGTTGTTAGATCCAGAAGAATACTTGTTTTTGTCAGTATCCGAAGATCAAGAGCTCTTTTATCACACAATGTTTAGTGACGTTACTGACGCAGAGTTATTGGATCTAATAAGCTTCCAACAACAGTCTATGATTACAGTTAAATCAAAAAATCCTAAAGATGTAATCTTTACTATGAATCAAGACTGGGTAGCATACTTTCGATATCTTAAGTCAAGCTACTACGAGATTGAAGATTACAAGCCGGCGCAAACTAAACGAAAGTATCAGTGTATTACATCGCATTATAATAATATATTTGATAACTTATCTCTCAAAGATTACTGTGTTAAGATATTAAAGCGTAAAGCAGGCCGGCAGGATTATACATTAATATCATTTGAAAAGTTTAAGGATGTAACAAATGATACCAACTAGCGATCAGCACGAACACTTTAGAGAACAGGGTTATATTGTTTTAAAAGACGTTCTATCTGACGAATTAGTTTCTTCGTTGTCTGAATTATGTAAGTTATCAGAAGAGTATCACGAGAAGTACTCTAGTCAATATTTTGTAGACAGAGACGAAGAAAACTTTTTTATAAAATATAAAACAGCTTTAGATATTGCTAATGATCATAATGTAAACTTACTGCCAGTAGATGAATGGTGCCATCGTACTATATACTATCAAGAAGGCTATGAAAAAGAGCCCGAAGTATTAAATTATATTAAGATGCTCAACGACACGATCGGTATTTACGAGTTATTAGCAACCCTGTTACATTCTAAGCACTTACAATTTTACAATGCCCAGTTATGGAAAAAGCACGCACGATCGTGTGACCCCACAGAGATACATAGGGATTATACAGCATTTGACATGAAGGGCCTAAAAAGTGCTTGCGCATGGATAAGTCCTACTACAGTTCGAAAAGAACATTCTGCTTTTCAAGTAATTCCAGGTAGCCATAAAGGCGTTGACCATACTACTAAGCATTGGATAGATAAAGACTACTATGCTCGTGACAAGTATAACTTAGTAACACTAGAAATAGAACCTAA
>Ga0102820_1000315_pt1 | contig 15340 bp, 15 predicted proteins | sample ColrivemetaGS709_FD_78192 | JGI IMG/M metagenome (GOLD analysis project Ga0102820, IMG submission 78192) | Estuarine microbial communities from the Columbia River estuary - Ebb tide non-ETM metaG S.709 | ecosystem: Environmental > Aquatic > Marine > Intertidal zone > Estuary | place: USA...
TATATTGGATTCGAACCGGTTTTCCATCGAAAGTAGCCGGAATCATGTTAGGCAACGCCTGCACCGCGCGTACAGCCTCCGCATCTAACAAAGCGTCTAAACCTTTTACCACTTTTACATTACTAACGCTTCCGTCGCTTTCCACTACAAAGTTCACATAAATCTTGCCTTCGACACCCAGTGAACGCGCGGCTTCCGATAGCTATATTCATCGGCTAAATAACCCGACAACTTGTTATTGAAACATTTGAATTCTGCATTGGGGTCTTTGATCTGTTCACAGCCTGCATAGCTCGCATTCACTAAGCCACCTTGAGGCTTTTTCGCGCCACATCCGCTGAGCAGAACTATTGCCGCTAAAACAGCCAAAACTTTTTTCATAGGTCCAGAGGTTTTTGGTTAAAATACAAACTTAAACGACGCTGCTCAACAAGGTATCAAAACCAAAAAACCCATCTTCGAGAAGGCTCGAGATGGGTTTTTTGATTTCGGCCGCGCAAGCACTGCCGAGCTGTTGTACCTTGGGCGGGAATCGAACCCGCACTCCCGAAGGAACTGGATTTTGAATCCAGCGCGTCTACCAATTCCGCCACCAAGGCATTGTGGAATTGGACGGCAAAAATAAGGGGGTTTTCCAATTCTCCTAGCTTTTAAAAGAAAGAATTTTAATCCCGCCTGGAATTGCGTGTGTTTTTCTGTTCTTTTACTTACATTTGCACCCCTCTTTGGAAGAGCTTAAACCGCTACAACAACACTGATAAACAGCACAGATGGTACCTGAAGCTAAAATTTTTGCCGGTCGACATACCATGCACCTTGCATCACAGATTGCAGAGGGCTACGGTATACCTATGGGCAATGTCATGATCACAGAATTTAGCGACGGTGAAATTTGTCCATCTTTTGAAGAGACGGTACGTGGCACTCGCGTGTTTTTAATTCAAAGCACGAACCCACCGGCAGACAACCTGATGGAACTGTTAATGCTCTGTGACGCTGCGAAGCGTGCCTCTGCAAAACACATCACGGCTGTTATTCCTTACTTTGGTCTTGCACGTCAAGACCGTAAAGACAAGCCAAGAGTACCTATAGGCGCTAAGCTTGCCGCTAAAATGTTGATGGCTGCAGGCGCAACGCGTGTGATGACCATGGACTTGCATGCGGATCAAATACAGGGATTCTTTGAAGTTCCTGTTGATCACCTCTTCAGTTCGGCTTTGTTCATCAAGGACATCGAAACAATGAAGCTGGGTGATTTGTGCATTGCTTCCCCAGATATGGGCGGTGCAAAACGTGCACATGCCTATGGAAGTAAGCTTGAAGCGGAAGTGGTGATATGCTACAAGCAACGCAAAAAAGCGAATGTCATTGATAAAATGACCGTCATCGGTGAAGTAGCCGGTAAAAACGTCATTCTCGTTGATGATATGGTCGATACCGGAGGTACGCTTTGTAAGGCGGCCGAAATGTTAAAAGAAAAAGGCGCCAAAACCGTCCGTGCGTATTGTACACACGGTGTTTTGAGCGGACCGGCACAAGCGCGCATCGCGGACAGTGCTTTAGAGGAATTGGTCATTACCGATACTATTCCTCAAACTAGTGAGAACTCAAAGATCCGTGTGATCTCCGTTGCTGAAATGTTTGCTCAGGTGATGAAAAATGTTCACCACCATGAGAGTATTTCAGGACACTTTATAATGTAATACCAGAATAAACTAGATCAGATGAAGTCTGTTGAAATTCAAGGAAACGAAAGAACCAACTTTGGTTCTAAATACGCTCAACTAGAGCGCAAAGCGGGCAACGTACCGTGTGTTATTTATGGTGGTGAAGCACCTATTCACTTCTCTGCACCTACACTAGCTTTCAAAGGCTTGGTATACACTGCTGAGGCAAAAACTGCGAAAGTAACTGTAGGAGGTTCCACGGTTGAAGCTGTAATCCAAGATTTACAGTTCCACCCCGTAACCGATCAGTTGATGCACATTGACTTCATCCAGTTGGTTGAAGGCAAACCTGTGACAATTGATATTCCAGTTAAACTGCACGGTCAAGCTCGCGGTGTGTTGAATGGTGGTAAGTTGAAGTCTGTTCTTCGCAAGCTAAGTGTTCGCGCAGTACCAGCGAGCATACCAGAAAGCATCGACTTAGACATAACCGACTTGCGTATTGGTAAGTCTATCCGTGTTAGCGATGTGACGCCTGAAGGATTCGAAATCCTAAATGCAACTACTGCAGTAATCGTTACTGTCAAGAAAGCGCGTGGTGCTATCGACGATGAAGAGGAAGAAGGTACTGAAGAAGGCGCTGAAGCTGCTACAGAAGCTGCTGCAGAAGCTGCTGCAGAATAATTTTTACCTTTACGGGTATGAAGAAATTCCTCATTGTAGGCCTTGGGAATCCAGGTGCTGAATATGAAAATACCCGTCATAACATAGGTTATTTGACATTGGACGCCTTCGCGAAGGCGTCCAATGTTGTTTTTGAACCTGGGCGCTACGCGCTTACGGCAGAGGCAAAGATTAAGGGCCGTACATTCCGTTTGGTCAAGCCTACTACCTTCATGAATCTTAGCGGAAATGCGGTACGCTATTGGATGCAGGAGGAAAAGATTCCCCTAGAAAATATTTTAGTCATCGTTGATGATCTCGCACTTCCATTGGGTGCTATTCGTATACGAGAAAAAGGCTCTGACGCAGGGCATAACGGCTTGAAGGACATTCAAGAAAAATTGGGCCGTAACGATTACCCTCGACTTAAATTTGGCATCGGAAATGACTTCCCAAAAGGCCGCCAAGTCGACTACGTGCTCGGTGAATGGAACAAAGATGAAATGCTGGATCTGCCCGGTCTTATCGATCACAGCGTGAAGGCCATACAGAGTTTTGCTCTTGCCGGCGCTAAACTGACCATGACCCAATTCAATAAATCATGACCAAGGCACAGCGCATCTTAGCATTCTACCATGGGTTAGACTTTGACCGCGCTTACCTCGATGACGATTTAGATGTTCTCAATCCTTTTGAAGGTGCCAGTCCTGAGCAAGAGCGTTCCCTTGCCGATTTCTACAACAAGTTTTATAGCGACAGTAAACCGCGCAACCTCATCCTAGGTATTAACCCGGGAAGACTCGGCGCTGGAGCAACTGGCATCCCCTTCACAGATACAAAGCGCCTGCGTGAATGTGGCATTACTTTCGATGCCTTCAGTACGCACGAGCCCAGTTCTGTTTTTGTTTATGAAGCCATCAATGCCTTTGGTGGCCCGGCAAAATTTTATGCCGATTTCCTTATTGGCTCCGTATGTCCATTGGGCTTCACCGTGCGTAAGAATGGTAATTCGATCAACTTTAATTACTACGACCGTGCAAGTTTTGCGAAAGCGCTAGCTCCCTATTTATTAGCACAGATTCGTGCGCAAATTGAATTGGCAGGTAAAAATGAGCGCATCATCGTCTTTGGGACGGGTAAAAATCTAAAATTTCTTACCCAATTGAACAAGGAGTTCAACTTCACACCAGCGTTGGTAGCCCTCGAACATCCGCGGTATGTTATGCAGTACAAGTACCGTGAACGAGAGGCGTACATCGCCAAATACCTTGAAGCCTTTTCGCTGTAACGCTTCCTCACAAACAGGTCATTTAGCTTCTGCCAAATGAAAAAGCCACCCCAAATGGAGTGGCTTTCAAAGTTAAATCGAGAGTATCGAGCGTGATTACATCATTCCCATGCCGCCGCCCATGCCGCCTGGAGGCATTGGTGGCTCATCCTTTGGAATCTCAGTTATCGTTGCTTCTGTGGTCAGTAATAAGCCTGCAACAGACGCCGCGTTTTCCAGTGCAACTCGCGTTACTTTCGTTGGATCAATGACACCTGCGTCATACATGTTCTCATATATGTCGGTTTTCGCGTTGAACCCAAAGTCGCCTTTGCCTTCTTTTACTTTAGCTACAACTACAGAACCTTCGAGACCTGCGTTGTGCACGATCTGACGCAACGGCTCTTCGATGGCTTTTGCAATAATCTGAATACCTGTACTCTCATCGTCATTCTCACCTTTTAGGTGCTCTAAGACTGAGCTTACACGAACGAAAGCTACGCCGCCACCGGGAACAAACCCTTCTTCTACAGCAGCTTTTGTTGCTGCTAATGCATCATCAACACGGTCCTTCTTCTCCTTCATCTCTACTTCAGAAGCAGCACCAACGTATAGTACAGCAACGCCACCTGCGAGCTTCGCTAGACGCTCTTGTAGTTTTTCGCGGTCGTAATCTGAGGTGGTGTTTTCGATTTGTGCTTTGATTTGGTTAACACGACTTGCAATTGCTTCGCTTTCACCAGCGCCATTTACGATGGTCGTATTGTCCTTGTCAATCGTCACTTTCTCGGCAGTACCCAACATATCTAGTGTAGCACCTTCAAGCGTCATACCGCGCTCTTCGCTCACGACTTGACCACCTGTTAGGATAGCGATATCTTCTAGCATTGCCTTGCGACGGTCGCCAAATCCTGGCGCCTTAACGGCAGCAATCTTGAGCGAGCCACGGATGCGGTTTACTACCAATGTAGCAAGCGCTTCGCCGTCTACATCTTCTGCGATAATCAACAGCGGGCGACCACTTTGAGCTGCAGGCTCAAGAATCGGCAATAACTCCTTCATAGAGCTCACCTTCTTGTCGTAAATTAAGATGTACGGGTTCTCTAACTCCGCAACCATCTTCTCCGTATTGGTTGTGAAGTATGGGCTTAAGTAACCGCGGTCAAACTGCATTCCTTCTACAACATCCACATACGTTTCTGTTCCTTTTGCCTCTTCTACGGTAATTACGCCTTCGTTCTTCACTTTGGCCATCGCCTCAGCGATCAATTTACCTATAGTACTGTCGTTGTTTGAAGAGATCGACGCCACTTGCTCAATCTTACTGTTATCATCACCAACTTCTTGGCTCAATGACTTCAACTCAGCTACTAAAGCAGTAACCGCTTTATCGATACCGCGTTTCAAATCCATTGGATTTGCTCCAGCTGCAACGTTTTTCAAGCCATGGTGGTAGATCGCTTGGGCCAAAACGGTGGCGGTAGTCGTTCCGTCTCCTGCAATATCTGCAGTTCTAGAAGCGACTTCTTTTACCATCTGTGCACCTAAGTTTTGCAACCGGTCTTCCAATTCAATTTCTTTCGCTACCGTTACGCCGTCTTTAGTTACATGCGGGGCACCGAATGATTTTTCAATAATTACGTTACGGCCTTTAGGACCCAAGGTCACTTTTACCGCATCCGCTAATGCATCAACTCCAGCTTTGAGACTGTTTCTTGCTTCAACGTCAAATGATATTTGCTTTGCCATGATTTATGGTTTTTTACGTTTGATTAAACTATTGCCATGATGTCCGCCTCACGCATAATGAGGTAATCACCACTTTCGTACTTGAACTCTGTACCGCTGTACTTTCCATACAATACGACGTCTCCAACACTAACCGACATGGGCTCGTCTTTTTTACCGGGTCCAACGGCTACTACAATGCCTTTTTGAGGCTTCTCTTGCGCTGTATCTGGAATAATGATCCCTGATGCTGTCTTAGTTTCAGCCGCTGCAGGTTCAATTATTACTCTGTCAGCTAATGGACGAATGTTTAAATCTGCCATGATTTATGTTTTTAGTTAAAGTTACTACCCTTATACAAGGAATTTTATGCCAAAGCATTTTCAGTGTCAGAGTGTCATCGCGCGGCGACTGCCGCGCGAAATTTTGGCACCAAAAAACAAAAAACCCGCGCAGCGGAGCTGCGCGGGCTATACTAAATAGTCAAATTGACGGATTACTCAACACTCTCTGGCATTCCCTCTACAGGAGCATCGCCAGTAGGTGCAACTTCACTAGCAGGGATCTGCTGTTGGAACGGCATAGCGTCTTGCACTTGCTCATTGATCAATGTATCTTCTAGTACGACATCACTATCCGTTGAAACGAGGTTCATTCCGATCACTAACACGAACAAACCAATAACTAAAGCCCAAGTTGCTTTGTCTAAAAAGTCTGTTGTCTTTTTAACGCCGCCCAACATCTGTGGGCTATCACCACCAAAAGCAGAGCTCAAACCGCCGCCTTTAGGATTTTGAACGAGAATCACCAAAACGAGTAGGATCGATACTACTACGATCAAAATGGAGAATAATGCTATCATGAGTTTTTTTCTTTCTTAATTGCTCTAATTCGGTCGGCAAAGAAACTACTTTTTTCCGGGTATTTCAAACTTAGTACCTCGTAGGATTTAATTGCTTTCTCAAAAAGTCCTTGCTTCAGGTAAATCTCTGCCAATGTTTCGGTTACGAAGCGACCTTGACCATCTGCCTCTAGACTAAAAACATTGATTTTTCCATCGCGTTTGTTGCCTTCAAATTTGGGCAACTCCCGAATAATTTTTTTTATGTCTGACCCAGCAGCATCAGCCTTTTGCTTATCCACAGCGGGCGCAGGCGCTACACGAGTCTCCGCATTCAACCACTGTAAGAAAGAGGCTTTTTCACTGAACGGCATCTCACGCACTTCAGGTGCTTCCCATGCCGGTTCTTGCTTTGATTCGTCTTTCGATTTTTCTATGACCGCCTCTGGAACTGCATCCAAATTAGTCTCCAATTCAAACGAAGGTACATCAGGCGCCTCAGCAACTGCTGCCTTCTTTTCCTGGCTTTTCCCTTTTTTTGGCGTCGCAGCGTTTTCCGTCACGGCACGCGTTTCAATGGGCTCTTTCTTAGCTTCAGCTTTCTTTGCAGGAACAACTTCTGGCGCAACCGGCTTTTCCTTCACTGGCTTGTCCAGTTCAACGCTTGTAGCTGAAGGTGACTCCTTCCCCCCGCGCAAAGCGCGCGAGCGTAAGATAGCATTGCGCACTGCCTCTGATAAGTGCGAAAGATCTTCAGAAACAGCAGTAGCCTTCTTAGGCTTGGCTGGTGCTGTGGCCGCTACTTTGCCCGATGCTGCCGCCTTCTTATCTGCTGTTTCAGGTGCATCAGGCGTTGCTGATTTCTTTGGCTTTGTAGGAGCCGGATCAGCTGGCTTAGGCTGAGATGACTTAGGCTGAGCCGATTTTTTAACCGCAACCTCAGCGGAAGCGTCAGTCGAAATTTTCTCTTTGGTTTCTGATACCGCAACCGCCTCCAGATGACTTTCGTAATAGGCTTTTAATGCCTCCCTATTGGGTGTTGCGATCGCAGTACGTTTGACTTGCGCCGGTAGTAAATAACTCTCTTGTTGCTGCAACGCTTTCATGTAAAGTGCATGCAATGGCGCTGCGTAAGGAAAATCGGACACCGCTTGTTTGAGCATAGCAAGCTCCGTCGCATTTAAGCGCTCCGGGTGGGCGTACAATTCTTCGATTTTCTTTGCGTTCATTTACCAATTGGCGATAGCCCGGTTTAATATGTCTTCGGTCAATTCTTTCATGATTTCAGCCGCCAATTCTCTTTCAATATCGGAAAAATTCAAATCCGCATCGTAGTCTCTAGACCGGCTAAAACGTTGCTCAAAACTATTTTCTTCCGCGATACTATTCTCAAAGGAAACCTTAACGGCGATGGTAAAACGCATCTGAGCAACCTCACTAGGGCCGCGCGCGGCTTGCGGACGAAGACTGTAATCTGTAATGGCGCCTGAAAATTCCAAATCTGCTGGCCCGTCAACTAAACGCAACGAAGTTTGCTGAACAAAAATATCTTTCAACGATTCGGTAAAAATCTGAGACATCTCGGGATTCACAATCGCTGCTGTATTATCAAAAAAATCGATGTTTAGCGTCTTCGCCTCCCCCACATTCCCTCCGGTAAAGCTATAGCCGCCCTTGCACCCGGAAAGGATGATAAAAAGCAGCATTACGATGGGGAAACGAAGTGTGCGCATTATTCGAGGTTGTATTGTTTGATCTTACGGTACAAGGTACGTTCGGAAATACCCAATTCTTTTGCCGCAGCTTTGCGTTTTCCTTGGGTCTTGTCCAATGCCTTTTTAATCAGTTCAATTTCTTTATCCACCAAACTCAGGTTCTCAATTTCGATGGTGTGCTCATCGTCCTCAAACGAATCGTATTCGTCCGGGTTTACAAAGGAAACGTCGTTAGACTCCGTTCCGGTATAAGGCTTAACTGAAGAGCGTTCGGCAAATTCAGTACCAATTTGGGGGAACTCGCGTTGCACACCTTCATAAAACCCTTCACCGCTTTGAACAGCCTTCTTTAAGGCATTTAGTTCCGTGCGCATCTCAAACAAGAGTTTGTAAAGCGCTTCTCGTTCCTTTGCAAAGTCCGCATTACTTACCCCGTCGCTAATACGTGAATTGGCCAGTGCAGGAAGATTCGGCGCATCTACCTCCGGTAAATACGCTTTAAGCACGTCTTTGCCCACCATACGCGTCGTTTCAATCACACTCATCTGCTCGGCAAGATTGCGCAATTGACGAATGTTTCCAGGCCAGCGGTAATGCTCGAGCAAACGCACCGCCTCATCATCTAAACGCAATGGAGGCAGGTGGTATTTATTGGCAAAATCTGCCGCGAATTTTCGGAACAATAAATGAATATCCGAAGGACGCTCGCGCAATGGCGGCAGATGAATTTCTACGGTGTTTAATCGGTAAAATAAATCCTCACGGAATTTATGGTTCTTGATGGCATTGAGCATACCCACATTGGTGGCGCCCACGACGCGTACGTCAATCTTGTTGGCACGGGACGCACCTACGCGAATAAATTCACCCGTTTCCAAAACGCGCAAAAGACGCACCTGGGATGGCATAGGCAACTCACCCACCTCATCCAAAAAGATAGTACCCGCATCGGCCTCTTCAAAATATCCTTTTCGTGCACCTGTAGCCCCTGTGAAGGCACCTTTCTCGTGACCAAACAGTTCTGAATCGATCGTTCCTTCAGGTATCGCACCGCAGTTAACGGCGATGTACGGGTTATGTTTTCTATGACTCAGTGCATGAATAATCTTCGGAATGCTTTCTTTACCAACACCACTCTCACCAGTGACAAGAACACTGATATCAGTCGGCGCAACTTGGACGGCCTTCTCTAAAGCGCGATCCAGCAATGGACTCACCCCAATAATTCCGAAACGTTGTTTTATGCTCTTGATATCTGACATTGGTCCAATTAATTTATGCCTTTGGGCCCTCTACCACTGTTCCCAATAAGGTGGCAGTAGTACAGCTTTCAATCTTAACGTGTACAAAGTCGCCTGGTTTAAAATCATGTCGATCAAAAACAACCACGCTGTTGGTATCGGTGCGGCCGAACAATTGTTCTTCACTCTTCTTCGAGGTTCCTTCCACCAAAACTTCATAAGTCTTACCGATCATTTGCTCGTGACGGTACAAACTGTGCTTGCTTTGTAATTGGATTATTTCTGTCAAGCGACGCTTCTTTTCTACTTCAGGGATATCGTCTTCCAATTTTCTCGCCGCATAGGTGTTGGGACGCTCGCTGTAGAAGAACATGTAACCAAAATCATACTTCACATAGTCCATCAAGCTCAAAGTCTCCTGATGGTCCTCCTCCGTTTCGGTTGGGAATCCTGAAATCATATCATGACTGATCGCGCAGCCCGGGATGATACGATGTATACGGTCGATGAGGGCCATATATTCTTCACGGTTGTGTCCGCGGTTCATTAATTCTAGGATGCGCGACGACCCAGACTGTACTGGTAAATGAATGTAATTACAAATGTTTTTGTATTTCGCAATGGTCTCTAGCACGTCATCACGCATATCCTGCGGGTTTGACGTGGAGAAGCGAATTCGCATGTGTGGAACGGCTTCTGCAACCATGGACATCAGATCAGCGAAGTGAACGGCGCTTGCCTTGGCCAGGTCAGATGCCTTCTCGTAATCTTTTTTCAAACCGCCACCGTACCATAGATAACTGTCGACGTTTTGGCCCAGCAGGGTGATTTCCTTGTACCCGCGTTTTGATAAATCCAATACTTCGTCTACAATAGTCTGTGGGTTACGTGATCGCTCGCGGCCTCTAGTAAAAGGAACCACACAAAACGTACACATATTATCACAACCGCGTGTTATAGAAACAAAGGCACTCACACCATTGCCACCCAAACGAACCGGTTCGATGTCGTCGTAAGTCTCTTCCTTGCTCAGAATAACATTCACGGCTTTTCTTCCTCCGTCCAATTCTTGCAAAAGGTTAGGTAAATCGCGATACGCATCAGGACCTACCACAAGATCAACCAATTTTTCCTCTTCCAGCAGTTTGCCTTTTACCCGCTCTGCCATACAACCAAGCACCCCGATTTTCATATCAGGGTTCTTTTTCTTGTGGTTGTTAAAATGGTTGAGTCGGTTGCGAACGGTTTGCTCCGCTTTATCCCGGATGGAACATGTATTCAGTAACACCAAATCCGCTTCTTCGGAATTTTGCGTGGTGGTGTAGCCTTCCTTTCCTAGGACTGAGGCAACAATCTCACTGTCAGAAAAATTCATTTGGCAACCGTACGACTCTATATAGAGCTTCTTTGTGCCCGTCGGGTTTTTAGTCTCTAAGACCGTACCGTCGTGTTCGTGTGGGTTCTTATCGCCCTCGGCATAGAGACCCCTTCCGCTTGCGCGCTTTGTTTTTGCTTCCATAATTATAACCGCTCAAAACTTTACTTTCTTTTGCGTCGGTACAAAGATACAAGCAATGCTGACAATTTGTCCGATTTTAAAAAATCTATTACGTAGTAATACCGAAGGCCAGAAAACAACTCCTTTATAAGTGGGCTTGAAAGTTGCCGATTTTTAGCCTTTACTTTGCGGCAATAATTAAAATGCACCCCGCATCCTATGGCAAAGAATCTCGTAATCGTTGAGTCACCTGCAAAGGCAAAGACCATCCAGAAGTACCTAGGCGCCGATTTCCAAGTACTGTCCTCTTATGGGCACATTCGCGATTTGTGCGACAAAGGAATGGCTATTGACATCGAAAACAACTTCCAACCGGAATACTGCGTTTCGAAAGACAAGACTTCTTTGGTTAAAGAACTAAAAGCTGCGGCGAAAAAAGTCGACAAGGTTTGGCTGGCTTCGGATGAGGATCGTGAGGGAGAAGCCATTGCTTGGCACCTTTACGAGAGCTTAGGACTAAAAGACGAGAATACCGAACGTATTGTTTTTAACGAGATTACGAAAACCGCTATCCTACGTGCGGTAGAAAACCCACGCAAAATCAATAAGGAATTGGTTGATGCACAACAAGCGCGTCGTGTTCTTGACCGACTCGTGGGTTATGAACTAAGTCCCGTGCTTTGGAAAAGCATCCAGCGCGGCTTAAGCGCCGGGCGCGTTCAGAGTGTGGCCGTACGTTTAATCGTTGAAAAAGAAAGAGAAATAGAAGGCCACGAGGTGACCTCAAGCTATAAAGTCAGCGGTATTTTCAGTGATGGAAAAATCAGCTTCAAGGCAGATGTAAGTACCAATTTTAAGACGCAAGAAGAAGCAAAATCTTTCCTCGAGGGATGTGTTGGCGCTACGTACGAGGTAGAAAGTGTTGAAATGCGCCCAGGAAAGCGCAGTCCAGCGGCACCTTTTACTACGTCTACATTGCAACAAGAGGCCAGCAGAAAATTGGGCTACAGCGTGAGTCAAACCATGACCCTTGCACAGCGTTTATATGAGGCAGGGCACATCACTTACATGAGAACTGACAGCTTCAATTTGAGCAACGACGCCATCGCAGGCATTGCCGCTCAAGTAGAGCACAGCTATGGCAGTGAATACCACCAAGTGCGTAAATTCACTACAAAGAATAAAGGCGCGCAGGAAGCGCACGAAGCCATTCGTCCAACCAATTTTGCGAAAAACATTGCTGGAGGTGACGACCGCCAAAAGAAGCTGTACGACCTCATCTACAAGCGTACTATTGCCTCTCAAATGGCCGATGCGAAACTAGAAAACACCACCATCAAGTTGTTTAATCAAGGACATCCAGATGCCCAGCGTTTTACGGCGCGTGGACAGGTGATAAAGTTTGACGGTTTCATCCGGGTTTACCAAGAAGGAACGGATGATGAAAGTACTGATGAGTTGGACGGTCAATTACCAGCAGTAAATGAAGGAAGCACTTTAACTTCTCAGGAAATTACTGCTACGGAACGCTTTACCAAGCACACCCCGCGTTACACTGAAGCTTCGCTGGTGAAAAAATTGGAGGAATTAGGGATTGGCCGACCGTCGACCTATGCCCCAACCATTTCTACCATTCAAAAACGCAATTATGTCCTCAAGGACAGTCTCGAAGGCAACCAGCGCGATTACCATGTGTTAAGCGCAACGGCTGCTGGCGTATCTGCTCGTGTAGATACGGAAACGTATGGTGCAGACAAGAATAAATTGTTCCCAACAGACATTGGTAGAGTAGTCACCGACTTCCTGTTGGAGCACTACAGCTTGATCATGGACTACCAGTTCACGGCAAAGGCAGAAGCCAACTTTGATACGGTAGCCGCAGGGGAAATTGGCTGGCAAGACAGCATCAAAGAGTTCTATGGTGAATTCCACCCACTCATCGAAAATGCACCTGAGAATGCCCGCGCAAGTCGTGTTCTAGGGGAAGAGCCGGGTACCGGTGAACCGGTTTACGTTAAGCTCGCTCGCTATGGATTCGTTTTCCAATTCGGCGATGGCGATGAAGAAACCAAACCGCGTTTCAAAAAACTCCCTCCCGGGGTTGGTTTTTATGATGCCACTTTGGAAATGGCTTTGCGCAAGGAAGTACTTCCACGCACTGTGGGCGACTACAAAGAGCTCGAAGTAAAAGCAAACGTGGGACGCTACGGCCCTTACGTCATGTGGAATAAGAAATTTTACAGCCTAACCGATGATGCGCCTGAAACGGTGAGTCTTGAGAAAGCCATCGCGGTGATTGAGGAAAAAGAAGCCGGCGCTGCAAACAACACCATTGCTGAATTTACTGAAGAGCCCTTAATCCAAGTTCTCAAAGGACGTTACGGGCCTTACATAAAATCTGGCGGCAAGAATTTTAAAATTCCAAAAGACACCGATCCTGAAACATTGGACCGTGCCGCTTGTGAAGAACTTATCAAAGCAGGCCCCACAAAGCGTCGGGCAAAGCGCAAATAAGGTTCTAAATTGGTCGGGTAAATGATTTGCCCGTGGAACATCTCAGCCCTGTCCCTGAAAGTGTTATCGATGCACTTCCCGTATTAGACGCCAATCAATTGGGACGAAGTATTCGTCGCCACACTGAAATGGAAGGTCTCCCCGATCTCGACGGCATCAAAGTCGCGATCATTGGGGTACAAGAAGATCGTAGAGCCTACCGCAACGTAGGTTGTGACGGCGCGGCGGATACTATTCGCCCCTACCTCTACCAGCTGTACAAGGGGAAATGGGACTTTGGCATTGCCGATCTCGGTAACCTCTACAAGGGTGAACGTCATACGGATACCTTGCTTTTATTGAAGGAGATCGCTCAGGAAATGCTCCAGCGTCAGATCGTCTTGATCACTATAGGTGGTTCTCAGGAACTTACGTACGCGAATTATCGTGGCTATGACTCCTTGGAGCAGACTGTAAATATCGTCAGTGTTGATGCGCGACTTGATGTAGGCTCGGAAGGTCGAGACCTGGACCACCAGAGTTACGTCTCTCACCTCGTCCTTCAAGAACCTCATAACCTATACAATTTCACTAACCTTGGCTACCAGACGTATTTCAATAGCCCGGAAGAGATTGCGCTCATTGACAAACTTTTTTTCGAGGCGGTCCGATTAGGACACATCCAAAATCAAATCTCCCGAACCGAACCGTTTTTGCGCGACGCTGACCTTGTAAGTATCGATCTAAGCGCGGTTCGCCAGAGCTATAACCCAGGGACTTTCTATACTTCACCTCACGGTTTAAGCGGCGAGGATTTATGCGCCATCACACGATATGCAGGAATGAGCGATCGTCTCACTCAATTGGGACTTTTCGAATACAATCCGCGCCTGGACCGCAATGGACAGAGCGCTCACCTCTGCGCCCACGCTTTGTGGTACTTTTTCGAAGGCGTTTCTTTGCGCTTCGGTGATTTCCCCATCGGATCCCGGGCCAATTATGAAAAATATACCGTTCTCGTCGATGCTGAGGATGAGGTTCAATTCTACAAAAGCCCTGCAAGCGGCCGGTGGTGGATAGAAATTCCAAAAGGCGGACCGGATTCGATTCGCACTACCCTAGCACCTTGTGACTATGAAGATTACACCGAGGCTTTGAACGGCAAAATACCCGCACGGTGGTGGAAAGCGCAGCAAAAAGCGTGATAACTAACCCATAAAAGTGTTGTTCACACCGGAATTTTTCTATCTTTAGCGGCAACACAAAACATGTTTGCGCAAGACCACATGAAAAAAACCCTCATCGCCCTGTTTGCAATAGTCTGCAGTTCAGCCCTTTGGGCGCAGCAAGACGTGCAGTTTACGCAGTTTGCAAACAATAAAATCTTCTACAATCCAGGAGTTACTGGTGCTGGAGATGCCATTTGCCTTTCCGCCGCACACCGCTCTCAGTGGGTTGGCTTTGATAATGCCCCAACCACTCAGAACTTTTCTTCTAATATTCCTTTGAATTTCTTGCACGGTGGTTTAGCACTGAATTTCACGAACGACATGATTGGCTATTTTCAAGACATCACCGTTGGTGTGGGTTATGGGTACCAAATGGACCTTGCCGGAGGAACTTTAGGCTTAGGAATCCGTGCCGACTTCAGAAACAAAAACATTACGTCAGGCGTATGGGCACCTCCGCAAACCATGAACGACCCTTCGCTTGTTGCCATACTCAGCAGCTCAATGGCCACAGATTTGTCATTTGGTGCCTATTACCAGCAAGAAAGTTGGTATGCAGGTTTAAGCAGCACACGTTTACTTGAGACTAAAGATATACTTAATGCCACTGGAGGAAGTGCTAACGCACAAATACGCGGCCAACGCCACTATTACTTTATGGGAGGCTACAATCTTGACTTAGAAAACGGTATTGTTCTGCAGCCTGCAGCTATGGTAAAAACAGATCTTGTTACTACTCAACTAGACATAAACGCAGCCGCTACGTACAATAATCAGATTTGGGGAGGCGTTACTTATCGTGTATACGATGCCCTAGCAGTTATGGGTGGTTATCAAATCACAAAAGATTTACGTGCAACCTATTCATATGATCTTACCACATCATCGCTTGCAAACTTAAGCAACGGCTCACATGAGAACAAAATGAGTTACTGTTTTACAATAGAAATACCGCCTAAAGAAAAAGGTAGTTACAGAAACCCTATATTTTTGTAATA
>Ga0102820_1000342_pt1 | contig 14923 bp, 18 predicted proteins | sample ColrivemetaGS709_FD_78192 | JGI IMG/M metagenome (GOLD analysis project Ga0102820, IMG submission 78192) | Estuarine microbial communities from the Columbia River estuary - Ebb tide non-ETM metaG S.709 | ecosystem: Environmental > Aquatic > Marine > Intertidal zone > Estuary | place: USA...
CCAAAAAGCTCCAGAGCAGTTGCTAATGCTTGTGCACAAAATCCATATGCACCAGATGTTCCATGTCATAGAGTAGTTCGCTCTGATGGGTCTCTTGGGGGATACAGTGCTGAAGGAGGGATTGAGCGTAAACGCCAACTATTAGAAATGGAATCAATGTAAATCAAATTTGTAGATTTACTTTAAGACAGTATTTTATTTTTTAAATAGTTGATATACGATAATTGGAATAACAATTAGCATAATCTCCCAGGTGTCCCATATCAGCTCTAGTTCCTCAATAAAGTTCATTACCATTTTTTTAGTAATAATTTTTTTCCAAACAGTATCCACCAAAAAAATATCATCCAAAATATCGGGAAAACTATAGATTCCTGTATCTCGAAAAGACTTAATATTGTCTCAATACCTAAAAGGCATATGATGAAAAGTCCAATAACAGCCAAATACGTTAAATTTAGTGATTTTCTCATCACTTTTATAATAATGGAGTACTAAAGAGTTATCCCAAATTGTTTCTTAACACTAATACTTATTAAGTAAAAAGAGCTTGAACAAAGTATGAATCCAAAAGTTGGAGGCATAAGGTTCCATAAATTTGTACCACCAAGATAGCTTCCATAGGTAATTGCATCATAGATCATCATTCCCCAGTTTGGGGTCCAGCCCACTTGTCCAAAAAAGGATGCAAAACCATAAGCCACGATTCCACTTGTTGTAACTGAGAGCATAAGAGCCACAGAGTATGGAATTATTAAGGGGAGGATATGCTTTAATGCAATTTGAAGCTCACTTGCACCGATAACCCTTGATGCATTCAAAAACTCAGAGTTAATGAGTTCTTTTACTCTTGTACTAATCACTAAATAACATACACCAAGTCCTCCAAGTAATCCGTAGATGAAACCCACTACTTCTGGACTAAGTTTTTCTAAAAAATCACCCGTTCCGAGAATCAGCAACACAATGGGTGGTGAGATTAAGACTAATCCTGAAGAGAACTCTCTTAATAAAAGATCAAATCGCTTAAAGAGAAATGGAATGAAAGTTCCAACTATTAAGCTTGAAATTAAGCCGGTAATAAATGAGACAATAGAAAGTTTAATTAACGGTTCCGACCCTGCTAAAAACATACTCAGAACATCTCTTCCAAGAGGATCTGTTCCTAACAAATGGGAACCGGAGGGAGTAACTGGATGTGGGAATACTGATAAATCAAAGCCCACAATTGGATCGTAAACATTTACTGGCCATATAGTTTTCAATAACAATATATGCGCTACGGATCCGGTCATCAGTAATAGTAAAAAGAAATATCCTAGTTTTCCATGATATGTTTTGTAGGTGCTTCTAAGAATCAATTTAAACATTTTGAGTACCCCTCAATTGAGGATTAAAGATTACCTGTGAAAATGTAATAATAAGACGCAATGTAGCTGTAAGAATTGCCAAGAGGAACAAAATAGCCATAGCCGCATTTGAGTCCTGGCTCATAATAGCCCTATAAAGCATTGAGCCCATGCCACCCCAGCCAGTAGTAGATTCAACAATCACTAAAGAGGCCACAGTGTAAGGGAGGTTAATCGCAATTCTTGTTGCAAAAGGAAAAAATGAATTTCTTATAATGTGATCTTTAAATATTTTCTGGTTTGAATAACCTATCGCCGCGGCAGTCATGATGTGATCTTCTTTAGAGATGTTTTGCACAATAATGTTATTAAATAATATGAACTCCCCAATAAGCAAAATAGTAAGTATTCCAATGGTTATAAATGCATTTTTTGAGTAGTAGAGCATAGTTACTATTTCTTTGGTTTCAAAGAAGAGTAAAACAAGCAGGAGTAATCCAGTTGCAAGAAGAATTTTCTGTTTTGGAATTGTGATCATTGTAATTATTTCAAAAAAACTAACAATGATGAATGAACAAGCAATCGCAAAAATGAGATATCCTAAACCTAGCTTTATTTCACTGAAAAGAAGGATTTCACTAGACGTGCCTGTAATTTCAAACTTTTCAAATAAACTTCTAAAAATATTTTCAAGTCGCTCACTAATTAAGAAATATATGATTGGAGGAAACAGGCTGATTAAAAGTATGCCAAAAACATCACTGAATATTTTCTCTTTACCCAAGCGCTTAACTTTTGTTTTTAATGCAGGAATCCTTGAGAGGTAAATAGAGATGATAAAAGATGGTAGAAGTATATGTAGTGTTGGTAAAACAGTATCAAGGACAGTCTTACTGGAGCGTTGTCTAAACCCACCTGGAGTAATTTCACCGCTAAAAACACTTTGTATCCATCGATAATATTGTTGTATTAAGGGATCACTTGCCCCTAAAGTTTCTCTCAACGCATCTAACTCTTCTTGTGACATCATTAAACGAAGTGGGGTTAAGAAATCACCTGGTATCAATATGTTTATTCCGTAGAACATAATGAGTAGAAAAATAAATATTGAGACTATAGAGGTAAGTAAATTACGAAGAAAAAATTTCAACACTTAAATAGTTTACTTCAAAAGTATATTTCACGACTCAACTCTAAGCTTTTCATCCGAAGTATCATAGTTAAATATGTACTTTTTTGAAATAGTAATCATTTTTCTCTCAGTTATATGCTTATTTTTAACCCGTTTTTCCGTAACAACTCAAAGAGTATTATTAAGTACCTTTTTAATAACAATTATTAGTCAACTTATTTTTGTTGGCTTGAGGTGGCAGTATTACCTAATTTATCTGTTCTTTATTTTAAAGTCAATATCTGCTTTGTTTGACTTTAAAAGCAGTAAAAAATTTCTAAGAGTAATTATTTCAATAAAAAGTTTTACACTAGTTCTGGTTTCCGCTGGGTTGTTATATATTTTTCCTGTACCAAGTTTCTCTGCAGGTGAGGATACTCAATATGCAGTTGGTTACGCAGAAGATCATCTTGTCTTTGAACAAAGGAAAAATCCTACTGCGTTCATTGAGTTAAGCAATCTTCAAGAAAATACATCTAGAGAGTTATTAGTCGATATTTACTACCCAAGCTTGGAAACTGCTTCATTTAATCAAATTGTTAAATCTAATGAAGGCAACTGGGGAGAGTACATTGTTAATTATTTAAATAGAACCTGGGAGTTAAGCTTGCCAAAGTTCATTCTAAGTCATTTAAAACTTTCAAGTTTCGAGGTAGAAACTGGACTTAGACCAGTAGAGGACAGCAAGTTTCCCATAGTAATCTACTCTCACGGTTGGGCTGGGGAAAAAATATTTGCTTCTGATCAGTTGATACATCTTGCAGCAAAAGGATATGTCGTTATTTCAGTTGATCATACTGGACTTGCGATGTTTACTGACTTACCTTCTGGCATAATCTTGAACACTGGTTCAACCGAAAACTCAACAAGCATTACTAGTGTCATGACCGAAATGGCATTAGATATCGAAGAGACCATTTCATATTATGAAAGTTTTTCTTCAGATTCAGATATTGCCACTATTGTAAAGAACTCTGCAGATTTCACAGACGTATCAATTATCGGTCACTCCACTGGTGGTGGAGCAGCAGTTTTGTATTGTGAGCTAAATACTTGTAGGACCTCCGTACTTCAAGATCCATTTCTTACACCCTTTATTTATGATGCTCGGGAGATAAATTTACGAAATAAAACAGCTGTCATTTACAGCGAAGACTGGTACAACGGTTATCTCGATAGCGAAGAGTTAACTGAGATAGAGGTCTTTAATACAGTTTTAAAAATTAAAGATGTTGAAATTGACGGATATTACATGAAGGATGCGAGACATTATGATTTTGTCGCTTTTGGTTCTATAAGTCCACTTGCAAAATACAGCTTTCTAAAGGGTTCTATTGAGTATGCAGATTCTTTAAGCGTAAATAATTATTTTAATAGCATAGTTATTGGGGGCGGCATTCCAGATGAAAGTTATTCAGAATATTTAGTTTCTATTAAAAAATAATTACTCAAAGTGATAAAGATACTAAACCAAAAAATAATGGTATTAAGAGTAAAAAACCAAGCAGTATAATTCTTTTTGCATTCATAGAAAAAGTGTATCATTGAATTTATGAATGATAAAAAATTCTTCATAATATCTGTAGCATTTCTTGTCACAATAGTTATCACAGCATTAACAGATTTTGACTATGTTTCCATGGGTCTTTCCTTCATAGCCATGGCTTTTTGCTACTGGTATATGAGAACAAGATCTCCACAGTCATAAAGTGAGATATTACCAACCATTATTACAATACTTTATTTGCTTACTCATCCTGATTACTTATACATCATTTGTGGAGATTGCACTTATTAACCTTCTAGTTCAAGCAATTTTATTCACAATCGTTGTATGCATTCCGATCTACAAAACAGGACGAATGAGTTATGTAGATATTGCTTGGCCATGGGGATTAGTTCTTTTAGGAATAATTAGTTTTATTTTTAGTGATGGTTACTGGGTTAGATCGTTACTAGTTAGCGGAATGGTAATTCTTGTTGGCCTCAGAATGGGATTGGGTGCAGTCAAAATGTGGAGATCAGGATATTTAGAAAAAGAATTATCACGTTATGAATATCAACATATTCGTTGGAAAAAGAAAGGCAAAGATAACACACAGCTTGCCCTTCAGGTAGATGCGATTTCTCAGGGTCTAGCTAATGCATCTTTTCTAGCATTGCCTATTTTTATCACCGCGACAAATACACAACAGTCATTTGGCCCAGTAGAAATACTAGGTATCTGCATTTGGGGAGTTGCTTTACTTATGGAGTCAATAGCTGACTTTCAGAAACTAGCTTTTCTCAAAAGAATGAAAAAAGAAGAGAAGCGTAATCAAGTCTGTAATGTTGGCTTATGGAAATATTCAAGACATCCAAATTATTTTGCTGAATGGATGGTATGGAATGGCCTTGTCATTACGGCTCTTCCATCATGGCTTGCACTAAAAGATATACAATCAGAAATTTTTAATGATCAAGTCGATCAGATTCTTTGGTTACTGTTAGGAGCAGGTCTAATCTATGTCTCAAGAATGATGTATCTTACTCTCGTCTATGCAACTGGGGCTATTCCTGCAGAACATTATTCTGCCCAGAAAAGACCTGGGTATAAAGACTATCAAAAAACAACGAATAGATTTTTCCCAGGACCTCCTAAGTAAAAAAAAGAGTTGGTGTAGATACTACAAGGGTATGCACAGGGTAAGCAGTACCTACATTTAACCAACATCTTTTGTGACTGGTGAGCATTGAAAGTACTAAATAAATTTATGTTCATCCAACGCTCTAAGTTAAGTATTGCATCGACCTAAGACAGAAATTTTCAATGGAAAGCAGATTTTAAAGTAACTCTACCGCCTGCTTAATAACCTCTATTGTTTCATTACGCTGATCTTCTTCTAGTGACAATAACTGCAGATAAACAGCCTCAATTCCAACTTCCTGCCACATAGATAAAGTTGCGGCTACTTCATCAGGGGTACCGTAGAGATAGTTTTCCTCTTTCCATGTAGTAGCTATCTCTTCTTCAGTTTGTGCCAGGGCTTTAGCCGCAGCAGTTACTGATTCCCCAACACGTTCTTTTGTTAGACCTACGACTGGAGGACAGGCTGTAGTAATTTCTAATGTAGAGACATCTCTACCATTTTCAGCTGCAACTTCTTTAAACAAAGAGATGCTATTAACTAATGTCTCTTTAGGTCCAGCGTATATATTGAACTCTTCCGAATACTTTCCAGCAAGGGTAGGGGTTTTCAGTTTTCCTCCACCACCAATAATGATAGGTATGTCTTGTAGGGTTGCTGGCTCAACAGGAAACTGTTCAAGCTGATAGTACTCACCCTGAAATCCTTTTTCATTTCCAGAAAGAGCTTCTCTGATATAAATGAGTGACTCTTCAAGCATTTCAAATCGAGTTTTCAAATCTGGGAATGGTATGCCGTAGAGATCATGTTCAATTTCTAGCCACCCTGTGCCAACACCTAATCGAAATCTACCTTTTGCCATGTCATTTATCGTTGAGGCCATTTTGACAAGTACGCTTGGGTGTCTGAAAGTTATCGGTGATACAAGTATGGAGTACACCATTTTCTCCGTATCTCTTACTAAACCAGCACTTGCGGTTAGTAAATCTAGAGCTGGAGTCCCATCATTTTTATCATGTCGTTGTTTCCCAACTATATAGTGATCAGGAAGACCGATTCTTTCGATGTCATTTAATTCTGACCATTTAGAAAGTGAAAGGAGGGTCTCATAACTTCCTCGTGCCTGTAGGAATAATTTCATACTTTTAGACTAGCTGTTATGTACCAAAAATGAGGAACATCAAACCAACACCACTTGCTAGCACAACCATAATCATCAAAGCATTTTTATATGTTTTAGAGTTTCTCCAGTCAATGTTTAAAACATTTAGAGCAATGGATAAAAATAAGGCTAGATAAATGACTACTTCTGAGACTTCCATATGGCTAGTTTAGTCTGAAAATTTTCTCAATTAAATCATAAGCTTTGTCTTCAACAGTCTCTAGTTTGGTCAATAAGTCAGAGTTAACTTTCCCTTCTTCTTTCCAGACTGGAACCATAGCATTCCAAATACCTTCACCTTTTAATCGTGAGTAGAGAGATGCGCCAATATGGGTAATAATAACTAAATAACTTAGTGATGCTGAAAATTCATGTAGCCCTATGGCTATCCCCATTCCCCTCATGTCAAAAGAAATGAGTGCCGCAATTACTAGACCCGTAGTTGGTAACATTATCAAACTAAAATAAACGAGTTGGTGTACAGTTTTTGCAATAAACAAATGTCCTTTTCTCATCTCTTCATGTGCACCAAGAAGGGTTGGAGTTCCTCGCATATAAAAGTATCGAATTAAAACAATCACTAAGAATGCAATAGCGAATACAATTTCAAAATTTAGAAGAGAGGTGTCTTCTAAATCCTCTAGATTATCAACTTGTTTAAATATGCCATAAGCGTAAAGCACTGTAAATGTCCAGTGAGTAAATTTTGAGATAGTTGTATGAGTATTCACAGAATATAATTTAGCAAATCTATAAACAAATGAATAGATTGAAAAAATATAAATGTAGTATTGATAAATCATGTTTGATATTGAATTAAATATAAAAACAATTCCGCAGGTAGTTGAGTTGTCCAAAGAAGATTTACTTAATGTAGTTGATGGTTGGTCTATTTCAAAATTAGAAGGTATGTGGAAGGGTATTTCAGAGGATTCTGTTGAACTTCAAATAGTCTGTAATGTCGATAAATCAAAAGAAATTGTAAATATAATTTTATCTAAAGCAAAAGAACTTAACCAAGATTCCATCATGGTAGGTAATACATTTATATCTTGTAAATAAATAAGACAATTGATCCAAAGAGATACCTTTTATTTATATCGCTCATAACATTCAATATAAACTTTTGGTGTAATTGTTTTTACAACTTTAGATACAGTCTTTTCAGGAAATAACTCTACTTTTTTAAAACGTAAACACGACTTGCCCATATCTAATTTTCCTACTTCATCTATTACATCTTTAGAAAAGGACTCATACAACTCTTTGTCACAATAAACACCATGTAAATAGAGTGCAAAATGATGCTTCTGTGCTGCTAAAGACATCACACTTAAAGGTTTCTTGTTGTATGTTTTTGGATAGGTTGAAAGAGGTATTTCATAATTAATCATTCCCCAGTCCATCGTTTCTTTTATTCCCTTCGGTAGATTCTCAAGAATTAATTTTCTAACATATTTAATCACTTTGGCTTTTTCACTTTCGAGTTCATTAATATATTGCTGAACTGTTGTCGCTGAAGAGCTAACCAATTTTTTTAACCAAACTAATAAAACCTAAAACAGAACTTGAAATGAAAGTTAATAGAAAGAAATAATTTACAAAAATGTTGGAGTCTTCAAATACATACATCAACGGATAAGAGATGTATGCAGATGCAAAATATAGAAGGGTTTTATTTATTTGCAATTTTTAATAAATGAGGACTCTGTCTGCTTCAAAAGTCAACTCAACTAACTTATTAGGAGTTGCAGGCGTAAAGCCAAGCTCTTCTAATTGTTCTTTTGTAATACCACGAGCTGCAGCTGATTTTCCAGATGCATATAAATGTGCACCCTTTTCCTTTAGTACTACAAGATGATCTTCAAGAGTTCCTAATCCAACTCCCTGCATTTCTTGAGTGGTTATTTCATGGAGACTTGTTACTCCATCTCCTGCACAGAAAATAGTGACTTCATTACCATCTTCAATAGCAGATTTTGCGACTAAAAATCCTAAGACTGCACGACTTGGATTTTCAACTCCTGTAATTATGTGTACTAACAATTTATTCATACCTCAATATTAAAACTAAAGACTCGATAATATCTATTAGTTATGAATTTTCTATCCATGATTAAAAATAAACTTGGTGCACTGTCTATCTCATTAGGAATCTTTGCAGTTGTCACCACTATTAACTCCCAAACAATTCAACTTACACTTTGGGATAGAGATTTCGAAAAACCAATTGCTATCTTGCAATGGGTGAATCTCTCCTATTTATTAATGGCTGCTGTCTCAACTCTTTTAATTGGTAGATTTGCTGATTTAATTGGAAGAAAAAGAATGTTTATCTATGGTCTTTTAATCTACGGACTTTCAACATCTCTTCTTGTTGCTGTAAATTCTTTTGAACTTTTACTTGTTGCTAGGGGGCTCCAAGCATTAGGGGCACAATGTGTCATGGGTCTAAGTGTTGGTCTAATGACAACTATGTTTGGTGATGAGAATAGAGGATCTGCAGTTGGGTTAATTGCCTCAATTGGTTCTGTCTCTGTACTGTTTATTCCATTAACTATTGGCTACTTAGCTGAATACAACAACTGGAGGCTGTTTTTTATCTTACCGGTAGCATTGTCTTTTATTAGTGCATATATTTTGCTTCGAGTAAATCTTGGCACAGAGACTGTAACAATTGATAAAGTAGATGTTAAGTCTTTAGTGTTTATTACATTAATACTCTCTAGTTTCTCATCAGCACTTACATTTTTTAGAGTTGAAAATATTACAAATACTATTAGCTTTCTACTTCTCTTCTTATGTCCTTATTTCATTTGGTTGTTCTATAAAAGACAGAAATCTGTTGCTAACCCTATCTTTCCACGAGGAGTGTTTGCAGATAAACGATTTCAAATTTCTCTTTTCACAATTGTTATCTACTTCATCTCTATTGGTGGATGGTCAATTCTCTCCCCATATTTTTTCACACAGGGTTTAGGTTTAAACTCTTTTGAGTATGGACTCATTGGAACAGGGTTTGGTTTAATTCTTGTACCAATGGCGATTGTTGCTGGAAGAATTTATGACAAAAAAGGACTGAGAACTTCTCTTTATATTGGAGCTTATGGAAATATTATTGCTGGGATAATCTGGTTAACAACTCCTTATTTTCTTAATATTCCTTATATCCTGCTTAATGGAATTTTTGGTATTGCCCCAGTTGTATCTTCTGTTGCAACCGATGCTGAGATAATGTCTAAGTTCAATCTAGAGAACAGAGGGACGGGTTCATCCATGATTGAAACCCTTCATGTAATATTTGCTTTTGCTGGAACAGTTCTCTACTCAACAATATATGATTTTTCATTAGAGATATTTGTTGGAGGCGAAGCAACATATAGTACAGAAATGTTCTGCTTTATTACAGGTATTCTTGCAATAATTAATTGGGGTATCCTTGCTATTCTTGTGAAAAAAAATGAGTCGCAACTTCAATAAAAAGGTAGTCAACTCGTTCCCAGTTAATATTTAAATCGATATTTTTCACTCTTATTGAAATTTTAGCTTTCCTCGTCCTCTTCTTTTTCCTCTAAGTTAGAGTAAATATCTTTTCCTGAACCTGATGCTAAGACCTTACCGAAGAAACGTACTGCTATATAGCCAAAACCTGTAGCCAGAATCACCTGACCTGGCCTGTAGTCAGGAGCTAATATTGGCCATCCAAGAGTTGCGATAACCAGAAGTCCTATCCAGGCTTTTGACTTATATTTCATTAATTAGATTTTAACTGACTTTGTGCCTGTTTAATGATTAATCCTGATGGATAATATTTCCATTTACAAGAATCTTAAATTTAAGTTTAAAAAAGAATGATACATATACTTCAATAGATTTAATGTCTTCAGAGACATCATATTTCGAAAGTAATACCTTTTTCCCGGTAGCAATTTTATCCTTATTTTGATCTAAGTGTTCACCATCTAGATACAGGTCAGCAGCACCTTGGAGTTTCCAATTCCACCAATTGGATACTTTGATTTCTCTTCCATTAAAATCAACTGTGCGTTCTTCTAAATTCGGTGTTGCTGTTTTCATTAGATTTAATATTATCACAAACTCAAGTAACCTCTAAAAATATGGTGGTAAACAAGATTTGAACTTGTGACACCTACCTTGTCGAGGTAGTTGCCTAGAAATATCTAATAATTAATAGTTAGTTAGATCAGAATAAGAAAATTAATATCTGCCTAAGAATTATTACCCCAACAATAAACCTTAAGTAATACTGGGTTTGTTTACTTGGTGGTTTAAAGAACATAATCAAAGTATAGATATGAAATACCCTGTTAAACTTCAAGCGTCAAAGTTTCTATATAGGTTTAGGTAAACCTCACTAGTGCTTTGTCACGAAAAGGGAATCTCGCCGGTTCCCTTTTCTACATTTATGTCACACCCTCTTTACATAATGTTGGTATGGGAGCATTACCTTATGATGACAAGCACGAGAATGAAAAAGTATTAGTTGATTGTGATGTCTGCTCTAAGAGATTCCTGTTGTATCAAGATAGAGTACCGACCTGCACTAATTGTTTAACTGATAAGACCATTAAAAAGAATAGGAACAGGCAAGGTACACCTATAGCTTTTCTATTTACTGAAGATTAAACAACTTAAAATAGCGAGAGCAGTAATACAAAAGGTATTGATATCAATGCAAAAGAAATATAAATAAGAAAGCAAATTATTAGAACCATAACTGCACCAATGAGAATCTTATCTATATTCATAAAGGAATATTTTAGGCCTAATCTCTTTTTTTCAGTAATTTACAATATAGATTTACTGACAAGACAGTTAGAAAGAATAGAAGTAAACAAGGTACACCAATAGCGTTCTTGTTTTTAGATTAATAATTAGTTCTCTTAAAGACCTCGCCACAATCTGTACACCATGCAACATTTTTATATACAGAAGAACTTTTTTGAGCTTGTGGAAGATTGGGATACCATTGGTCTTGACCCTCACTCTTAGACATACCTAAGATTCTCCCCTTAAATTTATTCTTTTTTATTTGAACATTGGTACTGTCACAATAAGGACAACTACTTTTATCCCCATTAGTAATTTCTTTTCTAACTTCTAGGTCAACCATAAGATTATCTTACAGTTATTCCTCCTTATAAGGGAAGCGCTCGTAATACATTATCATTAATATAAGATTTGATATGAAAAGGAGAGTACATGGAATTACATAAAAATAGTGGAGAACTCAGAGTCGTTATAGATGTGAGTTATGCGTCTGCGGAAGAGTTTATAGATTTCATTGAAAATGAGCAATGTCAATTTATTGATAGCTTAGGTGTAGAAGGTCTTAAAAAATTTGAATGGTACGTTGATGAAGATACCAACACAGCCACATTAGTTGAGGTATTTGATAATGCCGAGAGTTTTGGAGAACTTGCTACAAAAGCATTAGGCACTCCAGTTAATCTGAAATTTCGCGAGTTAGCTAAGTTTGAAAATATGACCATCTTAGGTGATGTATCAGAAGAAATGAAAAACAACTTAGCTGCTATGGAGCCAAAAATAAAAACTTTTAAAGCAGGTTTAAACTAAATTATATTTAGATGAACAAAAAACCAAAACTTTCCCTTTCTGTAGTAATTAGAAGATTTTTTTCTATATTCCTACTCTTCTCCATTGTCTCTGGAATAATCAATGATATTTTATCTGGAACCTTTTCTGGTGACAGTATTGGTGGAGCAGTAGGGGGTTTAGTGATTGTCTTCTTCCTCTCAGGTATTGGACGAAGATCAAAAACACCTACTAGTGATGATGGCTCCAAAGAGACTGTAGAGGAAGATAAAGATATTTACGATGAGGAGACTTTACAAGAGTTTGAAAAATATGACTCTGAAGAAGTTGTCGTGAAAGAAAGTGAAACAACTAACAAAACTTATAACCCTATTAAAGACAAGGACAGCTTTTTAGTAAGAATATTTAGAGGGAGAGTTGATCGTATTTAATCTTGATGGATAATATTTCCATTTACAAGAATCTTAAATTTAAGCTTAAAAAAGTATGATACATATACTTCAATAGATTTAATATCTTCAGACACATCATATTTCGAAAGAAATATTTTTTTGCCATCAGCAGTTTTCTTTTTATTTTGATCTAGGTGTTCAGTTTTACTCTACTAAGAATTACCTTTATAGTTTCCATCTGGAATAACTGTAGGAATTTTAAAACCATAATTATTTAGCAAATCATAGGCCAAAACATCTTTTTGTTTCAGCTCTTCTTTATTACAGCCACCTCTCCACTCAGCATAGACATTCTCACAATACGTTGTAATTGATGGATCAAGAGCATTAAAGTTCGCCATTAAAATCCAATACATATATTCATGAGCTTGCCCTACATAAGGAATATCATATGTGTACCAAGCCCCTTCGGGATATGTTGAAGGTGCCTCAAAAAATCTACCTCCTCTAGCAGCATCAAGAGCATCCGTTAATTTACTAAATTCTCCTGTGCAACTTTCACAATCACGTCCATCAGCAAAATATTCTGGATATACCTGATAATATGCAGATGAAATTAAGTGCCAGACTTCCTCAAGATTGGTATCCCAATTAACACCAGACCTAGTATTAATATTATTTGTGGAGGTGATACCTCCATTAAGGGCCCATGCATCAGAATCATCATCACTATTGCCTCTATACATAGATGCGGCAGTGTGAACATCACATGGCTCAGAAAATACTTTCTCTCGAAGTTCAGGAGTCCAAACTGGAAACACAGCGAGTCGATCTCTCAAGTTAGCAATTATCTTCTCATCATCAGGAACACCATCAGCATCATTATCAATATATTGAGCTAAGACATTAGCTGTATGTTGTTGATAAACCTCAGGAATGCTTGATGTTGAAACTACATAGATTCCAAATACATTAATAAAAACATCTAAGTGAGTATTTAAACAAGCAGCATGTGGATATGTGTCAACAATTTCAAATTTTACAACTGTGTCGTTACTTGTATCTCTATTCGTATTGGACCCTTGGTTACCTTCGTCTTGGTTACCTTCGTCTTGGTTACCCTCATCTTGGTTACCCTCATCTTGGTTACCCTCATCTTGGTTACCCTCATCTTGAGCATATATTTTATCTTTTTCTAGTTCCTCTTCACACTCAGGTATCAAAGCGTAAAAAAGGTCGAAAAAGGCTTCATCGTAACCATCATCAAATCGGACAACAATTTCAGAAGTGTTTGTTTCAGGATACGGGAGGCCACCAACACCTTTACTGTCCAAACAGCTGAATATTTTATTTATCTCATAATCTAAATCAAACTTAAGGACTACAAATTCTTCATTTTGATTTTCTTCATTTTGATTTTCTTCTTTGAAATTATTGTCTACCTCAACTTCAGTATCTATTTCAACGGGGGGTGCTTCAGAGGTTTCAACAGTAGTAGATGAACCACCACACATAGCTACAATTAACAGACTTACTATTGGAAATTTTTTAAATTTATTTTTGTTTAGAATATTTTTTATCAATCAAGTTTATATAGTAGACAAATTTTATTCAACTTACTCATCATAAAGTTGTTTTATCATTTGTACATCAAATTCCCATAATGAACTTCCCACAAAATTTTCTTGTTGTGGATCCTCTTGGATACTCCGGATATCTTGACGCGGACTTATGTCTCCAAGCCCCAATACATTGCCTATTTCATGTAGAATCGTTGTTAAGAAAACAGTACCACCTAAACTATTTTCAATAATTATTGTTGCATAAGTAATTTCATTGTTTTCATTAACCGTGTAACCCCAAAAACCATCATTTCTTCCTGGTACGTTATCAACAATACCTATAGTTATATCTGCATTGTCTGAATTTTCAGATTGCTTAAAATTTATTGAATTGACTGCATCACCCCATACTTGAAAGGCTTTTTTAGTGTAGTTAATTCTATTTATAGAAGGTTTGATAACTGAATACTCTTCTTCTAAATATGCAGTAATCATTCGTTCTTCAGCAAATCTCCAAGTTATGTTTTCTTTATTCCACTTAACTCCGAAATAGTCTTCAAAAAAAAGTTTATCAAAATCAATGATTTCTGGAACAGTAGTAGTCGTTGAAGTCGAAGTAGTCGTTGAAGTCGAAGTAGTCGTTGAAGTTGTAGTAGTTGTAGGTTCTTCAGCAATTTCACCCCCACCACAATAAATTATTAAAAATAATATTAAGATATTAAGTTTTTTCACATAAATATTATCACACTAAATGTGCGGTTATTGTGCGGTTTTCATATAAATATGTGGGTTAATTACTGAAAAACCCCTGTAGGCGCTACAGGATTTAAACCTGTTAGTTCTTGCTTGAATCATTAGGATTAGAATATGAATACTAAATTCTTCGTACTTTTACTTATCTTTGTATCTTGTGGACCAACGGAATCAGAAATACAAGAACAAATTGAGCAAGCAGTAGATCAAGCTACTTCTACTACTACAACAACTAAATATGTAGTTCAGAATCCTCTTCTTGAGGAAGAATCTATTGCACCTCTAGTTCCTTTTGAAGAGAGATATTCTTCATTTGAATGTCCTGACGCA
>Ga0102820_1000346_pt1 | contig 14827 bp, 7 predicted proteins | sample ColrivemetaGS709_FD_78192 | JGI IMG/M metagenome (GOLD analysis project Ga0102820, IMG submission 78192) | Estuarine microbial communities from the Columbia River estuary - Ebb tide non-ETM metaG S.709 | ecosystem: Environmental > Aquatic > Marine > Intertidal zone > Estuary | place: USA...
GGCATGCACCCCAACGCGCATTTATGGGATAACCAACCTGATGCAGTGGATGGATTAATGCAAACTTTTGCTGTACGCAATAAAGCGATGCAACAATTTAGCGAAGATGCAGTGAAAGTGGGAACACCTTTAGCTCAATTGGAAGACATGCTTGTGCCGGTCTACAATTACCATCGATACCAGTACGAAGCAGTTACAAAATTAATTGGAGGCGTCAATTATCAATATAGTGTTAGAGGAGACAAAAATCAAATTCAACCCACTATTTTACCAAATGCGATGCAGCAAAAAGCCTTAGATGCAGCTTTGGCTTGTTTAGCACCTAGCTTCTTATCGATTCCAGAAAATATTTTACAATTGATTCCTCCAAGACCACCAATGTACTATGGCGTAGGGGAATTATTTACAAAAAGAACCGGATTAAGTTTTGATGCTTTATCTCCAGCCGAAGCCTTGGTGGATTTTGAATTGTCTTTTTTATTCAATGCAGAAAGGGCCAATCGTTTAGTACAAAACAAAGCTAGAGCTGGAAGTATGGGATGGGACAATGTATTAGATGCAATTTTAGATAAAACTTGGTATGCCACAACGGTGTCTGGTATGGCGGGTTCCATTCAATTACAAACCCAACAACAAACCTTAAGCTGGCTGATTGGCATGAGCCAAAGTAGTGATGCTAATTTTGAAGTAAAAAGTATTTGTGCGAATAGATTGAATAAATTGAAATCTAAATTAACGAGTTTATCCATCAGCAACCCTAAGCTTACAGCGCATTATCAATATGCTATTAGCAGAATCAATGATCCTGAGAAAATCACGCTGCCTAAGCCTGTAGTCATTCCTCCAGGTGCGCCGATTGGATGTGATGTAGAATAAGAAAAATCATTAGAGTTTAAATAAAAAAGCCCCGCGGATTTCGTGGGGCTTTTTTAATATCATTAGAGTAAAAATAATAAGAGTAAAAAAATCGAGGGGCCCGTTTATGGGGTCCCTCGAAAAAATCATTAGAGAGTTTTATTTTTTGGCCTTATATTTAAAAAAGGCCAGAAAATAAACTACACAAACATTCTTATAGGTTCTTCTAAATAGCTTTTTAAAGTTTGTAAGAAAGCCGACCCTGTTGCACCATCCACTACTCTATGGTCACAACTTAAGGTTACATTCATCACATTGCCTGGAACTATTTGACCATTCTTTACTACAGGCTCTTGTGCAATGCCACCTACCGCTAGGATACAAGCATCTGGCGGGTTGATAATTGCAGTGAATGAATCTATTCCAAACATACCTAAATTAGAAATGGTGAAAGTACTTCCTTCCCAATCCGAAGGTTGTAGTTTTTTATCTTTTGCTTTTTTAGCAAACTCTTTTACTGATACACTTATTTCATCCAAAGAAAGTCCGTCTGCAAAACGAAGTACAGGAACTAGTAATCCTTCGTCTACCGCAACTGCAATACCAATATTCACATGATGGTTTTCACGAATCACATCGCCTAACCAACTGCTATTTACTTTTTGATGTTGTTTTAAAGCAAGGGCTACTGCTTTAACTATAAAATCGTTGAAGCTAATTTTAACAGGTGCTGTTTCATTCACGACTGTTCTAGCAGCAATGGTCGCATCCATGTTAATTTTCATAGTTAGATAAAAATGCGGCGCTGTAAATAAACTTTCGCTTAAACGTCTTGCAATGGTTTTACGCATTTGAGAAACCGGCGTATCTACAAAACTTACTTGACCCACAAAATTGGTATTTCTTGGAGCTGCTGCTCTTGCAGTACTTGAAGTATTGCCTGGCGTATAATTTTCTAAATCTGTTCTTGTAATTCTTCCATGCTCGCCAGTGCCTTGCACATATTTTAAATCTATTCCTTTTTCCTTAGCAATTTTCTTAGCTAAGGGTGATGCAAATATTCTTCCTTCATTCACCACCGTTGCAGATGCGGTAGCAGTAGGCGCTGAAACTGGAGCAGATGCTGCAGATGGCGCAGCAGAAACTGTTGAAGGCGCTGCAGCCGTTGCTTTTGGCGCTTCTACACTAGATGGTGCTTTAATTGATTTTACAATGCTATCAATGTCTAAACCAGGCTGTCCAATAATACATAACAACTGATTCACTAATATTTTCTCACCTGCTTTTGCACCTTGGTATAATAAAATCCCATCCTTATAAGACTCTAATTCCATGGTGGCTTTATCGGTTTCGATATCTGCCAACACTTCTCCTTTTGCAACTTTATCCCCTACTTTTTTATGCCAACCTGCAATCACACCTTCTGTCATCGTATCACTTAAGCGTGGCATTAATACTACTTCTTCCATAGTACTTGCATCAATACTATTTGCAGTTGTTGCTGGACTTGTAGTTGAAGCAGCAGGCGATGCAGGAGCAGAAGTGCTTGCAGCCGCAGAAGCGCCATTTGTATTCGCTGCAATAAGTGCAGTGATATCTTCTCCTTGTTTTCCGAATATGGCTAATAAATCATTCACTTGTAATTTGCCTCCACGAGGTGTACCAATATGCAATAAAATACCATCCTGATAGCTCTCCAATTCCATGGTGGCTTTATCCGTTTCTATTTCGGCTAATAAGTCTCCTTTTTTAACAGTATCTCCCACTTTTTTATGCCAAGCAGCCACCACACCTTCTGTCATGGTATCGCTTAAACGGGGCATTAATATTGCTTCAGCCATAGGTAAAAGGATGTTTTGTAATTAGGCGTGAAATTACATCAAAAATGTTTTTTTTCCCACCAGAAAAAGCAATTTTCTATCAAAATGAGGGTAAAAACAGGGCTATTTAAGTAAAAGCCTAGATTCTATTGACCCTGCGCCAAACTATAGGCTTTTTTGTCGGCCCACATATTCAATATTTCTAAAGAACATATCTTAAAGTTCACGGCTAAGGCACGATATAAATCAATGACATCATTTTGAGAAAGTGGCGATTCATTCACTGTTTCAAAACGACAATAATACTGATTAATTAAATTGGTAAATACCGAACCTGAAGGCCAAACCTGTGTCCCTCTATTGGTAATGGTTACCAACTTTAAAGTGGTAGTCGTATGTAACAAACATTTATCAGCAATAACTTGTGGTTGCTCTGCACTTTCAATAAAGAAATCGACACCTACAATTTTATGATGATCATTTAAATCGCTTTGTAACATTGGGTTGCTTTCTAATTTAAAATTAGTAGGCGTTACATAAAAATTAGCTAAACTAGGTTTCGGATGATGGCTTGGTAATTTTCCAAAATTCTGAATGACTGCTTGCGCAAATGCGGTGGTGGATAAAGAAGGTATAGCACGGTCTCCAAAATCACCTGTGTGCACACCCGATTCTAAAGTATACAATAAAGCATTTTCAATGGTCACCGCTTGTTCCATTAAACCTAAATGATGCAACATACCTAAACCACTTAATAATAAAGCAGTCGGGTTCGCAATATTTTTTCCGGCAATATCTGGAGCCGTTCCATGTACTGCTTCAAATATAGAAATATGATCACCAATATTGGCAGAAGGCGCAAAACCAAGCCCACCCACTAATCCAGCGCATAAGTCACTTACAATATCTCCTTGTAAATTAGTTAATACTACTACATCAAATAAGTCTGGACGACTTACTAATTTCATACAAAGGTCATCCACAATTACATCATCTGCTTTTAACTCAGGATATTCTTTAGCTACTTCTTTAAATACTTCTAAAAACAAACCATCTGTTAACTTCATGATGTTTGCTTTATGGCCGCAAGTAATACGCTTGGCTCCTTTTTTCTTAGCCATCTCAAATGCATAACGAATAACTTGCATGCTACCTGGACGCGTAATAAAACGACGACCCAAGGCCACATCCTGCGTTAACATATGTTCAATACCTCCATAGGTATCTTCTATATTTTCTCTAACAATAGTAATATCAATTGGGATACCGGCTTTACTAAAAACCGTATCCACACCACTTAAAGTTTGAAAAGTTCTTTTGTTCGCGTAAGTATTCCAAGTTTTACGAGCCGTTACATTGACGCTTTTTACGCCCTTACCTTTGGGCGTTTCCATTGGCCCTTTAAAAAGAATGCCTAAATCCTCAATAGTGTCTTTCGCCTGGGCAGTCATACCATTACTAAAGCCTTTGTCAAAGACCCATTTTCCCATGTCTACAAAATCGTATTCTAAAGGCACTTTGGCGGCATTAAACACTTCAATTACGGCGTCCATAATCTCTGGTCCGATTCCGTCTCCTTTAGCTACTGCGATCTTCATTATGACTGATTTTATTAGTTTTTTACCACATTACCTATAACGTAATGCATTAGTTTTCGCAAAGTTACGCGACTTAGGGGGGTTAATAAAAAAATAGAGGGTTTTTTTATATAAACAGCTTAAATTTTTGGTACTTTTATCCCGCAGTATTCTCTGCAAAAGCACTTATTGACTTTAATTCTTATGGTCTCTAAAATTTCAGAAGGCGTAGAGGTGAGTATCGAGACTTTTTACCAAAAAGACTACAGCAATCCTTTGCAAAATGAATACATGTTTGCTTACAGAATTACCATCGAAAATCACAACTCTTTTCCCGTTAAATTATTAAAACGTTATTGGGAAGTATTTGATAGCAATAGTGAACACCGAATTGTAGAAGGCGAAGGTGTGGTAGGTGTACAACCCTTAATTATGCCAGGCAAACATTATCAATATGTAAGTGGCTGTCACTTAAAAAGTGAATTAGGTAAAATGCAAGGTTATTATACCATGGAGAATATTGAAACAAAGGATTTAATCAATGTCAATATTCCAGCCTTTAAAATGGCTGCGCCTGTTAAATTAAACTAAGCCTACCTTTGGCCCATGAAAATTTGTATCGCCCAACAAAATTATCAGATTGGCAATTTTGAACAGAACACCCAACAAATGCTTTCTGCAATTGAAGCAGCCAAAGAGCAAGGGGCTGATTTAATTTTATTTAGTGAAATGAGTGTTTGTGGCTACCCTGCCAGAGATTTTGTAGAGTTCAATGATTTCATTACTAAATGCTACGCTCAAGTTGATATTATTAAAGAAGCAGCCGATACCATTGGGGTTTTAATTGGTAGTCCCGCTCGTAATCCAAATAAAAAAGGAAAAGATTTATTCAACGCTGCATTTTTCTTGCACGATAAAAAAATAATCGCAGAGATTCATAAAACATTATTACCCACTTATGATGTTTTTGATGAGAATAGATATTTCGAAGCTGCAGATGATTGGAAAGTGGTTCCCTTTAAAGGAAAAAAATTAGCTATTACTATTTGTGAAGATATTTGGAATTTGGGTGACAACCCACTTTACCGAATTTGTCCGATGGATAAAATGATGGAGCAGTCTCCAGATATTTTATTAAACCTTAGTGCCTCTCCTTTTGATTACACCCATGATGAAGATAGAAAGGCAACCATTAAGGCCAATGTACTAAAATATAAAATTCCTTTATTTTATTGCAATGCTGTGGGAAGTCAAACTGAGATTGTATTTGATGGAGGTTCTTTTGCTTTTGATAAGCAGGCGAACCTTTGTGGCGCACTGCCTATGTTCGAATCTGCGATGGAAATTTTTGAATGCACAGAAGACGGTATGATAAATGCACCCATTATTGAACCTGCTGCAAGAGTACCCAATAAAGAATTAAATCCGCTTACTTTAGAGCCCGCCTTAAATATTGATCAAGTATACAAAGCATTGGTATTAGGGGTGAAAGATTATTTTACTAAAATGGGTTTTGCCAAGGCCATTATAGGTTCTTCAGGTGGAATTGATTCAGCTGTTACTTTAGTGATTGCTTGTGAAGCCTTAGGCGCTGAAAATGTAAGAGCTGTATTAATGCCTTCTCCTTATTCTACTAGTCATTCAGTAGACGATGCTGTAGCCTTAAGCAAAAATTTACAAAACCCTTACGATACCATTGCTATTAAAGAAGTGTATGAAAGTTTTTTAAATACCTTAAAACCATTATTCAAAGACTTACCTTTTTCTTTAGCAGAAGAAAATATTCAGAGCAGGTCAAGGGGTAATATTTTAATGGCCATTGCTAATAAATTTGGCTATGTATTATTAAATACTTCAAATAAAAGTGAACTAGCCACAGGCTATGGTACTTTATATGGTGATATGGCAGGTGGCTTAGGGGTTTTAGGTGATTGCTATAAAATGCAAGTGTATGAATTAGCTAAATATATTAATCGTCATAAAGAAATTATACCTGTTCATATTATGACCAAGGCCCCTAGTGCTGAGCTAAGACCTGACCAAAAAGACAGCGATAGTTTACCTGCCTATGAGATACTTGATCAAATACTTTTTCAATACATTGAAAAAAGAGCCGATCCTGCAAGCATCAAGGCCCTAGGTTTTGAAGCTTTACTGGTAGATAAGACTTTGAAAATGGTAAATACCAACGAATATAAAAGAAATCAATTCTGTCCTATTATTCGTATTTCTCCTAAAGCCTTTGGTGTTGGAAGACGCGTTCCCATTGTGGCCAAGTATTTAAATTAACGGCGATTTGTATTTATAAACTTTAATGCATTTTGATGATTATGAAAAAAATATTCATACTTGTTCTTGTTTGCCTCATCGCGAACATGCCATTCGCTGTATTGGCGCAAAACAAAAAAGAAATTTTACCTGGTGCCTATCAAACTGCGCAATATTTACCCCTTTTAAAAAATAAAAGAGTGGGTTTGTTTACCAACCACACTGCTACTGTAGGCAAAAAACATTTGATTGACACTTTACTTGCAAGTGGGATTCAAATACAAAAAGTATTTACACCAGAACATGGCCTTAGAGGCACTGCAGATGCAGGAGAAAAAACTAAGGATGGCATAGATGAAGCCACTGGCGTAAAGATTGTTTCACTCTATGGGAAAAAATACGGACCAAGTGAAGAAGATCTTAAAGATGTAGACGTATTATTATTTGATATACAAGACGTGGGTTCAAGATTTTATACTTATATCTCTTCGCTGCAATACTATATGGAAGCTGCATGGGCCAATAATAAGCCGTTGGTTATCTTAGATCGTCCTAATCCAAATGGCCACTATGTAGATGGGCCTGTATTAGAAAAACCCTTTAGTAGTTTTGTTGGCAAGCAATCGATCCCCACTGTATATGGTATGACCATTGGCGAATACGCAACAATGTTGGTGGGTGAAAAATGGTTAACAGCACCAACTGATAGTAGTATCAATAAAGCAGGAAGTCCAATTCAATTCACTGTAATTGGATGCAAGAATTATGACCATAGTTCCATGTATACCTTTAATATTGCGCCCTCACCAAATTTACCAGACATGAATGCCATTTACTGGTATCCAACTACTTGTTTAATAGAAGGCTCAGTAATGAGTGAAGGTCGTGGTACTGCACATGCATTTGCGCATATTGGACACCCAAGTATTCAAGGCAAAAGTTTTAGCTTTATTCCTGGGCCAAGAACGGGTGCAATGAGTTCAAAATTGTATGGACAGACTTGCTATGGATGGGATTTAAGTAAACAACAAGCGTCTAATAGGATTGATCTAGATTTGATCATCGAGATGTACCAGGCTTTCCCTGTAAAAGATAGTTTTTTTATTGAGCCTAAATCAAAATTAGCCACCGACTACTTCTTTAATAAATTAGCAGGTAACGCTACTTTGATGGAACAATTAAAATCAGGCCAATCTGCTGCAAGCATTAGAGCTAGCTGGCAACCAGGTTTAGCGGCTTTTAAGTTGATGCGTAAAAAATATTTATTGTACAAAGATTTTGAATAAAAAAAAGGTCCCCCGATTTTCGGGGGACCTTTTTTGATAAGATACTGTAAAGACAAACTTAATCATCTTTGCAAAAAGAAAGTATTAATTTCCAATAATAGGTATCATTAATTTATGTACCGCATCATTTAAAGCTTTCACGCCTTCTTTCTTAATAGTTTCATACATTTTCAATTGCTCATCCACTTGCAGTTTCAATGCTATATAAGTTTCTTTCACTTGCTTAGTAGGTGCTACATAGCCTGAGGCTGCAGATTCAAATACACCAGCTAATTTATCATCTAAACGAATAGGGAAGTTTAAAACGTCTTGTCCACTCTTCGCCTTTGTTTGGTGTAAAGCCTCTTCAATAGTTTTAAGACTTGCTAATAAAGATTCGCTTTGCTTTTGGAAACTAGAATCCTTGGTTTTCTTTTGTAAGACTTGCACTTGAGTACGAATTTCTTTAATGCCTTTTAAAGCCTTCATAATGGTATTAAAACTAGCAGCCACTTCTAATAAGAATTGCTCCTGTGCTTTTAAATCTGCATTAGATACTTTATAATTAGGATCGGCAATGAGTTCGAAAGGATAAACAGTAGAGTCTTTATCAATACTAACTTTAGCATAGTATTTACCAGGTGCTGCTAATACTGGACTTGTTGAACCATTCCATAATATTAAATCATCAGAAGGCTTCTCTATTTCTTTATGGTACAAATTCCAAGTAAATTGTTGAAAGCCATTCTCGACTACAATACCAGATTTGTCTTTGCCCGTTTCTTTTGAACTAAAATGTCTAACTAATTTTTTATTTTCATCTAAGATATCAATTTGTACAGTCGTGCTATCGTTCGCATCCTTCAACCAATAATTAATAACCGCCCCTTTTGGAGGGTTAACGCCCACATTGGCTGGCATACCTGTTCTTGCACCACGATTACGACGGCCTCCCATTTGAGGTGGCACACGATAAGTGTTCGCCACTGCAAATACCTTTGAAGCGTTTACATTAGTTGCTTGATAATTTTCAATAAAAGATAAATCATCTAAAATATAAATACTACGTCCTTGTGTACCTACAATTAAATTATTATCTCTAATTAATAAATCGGTAATAGGTGTCACGGGTAAATTTAATTGTAGTTGCTCCCAAGATTTTCCATCATTCATAGAAACGTACAAGCCATATTCAGTACCTGCAAATAAAACGCCTGCTTTTCTTGGACTTGCTACAATGGCTCTTGTGAAATGCATAGGATTAATACCACTCGTAATTTTTTCCCAAGTTTCGCCATAGTCATGCGTTACATATAAATAAGGAGTAAAGTCATCTAACTTATAACGCGTTCCTGCAAAATAAGCAGTTCCTTTTCTAATCGGATCTATTTCTACTCTATTCCACATCATCCATTGTGGGATATCCTTAGGCGTTACATTTTTCCAATTGGCGCCACCATCTTTACTTACATTAATGATACCATCATCGCTACCTGTCCATAATAAGTCTTTCTCTAATGGAGATTCTGCTGCAGTAAATATGGTACAATAATATTCTACACTGGTATTGTCTTGTGTAATAGGTCCGCCTGAACTTTTTTGACGGCTCTTATCATTGGTCGTTAAGTCTGGTGATAACATATTCCAACTTGCACCTTCATTTTCAGTAGCAAATAAATGATTACCTGCCGTGTATAATTTTTTAGGATTATGTGGAGAAAAGAAAATAGGATGATTCCATTGGAAACGATATTTCATAGCTTCCGCACCAGCACCCATTGGATTATCAGGCCATACATTGATCACACGGTTCTCTCCCGTTTTGTGATCATATCTTGTAATTAAACCGCCATAAGAACCACCATATACAATATCACTATTGGTTGGATCAGCAACAATATAGCCACTCTCCCCACCGGCGGTAACATCAAAATCACTTTCTCCAATATAAGCACCATAGGTACTTGATAAAATTCTAAAAGCAGAATTATCTTGTTGTGCACCTAAAACTCTATAAGGAAAATGATTATCTGTACTTAAACGGTACACTTGCACAGTAGGTTGGTTCATTAAAGTACTCCAATTTTTTGCACCATCTAAACTTACTTGCGCGCCACCATCATCTGCCACAATCATGCGCTTACCATTTTTTGGATCAATCCATAAATCATGATGATCGCCATGAGGTGTTCTCATACTTGAAAAAGATTTTCCTCCATCACTTGATACCATAAAGTTTACATTCGGACAATAAATTTTATTTTCGTCAGCAGGATCAATAAATACTTTTGTATAATACCAAGCTCTTTGACGAATATTATTATCACTGTTTACTAGTTCCCAAGTCTTACCTGCATTTTCAGATACATATAAACCGCCGTCTTTATTTTCAATTAAAGCATATAATTTATCAGTATTTGATTTGGCTACCGCAATAGCGGTGATACCCCATACTCCTTTTGGAAATCCTTTATTGGTTTTAATAGATGTCCAAGTATCTCCACCATCTGTACTTTTAAATAAACCAGAACCAGCTCCACCACTTTCTAAGCTGTAAGGGGTACGCATTAACTGCCAAGTACCAGCATATAAAATTTCAGGATTACTTGGATCAATCACTAAATCACTTGCGCCTGTTTGCTCATTGACATACAATACTTTTTTCCAGTTTTGTCCACCATCGGTACTTTTAAATACACCTCTTGTTTCGTTAGGTCCAAATAAATGTCCCATAGCGGCTACCCAAACAATATCTGGATTTTTTGGATGCACTATAATTCTTACAATATGTCTAGCTTCTTTTAAGCCCATGTTTTTCCAAGTCTTTCCATCATCTGTAGACTTCCACATACCGCCTAAACCCTCACTCACATTACCTCTCATGCTGTTCTCCCCTTCTCCCACATACACAGTTGATTCATTCGTAGGTGCAATGGCAATAGCGCCCATACTACCTCCAAAAAATCCGTCAGAAATATTTTTCCAATTACTACCTGCATCTGTGGTTTTCCAAACACCACCGCCCGTAGCGCCCATATAAAATGTATTGACATCGGTATAAGAACCCACCGCTGAGGCTGCTCTTCCACCTCTAAAGGGACCTATAAGTCTAAAATTTTGTGCCTTGATAATTGCGTCCTCAGACAAACTATTCGTTGCAAGAGGCGCTACTGTTTTTTTCTTCTGCGCTACTACGTTAGTAGACACCATCAAAGAACTTAGCGAGAAGATCATTAATAAAAACTTTTTCATACTATTTATTTTTTAAAAATTATTTAATTGACTCATAATCTTTGAACTTTTTAATAGGATTGGCTTCTACTAATTTTCTAAACTCAGCCCAATCCTTTGTAAAAAATTCATTTGCTTTTGCAATCACAGTTTGAATAGCCGTTTCTGCCTCTTGTAATTTTCTATCTTCTTGCTCACCTGGCATGGTATTTTTACCCCCAATTAGCATAGAAGCGTCTCTGATAATGGAGATAGGTGTAATCACATCTACTGTACCATAGCCTTGCTTTTCTTGCTTTTTACCAAAAATAAATTCACGTAAAACTTTAGCACTTGCTGTAATTTTTTTATGTGCTTTATTTAATGTGTCAATGCCCTTGTCTTTTTTATCTTTCCATTCTGTCTTTAAATCAAGTAATAAAGCATCTACTTCATCTAATTGATCCATTACACTATTAAATTTATCAGCACTAGGTTGATGTTTTGCCATTAGTTCATCTTGCTTTTTCACCACCAAGGTTCTATCCGCTAAGCGCTCATCGCCTTTCACTTCAATCCACATAGAATCTTTTTGCTTATTAGCAGTTACTACTACCTTATACTTTCCAGGTAAAACAGCTCTACCTCTATACTCTCTTTCTTCTTCTGGATCCGCAGGCGCTTCTTCCACCATTCTTCTACGGCCGCCTCCACCTACTTTAGACATACCCGCTGCACGTTTTCCTTTTTGCTCAAAGCCCCAGTATTGTCTATTGAAACCAGAATCTACTTTGAAACTTAAATTTCTAATCACTGAATCCTGTGCGTCTTTAATTTGAACTTTTACTTTTTTAACAGTATCCATTAAATACACAGTGAAAGGATATCCCGATGGACGATTCTCTGCATCATACATTCCCCAAGTACTCCACTCATAAGATGAGTTTTTATAAGAAGCATTGATAACTGCATTTGGTGCAGAAACAAAAAAGTTATTTGCCATGCCTTTATTATGTGCCAATTTACGAAGTGGTTTAATATCGTCTAATACCCATAATGCACGACCAAAAGTGGCTATAGCTAAATCGGCCTCTCTTTCTTGAATCGCAAAATCATAAGTAGAAACAGATGGGTAACCATTTTTCCATTGTTGGAAAGTTTCCGCATTGTCTAAACTTACATACATACCTTGCTCTGTACCTACAAAAAATAAATTAGGCTCCACAATATCTTGAATAACGGTTAAGGCATAGCCTGTTACTTTAGCAGCACTTACTATATTAGTCCAAGTTTTTCCCAAATCGGTAGATCTAAATATATAAGGAGCAAAATCTCCTTGTCTATAATTATTAGCTACTACAAATACTTCATTGGCATTATAAGTAGATGCTCTTACTTGAGGTATCCAGGCTCCTTTAGGAAGTCCTGTAATATTGGCTGTTAAATTTGTCCATGTAGCACCTCCGTTAGTTGTTACTTGAACATTACCATCATCGGTACCTATCCAGATTAAACCTTTTTGGATGGTGGAAGGAGCGATTGCTAAAATAGTACAATGATTTTCTGCACCTGTGATATCAACGCTTAAACCCCCATTCGTAGTTTGATCAATTTTTGCGCTATCATTACTAGTTAAATCGGGAGAGATAACTTGCCATGCAGCACCTTTATTGGTACTCTTATGTAAAAATTGAGAACCATAATAAACTGTTTTTTTATCAAATGGATCTTGTGCAATAGCTGCATTCCAGTTAAAACGTAAAAGCGTTTTTGCATCTGGTGCAGGAGGTTGTATATAAGATGATTCACCTGTTATAGTATTATATCTTCCTACTGAACCACCTTGGCTCATGGCATATACCCAATTGGCATCTTCAGGATCTGGCACTACATCGAAACCATCTCCGCCCCATAAATTATCCCAATAGAAATTCTTAATGCCCCCTTGAATATAAGTATAGGCTGGGCCTCTCCAAGAACCGTTATCTTGCATACCACCCATTACATGATAAGGTGTTTCATTGTCTACATTAATATGGTAGAATTGGCCAATAGGAAGTTTCTCATCAAACATCCAAGTCTTACCACCGTCTCTTGTAATACCAATACCACCATCATTTCCATCTACCATAAATTTATTATCGGTAGGGTGAATCCAAAAGGCATGATGGTCTGGATGAATACCGCTATAAGGAATAATGGTTTCGAAATTTTTTCCACCATCAATACTTTTCACCACCGTTTGACTAATATACCAAAGTGTATTTTCATTTAAAGGATCACAAATAATATCTTGGAAATAAAACGGACGATTATCGACAATTGATTTTTGTGCATTCACTAATATGAAATTATAACCCCCATCATCACTTCTATATAAACCACTCTTAGTAGATTCTACTAAGGCATATACTCTATTAGGATTTGACTTACTAATCGTAATACCTACACGACCTAAATTACCTTCAGGGAGTCCATTCTCTTTTCCCAATTTGGTGAAATTTTTTCCTCCGTCAATAGTCATATAAATACCACTACCCTTTCCACCACTTTCTAAATGATAAGGGTTACGATAATGGTGCCACATGGCTACGAATAATTTATTCGGATTTTTTGGATCCATAATCATATCACCAGGACCAGATGTATCATTGGTAAATAAAATTTGATTCCATGTATCACCCCCATCGGTTGTTTTATAAACACCTCTGTTTTTGCTTTGTCCATAAGGATTTCCAATGGCTCCTGCATACACCGTATTAGGATTCGTTGGATCGATGATGACACGGTGAATATTTCTTGTTTGCTCCAAGCCCATTCTCTTCCAGGTCTTACCAGCATCTAATGTTTTATAAATACCTTCTCCAATACTTATTGAATTTCTTGGATTACCTTCTCCTGTTCCGGCCCAAACCACACTTGGATTAGATTGTTGAATTGCAACGGCCCCAATATTTAAAATGGGTTGCTCATCAAAAACGGGCGTCCAACTCACACCACTATTATTTGTTTTCCAAACACCTCCTGAGGCTGCACCAATCCAAATATTATTTGGATTTTCTACTTCCACATCAATAGAAGTCACACGACCACTCATTGAGGCAGGACCCACATTACGTGGTTTCCAATTTTTAAACACTTTATTAATGTCCACTTTTGTTTCAGTGGCAGCTACTACAGGCGCTGTTTTTTTTGCCTTCTGAGCTGATAAATTAGTGATTGACAAAATAGATGCCAATACAATAGACCCAAGAATAGATATACGCATAGTTATAAGTTTGCTTATTTTAAATAAATCGAGTACCTAAGCTATCATATTTTAGGCAAAAAATGGCGAAAAATGCCAAGAAAAGGTGCAGCTTTTGATGTATGGTAGGATAGATAGAGGTCCCAAACCTGCAAAGGTTTGAAAAATCATTAGAGGGAAAGATTGTAAAGCCTAATTTTCTTGTAGGATTTACAATCTTTCAATGATTCCTGCAATACCCTGACCCCCGCCCACGCAGGCAGTCACAATGCCATATTTCTTATTAAGTCGTTCTAAATCGTTCAAAATTTGTACGGTTAATTTGCTACCGGTGCAACCCAAAGGATGGCCCAAGGCAATGGCGCCTCCATTAATATTGACTTTATTTATATCTAAGTTAAGGGTTCTAATAACTGCTAAAGACTGAGAGGCGAAGGCTTCATTTAGTTCAAATAAATCAATTTGGTCCTGCGTCATGCTCGCCTGCTTTAATACTTTTGGCACAGCCGCAATAGGACCAATGCCCATAATTCTTGGGTGTACGCCAGCCGAGGCGCAGTTCACTAAACGTCCAATTGGTTTTAA
>Ga0102820_1000467_pt1 | contig 12640 bp, 10 predicted proteins | sample ColrivemetaGS709_FD_78192 | JGI IMG/M metagenome (GOLD analysis project Ga0102820, IMG submission 78192) | Estuarine microbial communities from the Columbia River estuary - Ebb tide non-ETM metaG S.709 | ecosystem: Environmental > Aquatic > Marine > Intertidal zone > Estuary | place: USA...
AAAAAGTACTACACTGAAGCTATTGAGCAAGAGGAAGATCTTCGTCGCAAAGCAAATAGCTACATGGGGTTGGCCTATGTAAATCAAAAATTGGGTTCTTTATCCGCTGCCAAAGTCAACTGTATAAAAGCAGGCCAGCTTCGTAAAGATTGGGGGAATCCTTATTTATACTTAGCAACCCTTTATGCTGAGGCGGCAGGCACATGTGGTGCGAATGCAGTGGAGAAAAATGCAGTTTATTGGGCGGCGATAAACAAACTGAGCTATGCAAGAAGTATTGACCCAAGCGTTGCAAGTAAGGCTGCAAAATTGATTTCAGCCTACAGCCAGCAGATTCCGGACAAGGGAATCTCGTTCCAATTGGGCTACAAAGAAGGCGATAAAATCAATATTGGCTGTTGGATCAATGAAACGGTTAGCGTTAAATTCTACTAAGCATTAAACGACCGCGTTATATTTCCCCTGGACGAGAGTCTGGGGGATTTTTTTTGCGCAATTTTACCGACCTTCGTGAGGATGAAGTTTCTTTTAAAACAGCCTAAGACCCTATTGGTTATAATAGCCTGCTATTTAGGCGCATGTTCGAACGATGCTAAGGATGTTGCGGAGGTCAGCAAAATTCCAGTGGTATTCCCCTTGAACGAGCAACACGGCGCGCACATCACATATAGCGATAGCGGACAAAAGGTTTTAGAAATTCGTGCAGGACTCATGCAAGACTTCGGGAATATGGATCCCGCATACGTTTTCTTTGGTGAGGGAATTACCGTTAATTTTTACAGCGAAAACGCAAAAACAGCAACGGTGCTGAAAGCAGATACGGCACGCCAATTGAAAAAAGATGACCTTTGGGGTATAGGCGGTAATGTTGAAGTTACCAATGGTAAAGGCGAGCGAATGACCACAGAATTATTATTCTGGGATAAAAAGGAGGAACGATTGTACAGTAATGCTAAAGTTCAAATCCTATCTGATGGGCAGCTCATAAGAGGTAAGGGGTTTGAAGCCGATCAATCGTTCAACACCTATCGAATTTATAAAGTACAAGGAGAAATAACAGTTGATGATGAATAGAGCATTGCGATTTATAGAGTTATTATGGTTAGGTGTGGCAGCGGTCAGCTCAGTTGAGATTTATGTCAATTGGGGAAGCAACTGGCAGAGCACGATTAAATTCTCTTTGTTTCTCGGAGCTGCGATTTTTATGTATTTCCTCAGGAGGCGTTCGCGTCTGAAACAACCTAAAGAATAGAACCTTGGCATTTATTTTACCCATTGTTTTGGCCGTATTTTTTTCTGCACTCTTCTCGGGGTTGGAAATGGCTTACCTGAGTATCAATAAACTTCATGTTGAGCTTGAACGACAGAAGGGAGGAATAGCATATAAGGCACTGGGCTATTTGGTCGATCGTCCAGCACCATTTATTGCCGCAATTCTTGTCGGGAATAATGTGGCATTAGTGCTTTATGGCAATTACATGCACCGCGTACTTACTCCAGTATTTACTAGCTGGGGTGCAATGGAATACCTAATCTTACTCCTAGAGACTTCAGTTTCTACAGTGGTTATTTTGGTTTTTGCGGAATTCCTTCCTAAAACGCTTTTCCGTCAAAATCCTGAGGGATTAATGCGTTGGCTCAGTTTACCCGCTTGGATTTTATTCTGGGTGCTTCGATTGCCCAGTGCTCTTATGCTGGGCGTAAGCCAATTCTTTTTAAAATATGTTTTTCGCGTTGAGGTACAAGAAGAAGAGAACGCCTTTGGAAGAATGGAGTTAGATCATTACGTACGTGAGCGCGCCCCCAAAACGACCTCAGGAAATGAGGAAGTTGATCCGGAATTTGAGATTTTCAAGAATGCGCTAGAATTTCCAGAGACAAAGGCACGCGAATTTATGATCCCAAGGACGGAGATAGAAAGCGTAGAAGTAAATGAGCTTCCCGAGAAAGTACGTGCATATTTTATAGAAACGGGCTACAGTAAACTTTTGGTTTACGAAGACAACATCGATAAAATTATAGGCTACGTTCATGCTTTTGAGCTTTTTAAGAAGCCAGATCATTTAAAGCGAGTACTTCGACCAGTTGCATTTATCCCAGAAAGTATGCGGGCGGACGAAGTACTTAATTTATTCACCCGTGAGAAGCGAAATATTGCGGTTGTTTTGGATGAGCACGGAGGAACCAGTGGTATGATCACACTCGAAGATGTGATTGAAGAAATCTTTGGCGAAATCGAGGATGAGCACGACACGGATGAATTGTTAGAGCGGCAAATTAAAGAAGGAGAATGGCTGTTTTCCGCGCGCTTAGACATCTCCGATATCAATGAAAGATGGGGTCTTGGGCTTCCTCAGAATGAAAATTACAATACTCTCGGGGGGTACATTTTGGACCTCTACCAAAGCCTACCAGAGAAGGGAACCGTAGTGCGAAGCGACCAATACTTGTTCTTGGTACAAAAAACTAGGACGAATAGGTTGGAAGAGGTGCTCGTAAAGGCCAATTAATTGGCGCCAATCCTTATATTCGCAGACTCATACATTTAATTGCAGTACAATGGCAACAATCCAACGCATCAGACAGCGCTCAGGACTTCTAGTAGTCGTGGTGTTTGTAGCACTCATAGCTTTCTTATTAGGAGATTTATTTCGCTCAGGCGGCTCTAAGTTTTTTGGCGATCCGAACGTTATCGGAACCGTAAATGGACGCGACATTACGCGTCAAGAACTCAGCCAGGGAATGGAGGAGTTGCGTGCCGGTAATCCTGAACAATATGCAAATACAACCAGTATTCAGCTGGCGAACTTCGTCTGGAACAACATCGTTACTGAAGAGTTGCTTTCTGCAGAGTTGAGCGCGGCAGGCATGAGCGTGAGTGAGCAGGAGATCTATTTCGATATCATTACTAACCCTAATATTCGTCAAAACTTTGCCGGTGCAAACGGACAGTTCGATGAAAACATGTTCAAGAGCTACATCGCCCAGGTTCGAGATAACCGTGACGCTTCAGAGCAATCGGTTGAGATGTGGACGCAGTGGTTGTCATTCGAGCGTGCCGTAGCGAATCAAGCACAGAACTTTAAATACACCAACGCAATAGAAAAGGCTATTTTCATGCCTGCAGGTCTTGCGGAAACTGAAATTAACCGCGGGGATGCACAGCACCCAGCGCAATACGTTTATGTACCCTATATCGATGTAAACGAAGACGAAATCAATGTTTCTGATGAAGATGCCAAGCGCTACTTCAATGCACACAGAGAAGATTTTTCGCAGGAAGAAGGTCGCAATATAGAATTCATCAACTTTCCGTTAGCGCCGTCAGAATCGGATCGTGAAGGTGTGCGTGCTGAATTGGCCAGTCTTTCTTTTGAGTGGCTGGATGTAGAAGACGACTCAGTATTTGTTAACCAACACAGCGATGTTCGTTTTCAGTCGGAGTATTACACAACCACAGAATTGGTCGGTACCGGTCTAGATACACTTGTAGACGGACAATCAGTGGGCTTTCAGAAGGGACCAATCGATTTAGGTGGCGCTTTTGCAGTGGTTAAATTAGTAGATAGAAAAACAGTGCCGGATAGCGTAAAAGCGCGTCACATCCTCATACCGTTTGCGGGTGCAACGAGAGCTGATGCATCGGTAACACGCAATCCGCAAGAGGCTAAAGTTTTGGCGGATAGCTTGTTCGCATACCTCGAGGGTAATCCATCTGCATTCGAATCTGTTAGCGAAGCGTTTTCGTCAGATGTGGTTGCAAAAGAGAAGGGCGGCGATCTAGGGTACTTCTCTCGCGGATCAATGGCAAAGCCTTTTGAGAATTTCTCTTTCTTTAGAAAAAATGGATCAATGGGCGTGGTACCAACCCAATTTGGGTGGCACGTGATCCAAGTAACGGATCAGAAAGGTGCCAATGATGTATATAAGATTGGACAAATCATTCGTGAAATCTTACCATCAGATGAGACCATTCAAACGTTATATAATCAGGCGTCAGGTTATGCTGCGGAGGCACAAACTGCCGAAGATTACCGCGCACTTGCTACTGAGAAAGGATTCTTTTTACGTCCAGCGCGTAATCTAGGGCGCTTTGAGGAAGTGGTTTCCGGTTTAGGTACTGCGCGTCGTGTGGTACGTTGGGCTTGGGATGACGACCGCGAAGAAGGAAATATTGGTTTGCTTGAAAATGATGGAAATGGTTATGTTGTGGTGGTCCTAACGGACAAGCTGGAAGAAGGAACTTCTTCATTTGAAATGGTACAAGCCCAATGTTTGGAGGCCGCTAAGAAAGATGCGAAGAAGGCATTGGTGCTAGAGCGTTTAGAAAACGCCTCTGCTGGAGCGGCAACTATTGAGGCCGTAGCAACAGCTGCCGGTAAGGAAGTACGTACATTAAGCTTCCGTATTTCTCAATTCAACATCTCAGGTGTTGGTAATGAGGCTAAGGTAGTAGGTACTATTTGTGGTTTAGAGCCGGGAACATTGAGTCCTGTTATTCTTGGTGAAAATGGCGCTTTTGTGGCGATTACTTCTCCTGCAAATCCTGCCCCGCAAATTGACTACGCGAATATGGCACAGAATACGCAGCGCAGTATTCGCAATCTAGTAGGTACTCAGGCCTACAAAGCTTTACAGGATAAGGCGAAGATTGAGGACATGCGCTACATGATGTTCTAAGGAGCAGTAGTGTAAAGACAGTTAAAGGCGCGAGCCGATGCATATGCATCGGCTCGCGTTGTTTTTAGGCCCTACTAAGCTAGACGGTTCCAACGCTCCGCATCAAGCTTGACAAAGATGAACAGTAATATGGTAAAGCCCCATAGTGAGGAGCCACCGTAGCTAAAGAAGGGCAGCGGTATACCGATAGTTGGTACCAGCCCTATGGTCATTCCAATGTTGATGAGCCAGTGCGTAAAGAGAATGCTTGCAACACTGTAGCCGTAGACCCGTGAAAAGGTGTCTTTTTGTTTCTCTGCCAACCAAATAATACGACCTATAAGAACAGCAAATAGGGTCATTAGAAGTGCGGTACCTATAAAACCCCATTCTTCGCCAATGGTGCAAAAAATATAATCTGTGCTTTGTTCTGGTACAAAGTTGAGTTTTGTCTGAGTACCGTTTAAATAGCCTTTACCTGTCCATCCGCCGGACCCAATAGCTATCAGGCTTTGAAGGGTGTTGTATCCTGCCCCAGTAGGATCGTCCTCTAAACCAAGCAAGACCTTGATGCGCACCTGTTGGTGTGGCGCAAGAACGCGCTCCATGACTTGACCCACTGCAAATACGGTAACGCTAGCAAGTGAAACTAGGGTAAGATTGATGGCAATGGGTCTTCTTTTTTTAGGAAGAAGCAGAAACAGTAGTAGTGAAATGCTGCCCAGGAAGATTAAGGCTGTTTTTAAGGGCAACAATAGGCCAATAATGGCCAGTGCCACGAGAGCCAGCGCAGCACCTATGTAGTATCCTGGCATGCCTTCACGGTACAGAACAAGAAGTAAACTTAGGTAGACGAGCGTTGAGCCCAGGTCAGGTTGAAGACCAATGAGGAAGCCGGGAATGAGGAATAGCGATGCGGCAATGAGTCTGTGGGACCATAGCCGCATGTTTGTGCGGGAATGTCCCATGTAGAAGGCAAGCATTAAGGCTGTAGCAAATTTCGCTACTTCCGAAGGTTGAAGACTAAAAGACCCTAGGGCATACCAGCTCCGTGCACCGCCAATTTTCTTTCCGACAAACAATACGCCGATCAAAAGGATGAGGGTTAAAATATACCAGAACGGAGCGAAATTGGTCCATAACCGGTAATTTGACAAGAGGATGCCCAAAATGATGATGAAACTCCCCCCAATAAACAGGAGTTGCTTACCGTATTCTTGGGTGAGGTTGAATAGCGACGCTGCCTCTTCATTGTATACAGCTGAATGGATGCTTAGCCAGCCCCAGAAAACAAGGACCGTGTAGATGAGCGCCACTACAGGGTCAATCTTTAGCCGGTTTCTATTTCTTCGGTTTCTAGCCATTAGAAATTTGCTTGATAAGTACTGTCCTCTCCGTAAATGGCAACGTGCTGTTGGCGGTATTCCTCGTGCAGGTCACCTTCGAACATACGCAGTTCTAATGACGGACGTGTAATGGTGTCGGTGAGGTACTTCTCTGTCATTAAACTGGCTATGGGTGCTGCCCAGCGTGATCCCCAATAGCCATTTTCAATAATCACGGCTAGGGCAATTTTCGGTTGGTCCTTAGGTGCAAAGCTTACAAAAATACTGTGGTCCTGTCCGTGCGGATTTTGTGCGGTTCCAGTCTTTCCGCACTGTGTAATGTGGGGTATGCGTGCGCCTTTAGCCGTTCCCCGCTCAAATACATCAAACATACCGTTGATTACCACCTCAAAATGTTGTGAATCGACTGTGGTGTAGTTCGGAATAGTGAAATTGGAATCTATAGGACCGTGGTCCGATTCTCTTATGATATGCGGAGTATAGTAATAGCCCCTGTTTGCAATTGCAGCGGTCATATTTGCCAATTGAATCGGCGTTGCGACCAATTCACCTTGACCAATACCATTGGAGACAGACGTAGCTCCTTTCCAGGTAGAATAACCCAAGAATCGGTCATAATAACTAGCATCGGGAATGAGTCCTTTTCTTCCGGTTGGCAAGTCGTTTCCGAGAAAGGTTCCTAAACCAAAACTCTTAACGTGCGCGCTCCAGCGGTTCATGCCAGCATGTGCATCACCGTCTTTATCAATAGTTCTTTGATAAACAGTACAAAAGTAATTATTGCAGCTCTCAGAGATGGCCTCGTTTAAGGCTAGCCGGCCCCCTTTACAATGACAAGCCACTGTTAATGACCCAAAATGAAAACCATGATTACAGGTCATTGCCGTGCGCGGGGTAATGACACCTTCTTGTAAACCTACTAACGCGCCGATGAGCTTGAACGGCGAACCTGGAGGGTATTCTGCTAAAATTCCACGGTCAAACAGTGGTTTGTTGATGCTGTCGTAATACATGCGCGTGTAATTTTTACTGCGCAGGCGACCCACTAATTCATTGGGGTCATAACTAGGTGAAGTCACCAGTGCCAAAATCTCTCCAGTTTCCGGTTCAATCGCTACAATAGATCCTCGTTTGCCTTTCATCAGCGCTTCGCCATAGCGTTGCAGCTCAAGGTCTATACTACTGACTAAATCAAGTCCCGGAACAGGCATTTCATCATGTGCACCGTCTTTCCATTTGCCCAATCTTCTGTTTCTATGGTCCACAGTGAAGAACCGCTTTCCGTGTGTGCCTTTTAGTACATTTTCATAGCTTTTATCTATCCCGCTTTTCCCCACTAAATCGCCTTGAGAGTATTCAGGGTTCACAAGAATAAAATCGGTATTCACTTCGCCAATAAAGCCTACTACATTAGCGCCGTTTTTATGAGGATAGTTTCTAAGAATACGCTTCGAAGGGTAGAAGCCCGGAAAGGCTTTAAGTTCTGATTTTATTTGGGTATAGGTAGATTTTGAAAGCATCTTCATGAACATGCTGCTCCGGAAATAACTATACTTCTTAGCCTTTTCAATCCGTTCCTTGATGTCTGAAACCTCCAAACCTAGGAGTTGTCCAAGCGCCGCGGTATCTAGATCTTTGACTAAGTAGGGGCTAACCATTAGATCATACGCAGGACTATTACCTACCAAAAGTCTCCCGTCTCTATCGTAGATATATCCCCGAGGTGCATAGAGCTTTTCAGCCGCTGTTGCATTGCGTTCAGCCCGCGCTGCATAGTCGTCGTTGACCACTTGAATTTGAAATAAGCGGAATAAGAAGAGCAAACCCACTAAGGTTAATCCTACATAAAAGGCACTACTACGCGGCATATTTTTTTGAAAATAAAGCGTGAGTAATAGCGAGCAATACCAGTGTAATTAGGCTTGAGATGAGAATCCGTGTAATCAAGAGAAGGGGGTTGTCAAACCCATAATTTTCCGCAGTGAAAAGGACCGTGTGATGCAATAAAACAAGAACGCCTGAAGTTGTTAGGTACGGGGCTAAAGCAAGGTGCGACACTCCTTCGTTGTCGTCCGATTTTCTGTAGCCGATCAATGCGTTTTCTACCCACGGTTTTAAAGCTACGAGAGTCAAGCAAGCCAAAGTATGCGCCCCGCCGCTTTGCTCAAAAGCATCCATAATACTACCCACTGCAAAAGCGATGGCATAAAGACTTATTCGGCTTACTCCAAAGGGAAGCCAAAGGAAAAACCAGAGGTACAGATAAGGATTACCGTAGACGGTCAGCGGCACATCCTGAAGCAGTCCCCATTGAACGAAGAGCACCAATACGAGCCAAACAAAATTTTTCACAAACGTCATAAAGCAGGCATTTGCAATGAATCTAAACTTTCCACATCTTTCAACTTGCTGATGTAGAGCCAACTCATGTTTTTATAATCGGCACTTAGTTTAACCCTCGCCGTCCAAGTTAAATCTTCGCTGTTTTGTTCAGCGCTTACCACAGTTCCGGCCAAAGTAGACGGACCTACCGAAGTTCTCGTAAAACTAAAAACACTGTCGCCGGGCAAGGGTTGGTTCTCTCTTTGAATATCGATCAGCGTTGCCCATGCAGGATCTGTTCCGTTCCATTGTAATTCCCCTAAACCCTTTTCGGGGATACGGGCTCCAATATTTCCTTTACTGTGCAGTACGGGTATGATGTGGGCGTAGTGATTACTGACTTCTACAACAGAGCCAACCCAGCCATTGGCTGTCATCGCGCCCATTCCTGGCTGTATTCCCTCTTTACGACCCGCATGAATAATGATGTAATTGTTCCGTTTGTTGTAAGAGTATTCAACGACCCGCGCAGGAATAAAATCATACGCATTAAAATTTGGAAAAAGTCCTGCAGCAACACCTTTGCTTCCTGAACGTAGCGCTGCATTCTCACGGGCCAATTCCTCATTGATAGCATCAAGTCGCCAATATTGTTTCCAGCCGGATAGGCCATTTTGCACGGATGCAACGGCACCGAAGCCAATGCTGTTTAAACGATGTTCAGCAACAGGATTTTTAAGAGAATGGCGCAATAGCGCAATGAGCACGAAGACTATGAGCAACAGAGTGCTTCGATACTTTGCCAAAAAAAGTATCAGTTGCCGCATAGTAGTGTTTTATTTAGCTTTCTAATATGGTCTTGAAGTGTTCGATGTTTTTCAACACGATTCCAGTTCCTCTTACTACTGCACGCAACGGATCTTCAGCAACGTAAACAGGTAAGTCAGTTTTTGCTGAAATACGCTTATCTAGGCCACGAAGCATAGAACCACCACCTGCAAGGTAGATTCCGCTGTTATATATATCAGCAGCCAATTCTGGTGGCGTATTACTCAAGGCCTCCATTACAGCATCTTCTACTCTTGTGATGCTTTTTTCTAAAGCACGAGCTACTTCGGTATGTGTCACCTGAACTTGCTTTGGCTTTCCAGAAAGAAGGTCACGTCCTTGAACAGAATAAGGCTCTGGAATTTCGTCTAATTCTTCTTGGGCTGCACCCACAGCAATTTTAATATTCTCCGCCGTACGTTCTCCAACATAAAGATTGTGCTGCGCACGCATGTACAGTGCAATATCATTGGTGAACACATCACCGGCTACCTTAATGCTCTTATCACATACAATACCGCCCATGGCCAATACTGCAATTTCCGTTGTCCCGCCACCAATATCAATGATCATGTTTCCTTTCGGTTCCAGTACATTAACACCTATACCAATAGCCGCAGCCATAGGTTCGTGAATAAGGTATACCTCTTTGGCATTTGCTCTTTCTGCGGAATCTTTTACTGCACGTTTTTCAACTTCTGTAATTCCTGATGGAATACAAACCACCATTCTAAGGCTTGGCGGAAACAGGCGTTTTTTAAAGGAAGGGATGCTTTTAATGAGTTCTCGAATCATGTGTTCAGAGGCCTCGAAATCTGCAATCACTCCGTCTTTCAGCGGTCGTATAGTTTTAATGTTTTCATGCGTCTTTCCGTGCATCTGCCTTGCCTCTTGCCCTACGGCAATGATTTGACCCGTGCGACGGTCTATTGCAACGATAGACGGGGAGTCAACGACCACCTTGTCTTGATAAGTGATTAGCGTATTGGCTGTACCCAAGTCAATCGCTATATCTTCTGTCATGAAACTAAACCAACCCATGTGCTGAAGGTAATAAAAATTAGTGTTTGAAGTGACGAATTCCAGTGGTAACCATAGTCATTCCGTTTTTGTCACAATAGGCAATACTTTCTTTGTCGCGAATTGAACCTCCGGGCTGAATGACACAAGTGATTCCTGCATTATCAGCGATTTCTACACAATCTGGGAATGGGAAGAATGCATCAGAGGCCATTGCGGCACCAGCGAGATTAAAGCCGAAACGTCCAGCTTTCTCTACGGCCTGATTCAAAGCATCAACACGCGAAGTCTGCCCTGTGCCACTGGCTAGAAGTTGTCCGTCTTTTGCCAAGACAATGGTGTTACTTTTCGTATGCTTACATACTTTGGCGGCAAAAATCATATCTGCAATTTGTTTCTCAGATGGGGCCAATTTTGTAACGGTCTCCATATCCGATTCACTTTCCGTCAAGGCGTCCTTCGCTTGAACGAGCGTGCCGTTCAATACAGTACGAACATTGAATGCAGGGGCTTCGTAGTCTTTCAAGATAAGGAGCACACGATTTTTCTTCGAACGAAGGATTTCGAGTGCATCATCATCATAAGACGGGGCTATGAGCACTTCGAAGAATAAGGCGTTCATTTTTTCCGCAGTTGCTTTATCGACGGTTCTGTTGGCTGCAATGACGCCACCAAACGCACTCACTGGATCGCCCGCTAAAGCGTCATCCCATGCCTGAGCGAGAGATGCACGAGTGGCTAAACCACAAGCATTGTTGTGTTTGATGATAGCAATGGTAGTCTCCTCAAATTCTCTGATTAGATTTACCGTAGCATCAATATCTAGTAAATTATTGTAGCTCAGGGCTTTTCCGTGGATTTGCTCTAAGGCATCTTCTAAATTTCCGAAAAAGGCAGCGTTCTGATGCGGATTTTCACCGTAACGAAGCGTTTGCTTTTTGCGATTACTCATTTTAAGATCCAGACGATCGCCCGCAAAATAGCGGTGAATGGCAGTGTCGTAATGACTGCTTTCATCAAATGCTTCCAGAGCATAGCGGCGGCGGACATCTGGAGTAGCACCAGCGTCGCTTTGAAGAACAGCGAGGGCATCTTCGTACTGCCCCATGTTTGAAATGATCCAGCAATCGTTAAAATTTTTGGCCGCGGCTCGGATTAAAGAGATCCCGCCAATATCTATTTTCTCAATGATATCCTGCTCCGGTGCTCCTGAGGCTACGGTTGCTTCGAAAGGATATAAGTCAACGATTACTAAGTCGAAATAGGGGATTTCAAATTCGCTCATCTGCGCTTGATCGCCCTCGTGTGATCTGCGTGCTAAAATTCCTCCGAACACCTTTGGATGTAGGGTTTTAACGCGACCACCTAAAATGGAAGGGTATGAGGTCAAATCTTCAACGCGTTCAACGGCGATACCGCGCTCTTCAATAAATGCTTGGGTTCCTCCTGTCGAATAGATGGTGGTGCCCATCTCTTTTAAGGCGTCAACTATCGGCCCTAGGCCGTCTTTGTGAAATACAGAAATTAAGGCGTTTTCTATGCGCATCAAAGTGTGTGTTTTGGAAAATAATGGAAGAAACAAAAGTAATGTTTTAAGAGCGTGGGATTGTCTTTTTATTCCTCTAATTTTGAAGGAAATCGCTATAGTATTGATACTACTTCTAAGACTAATTCGTGAAAGTGTGTTGTTTGCCGTTATCTCGCTGGCAGCAAATAAGTTACGGACGTTATTGTCACTTTTAGGCATCACCATTGGTATATTCGCTATCATCCTTGTTTACTCCATTGTAGACTCTTTGGAAAAGAATATTCGGGACAGCGTGAGCCAACTCGGTGATAATGTCGTTTACGTACAAAAATGGCCTTGGGGCGGGGGCGGTGAATACGCTTGGTGGAAATACCTGAATCGTCCAGTGCCTTTGAAAAAGGAATCCGAATTGCTACGCAAGCGAAGTCAATACGCTGAAAATATCGCCTTCGGTAGTTCATTAAATGGGGCCACTGCAAAATTTGAAAGCAACAGTACTAGTGGAATAGAAGTTTTAGGTACGACTTTTGAATACGCGCAGATTTGGGATTTTGAACTTGCCGACGGACGCTATTTTACAGAATTAGAAATGAGTGCGGGTCGCCCGTACTGCATCATTGGGGCGGATATTGCGGACGGACTTTTTCCCAATCGCGAGCGATGTATTGGCGAGCGCATCACCATTGAAGGGCAAAAACTTACCATCATAGGGGTCTTTGAAAAAGTAGGTCAAAGTTTGGTGGGTCAGAGCTACGATCGACAAGTTTTGGTTCCTTTTACCTTTGTTCGAACCGTCGTAAATACAGACCGTAACGATCAAAACTTGATCATGGTTAGTGCCAAAGCGGGTGTGCCTTTGGACCAATTAAAAGATGAACTTACAGGCATCATGCGCTCCTTACGCAGGCTGCGTCCTGGCGCGGATGACGACTTTGCA
>Ga0102820_1000507_pt1 | contig 12152 bp, 10 predicted proteins | sample ColrivemetaGS709_FD_78192 | JGI IMG/M metagenome (GOLD analysis project Ga0102820, IMG submission 78192) | Estuarine microbial communities from the Columbia River estuary - Ebb tide non-ETM metaG S.709 | ecosystem: Environmental > Aquatic > Marine > Intertidal zone > Estuary | place: USA...
AGCGCGCATGCCTGCCAATACCTGATCGAGATCTAGTGTAGAAAGGTCTTGTTGGGACAAACTTTCGGCGATGCTCATGCCAACACCGTATGATGCTTTTGATTTATCTGCTTCCATGTAATGTAAAAACGCGAATTTACCGAAAAAAGGCCTGTAAATCCCTTACTCTGCCAAATTAAATCGCGAAACTTTTTGCTTAGAGTTGCGTATAAACGCCTCGATGATGCAACAGTTCTCTTTTTCTTATCGTTTAGTGCCCTCTTTCCAAGATTTAGCTACTGAAGATAAATTATTGGCGAGCGCCGCCCAAGCTGCGATGAGACGTGCTTATGCACCCTATTCGAAATTTCAAGTTGGCGCCAGTCTTTTATTGAAAAGTGGCCTTGTTGTAGAAGGAAACAATCAAGAAAATATTGCATATCCTTCAGGTTTGTGTGCCGAGCGCGTGGCTTTGTTCTATGCCGGTGCCAATTATCCAGAAGACCCTATTGTCAAGATCTGTATTGTGGCAGAAGGTGACTTAATGCCATCTGGTGCTTTGCTCTCTCCTTGCGGGTCGTGCCGACAAGTTATGTTGGAGAGTGAAGCGCGTCAAAATAATTCGATAGAGGTACTTTTGGTCCAAAGATCAGGTGAAATTCTCATTCTCGATTCCGTTCAAAACTTATTGCCTTTTGGTTTCACGAAGTAGTGAGAATTCCGACTAGGGTGTTATCTTTGTAGTCCAAATTGATAACGCATGAATAGCTGGTTTACCGTCAAAGTCAAATACACCAAACAACTCGAAAACGGCACTTTCAAAAGGGTTTCTGAACCTTATTTACTCGCTGCCATGACCTTCACCGACGCCGAAGCGCGCATTTATGAAGAATTGGGCTCTAGTATCAGAGGCGAGTTTCAAGTAACTGGCATAGCCCGCACCGATTTACACGATATTTTCCAATACGACGACGCAGAACAATGGTTCAAATGCAAGGTCACCTATGACCGCATCGACGAAGACGGCGAAAAAGCCAAAACAATTTCTCAAAATTTCTTGGTGAGTGCAGCGCATGTCAAAGAAGCTTATGAGCGCATCGAAGAAAGCCTTGCTACGCTCATGATTGACTTGAATGTGGTATCCATTACCGCTTCTCCTATCGTTGAAATCTTCCCATACCGCGAAGAAGACGTGCAATCGCCAGTAAAAAAGGCCCCGCAGTTCGAAGAAGAAAGCACCCATACGCCCCTTCGTCAAGTATTCTCTGCTTCGGGCACAGACCTCGACGAAGACCTCGACGAAGATGTCTTCCTTGAAGACTCCGAACTCACCGACGAAACCGAACAAGCATAACATGAGCGAGTGGCTTAAAGCATACCGCGAAAACCACGCCGATTTCGATCAGCCGTCGGCCATCGATGCGCTGCCCGCTGACCCATTCGCAGCCTTTTCGCTATGGTTTGACGCGGCCGTTAATGCGCAAGAACGAGAAGCCAACGCCTGTGTTCTGAGCACAACTAACGCCGAACTTCAAACCAGTTCGCGCGTACTCTACCTCAAAGAATTAGTAGAGCAACAATTTGTTTTCTACACTAACTACAGCAGTCACAAGGGTCAGGAACTCCTTCTCAACCCAAAAGCCTCGCTGCTCTTCTTTTGGCCTCAACTGATGCGCCAGGTGCGCATAGAGGGTCGTGTTCAACAAATCGATGCCGCTATTTCAGACGCTTATTTTGCCTCCAGACCCCGCGAAAGCCAACTCGGGGCATGGGCCTCTCATCAATCTAGCGAACTCGCTAGCCGCGCAGAACTCATTTCGCGTTTTGAAGCCTATGATACACAATTCCCAGAGGTCGTCCCCCGACCGCCACACTGGGGAGGTTTTGCACTCGCTCCTAGCTATCTTGAATTTTGGCAAGGGCAGCCCTCTCGCTTGCACGAACGCCGCGCCTATGAGCTCAGTCAGAACGAATGGAAATCCAAACTCCTCAACCCTTAAATGAAAGCCTATCAACCGCAATGTGAAGTGTTGTCAAATGGCACCCGCTTGGTTTACTTGAAAGTGCCAAGCCAAGTAGCCCACTTAGGCTTTTTCTTTGCAGCAGGTTCTCGCCACGAGTCGGAACACCAAATCGGCTTGGCGCATTTTCTAGAACATTGTCTTTTCAAAGGCACCCAAAAAAGAAAGGCACTGCACATCTTATCGCGAATAGACGCCGTTGGCGGCGAACTCAATGCCTACACAGCCAAAGAAGAAATGTGCTTGTACGCTTCCTTCTCCAAAGAACACACCCAGCGCGCCATCGATTTATTGGCAGATATCTCCATTCACTCGACTTTTCCGCAAAAAGAAATTGAAAAAGAAAAGGAAGTGATTCTTGATGAAATCAACTCTTACCTTGACTCTCCTAGCGATAAAATCTTCGATGATTTCGATGCCAAACTTTTCAGTGGGCATCCGCTTGGACAAAACATACTCGGCACCAAAGAAAGTGTAGCGGGGTTTACCCAACAAGATCTCCAAGATTACGTTCAGCAGTATTTTACTGCAGACAATCTTGTGGTTTCTTTTGTGGGTAATGTTTCCTTACCCAGACTCAAGGCCTCTCTTGAAGCGGCTCTGGCAGCCATGCCCAAAACCGCCAACCGACCGCAGCCAAACCCTTTTCAGAACACTGCTCCGTTCCATGAAGTCGTCAAAGAGGCCAACTACCAAGCTCATGCTGTGTTGGGTGGTTTGGCTCCAAGCTACCACCAAGATGAACGCGTGGCGATGTCGCTCCTGATCAATATTCTCGGAGGCCCGGCACTCAACTCTCGGCTCAATTTATCGGTCCGAGAGCGCTACGGTTACGCGTATTCAATAGAAGCCAATTACCATACCTTTGCAGATACCGGCTATTGGCAAATTTACTTTGGTTCTGAATCCAAAAACATCGACAAGACCCTCGCCTTAATCGACAAAGAACTCGACAAAATCAGAAGCAAATCGCTTACCACTAGCCAGCTGGCACAGGCAAAAAGGCAATTTAAAGGTCATTTGGCGCTCGGCATGGATGTCAATTCGGGTCTGATGCAGGGGCTAGGCAAAAGCATGCTCGCTTTTGGTCAAATTGATACCATCGCAGAAATGCATCAGGCCATCGATAAAATCACAGCTCAGGAAATCCAAAGCTTAGCCAATCAGTACTTTCTTAAAGAGCAGTTGTCTTATTTGGTTTTTGATGTAGCTGAATAGACAGGCATTAGCGCCCGCCAAAAATTTTGCTTCCCACTCTAACCATCGTGCTGCCATTTTGAATGGCAATAGGGTAGTCTCCACTCATGCCCATCGAAATTTCTTTAAAGCACGTCGCATCCGGGAAATACTGCGCTTTCAGTGTTTCAAATATTTTTTTAAGTCCTTGGAATTCGTTGGCAATTTGCTGTACATCTGATGTAAAGCTCGCCATGCCCATGACCCCGCAAATTCGGATACACTTGAGCTGTTTGAACACCTCCGATTCTAATATTTTATTTGCTTCTTGTAGTTCGAGACCAAATTTGGTCTCTTCTTGGGCAATATGAAACTGTAGTAGTACGTCTTGTATTCGACCTGCTTTTTGGGCTTGTTTGTCTATTTCCTGCAGTAATTTGAGGCTGTCAACCCCATGGATGAGGTGTACGAACCCAGCCATGTACTTGACTTTATTGGACTGTAAGTGGCCGATCAAATGCCAATGGATATCTTTAGGGAGTTGTGCCGCTTTTTCGACCATTTCCTGAACTTTGTTTTCGCCAAAATGGCGCTGACCAGCGTCGTAAGCTGCCTGAAGGTCAGAAAGTGGTTTGGTTTTCGAGACGGCAATAAGCGTCACGTTGTCGGGAATTTCAGATCTGAGTAATTCGAGTTGCTCTTGGATCATGCTTCGAGCGAATAGATGGCGAGTCCGCTGCGCAATTTAGGCTCCACCCAAGTAGACTTAGGAGGCATATTCAAGCCCGCATCAGCTACTTTTTTGACGTCATTGATACTGGCAGGGTGCAGTAAAAAAGCAACCTGAAATTTATTGGCATCAATTGTGTCTATGATTTTCTGAAGTGGTTCAATGCCCGGAACAAATTCAACTTGATCACTCGTTTTGAGGTCAACGATGCCAAAAATGGGCTTGAGTATGAGGTCGGAGAGAATGAATGAATCGAGTGTTTCAATAGGGTCTTGGTCGTTGATGAAGTTCAGGTTAGGTCTGAATTTGAGCCAAGTTTTCTCCATGTAGATATGGATGTCGTGTTTCTTTTCGGGCAACTGAGGACCGGCTAATTTTTCTATACTTCCTTCGTTGCTCAGTATGGCCATGAGCCCTTTTAAATCAAGTCCATTTGTAGATTTCAATAAGCGATGAAAGGCAGCGATTTGAACCTCTTTTTCATCCACTAAAAAACCTAAAAAATAATCGGCTGCCTCAGGGTAATTGGGTTTATTGGCGCGCAATTGTTGGGTGTAGCGTGCAGAAGAAGCCGAGCGGTGATGACCATCGGCGATGTAAAGGGCAGGAACATTTTGAAAAGCCGCACAAATTTGAGCGGAGTCGGGTACGCTTAAAACCCATACTTCATGGGTGATGCGGTCAGTGGTGGTAAACTCGTATTCGGGTCTGCTCGCCAGGTAAGTATCGAGCATTTGCTGAATAGGTGCTTGACCTTCATAGGTGAGCAAAACTGGTTCTGCGTTGAAGCCTACGGTATCGAGGTAGTTGGTGAACACGTCTTCTCTTGCGGTAAGCGTTTGTTCGTGAATTTTGATGGCGCCGTTCAAATAGTCGTCAACACTAACGCCAGCAAAGAAACCCGACACAATCATGCCATCTCTCGATTGTCGATAGATATAGAGATGGGCTTGTTCATCGGTCAGTAGGATGCCCTCTTTTAGAAATTGTTGGAACTTTTGTTTGACTTGTAAAAAGCGCTCCGTTGAATTGGGCTTGGTTTTGATTTGCGCTCCAAATTCTGGATTAATGATGTGTAGAAAGGTAAAAGGATTGTCTTCGAGTTTGGCTTTGAGGACATTTTTTTTATACGAATAGTAAGGTCTGGTCGCTACTAGATGAACTTTGCTGCGAACAGGGCGAATTCCCTTAAATGACCTAATGTTTGCCATTTTCTAGAACTTATAACTGATGCCTAAACTTGGTAATACTGGAAACTGATAAATGATTTCGTTGGTGACGCGATTGACGTAGAAGATGTTGTTGCGGTTATATGCATTCGTTACGCCGAGAACCAATTCAAGATTTGCGTTGTTTTTGGTTTTAATACTGTGTTTGAGCGTGATATCTAAACGATGATAGTAAGGTAATCGCTGAGAGTTGAAGGTTCCGAGCATGGTAGCGATGTTGTTCGGGTTATTGGTAACGTAGTCTGTGGTGAGGCCTTCGCTAAAGTTTTCGAGTTGGTAGTAACCTGCTGTTGGGGTAAAAGGCAAGCCTGAGCCAAGGTTCCATCGGACATTGAGCTCTGTTTGTTTTTTCTTACCAAAAGCGTAAGAACCCACGACGTTCACATTATGACGGCGGTCAAATACCGGGAAGTAAGTGTCAAAGCCATCCCAACGGGTGTTATGTCCAAGTGAGTAAACAGCCCAGAGGAAAATGCGGTCTTTGGCGTATTTGACGAGTGCATCTACACCATAAGATTGCCCAGATTCAATGATAAAATCTTTCTTGAAGACATCGTCGATGAGTTCAAATTGAGCGATGTCGCTGTACAGTTTATTTTGGTTGATGTTGCTGAGTTGATCAAAATACTTGTAATATGCCTCAATATTGATATTCCAATATTTGTTGACGTCGTATTCGAAGCCGGCAATTGCGTGCCAAGCATATTGCAAGCCATTTTTTATTTCGGAAACCTGTTGGAATTCATTGATAAATTGATCTTGTACGTTTGTTGGGGCCGACAACAGACCATTGAATAGATTGACTACGTCTTTATCCGAAGAGGCCGAGGTGAAGTTTTGGGAGAATCTACCACCCGAAAATTTGAAGCGCAGTTTGTCAGTGGCATTGTATTTGGCGCCAATTCTTGGCTCGAAAGATACGGTGTTCAAGGAGGCGTAGAGCTGCATGCGCAAACCACCTTGGTAAACCCAACGCGGGGTAACCAATCGGTAATTGACATAGCTGCCAATTTCTGTCGTAAAGTTGCTGGCTTCAATTTTGCGTTCGAGCTCATTGAAGGTGATGAATTGTGTATTGAAACCACTCAAATTGAAACCATAGTTGAGTTCACTTTCATTTTTCTGAAAAAAGGTGAAGTCAAAGCCGAGGTCAAAGCCACCAATTTTTGAATAGCGCGGTTCTTGGCCCGTTTCTAGAAAGGTAGTTTCGTAGTTACTTCCATTGACGTGCCCACGAATAAAAATGGGTGAACTGCTTGGCACCAAAGTAAAATTGAGACCACCGCCAGATGCATTCCAGTCGAGGTCTGCAACGTTGTAATTCACAGAGTCTTGATTCGAGAAACCAAAAACACTGACTTTTGAACCGCCTTCGCCGTTGAATGTCAATTTGCCGTAAAGATCGGTAAAGTTGAAAGGCAACCCATTGCCATCGTTGATGGTTGGGTACAATGATCTACTGGTATAGTCTAAAAGAGAGTGTTTCCCTGTTAACATGTACGAACCACTCGCTAAACCATCTTTCCCTTTTTTGCCCAACGGACCTTCAATGACGGCTTTAGCCATAAATGGAGATGCAGAAACTTTACCAGCGAATTTGCTGCGGTTGCCATCTCGGTAGGTGATATCGATTACTGAAGATATCCGACCACCATATTTAGATTCAAAGCCACCCGTGTAGATGTCTACGGATTTCACGAGCTCAGTTTCGAAAATGGAGTAAAAACCGATGGAGTGAAAAGGATTGTAGATGGTCATGCCATCGAGTAAAGTTTTGTTTTGGATGGGCGTTCCACCGCGCACATAGAGCTGGCCACCTTGGTCTCCTGTTGTGATGACACCTGGCGTAACACTCAAGGCGCCGACAATGTCACTTTCCGCACCATACATCGGGATGCGCTCCACAGCTTGTTTGTCCATTTTAATCTCGGACATCCCGATCTGCTGTTTTTTAGCTTTGTTTTCGTTACTCACGCGCACATCTTGCACGTTGAGTGTATTGGGATTCAAATTCCATGAACCGATATCATATATTTTTTTGGCAGCGGTCATTGGGACATTCAAAAAACTGCGCTCATATTTACCCTTCTCAATTTTAAGAATGTAGTTGCCCACGGCTAATTTGGGAATAGAAAAGAAGCCAGCAATGTTCGAATAAGCAACGGCCACAGGGGTGCTGTCTGCCTTCAAGACCTTGACGCGTTCATCGGAGATGGGCTCGCCATTAGAGGCGTCGTGTAAAAAACCGCGAATGACATAATCTTGAGCAGCAAGGGTATTGCAAACTAGTATCAGGAGGGGTAGGAGTATTCGTTTGAGCATTTGTTCAGATAAGAGTTCCCGAAGATAATGAATAGTTTTGATTTCTCGCGACTACTTAATGCGCAATAATGACCTTGAAAAATGATGTCGGTGCAGATTCTAATTGTAGCAAATAGGCCCCGTTTTTTATGTTTTCAATGTCAATGGTGTTTTGGCTCTTGTTGATAAAGCCCGTTAACACGACAGCCCCCCGGACATCCAATAATTGAAAGTAGGTTTGGAGTTCATCTGAACCCTGAATTTGTAAGGTTTTATTGGCCGGATTCGGGAAAATCTGATATGCGTCAAATGATTCTTCTAGACCGGCAATGTTGTTGCTGAAAGCACAGCCGTATGCAAAAGTGACTAATAAATTATAAACCCCTGAGAAATTACTTTGAACTGTTAAACTGTCATTGTTAGCTCCTTGAATAGGGGTGTTGTTCAAATACCACTGATAGCTGAGGCCTTGAGTGGTGGTGCTGAGTACGTTTCCATTTTGACTGATGCTGACGGTCGGTACAGTTGTGGGGCAGGTGGTAGTGAGATCAATGCCCGAAATGGAATAGGTAGCGAATGATTCATAGGCACTGCAAGATCGATTGAGGAAATAGGCGAGCCATGGTGTAACTTGCTGGTACATCAGGCTTTGCTGCGCTGCTCTTGTCAGACTGATACCCGTAGAGCTTGTGCTTTCGCCGAAATCGCAATTGAAATTGGTATTGGCAAAGTAACAATGCCCACCACCTATCAGACTTGAAAAGCTCTTGCACTCATGTGGTATGGCATCGTAAATGGGCAAATGGTGTTGGCTGGGTGGCGTCACGCCATCGTTGGTGCCCGAAAGGATCAAGGAGGGCACCTGCAGATTGGCTGCCGCTGCAATGGCACTAGGGTTGGTTTCTGCCGGGGCAAGCCCGAGGTAGCAATCAAAAACATTATTTTGGCTTGCGGCCAATACGGCTGCGCCACCTCCCATGGAATGCCCCATAGCACAAGCGTATTCCGTTAGTTTTCCTTCAAATAAACTACCTGTGGTTTGGGCCGCTGTTGTCATCTTTTGTGCAACGAGCGCGATGTCTTGCCCGAAATCGCCATGGCTCGGCGAGGGAAATAAGCCACTTTCCGTGCGTGGAAAAGCCATAATGTAACCAAGTGGCACGAGTTGATTCCAGATATTCGAGTAGGCATCCCAATTCATCGCAAAACCGTGACCAAAAACAATGATTGGAAACTGACCATTGGCAACAGCCACATTTTCTCCTGCCACTGCCGCAGGATAGTAAATTTCTGTCTGGATTTGCCGCCCGGGACCAGCCCCGCTCCCAAAACCTCCTGTTCGGTTGGGGTCATTAAAGGTGAGGGTGGTGTGGCCAATATTCAGGGTTTGTGAAAAACTTAATGTAGTATGAAAAAGTCCGATCAAAGTAATCAGAGCGAGCTTGTATGTAGTGCTTTGCATAGGCTTCTTTTCTATAAATGTACGCAAATAAAGCGCGAATAAAATCTATTTGCTTGTTGTATAGCTCCTTGTAACAATTGAAATACCAATTAGTTGCTCCGATCCAAATTCCTGTACTGGATGGCTTCGGATAGGTGGCATGTTGCGATGTTTACAGAGGCGTCGAGGTCGGCGATGGTGCGGGCCACTTTGAGGATGCGCTCGTAGGCACGGGCAGACAAGCCGAGTTTTTTCATGGCACTTTGCAAAATACTTTGGGCTTCTGCTGTTAATTGGCAAAATTGTTCTACCTCTCGCCTGTTCATGTGTGCGTTGGCATAGGTGCCGGATTGCTTGGCGTAGCGCTCGAGTTGCAATTTGCGCGCTGCCAAAATACGCAGCCTGATTTGCTGACTACTTTCTGCATCAGTGCTTTGATTGAGTTCGGTGTATTTGACAGGGCTCACTTCTATGTGCATATCGATGCGGTCGAGAAGTGGGCCCGAGACGCGTTGAAGGTAGCGCTGCACGGTATTGGGGTGGCACCCACAAGATTTTTCAGGGTGGTTTAAAAAACCGCACGGGCAGGGGTTCATGGCGGCTACCAGCATAAAGTTTGCCGGAAAGTCAATAGAAAATCGGGCTCTGGAGATATTGACAGCTCTGTCTTCGAGCGGCTGACGCAGTACTTCAAGCACGTGCCTTTTGTATTCTGGGAGTTCATCTAAGAAAAGCACACCATTGTGCGCCAAAGAAATTTCGCCAGGTTGAGGAAAATTACCCCCTCCGATCAGGCCGATGTCTGAGATGGTGTGGTGCGGTTTGCGAAAGGGGCGTTGCGATACAATCCCTGCACTTCTTTTTTTGCCCGCTACACTGTGAATTTTGGTGGTTTCGAGTGCTTCTTCAAGGGTCATGGGGGGTAAAATGGTGGGCAGTCGCTTGGCCAGCATGGATTTTCCGGCGCCAGGTGGCCCAACGAGGATGAGGTTGTGCGAGCCTGCAGCAGCAATTTCAAAAGCGCGCTTGACGTGGAGTTGCCCTTTGACTTCTGCAAAGTCTAGGTTGGTTTGGGTGGCGAGTTGCTCAAACGCTGCAGGTCCAATAGTTGGTGTGGGTAAAACATTAGATTTACCATTGAGTAGCGCAATGACCTCAAGAATGTTCTTGACGCCGTAAATCTCTAATCCTTGGACAATAGCTGCTTCGGGCGCATTTTCTACGGGGACAATCAGGCCCTTGAAGCCCTCGGCCTTGGCTTGTAGCGCAATGGCTAAAACACCTTTGGTGCGCTGAATACTCCCGTCTAAAGAGAGTTCGCCGAGCAAGAGCAGCTCGCTCAGTCGGGTTTCCTTGACTTGCTTGGTAACCGCCAGTATGCCGATAGCAATAGGGAGGTCAAAGACAGAGCCCTCTTTTCGGATGTCTGCAGGGGAGAGGTTGATGGTTACTTCCTTTCCTGGAAAATGGAGCTTGTTGTTGCGAAAGGCAGCTTTGATGCGCTGATGGCTTTCTCTGACGGCGATATCTGGCAGGCCTACCAAATGAAAATTGATGCCAATATCGACATTAACTTCGACTTGAATGGTGGTGGCAGAAATACCGAATACGGCACTAGAGTAGGTTTTGATGAACATAATGAATCTTGATTTGATTCAAAGTTCCTCATCCTCTAGCTAAACGGATTCAGTAGAAATACCGAGCTCAGACGCACTTCAGTCCAAAGCCCTTTATTCTATCAGTAATTTTTCCTGAAAAATACCATTGACAGTTAATAAATAACATCCTTTGGGCAGGTATCCGAGTTCTAAATCGATCGATTTTTGGCTTGTAGTGATATGATAAACTTCTTTTCCCAATAAGTCCGAACAGGAGATTTTTGAATTTACAGGTAAATGATCGATATGAAATAAGCCATTACTTGGATTCGGGAATACCGTTATGGTACTTCTTACAACCATTTGAGCACTACTCGTTACGCACACTCCTTGGTAATAAGAGCTGACACCATAGTAAGAAATCGCTTGACAAGAATTTTGATACGTAACTGAATCACAACCGCAAACTGGGTCAATGACACCCGGGCAAAATACTTGGAGGTCAATCAAATTAGAATCAATGCAATTCAGTATGACTACTGTGTCTTGTAAGCACGCGCTGTTGCATTCGTAGGAGGAACTAAAAAATGAACTTGTATAATCAATGCCATTGCTGCCAATCCAGCCGCAACCCGAGAGGACCACACAGCCAGTATCGGTCAGTGCCCAGCCCAGCGGCATGGCGCAAAAGCCAAAACTCACTCCTAATGGGATCACATCACAAGTATCGTTGAGGTCTTTGGTGGGCCAGGCATCCCAATCTTTGGTACCTCTGATGGGCCAATCTTGTGCGTGGGAAAAAAAGGGAAGTAGAATGAGTAGGATTTGTAACAACGTTTTCATTGGATATCGACATAATATTAACCTAAAATCATTTCAACCGACGTACAAACAGCGGTAATAACGGTCTGAACTTGCGCATCATTGAGGTCGTAATAAACGGGTAACGAAATTTCTGCCGCATAATGGGAGTAGGCATTTGGATAATCTTGGATTTGATAACCCAATTGCTTGTATGCGGTGAGCAAAGGCAAAGGCTGAAAATGCACATTGACAGCGACATCGTGGTCAAAAATGGCTTGAATGATGGCATCGCGTTGCGCTTCGGTGCAATTTTGAATGCGGAGTTGATAGAGGTGATAAGAACTTTCCTTGAAACCCGTCGAATAAGTGGGTAGGAGTGCCCAAGATTTTTTAGAAAAGGCAAGCTCATATTGTCTGAAGATCTCACGACGACGGTCTAAATTTTCTTGATATCGACCGAGTTCAACAAGCCCAATTGCCGCTTGAATATCCGTCATGTTGCATTTGAAGCCAGGCTCCAAGACGTCGTAGCGCCAGGCTCCTTTTTGGGTTTTGGCGAGTGCATCTTTGGATTGACCATGCAATATTTTCATATTGAAAGTCTTGTAAATCTCCTCGTGGTCAAAATGCTCGGGTAAATTAAAAGTAATGGCACCGCCCTCTGCTGTGGTGAGGTTTTTAACGGCATGAAAAGAAAAGACAGTGATGTCGGCGAGGCTGCCCACACGCTGGTTATTGTATAAAGCACCAAAACTATGTGCTGCATCGGCAGCAATTAAGACCCGACCGAGTTTTTCTTGTGCTGTTGAATGGGCTTCAAAAAGGTGTTTTTTCGCTTCGATGATTTCGTATAACGCTGTGTAATCACAGGGA
>Ga0102820_1000542_pt1 | contig 11708 bp, 10 predicted proteins | sample ColrivemetaGS709_FD_78192 | JGI IMG/M metagenome (GOLD analysis project Ga0102820, IMG submission 78192) | Estuarine microbial communities from the Columbia River estuary - Ebb tide non-ETM metaG S.709 | ecosystem: Environmental > Aquatic > Marine > Intertidal zone > Estuary | place: USA...
GCCAAAACCCAAATCTCTAATTTGAAGGCCCACCTGTACAAGCAAATACTGATCAGTTTACGCCTAAATCCTGCCCATCATAATATTCGAATTCAGTTGAGGGAACAACTTGACTTTGCCACCATTTTATACCACAAAGGGCTATATCGCCAAAGTTTGAAAATTCTAGAAAAAGCCAAGAATACAGCCATTGCTCATCAAGAAAAAAGCATTGCGCATGAGATTGTTGAGCTGGAAAAAGTAATTGAAACACAGTATTTTGCCAAGAGTACTTCTGATCGCGTGCTTTCACTGGTAAAACAGACACAAGAATTAGTTTCCCAAAATACCGTAGCTAGTCAATGGTCTAATTTGTCTTTGCAGCTTTATGCCATGATGTTGCAATTTGGCTATGCGCGCACAGCTCAAGAACAAGAAAAGGTCCGTGCTTTTTTCGAAATGAACGCCCCTCTAGAGCATATGGATGAGTGGGGGATTCGCGAAAAACTATGGTATTATAAAGCGCATCTCTGGTATCATTTTTTGCTGCAAGACTTTTTAACCTGTTATAAGTATGCCCATAAGTGGGTTCAATTGTTTGATGAGCATCCTGAAATGATACAGTTTCATCCAGTTTTTTACCTCAAGGGAAATAATTATCTGATGGAGAGTTTATTCTACTTAAGGTATCGCTCTTTGTATGAACGCACGTTAGAACAACTCGAATTCAAAACAAAGCTGGCAGAGTTTCCTCATAACGAGAACATCAGCAGTCTCACATTTCTGTACCTCGCTAGCCACAGAATGAACCTTCATTTTATGAAGGGTAGTTTTAATCAAGGTCTAGATCGTATACCACAAATAGAGGCCGGTATTTTACTGCATAAAGATCGATTGGACAAACACCATGTAATGGTCTTGTATTACAAGATTGCGTGCATGTATTTTGGCTCTGGGGATTACAAAAAATCCATTGAGTATCTCAAAAAAATCATCGCCAATAAGGACTTGTACATGAGAGAGGATTTAATGTGTTTTTCCAGGTTGTTGAGTTTGATTGCCCATTATGAAGCTGGAATGGATTACCACTTAGAGATTCAGCTCAAGGCGACCTATAAATTTTTGTTGCGAATGAATGACCTTCAGCAAGTACAAAAAGAAATGATGCGGTTTATGAAGCGTTTGGGGTCTATATTTCCTCAGGATTTGCCCCAAGCATTTCAGGAATTATACGATCGATTGTCCGTGCTTGAAAATCATCCAATTGAAAAAAGGGCCTTTTTATACCTCGATGTGCTCTCTTGGTTAGAAAGTCATCTTCAGAAAAGGCCCTTTGCAGAGTTAATTATCGAAAAAGCTAAAAAGGACCGTTAGTCACGACTTTTTATTAAATCACCAGATCCTACAATTTTGCTATCAATTTTTTTAGGATTCCCGCGATAATAGATATCCCCAGACCCTACAATTTTAGCGCTGAGTAAATCGCTCACCGAAACCGATACATCAGCTGATCCTGAAATGATTGCTTCTGTGATTTTGGTGGAAAGGTCAAATCCTTTAAAATCACCAGATCCGGACAAGTTTATGTTTGAGCGGGTAGCCGTGCCCCGTGCTGTAATACTACCGGATCCAGAAATAACGGCTATTAGTTCGGTGCACTGAAGGTCGACGTTGATGTCACCTGATCCAGAAATGATCACTTCCATACTTGGATCGTGAAGTGTTGTCGTGCTTTCTATCGATCCTGATCCCGAAAGCCTTAGTGCATCAATTTGTTTGACGGGTACCCGCAATTGGATACGTTTGCCCCAGCTTGGTTTTAATTGGACGCCTGAACGTGGTCGGATGATTAATTGACCTGATTTTACCTGTGTTTCCACATAGGTCAACAGGTTTGACTCTCCTTGTAGTTCGATTTTTCCTTCTTCGCCGTTGAAAAGTACTACGTCAAACGAACTGGAAACATTGATCTGGTCATAGGCCGAAGTCTGGCGTGTAGTAGTGGTCTCTTGTCCGTTACCGCGTATGTTTTTTCCCCATTGAGCCCAGGTATAGTGGGTTGAGATGGTGGTCAGGATGATGAGTGCGATAATTTTTTTCATAGTGAACTGCTGTTTAATTGAATTGATCCGTAACGCGCGTTGATGATGAGTTGCTTTTTCTCCACAAATTGTTTGAAATACCCTTCAAAGGTAAAGGAATTGGACTTTTCAATCCGCTTGGTGGATTCCAAGTTGGATAAACCTTTTGGGGTAATGTAACTGCCGTTTAGCGTCGAGGAGAAGGAGAACAATGGGTCATAAGACAATGAAATATCCGTGTATTGGGCCTCTATGTCAAGCTGACCTTGAGGGCCTGACCATTGGTCGATGTCCAATTGGCCGTATTGCATGTCTACCTCAAGGGAACTATTGAGTTGATCAATCGCTACCTCTGTGTATGAAGTGGTCAGTTTTGAAAAAGACCCTGAAGAGATCAGTTGTTTTACGCGAAGATCACCGTAATCCATAGCTAAACTAAACTGGCCAATAGTGCCCATTTGCACATCTACATAATCGGTGTTTCCGTGAACTACACTGGCTGAATCGATGTTTAGTTGACCGTAATCCATGTCTACATCAACTTTTTTCACTTGCTTCAACTCAATATCGCTGTAATCAGTATGGAGGTTTAGGTAGTTAGATGATCCAACAACTAGGTTGCTGTAATCGGTATCTATTTGTGCTTGACTGATGTGTTCAATATGAGAATTATTGGCGTAATCAAGTTCAATGCGGTTGGTTTCACCGGATATTTGCCCAAGGTCAACATTTCCATAGGCGCAAACAATTTTCAGGGCGTTGGTGGAACGCGCCACTTTGATGTCTCCGTATTTTTGACTCACTTCCATGATCATCGTTGCGGGTGCGTGTACCACGTAATTAATTTCGTAACTGATGGAGTTGTTTTTCCAAAAAGACCAACTCCACTGCGTATTTCCAATACTAGTCACCGCACTAACACGATTTTTAGTCCCGGTGATATCCACAAAAATCTCGTCTAATTTGTCTTCTATGTTGCTCATTTGGTTTCCCCAAACACGCACCACAACATCAATGCTGACTTTGTTGGTTTTGCTCTCCACGACTTCTGTAGAGCCGTATCGATTATCTAACAACAAGAGTGCGTTGGGTACGACATCGAAATTTCTTTGGTAGGTTTTAGTTTTCTCGTATTTGGGGTTATCTTCTGTTCTGGTGTGTCCCCAAATAGGTAGGGCCGCAAGCAGAAGCAGGCAATTAAATACTAGGTTTTTCATAGGTGTCCGATTGAGTGATTTCATGGGTGGTTTTAAGTGTTTCAAGGAAGATGATTCTTTTTTCAAAATGATCGATGAGCGCTTTGAAAATAAGTACAGGATCACCACCATGTTCGAGGTCTTGCATGATTTTTTGATATTCATGGTCGAATTTGCTGAGTTGTTTTAAAGCCATATAACTCAACGGATCGCTATTTGAAGCGGATTTTTGAGCATATTCTGGCGACTGAATCGTTTCAATCAATTGGTTTTCTTGTTCTTGAATAGTCTGGTGCCAGGTTTCCATAGAGGCCAGTTGCTCTTGCTGCACTCCTTGTTCTTGAGATAGCCAGCCAATACTCAAACCAAAAAGGAGTCCGATACTCGCCGCCCAAATCCAGTTAAATTTCTGACTGTTCACACTCATGTGATGTCCCAACTTTTGAGCCATACGCGCTCTATGTCCCGCAGGTAGTTCCGGGAGCGGCGCATCAGCCCACTCGTGCAGTAATGGCTCTAATGGATCTTCGTGTTTCATAACTTCAATAATTTTCGCATAGTTTCTTTTGCTCGACTTAAACTAGTTCGACAATTTGCTTCACTGATATTTAGGTAGTTAGCTATTTCAGCGTGTTCTAACCCTTCATAGTAGTACAATTTTACAATCATGGCCTGTTGAACAGGTAATTTAGTCAGTACTAGTTCCACCCGGTTTACAGAGGACTTTATGTGATCCGATTCTTGGTCATCGTCGACCCATTCTGATGACTCCTGGTAAGTGGTGAACTCTTCAGGGGGATCTTTCCAAAGAACTCTGTGTTGCTTTTGTTTGAGGCGAATACTTTTGTTGATCACGATTTTTTTTAACCAAGCGCCAAAAGTAACTTCACCCCTAAATTGGTCTAATGAATGGAATGCACTAAGCATTGATTCTTGAACGGCATCTTCCGCCTCGTCAGTTTGTCCAATAATTTTATAAGCCACCCGATACATGGCTGAGGCATACAGATCATAAAGCGCCATCTGGGCTTTTGGATCAGCAGCTTTACACTGGGTGATTAATTGATCTATACTGGGTTTACTAGGCACAATATTCAATTCAAGACAAAGACACTGTAAATGTACATTTGTTACACAGATTTTTTCTGTGGCATAAGAATTGCCTAATCATTAACGATAAACGGACGTAATAGAAGCTAGAGTGCACACTTATAGCTGATTGTATGGTTGATATTTCGCCTTTAATGAGGCAGGCCTAGTTCGTGCACATGACATTTTGACGCAAATCGCATATGGCTAAAACAAATTTTTTACACATGGACAGTATGTCACTTCAACATTTAGAGGATGAGACGGATTTAATTCCCTTGATGACTCCTGAAGATGAAGAGGAAATAAATAATGAACCGTTACCCATTTCATTGCCCATTTTACCCTTGAGAAACACGGTGCTGTTTCCCGGTGTGGTGGTGCCCATTACGGCAGGTAGGGATAAGTCCATTCAATTGATCAACGAGGCCAACGCGGGAAACAAAGTCATCGGCGTGGTGGCTCAACGAAATCCAGATGTTGAAAACCCAACCCCTGAACATTTGTTTCAAACGGGTACTGTAGCGCGGATTCTCAGGGTGTTGAAGATGCCTGATGGAAACACAACCGTCATTATTCAGGGCAAAAAACCCTTTGAAATTGCCCAGTATACCCAAGAGGAACCCTATTTAAAAGCAGATATCAAACCCACTGGTTGGGTGAAACCTGAATCCGGGGATCCAGAGTTTTCCGCTATTGTTGAGTCGATAAAAGATTTGGCGTATAAGATTATCAAAAACAACCCCAATTTACCTAGCGAAGCCTCATTTGCCATAAAAAATATCGAAAGCAACGCTTTTTTGGTTCATTTTGTCAGTGCTAACCTCAGTATAGACGTCGCTCAAAAGCAAGCTTTGCTAGAAATGACCGACCTAAAAGCACGCGCCATGGCCGTGTTGGGTTATATGGACGTTGAGCTACAGAAACTTCAGTTGAAGAATGATATCCAATCTAAAGTACGCAACGATCTAGATCAACAGCAGCGAGAGTATTTTCTGCATCAGCAGATGAAAACCATACAAGAGGAACTGGGTGGAATCTCTTATGAAGAAGAGGTCAATGAGATGGTTGAGCAGTCAAAAAACAAATTGTGGGATGAGAAAACTGCCAAACATTTTGAAAAAGAGTTGCAGAAGTTGCAGCGAATGAATCCCCAAGTGGCTGAGTACGGCATTCAAAGAAATTATTTAGAATTAATGCTCGAACTGCCTTGGAATCAGTTTTCCACGGATGTATTTGATCTAAAAAAGGCACAGAAAATTCTTGATCGCGATCATTTTGGTCTGGCGGATGTTAAAAAGCGCATCATCGAACACTTAGCGGTGCTCAAATTGCGCAACGATATGAAATCCCCCATTTTGTGCTTGTATGGCCCTCCTGGAGTAGGAAAAACCTCTTTGGGCCGTTCGATTGCTGAAGCGTTGGGTCGATCCTATGTGCGGATGTCACTTGGAGGGCTTAGGGATGAGGCGGAAATTCGAGGCCACCGCAAAACGTATATCGGTGCTATGCCCGGTCGCATTGTGCAAAACATGAAAAAAGCCGAAACATCAAATCCAGTATTCGTATTAGATGAGATTGATAAATTGTCTCAAGGTTTTCAGGGTGATCCATCTTCTGCGCTACTGGAGGTATTGGACCCTGAACAGAACAATGCATTTTATGATAATTTCCTAGAACTAGGCTATGACTTGTCTCGGGTGTTGTTTGTCGCTACCGCCAACAACTTATCCAATATTCAACCTGCTTTGCTAGATCGGATGGAATTAATCCCAGTCAGTGGATACACTCAGGAAGAAAAAGTGCAAATTGCCAAGAAACATTTGCTGCCTAAGCAATTAAAAGAACACGGTTTAAAATCAGCTGATCTAAAAGTTTCCGCAAGTTCGCTGCAAAAAATCATCGGTGGATACACACGAGAATCAGGTGTGCGCCAATTGGAAAAGCAAATAGCTAAAGTGGTGCGCCATGCAGCAAAAAGCATTGCTATGGAGGAATCTTATGAGCTGAATCCAGACCCTCAAATGATAGAATCTATTTTAGGGGTGCCCAGAATGGAACGAGACAGGTATGAAAACAACGATATTGCTGGAGTAGTGACTGGGCTTGCTTGGACTTCAGTGGGGGGTGATATACTGTTTATCGAATCGATATTATCACCGGGAAAAGGTGCCCTAAACATCACAGGAAATCTAGGTAAAGTGATGAAAGAGTCCGCGACAATTGCGCTTGAATACATCAAGGCACATGCCGACCAATGGAACATTCCTCAGGAGGTTTTCGACAAGTACAATATTCATATTCACGTACCCGAGGGGGCAACACCCAAAGATGGGCCAAGCGCCGGTATCACGATGCTCACCTCATTAGTCTCACTGTTTACCCAACGAAAAGTAAAAGCTAAACTTGCGATGACTGGTGAGATTACCCTAAGAGGTCGTGTGCTCCCGGTGGGCGGAATTAAAGAAAAAATATTGGCCGCTAAGCGTGCAGACATCAAGGAAATTATCTTGTGTGTAGACAATAAAAAAGACATCGCCGAGATAGAGCCTGAGTACATCAAGGGATTAACCTTTCACTATGTGCGTGAGATGAGTGAGGTCTTGGACATTGCGGTAACCACTCAAAAGGTGAAGAATTCCAAAAAAATCGTGTAAGTTTAAACCTATGTCCAGAAAGATTACCATCGCGATTGACGGCTATTCCTCGACGGGAAAGAGCACTATGGCCAAAGCCTTGGCTCAACATCTGGGGTATTTATATGTGGACTCTGGCGCTATGTACCGCGCAGTTACTTGGTGGGCGATGAACAACGGTTGGATCCAGGAGCATTCTATCGATATCGACCAGATGCTGCACCACTTGCCTGAGCTTTCCATAGAGTTGACTACTTCGAGTGAGGGCTTTATGGATGTTTGGGTCCATGGGGAAAAAATCACTGATGCGATTAGATCTATGGAAGTGGCACAAAGAGTAAGCCAAATAGCTTCTATTGCTGAAATCAGACACTTTTTAGTGGCCAAACAACAACAAATGGGTCTAGAAAAAGGAGTGGTTATGGATGGACGCGATATTGGTACGGTGGTTTTCCCCCAGGCTGAATTAAAAGTTTTTGTCCAAGCTGATGCCCAAGTTCGAGCCAAGAGGAGGTTTGATGAGTTGCAGGCAAAGGGGCAAATAGTTGATTTTCAAGAGATATTGGCCAACGTCAACGATCGCGATCATCAAGATACTCACCGCGCTGTTTCTCCGCTTGTTCAAGCTGAAGATGCTCGTGTTTTGGACAACACCCAGATGGGGCGTGCAGAACAACTAACGCTTTTAATCAACTGGGCTGATCAGGCGATCAATCCATAGGGTTAATTCCCCTTATTTTATTTGTAAATCAATCAATTAATCGTATTTTTGCGCTCCTTTTTGGTGATGATCGAGGGCCATCAAGGATAAAAAAAACGATAAAAAACCCTTTCAATGCGGTCTTACCCTCGTAACGTATTGGAATACAAAATCATCTTCAAATGACTGAAGAAAACCAAAATCAAGCTGCGCAAGTAGCTGAGACAAAACAAGATCCACAAGCGTTTTTGGATCAATTTAACTGGGATAAATACGAGCAAGGAATTGAGCGTGTTGATGAGGCTAAACTCAAAGAATTTGAGCAATTAGTATCTAAAAACTTTGTAGATACTGCCGATGAAGAAGTAGTTGTTGGAACTGTTGTTTACTTGACAGAGCGCGAAGCTATTATCGATATCAATGCCAAATCTGAAGGAGTTATTTCCCTTAATGAGTTCCGCTACAATCCAGACCTTAAGGTGGGTGATCAAGTAGAGGTGCTTATTGACATCAGAGAAGATAAGACAGGACAATTGGTATTGTCTCACAGAAAAGCCAGAACGATTAAAGCATGGGATCGTGTGAACAAAGCCCACGACGAAGAGTTAGTGGTCAATGGTTTTGTTAAGTGCAGAACTAAAGGTGGTATGATCGTTGACGTATTTGGTATCGAGGCGTTCTTGCCAGGATCTCAAATCGACGTGAAACCGATCAGAGACTACGATCAATACGTAGGAAAAACTATGGAGTTCAAGGTGGTAAAAATCAACCACGAATTCAAAAACGTAGTGGTATCTCACAAAGCGTTGATCGAAGCAGATATCGAAGAACAGAAAAAAGAAATCATCGGACAACTTGAAAAAGGTCAAGTTCTTGAAGGGGTGGTTAAAAATATCACTTCCTACGGTGTATTTATCGATTTGGGCGGCGTAGATGGATTGATCCACATCACCGACTTATCATGGAACAGAATCAACCATCCAAACGAGGTGGTAGAATTAGACCAAAAACTCAACGTAGTTATTTTGGATTTTGACGATAACAAGTCAAGAATTCAATTGGGTCTGAAGCAATTGGAGAAACACCCATGGGAGGCTTTAAGCGAAACCATCCAAGTAGGTGATACTGTTAAAGGTAAAGTAGTTGTTATCGCTGATTACGGTGCCTTCGTTGAGGTGAGTGATGGTGTTGAAGGATTGGTACACGTATCAGAAATGTCTTGGTCTACCCACTTGAGATCGGCACAAGATTTCGTTAAGGTAGGTGATGAGGTAACCGCTGTTATTTTGACTTTAGATAGAGAAGATCGCAAAATGTCTCTAGGTATTAAGCAGTTAACCCAAGATCCTTGGACGGATATCACTGCTAAATATCCGGTAGGTTCTACCCACAAAGGTATCGTGCGCAACTTCACTAACTTTGGTGTATTCGTTGAGCTAGAAGAGGGTATCGATGGATTAGTGTATATCTCTGATTTGTCTTGGACTAAAAAGATCAAACACCCATCTGAGTTTGTAGCTGTTGGAGACACACTTGAGGTAGTTGTTCTTGAGTTGGATGTGGATGGTCGCAAGTTGAGCTTAGGCCACAAACAAACCACTACTAATCCATGGGACAAGTACGAGGATGACTTTGCTTTAGATACAGTTCACAAAGCAATCATTGCTGAAATCGTTGACAAAGGAGCAACTATCCAGTTCAATGAGGACATCCTTGCCTTCGTACCACAAAGACATTTGGAGAAAGAAGATGGTTCTAAATTGAATAAAGGGGATGAGGCAGAGTTCAAGATTATTGAATTCAACAAAGACTTCAAACGAGTAGTGGCTAGCCATACTGCTTTGTTCAAAGAAGAAGAAAAACGCGCTGTAAAAGCAGCAGTTAAAAAACAAGCAGCAAAAGCTGATGAGGCTAAACCTACCATCGGTGATGCTAACGAAGCACTCCAAGCTTTGAAAGATAAAATGGAAGGAAAAGCGTAAGCTTTGCTTAATTCAATGCAAAAGCCTGTCTCCGTGACAGGCTTTTTTTTTGGAGTGAAATAAAATGTGTAGTTTTGCCTACCGAGGAATGACAAGTATTATGGGACAAAAAATCCTTTTATCCGCACAAGAGATTCATATCATCCTGCATCGCTTGGCTTGTCAATTGTTAGAAAACCACCTTCATTTTAAAGACACCGTACTGATTGGCTTACAGCCACGTGGTACCGCGTTAGCTCAAAGATTGGTCAAAATACTCAAAGAAGATTATCAACAAGAAGTCTCCTTAGGTTTTTTAGATATTACTTTTTTTCGCGACGATTTTAGAAGAAGTGATAAAACCCTGACAGCAAACAAGACAGACATTCCCTTTTTAATTGATGATAAGAAGGTGGTCTTGATCGATGATGTGTTGTTTACAGGAAGAAGCATTAGGGCGGCGCTTACTGCGTTACAGTCCTTTGGCAGACCTGATAAAATTGAATTGTTAACCTTAATCGATAGACGATTCAGCAGGCATTTGCCGATTCAACCTGAGTATAGGGGTAGACAAGTCGATGTAATTAACCACGAAAAAGTAAAAGTAATGTGGGCGGAAACCGACGGTCAAGACGCCATATACATTGTCAACGAACCATAAGCACATGAGTGAGTTAAGTGTAGAGCACTTATTGGGAATTAAGTACCTCAAGCCAGCCGATATTCAGCTTATTTTTGAGACGGCTGATCATTTTAAAGAAGTGATTAATCGCTCGATTAAAAAGGTTCCCTCTTTAAGGGATATCACGATTGCCAACATCTTTTTTGAGAATAGTACCCGTACGCGTTTGTCTTTTGAATTAGCACAAAAAAGACTCTCCGCAGATGTGATCAATTTTTCCGCCGCTCAGTCTTCAGTCAAAAAAGGGGAAACCCTAATCGATACGGTAAACAACATCCTGTCTATGAAAGTGGATATGGTGGTGATGCGACACCCTAATCCAGGTGCCGGCATCTTTTTGTCAAAACACATCAAAGCATCCATTGTCAATGCCGGGGATGGCGCACATGAGCATCCTACCCAAGCGTTGCTGGACTCTTTTTCGATCAGGGAGCGACTTGGTGAAGTAGGAGGTAAGAAGGTGCTTATTGTTGGGGATATTCTCCATTCAAGGGTAGCTTTGTCCAATATTTATGCCCTGCAAATGCAAGGTGCTGAAGTCGCTGTGTGTGGGCCCAAAACATTGATTCCTAAGCATATAGAATCTTTAGGGGTTCGGGTGGAGCTCGATTTAGACAAGGCGTTGGCTTGGTGTGATGTGGCCAATATGCTTCGGGTGCAAAATGAACGTATGGACATGAGCTATTTCCCAAATACTAGGGAATATACGATGTTGTATGGCTTGAACAAACAGCGACTTGATCGAGTGAACAAGGAACTAGTGATCATGCACCCCGGCCCGATTAATCGCGGTGTAGAAATTACTTCTGACGTGGCTGATTCTGACCACTCAATTATTTTAAATCAAGTAGAAAATGGTGTGGCCATTCGAATGGCAGTCATTTATTTATTGGCTTCAAAAATTAAATAACCGTGGAAGTAAGTGCATTTAAAGACTCTCTGCTTTGGATTCAAAATGGATCGCCTGAAGCTATGTGGTCCTTTTTGAGGGATCATTGGGATGAAGCGGCTACTTCTGATTTGATTATTCAATTAAGCGACCCTGGTACATCGATAAACGAATTTGTTTCCTGGTCGACCCAGCATCGTGCCCGTGGTTTTTCTTTGGTGCTCTCAGGCTCTTTTCTGCACTTTGATGATTTAGAAGCTTTGGAGATAAGCGCAGCCCCAACACTTCAAGAAGCCTATGACCTTATTGAAATGGAGCGTATTGAAAGGGATTTAGGGTTTTGAAAGTTACTGTTTTAGGTTGTCATGCAGCTACTCCTAGAACCTTGACCAGTCCTACGGCTCAAGTTATTTCATCGGGTAAGCACGTGATGCTGATCGATTGCGGTGAAGGCACACAATCACAGCTCCGGAGGTATAAAATTCGTTTTCAAGA
>Ga0102820_1000550_pt1 | contig 11646 bp, 16 predicted proteins | sample ColrivemetaGS709_FD_78192 | JGI IMG/M metagenome (GOLD analysis project Ga0102820, IMG submission 78192) | Estuarine microbial communities from the Columbia River estuary - Ebb tide non-ETM metaG S.709 | ecosystem: Environmental > Aquatic > Marine > Intertidal zone > Estuary | place: USA...
AGACTTCATATACGCCTTGGACTGTATACGGAAACAGAGGTGGTTACTATGGATTAGCTTACAGTCAGGCAGGATATGATCCGCATGATATGTGGGATGGTTCAGGTAACGGTGGTTGGTATTTACAAGGACTAGGACGTTGGGTAACTTATCATAACCGTGCTCAAAACTGTCTAGGTATAGGTTCATCGGCTACAGTTTCCGGTTACCAAATGAGAGTCAATGGTTCTCTTTATTGTAACGGTAATATTGTTGCTTATTCTGATGAACGTAAGAAGAAGAATATCGTAACTATTGACGGTGCTCTGGATAAAGTATTACAACTACGTGGCGTATACTACGAAAGAATAGAAGATGTTTCTACAGACGAAACAGATAAAATGTTCGGTGGTAGACAAGTTGGTATGATTGCTCAGGAAGTTGAAAAGGTCCTTCCAGAAGTTGTATCATACGCTGTGGAAACAGACGAATATGGTCTTGATTATCCTAAGATGATCGGCCTACTTGTTGAAGCTCATAAAGACCAACAAAAATTAATAAATAATCAACAAGAAAAGATTGACAAACTTGAAGAAATGTTATATAATATAATGAATAAAATGGAGAACAAATAATGGCACTAATACAGTCATACGAAGTACCTGGCACAGGATTATCTGCACCCGATGCATATTTTGTAGTCACAGATGTTAAGGTACAAAAAAGAATGCAAGACATTCCGCTACCACCAGATCACACTACACCTACTGGTTTAACCGGTAACGGTGTGAGAGATCCTGATATGGAAGTTCATTGGCAAGCTGGTTACATAGCAGAATGTTTCGTAACTATCTGGGCTAGTAAAGAAGCTCGAGAAGCACACAATAAACCGATTGGATTTGCTGGTGTAAATGCTACAGAAGTTGAAGCTGAATTAAACATCGGAACAAGAGGATTGGACCATAGATGTAAATTCTTTATAGACATGGATTCTGCAGATAGTCATATTGTTCAGGCGTATACACATTTGAAATCTTTAGACTATTTTGCCTCGGCAACAGAAGATTAATAAATAACTATTATATCCAATACAAAATATTTAACGGAGAAAATTAAAAATGGCAATGACATATACTTGGAAAATAACCGGCCTTCAAAAAAGGGACCAGGTTAATAGCGAGGGTGCGACCCTTGCAGGTGCAGTAGTTCAAACCTACTGGGAAATGGAAGGTACTGATGAAAATGGCGACAAAGCTAAATTCTCAGGCGCAACTCCCTTTAGTGCAGCTGATGTAGCAGCAGGTTCATTTGTGGCGTTTGAAGAATTGACTGAGGCTAATGTATTAGCTTGGGTACAAAACGTTGTAAATAATGACCCTACTTATGCAGCACACATTGAAGATAGAATTAGAAAAGAGATTGATAAATCATCAGTCAGTGATATTGCACAAACATCACTACCATGGTCTGAAGTAGTAGGCGACGGAGTAACACCAGAACTACCAGCTGACTCACCTGCTGCAGACGATGCTGCCCCTGAATAAGGATTAACTAATGACTTATTCTTGGACTATAATTAGCTTTGAAACTAGAGACGTAGTTAATGATGATGCTGCGTCTCTAGCAGATGCTGTTGTTTCTGTGAAATGGAAACGCGATGGTGTTGATTCAGGTGGAGCCACAGGTTCTGTCTTGGGTTATACAGTATTGGCAGCCGAATCCACAGCTGAAGGTGATTTTGTAGCATTTAGTTCTCTTACTGAGTCACAAGTAGTGAATTGGATTGAGACAGCTATAGGATCCGATAAGCTAGCAGAATATAATACTGCAATACAAGCAAAAATTAACAAACAAGTAGCGACAAAGAAATCACCGCCTTGGGCTTAAAAAAATTGGTTGACATTTGCACTAGATAGTGTTATAATACATTACACTTAAATTTTTATAATATGGATTTTATTATGGAGGAAATATGCATGATTTGCGCCGTCACGGCCTAGTACACTACGCCTTAAAAAGAGGCGGAAGCATCCATCCGATTACACTACCCATAGAATTGACCGGCGAAACAGGGATTATGAATCCTTCTATTTTCGTTCACAACGGGAAAATTCTTTTAAACGTTCGACACGTTAACTATACTCTTTACCATTCAGAAGGTAAAAAGTTCCCACATATTTGGGGACCTCTCCAATATATACATCCAGAAAATGAAGTGCTTTTAGCGACACATAATGTTTTGTGTGAGCTAGATAGTAATATGCAAATGTTAAGTGCTGGTCGAATTAAAATGAACCTAGATACTGGCGCGCCAACATGGACTTTCCATGGTTTGGAAGATGGCAGATTATTTTCCTGGGACGATAGATTATTCCTTTGTGGTGTCCGTAGAGACGCTTACGATGATAAAGGGAAAGGCCGAATGGAAATGTGTGAGGTAGAATTTATTGATGGTGAGTGGCAAGAAATTGGACGACATCCTATACCAGCTCCAGGCGATAACGGTTCCTATTGTGAAAAGAATTGGATGCCAATTACTGATATGCCATGGCATTTTGTAAAATGGTGTAACCCAACTCAGGTTGTAAAATATGATGATGTAACAAGAACAACTGAAACTGCAATCCTAGATGAATCCAAGTTATATTCAATGAAAAGAGATTTAAGAGGTGGAACACAAGTTGTACCTATAGGGGAGGGCCGACATCTTTGTCTAACTCATGAAGTAGATCTTTTAAAAGATGCATTCGGCAGAAAAGATGGACATTATAACCATCGAGTAATCGTGTGGGATAAAGATTGGAATATTGTACATAATACAGAAGACTTTCATTTTATGGGAACACAAGTGGACCCAACTACAGGGTATGAATATAATATTGAATTTGCTACGGGTATGGCCTTCCTAGAAGGTAATGTATTAATTAGTTTTGGTTATCAAGATAATGGTACATTTATTTTAAAAATGCCAGAGGCTGTATTTTTTGATTTTGTGGGGAGAGCATAATGTTACAAGAACTTTTAAATGACCATATAATGGACCCAAAAAATCCTGATAAGATTTTTAAATTGGCTAGTGAATATGACCGACTTGAACAAGGGGCTATGGCTGTATCATTATATTTAAAAACAGCAGACCTTTCAGACAATACACTATTACAATATAAGTCTTTACTTGGTATTGCCAAATGTTATTGGAGACAAGGAAACAGAACATTTACAGTTGAAAGCGCACTCTTAGATGCATGCGGTGTTATGCCTGAACTACCAGAAGCTCATTATTTCCTTTCATTACTCTATGCAGAACAACAGAAATGGAAATCTTCCTATCTACATGCAAGACTTGGTCTACGAGGTACTTGGACAACACCAGATCTTGGTGTTGGATATCCAGGTCGTAATGCTCTTGCTTGGCTTGAGGCTCGAGGAAAATGGAGAGTAGCTGGAACACAAGAAGGTAAACATAAACTTTTTGACCTTAAATTTAAAACAATATTAGACGATGAGCACAAGGAACTTGTAGATAATCTTTTAAGTTCAATTTATTATCCAGATACAATTCCATACTCAGTATTGGATAAAGAAAGATTCAAGTTTCCCTTTCCAGATTTTGACACAATAGGAAAAAATTATTCCAAGCATTTTCAAGATTTATTCGTGTTATCTATGTTTAAAGGCAAGACAAAAGGTACCTATTTAGAAATTGGTTCCGGAGACCCTTTTATCCATAATAATACAGCACTACTAGAAGAATGGGGCTGGAAAGGAATATCGGTTGACAACTCTCAATCTTTATGTTATAATTTTAAAGAGAATAGAAATAATACAATCATTTGTGCAGACGCAACTGAAATAGGTTGGGTAGATTTATTTAATAAACATTGTTTAGATCCAGTCATTGATTATTTACAAATTGATTGTGATGAAGCCTCTCTTGGTATTTTGGAAGATCTTCCACTTAAAGGTTATAAGTTTGGAGTGATTACTTTTGAACATGATAGTTATAGACTTGGAACAGAAATAAGAGATAAGGCTAGAGCATTATTACATAATCTTGGATATGTTTTAGTTGTAAATGATGTTGCCTTTACAGAGGAAGCACCTTACGAGGATTGGTATGCTCACCCAGATGTCGTGAATATACCTTCCGAGATGAAAACTAACAAGGCTGTTAATTTTGTGTGGGATTATTTTATGGAACCATTAACAGAGAAGAACCAGAGGAAGATATGATTACGGTATTAGCTACAGGTGGCTTTGACCCTATACATTCAGGCCATATTAAATATTTAAAAGAAGCTTCTTTATGTGGTACAAGATTGGTTGTTGGTGTCAATTCAGACGAATGGCTATCACGAAAGAAAGGTAGATCTTTTATGCCTTTCGAAGAACGCGCGGCAATTGTGCAAGAACTTTCTTGTGTTGACGAAGTTATTTCTTTTGATGATTCTGATGATACCGCAATACATGCTTTAGAAATCGTTAAACTTTTATATCCTAATGATACTATTGTTTTTGTAAATGGTGGTGATAGGACATCAGATAATATTCCAGAAATGTCAGTTGAAGGCATTGAATTTGAATTTGGTATTGGTGGGAATGACAAGGCCAATAGCAGTAGTTGGATATTAAAGGAATGGGCCCAACCTACAACACAACGTAAATGGGGAACATATAAAATATTAGATTCTAATGGCCACTGGCAAGTTAAAGAATTAAGTTTTGATGTTGGTCAATCATTAAGCGACCAACGCCATACACATAGGTCAGAACATTGGCATATCGTAAGTGGTTCTGTTTTAATGGAACTTGATAGAGGTGATGGAATGCCTGGGTCAAAACACACAAAAATTTACCACGCAGGGATGAGCGTTGATATTCCAAAAGAAACATGGCATAAAGCAACAAATGTTGGTAAAGAATCTGCTAAAGTAATCGAAGTCTGGTTAGGCGATATATTAGAAGAATCTGATATAGAAAGAAGAGATTAGTATAAATAATACTAAATAAAATAAAGGCTAATTTATGGTTATTACATCACCTGATATGTATCATGTATCAAATGGGGAAGTGTCAATCGGCACTTTAAGCGCCGATGTCGCTGGTGTTACTTGGTCGATTAGTGGCGACGAAATACAAATTGTTGATTCAGTTATGAGTTTCATAGAGGCTACAGACAGTACAGTAAAAAATCAATATACTGAAACAGTAACAGCTACTAAAGATGATACTATAGTACATTTTAATATTATAATAAATATAATTTAAATCATAACCGCTAATAGTTGGAGAAACGAAGATGGCGATTAAGCAACAAAACACCACCATAATAGATGATACCCGAAAAGTTTTTACAACTTACGGCGAGGGCATCTGGGGTGCTTCTGCTGGCATGATAGGAAAATTTACCGACCTTCATCCAAAACAAGTAGATACAGTTACCACTGCTATTGATTTTAATAAATCAGTTGCAAAAATAGCAATGACTGGTAATGTAACCTTCACGATTTCAAATGCTGCAGCTGTCAGAATGGTAGTATTAAATATAGATACTAGTACTTCTGGCCACACACCAACGTTTCCATCATCAGTAAAATTTCCAACAACCCCAACATGGTCAAATAATAGACATTGGCAAGTACATTTAACTGCACTATCTGCTACTGATATAAGAGCCACAGCATTTGGTTTTGACGAACCAGGAGCTGTCTCATCGTCGTTTTCAAATTTTTCTCTTTCCAACCCCACTTATTGGCGCATCGCGGACTATTATTGGTCGAGCAACGGCTGGCCTGAAACTTGGTGTTATCTTTTGTTTGTGCATGAATCTGTTAATAATAGAGTAAAAATTACATACGCCCATGGTGATTCTGGCGCACCAGGTAGTTATCCAGTCCAATATGCAAACTATACAGGACTAACAGGAATTACATCTGTTGAAGCACAATATAATGTTGCTTCTCAATCTTGTATTGGTGATTGTAATGCAAGTAATTATGGCTTTGGTCCCATGCCAACAAGTGATGGGTATACCTCTGGTACATATTATACTGTTCCAACATCTGGAGGATTAAGATTTGCTTGGATGGCCATGGCGAATCCAAACAGTCCCGGCGGTAATGGATCTTCATTAGTACAAGCAAATATGACTTCCTCAGATCCAGATTTTAGAATTAAAATTGTATGCAATGAAGGCACTTTTTATTCAACAGCTCAAACACAAGGAAATATTGAACTGAGAGCAACGTATGGCAGCAACGCCGAACCATTCTAATAGGTAAAATGTATGGGAATTAAAATAGCAGGAACGGACGTAGTAGGGCCTTTAAGGCAACCTACAAATATAACTGATACAGTTGGTTCATACACTAGATTATCGCCTGGAGCTACAATTAGGGCGACAGCACCATCATCTGGTGCTACTGTTCAATTAAATATGAACTTCAATGGTAGTTTCGGCCACGTTCCATATCTTGATTACTGGACAAGTACAGAACTTGTGGGCCCTGTAACCTGGAGATTATCAGGCGCAGAACCTGGTGCTCAGATGATTATGTTTGTCGACGCGTCAGTAAGTGGCCACGATCAGGGTTTTAGTACTGTGGCACTTAGCGGAACTGGTGGAGGAACAATAAGATATCCAAATGACACAGAACCAGACTGGACTCTTGCAAGATATTGGATGCACTGTATTACAGTTTGGAATAATAGTGAAATTAGTGTTATCTCAACAAGTTGGAGTTCGTAACAATGGCCAAAACTGGAAATACAAAAGAAATAAAGGTTCAAATTTTTGATGCCGAGGCAAATACAGCTGTTTTACAATATTTCTCTATTGACGAATATGATTCTGACGAGGAAAATGTAGAGGCAGTTGATAAGTTAATGCTAAAATTAGCAAATAAAAGTAGGTTAGGTGAGTCATAATGGCTATTAAAATATCAAATACAGATGTAATAAACAATTCACGAAATCTGGTAAATATTACCGATATGGATGCACATTACTATTCATATTCCGCTCAGGCCACGACAATTACATCTACAATTAATTTTAATACATCGTTTATGACGTGTACAATGCCTGCTGCAACAACATTTGGTATCAGTGGAGAGGCTGAAGGCAAATCAGCAATACTTATTTTAGATACAACCACAACACCACATGCTCCTACATGGCCATCAGCAATTAATTGGGAAGATAATACCGAACCAACTTGGTCTACTTATAGAAAATGGCAAATTCATTTTTATGTAGTTAGTGGGACCAGGATTGATGCCACTGCAATTGGATTTGATGCACTATCATCACAACCAACCGAGGCCATAGGCTTATCTGGTACTTCCGGCACACCTATTACTTTTATGGACCAAGGTTCAGGTATTCAAGATTTGGTAATGGGTTGGGTTTTTGACGCAGATGGAAATATTTACAAATATGAATCTATATACAATGTTGGCGGTCAAGGCAAATACCTTTATAGCTCAACTCAATGGAATAATATTACACCTTCAACAACATACTACATTAAATTTTCAAACCATGCTGGTAATACGATGAGCACATCTCCATCTTCTGATACTTCAGGTGTTGGTATATGGATGTCATTAGCAACAGATAAAAAATTCTATTTTAGAGATTCTAGATCTATTAACAGTTATGCTGATGAGGAAGGTACAGTAAAAGTAGAAATATCAACTACTTCAAATGGTTCAAATATTGTCGCCACCGGTTATTATCAATGCCGATGGTCGGGCACAGCTTAAGGAAAAATTATGGCAAGTCATGTATTTAATGTTATAGCTGGGGGTAAATATCCTAAGGCCAATGGTGGTCTAACATCAGGAAATGTAGTTACCGATTATCTTCGAGAAACAGGTGGTTATTCTGTCACTAACCGTATAAACGTTCTTTCTAATGCGCCAGGTGCCACAGATGCTGAAAATGATTTTCAACTAGTTTTTGGTGCTACAGCTAGTACAATGACAATTTGGGCGCAGGATAATGCTCAAGGCACAGGAGACTTTGTAACCATTACTGCGACGTCAACTGGTCCTTCTGGTACTTTGGATTATGAAGGTGCAACTGGTTTATTCGGCTCGCAAGTATATACAAATGGAACTACCGAATGGCTTGAGGAATGGGATGCTCCGGATGGCGAAGGTTTTTACGATACATACCTTACAGTTAAGTACGGTGGTGTCACGGTATACCCTCGAACTTATGGCATTGGCGCAACCACTGTAAGCAACGGCAACTACCAAAAAGGATCTTTTCAAAATCAATCAGGCCAAATAATGGGTACTGGTATCGGATCGGCTGATTACGCTGTGAGAGAACTGAACCCCGCTTTAACTGTCTTTTACAAAACTGGTGTGACTCTTACAGATTATAAGGTTGTATGGACAACAACAGGCTTTACTAATGCCGCCGGTGAGGCAATACCTCTACGTGTTTTAAATGGAACCCCACTAGCTCCTTCTGGAGATACCGATAGCGGTTGGATAGCTCACGCAGCCCCCAACATAATACTTGATATTAATCAGATAGCCGACAAGTCATCCGGGGAGACACCGTTTAGTGGTTTAATTCATGCCACAACGGGTACTATAAAATTTTACACTAGAAATGGTTCTGGAGATAGTGGGACGCTGCATAAAACTTTTACCGTGACGGTAAATAACATCAGTGAATCATCATAAATATCATAAAAGGTTAAAGAGAAACTAAAATGGCACAACCAACAACAAGAGAAGAATTTAAAGATTGGATTCTAAGAAAACTTGGAGCTCCGGTCATACAAATAAATGTCGCCGACGAGCAGGTTGATGACCGTATAGATGAGGCAATTGATTTTTGGAGAGATTATCACTATAATGGCAGCCAATTAGTTTATTTAAAGCATCAAATTACACAAGATGATATCGACAATGGTTATATAACGCTACCTTCGCAACTTTTAGGCATATCCGGGATCTTTAATTTAAATACAAGTATTTCCACAGGAAGTGGTATTTTTAATGTTCAGTATCAATTCGTATTAAACAACCTTGAAGATATAACCGGCTATAATATTACAAATTATTATATGGCAATGCAACATATGGAATTCTTACAAGAAATGCTTGTAGGTAAACCAATGATTCGTTATAATAAACATGTAAATAAATTGTTTATTGATGGCTCGACTGCCATGACGGTAGGAAATTATATTATTATTGAAGCTTATGATGTTATAGATTCAGATACATATTCAGATGTATGGTCTGACAGATGGTTACAAAATTATTCTTCTGCTCTTGTTCGCGAACAATGGGGACTTAATTTAACAAAATTTAGTGGAATGCAATTAGTCGGTGGTGTTGCATTTAATGGCGAACAAATTCTTGCAGAGGCTAGAGAAGACAGAATGCGTATGGAAGAAGAAGCAGTAACTAGTTTACAACCTCTCAATTATAATTATATTGGATAAAGCATGGCGACTAATGTATTCTTTGATAACTACTCAAACTTTAACGAGCAACAACTGGTTGAAGATTTAGTTATTGAAAGCATTAAAATGTACGGCGTTGATGTAATCTATATTACTCGCGTTGACGGTGCAGTAGATAAAATATTTAATGAAGATGATTTACCATTATACAATGAAACATTTGAATTTGAAACTTATGTTAAAAATGTAGATGGTTTTGAAGGCGAGGGTGATTTCCTATCCAAGTTTGGTTTACAAATTAGAGACCAAATGACACTTACAGTTGCAAATAGAACATTTGAACAATATGTTACTAGGGAACAAGGAACTGTCATACGACCTAAGGAAGGTGATTTAATATACTTCCCACTATCAGAAAATATCTTTGAGATTAAATTTGTGGAAGATGAAAGTTTATTTTATCAATCAGGTGCATTACAAGTCTATGATATGGTTTGTGAATTGGCTGAATACACAGGTCAAAGAATGCAAACTGGCCGTGATAACATTGATAATTACTTTAGTAAATTTAATAGAGAAATACTTACATCAAATACAGCAACACTTAATGCTATTGCTGAACTGGACCCAATTTCACGTAACCTAACATTCGAACAGGAAGGCGATGCTATTATTGATTTCTCTGAAATAGACCCATTCAGTGAAAGTATTAATATCAACGATAACTAGGTAAAACCATGGCAATCGCAAATTATTTCTACAATTCAACACTACGCAAATACGTTGCATTATTTGGTACATACTTTAATCAGCTAAAAATACAAAGGGTTGATAATAATAATGTTTTAAAACAGGACATGATTGTTCCAATATCATATGCACCGTTTCAGAAAATATTAGCTCGTGTTACTCAGGACCCTGCATTCCTAAAAGGTGTTGCAATTAATCTTCCAAGAATGTCTTTTGAAATGACCAATATGGCATACGACCCTGAAAGAAAAGTTGCGCCGACAAGAAAATTAAGAAAAACTGACGTTGATGTAGATGGTGGCAATAGACGATATGTATATGCTGGTGTTCCATATAATTTAGATTTTTCATTATACATTATGGCTAAATATAATGAAGACGCTGTTAAGTTATTAGAACAAATATTACCATTTTTCAATCCCGAGTTTACAAGTACGGTTCGACTCATTGATGGTCTAGAACCAATGGACATACCTTTAATTTTAAACGATGTATCATTCGAGGACCTTTACGAGGGCGATTTTGAGGAACGAAGAAGTGTTTTATATACACTAAACTTTACAATGAAAGGTTGGTTCTTTGGGCCGGAAAGAGACAAGGCTACAATTAAATTTGTTGATGTTCGTTACGCCACTGATACAGTTGCAAATACATCATTTGAAGAGTTCTATTCAGTGTCACCTGGTATGTTTGCCAATAATACACCCACAACTGATAGAGCTTTGAGTATTGATTATAGCTTAATAGAGTTTGATGATAATTGGGATTATGCAGAGGTTACAGCAAATACTGCTCCAAGCTAATGGTTGACATTTCATAAGGAATGTGTTATAATGGTTTATAAGTAATTTGAAAAGATGGGATATTATGATAAAAGTTGGATTTACAGCAAGTACATTTGATTTGCTACATGCGGGTCATGTACAAATGTTAAGGGAAGCAAAGGAACAGTGTGATTATTTAATGGTCGGTTTACAAATGGACCCAAGTGGGGACAGACCAGAGAAGAATGGACCTATTCAGACAGTAGTGGAAAGATATACTCAACTGAAAGCAGTAAGCTATGTTGATGAAATTATACCTTATTCATCTGAACAAGATCTAGAAGATATCTTGGAAATGTACACTATTCATGTTCGTATCCTAGGAGAGGAATATCGTGATAAAGACTTTACAGGCAAAGACATATGTCGGAAACGAGATATTGACCTGTACTTTAATAGACGAGACCACAGATTTAGTAGTAGTGATTTAAGAAAACGCGTAGCTTTTGGCGAAAACAAATAAAGAGAATGATATGAGTGATGATACAATTGCACAACATCTAGGTATGAAACCACTAGAGGATGCTGTTAAGGAAGAAAAAGAAATTATAGGTGATACTGAAGATAAATTGCCTGATCTTCCTGTTAATGCTTTTTCAACAAACGAAGAGGCTGAATTATTACCGGCTGTAAAAGAGGAAACACCTTTAGCTGTAATAC
>Ga0102820_1000559_pt1 | contig 11536 bp, 12 predicted proteins | sample ColrivemetaGS709_FD_78192 | JGI IMG/M metagenome (GOLD analysis project Ga0102820, IMG submission 78192) | Estuarine microbial communities from the Columbia River estuary - Ebb tide non-ETM metaG S.709 | ecosystem: Environmental > Aquatic > Marine > Intertidal zone > Estuary | place: USA...
CTACTGTAGCAGATGATCCAGCAGTAGGTGGTAGAATCTACATGTACTTCCTGACTGGACGCCAATCCGCTAGCGCCATTCAAGATCCTACACCTTCATTCTCACCAAGCGCTGGATGGGTACATGTAGACGGTGAACCTCTAAGCAGTACGGACCAAATGGACTATGCTTATAAATTAGCATCAGCTGGAGATGCATTCGTGTCTACAACAGCTTCCAGCAGCGATACTGGTAGACAGGGACAGCACTTCTTTATTGTTAACGCAGTATAAGTTGACAAACTTATAAATTATGTTATAATAAAGTATGAAAGACTTTTTAGATTCTGTAGGGCCTGGCTTTTGTTTAGCAAAGTGGACCCAGGCAACTATTCACTTAGGTGTGGGACTTACTCATAGCTGTCATCACACTAAAGCACATCACATTGATGTAGAAGCTATTAAAAAAGATCCCAGTGCCTTACACAATACAGAACAAAAACAAAACGATAGAGCAGCAATGCTCGACGGACATCGACTTCCTGATTGTAATTACTGCTGGCGTGTTGAAGATGCCAGCGCAGGTGTATCTGATCGTGTAGTAAAAAGTTCTGCGCCGTGGAGCACTGTAGACAAAGATCACATTCTCAATAACACTTGGCAACGATATCCTCGCAGTTTAGAAGTATCGTTTTCTAACGTATGTAACTTTGCTTGTGCTTATTGCGGTCCTACATATAGCAGTCAGTGGGCTGAAGAAATAAACACACACGGCGCTTATCAATTACCGGGCAAAGCATACAACAATCTAGCAGTATCACAAATACCTAACAAAGAAGACAATCCTTATATCGATGCGTTTTGGAAATGGTTTCCTGATATTGTAGACGGCTTACACGAGTTTCGTATTACAGGCGGCGAGCCTCTGCTTAGTAAACATACGTTTAAGATTCTTGAAACAGTAAGCCAAGGCAAGTACAATCTCGACTTAGGTATAAACACAAACGGCTGTCCTCCGGACAAAGTATGGCAGCGATTTATTGATCACTGTACGCAAATAGAAAGCAACAGCAGTGTAAAGAATCTAACAGTTTACGCAAGTGCTGAAACAGTAGGCGAAGACGCAGAATACATTCGTGACGGTATGATATGGGATAAGTTTGTTGCTAATATAGAACAACTGCTTGAATCAACTGAAACTGTAAACGTAAGCTTTATGAGCACTGTGTCTGTTCTTAGTGTATTCCGTATGAAAGAGTTCCTCGAACTGCTTGTACACTGGAAACACAAGTATGGCGATCATCGTGTGCGGGCTGACCTTGCGCAACTAAAGCATCCTACATTCTTAGATGTGAGTAATTTTATTACGCCGACTGCTATTAATTTGTTATTAAGTAACATCAACTACTTAGAAGACAAACCTAATATGAAGCGTGAACACCGTCGTTTGGTTACAATTAAAAATGTAATGGTGAACAATGCAGGCAATACGCAACAGAAGCACAAGGATCAACTGCGTATCTTTTTAGAAACGTATGACAAACGACGCAGTAAAGACCACAAAAAGATCTTTACTGCCCTTGATATTTAAAATACTTTTACGTTATACTTTTGTTGAAACTGTAATGCGTCAAGCCAGCAGTTTACCATAGGCTTGCCCTTGATGTTTAGACTTGTGTTTAGTAGCATAGGGCAGCCGGTAGCGCTGTGCCATTCCTCTAAAATAGGACGAAGAACACTCGAGCAGTCTTTCTTTACTATCTGTACTCTTGCTGTACCGTCGATGTTTGTTACACTCTTATAGTCGTGCTTAGCTGTTGCTACGTACTGCATGTACTCGTTCATAGGACCTTCGAAGTATTCGTTAGCGTACTCTTCAAGGATCGCAGGAGCAAACGGACGGAACTTCTGTCGCTGTTTTACTTCGTTTATTGTATCTTTTATGTTGAGTCTTGGGTCAGCAATAAGACTGCGATTACCTAATGCTCTCGGCCCGTATTCTGCTTTGCCGTTAGCAACCCCGCAGTACTGGTGTTTGATTAGATGTTGAACTACTTCTTTAGGATTAACTTGCCCTTTAATGTCGTAGCCTAAGTAAGGTCCGGTCCATTCAATACGCTTTCCGTATACTGCTAACGCAGCACCAAGCGCTGAGCCTGCGTCGCCTGGGTTCGGCATAATCCATACAGAGTCAAACATGTTTCGTATTTTGCTGTTGGCTACGCAGTTGAGTGCTACGCCACCTCCGTAACATAGATGCTTAGAGTACTTGCGGGCTCGCTTCATTATCTCAATGATCTTCTTTTCAACGGTTGCTTGCGCTGATGCTGCGATATCTCTAATGTCGTGTTCGATGCGATCACGTATACCCAAGTGTAGGTTCTGTTCAAACAGATAGTCGAGGTCAACAGAGGGTTCGCCGAACGCTGCCATACCCATTGTAATGTATTCGTCTTCGTTTGGCTTTAAGCCGATGTGCTGTGTAATAGCACTGTAGAACAAACCAATACTGTAAGGATAGCGTTGGCTCCATACTTTCTTTTTCTTATACCAAATGCTAACTGTGTCCCATTCGCCGATAGCATCAATAACAACACACACTGGTTCAATGCCACCATACGGTCTTGTGTAATATGCTGCGGCTGCGTGACTCCAATGATGCGCAATGTAATGATCATGCTCAGGTCGATCCTTGCGCCATGTTTGCCCTGCGTAAAATCTTCGTGTGTTCTTTACTCTTGGGCGTTCGTAGAAAGCAGTTTCGCCTATGCTTTTGATCGGCACAGGCGTCTTGTCGTTTTTGATTTTAGTAAAGCGTTCTGAGTGATGTGCTTCAATTATCTTGCCGTCAGTTAGTAACGCATAGCCTGCGTCATGAAATCCGTATGACAAACCTGTGATACTATTTGTAGTCATTGTATTCGTCCCAGTCACTTGGTTTGTTTAAGGTGTGTGTAAAGTGTATTAGCTTTACATCTTGGTTAAACTCTGCGCCGTTGTATAGTGTTTCGCCTTGTGCTATGTTAGCATAGTTTTCGTTTTCGTGTTTGATGTATTCATCGTAAGGCGTGCGTCTTACAGTTTCAACAAAGTCTTCACTTGCCCAGCGACATACCCAACTGTTAGGTACTGTCTTTACTTTAAGCTTCTTGCGTGCTTGTTCAACTACAAAGAATTGTTCGCCGTTAACAGGCCCTATTGTCATGCCTTCTTTGATGTAGTAGCCCTGCCAGTAAAGCGGCTTACTTATAAACTCATCAAAAATGTAATTACACTCGCTTGGTACAAACTTTTGAAAGCCACCGTTGTACGCAAACTCAGAATCGTTCCACCAAGCAGGTAGTAACAAAAACTCATCTTGTTCAATAGGATATTCAATTAGCTCGCGATAGTTATTTGTAAGCAATACGTCAACGTCCATAACAACTACAGGCTCGTTTACCTTCATACGCATTACTTCAAGCTTGTTCCACTGTAGAGCCACACGATCGTCAAACGGTTTACGAATCCAAGTTATCTTGTAACCTATGTCCTCAAGCTTTTTATTTAGATACTCCTCGTATCTAATGTCATATTTTTCGCCTATTCGGACACAGAAGATTCTCATATCAATTCACCAAATATACGCTAAAGTCGCCCTGTAGGTTGTCTACGTCAAACTGTGTATTGCTAACACTTATCATCTGTAGTAGTGCTGTTGGGTTGTTGGGCTTAGTAATAAACAAGTCAAGTTCGTTGTTAAGTAGTACGTCGTGTATCTTAACAGTAGTCTTATTATCATTTATTGTAACACTGTGCGATAGTTTTGTAAACTGTTCATTTGACTTAACTACTTGTTCAACTGGCTCATGTGTCTTCGCCCATTCAAGCGTATTTCTAAAAATACTCTCCATATCATAACCTGCTTCTCGGACAATGCTCCACTCGTAACTGTTATAAGGAATAACAGGAAACCAGTAGTTCGTGTTTGCTCCATTGTCTTCATACACTATATGAACTGTGTCGTTCTGAGGGTTTGAAAAGCGTATAGATTGTATATTGTGTTTTGAAAACATGTTTACCTAGGTTTGTTGTACTTTTAAGTTATAGGTACTTATAGTTTGTAATGACCCGTTTGGAAACTCTTGAGCACGATAATCACTTGTGCTAGCTTGGAGGGTTTGATAATTGCCTGCTCCGTCAAGTCTTTGGTCAACCATCGAGCTACCTAGGTTAGTGCCTGTTGTATAATTATAATCTATACGAGATCCTACAACATTTACAGCAGTATGCCTAACTACTTCTTGTAGTATTGTTTGAAATGTTGCTGTAGAAAACTGTTGTAAGTCATCGTTAGAATTGATATACATCGGCGTTGGGATAGTGCCAACACTCGCGGCGTCTACTTGAAATAGATAATAATTTTGAAGTACTAATGTCTGATCTAGCGTTTCGGGTATACCAGCTGCGGTATATAGCGAAGTGTCAGCACCTGTATCTTGGAAAACAATATCATCAGGTCCTGATGACGACTGCACTATTTGTGTTGCTCCTGACAGGGTAGTAGCAGTGTGTATCCTATACGTGCCTGCTTGTGCTGTAGTAAGACTGCCATTAGTAAGTGTGTCAATAACAGGATCAGCAAATGTATCAATCATATCCTGTAAGCTCATTGCTTGAATAGTAGCACCATCGAGATAAACAGGAAATCGTTTGTTGTCGGTATCGGCTGGGGTTGACACTGTTGCTTTTTGTTGTTTTACCTTCTCAAAACTAGTGCCAGTGGCTACTGTTGGTTCAGCTGTAGTTGCTTCATCTGGAAACGCAGTAGAGCTTGTAGAAGCAGCTCCGGCTATCATCTTTGTATCAGCAAGAGGACCGCCGCTAAGACTACCTGAATCTCCGTTGGCTTCAACTGTAAGTGTTACTGAAGGACTCGATGCGTACTGACGTATCATTTCTGTTTTGATATTATTAATATCAGTTGAGTCCATTTCTTTGAGACTAGACCCATCCCATTTTAACGGTGTTACTACAGCCATATTATACTCCGCGAATAGTCTTTAGTGTCGACCCACTAGAATCTTTAATTAACAGCGTATCTGATGTAGGACCTGTTACAGTACCAGCAAATGTAGTATTACCGCTAGAATCAAGCGTAATATCAGTTTGTCCTGCTCTACCAATTCTAAAGTCGTCTTGGTGAGCGTCTAGTCGATAAAAATTATATGTAGTGTCAAAGTCAGCTGCTGTTAACAGTCTTAACTCACCGCCGTCGTCGGAACCAGAAGCAGCGCCGGCAATGATCATTATTCTGTTACCTTGATCTTCAGTGCCGTGTTTTAAATTTACGCCGTCGACTTCGAGCTCTCGTCCTAGTTTAGCCGTACTGAAAGTTTTACTCATAGCAACTCCTTGTTATTAGTATTTATTCAGCTGTGTTTAGTCAGTATCATTAAATGATACATGCCGACTACTTGTTAACCCCACACCGCAGTTCGATATGCGACAAACACTTCTGTTACCTCGGTCATATTTTTATCATTTGACAGACTGATAATATGTTCCACTTGTGACAGGCTATGAGGACACGGTAGTAGCGTAGCAAAATTGTGAGGTAGCTTGTCGTATGCAGGGCCTTCGCAAAAAGCGTTACCCTGGGCGTCTTTTGGCACGCCCGGCGTTTGGTTACTCCGACTTGAAGTGTTGTCTAAACTTCCTCTTGTAGTTCCGGTTTCAAAAAGCTCTTTTACTAGCATGTCTATGTCCTTTTATATATTTAGCAGTCAGAGATGGCGCAACGTAGTTTAGAATATTATTTAAAAATGTAAATATATAATAGTAGCACTGTTGCAGATACAGATCTATGGTTAAATACTAGGGGAGGGAGTTATGTATAAAGCTCTGATTTTTAGTGTTTCGACGCTAGCAATCGCATCTGTTTGCTATGCTAGCGAAATGACTTGGGGATTTAAAAGTCCAGCTTTTCATTTCGGAAACGGTTATAGTACACATGTGCTAAGTGCCGAACAACTAAAGTTTAATAGACAAGAAGACATTCGACAAGAGGCTAACGCCGAACAAGAACGCATCGAACGTGAACTAGAAAACTCGGTTCTTAATAAATTTGTCCGTAACTTAGAGTCACGTATATACGCAACACTATCAAAGCAAATGGTAGATGCTATGTTTGCCGACTGTTCTGATAGCTGTGCTACTTCAGGATCAGCTGATATTGAAGGCAATAGCATCAACTGGGTTAAAGACGAAGTAACTGGTACTATTACGCTAGTAGTGGACGGCGACGACGGTTATACTGAAATTGTAATTCCAGGAGCAGGGGAGTTTAATTTTTAATGATAAAGAAACTATTCATAAGCACAATATTTTTAACCCTTGCTGGCTGTACAAGTTATAACATAGCGCAAGAAGTAAAAGACAGTGCCGGGCCAGCACGCATACAACCAGGATCGTTGAGTCTTGATGCTGTACCGCACCTTGACGGAGATAAGATCACTATTGCTGTGTATAACTTTTTAGATAAAACTGGCCAACGAAAACCAAGTGACAAATTAGCCAATCTAAGTTCGGCAGTTACACAAGGCGCAGAAGTATGGGTGATTAAAGCACTACAGGAAGTCGGCGGGTGTACATGGTTTGATGTTGTTGAGCGTGTTGGCATGGATAACTTAATTAAAGAACGGCAGTTAATAAGAAATACAAGAGAAGTATACGAACGGCAAGAGCCAGACGGCCCGCAGCCGTTGCAGCCTCTTATATTTGCCGGACTGTTATTAGAAGGCGGAGTTGTTGGATATGACAGTAATGTTGCTACAGGCGGTATGGGTGCTCGATACCTAGGTATCGGCATGCAGGATGAATACCGCATAGACACAGTTACAGTAGTAATGAGACTTATTAGTGTTAATACTGGTCGAGTGCTACTAAGTGTTGCTACGGAAAAATCAATTGCTAGCTACCGTAGCGGTGCTGATATATTTAAATTTTTCGACTTAGGTACTCAAATTGTAGAAAGCGAAGTCGGTTGGTCAGTAAACGAACCAGTTAACTTTGCTGTAAGAGCTGCGATAGAAGCAGGAGTAGCCGAGCTTGTATTTGAAGGAGAGGCACAAGGACTTTGGAAGTTTAGCAATAATGCTAAACTTAGCAACGAACATAAGAAATTTTTACGGGAGGATATCTTATGAAAAGAATACTACTAGGTTTGTTTGTTACTGCCTTAACATTAAGCACAGTATTAGCAAACGAAATATATGTAAATCAAATTGGTGACAATCTAGATTTAGACATTACTCAGGACGGACAAAGCAACCAGTTCGGCGATGCAGGTGCTGACGTTACATTGTCTGGCGATGACCTAACATTTTCTATATCACAAATAGGAGATAGTAATGACATCAGCGCTATAATTAAGGGTGCTAACTATACAGGAACATGGGCGTTTACTGGTGACTTAAACACCGTTGACTTAGCTTGTAGTTCTATAGCAACCGGAAACTGTGAGACTGTTACACTTAACATTACCACCACAGGTGACAGTAACCAGTTTAACTTTGACATAGGCGAAACTAGCGACGCTGACAGTGCTACTGTTGCGTTTACTATTACCGGAGATAACAATGTTATTGACTCAACAATCGACGGACAAAGCGCTGCGCTTACAGTAATTATTGATAACTCAACATCATTAGCAACTACTAGCGTAAACGCAGACGAAGGAAATGCCATTACAACATCGCAAAGCGGCGACGGCGATGTTGTCGGCCACACTCTGTCACTTGACATTACAGGCGGTGGGAGCTCTTATGATGTTACCCAAAGCGGTATTTACGATGCTAGCGTATCAGCTACGTTCAATGGTGATAGTCAAGATGTTGATATTACACAATCCGATTAAGCTTTTAATACTATTGCTTGTTTTCCCTTGCGTGGCTTTCGGAAACGCAGGGGAAATAGGCAAAATTAAAGGAAGCGGAGTACTCGAGCGTGGCAAGGATGTCATTGACGGGAATACAGGCGTGACCGTACAAAGTATGGATACTGCCGTTACAGTTAAAGGCAGTATGCGTATTGATTTTATTGACGACACTAGAGTAGACATAACAGACCATAGTCGTTTATTAATCGACGACTTTGTATATGACCCCAACACTGGCAAAGGGTCTCTTGGGTTGCGTGCTACATTAGGCACAGTTCGATATGCCAGCGGACAAATAGCTAAAAACTATCAGCAGAATGTTAAGATAAAAACACCAAGCGCTACTATCGGTGTGCGTGGTACAGACTTTGTAATGGTAGTAGACGAAATAGGCGGTAGTATGATTACACTTCTGCCCAGCTGTGATGTAGAAGGCAACTGTTACACTGGAGAGATTGAAGTAGAAACAGACGCAGGGTTTGTGATCATGAATCAAGCATTTCAAACCACAATAACAAGCATTAGCAGTCGAGCACCTACGCCTCCGCTTGTGTTAGACCTCGACGAACGCATGATAAGTCAACTTATAATACTTAGAAAAAAATCACCGTACGAAGAAGAAGAAGACGAGATTAGACGACGTACTAAGAATATTTTTGATTTCTTAGGCTTTGACTTTTTAGAAGAGTTTGACGGTCTTGAGCTAAGCGAACTTGATCGTAGTACACAAGATCTGTGGCACACCGAGCTAGACGAGTCAAGTTACTTGTTAAACGAAGTATTATACAATATGCTAGACATGTTAAACAAAGCATTAACCGCACTACTACGAGACGAACTCAGCGCACAGAATGTTGAATTTTTCCGTACACAAGAAGACGGACTCGACCCTATTACTGGCATATACTACGAACTTAAAGATGAAACACACTTAGTGAGACGAGAAGACAATGCTGCTGATAACTTCTTTCAGTTAGAACTAAGTCGAATCAATAGTTACTCACTAGATCTCTCACAACAAGATTGGACCTATTATGGATACTCGGTTGGCGCTGGTAATAACAACAGCATTAATATTATCCAACGCACATACTAGTTGGGCAAATGAAATTTATATTAGCCAGATAGGCGATGATCTTACTTTGTCAATATATCAAAAATCACAAGACAATTATATTTCTTTAACCAGTGCGGGCGACAATAATAATATTACTGTAAATCAAGGAGCACACGCTGATGGCTCTGTTGATGTTGACGAGACTGGAGGTCACGAGGCTTACTGGGCTGTAACCGGTGACACAAATACAACGTTAAGTACACAAACAGATACTAACCGAGGGGGTGGGGGCGGCGGTCCTCATCACTTAACCAATGTGGTTAACGGTGACAATAATACAGTGACCCACACCCAAATGGGCAAAGCTGGGCACGATGGTTTTATTGAAGTGCAGGGCGATTCGAACACTGTTGATCTATTACAGCGAGGCAACGGTGGAGTACAATGGGCTGACATATTGCTTACTGGCGACGGGCATACTATAGATGCTGACCAGCGAGGTACTATGTCACATACATTTGCTGTTGATTTAACCAACGGCGGCGGTGCTTATACTATTACTAGTCATCAAAACACAAACAATACAGTTACATCAAAATCTTATAGCTTAACCGGAACATGTACTAATCCTTCAGGTTGCGTATTAACTATAAGTCAAAACTAGGAAAAGAAAATGAAGTTTTTAACACACTGGACTTTAGCATTTGTTACTGTAGTTTTAATAACACTGTTTCATTTGTCAAACAACTTCGTAGTAGAAACAGCACGACTTAAAAGCTTCGATCTGCTACAGCAAAACGATACGCCTGTACACAGTCAAGACATTGCGATTGTTGAAATAGACGAAGCTAGTATCGAAGCCTATGGTCAATGGCCGTGGAAGCGAACGGTGCTAGCAGATCTCATCTGGCAGCTTAGAGAAGCAGGCGCAGGCATTATAGTGCTACCTATGTTGTTTTCCGAATACGATCGTTTAGAAGGTGATCAAGACCTACTAGACGCTATAGTTGGCAACGGCGTGGTTATAGCGCAGAACGGCAGCTTCGACGCAGACCGCAACGGAGTGCCTAGGGGTGTTGCTAAAATAGGTGACCCTATCCCGTTTCTGTTTGAATGGGACGGTATGCTAGGACCTATACCAGAGTTTGGTGAAAACGCAGACGGGGTGGGTGTGCTAAACACAGTACCTGAGATAGACGGGGTAGTAAGACGTTTGCCTATGTTGATGCGTATAGGTGAAGACGTGTACCCAAGCATAGCTATTGAAGTGATTAGGGTAGCTATGGGTGAGCAAAGCTATCAAGTAAAAAGCTCAGAGGGTGGCATAGATAAGATGAGGGTCCCCGGATATTCACCTATTCAAACAGATTCTAACGGTAGGGTCTGGCTACGTTGGAACAAAACATTCGATACCCTGTCGGCTAGTGATCCGACCCAGTTTGGTACCCTAGCAGGAACAACAGTTATTATAGGACCCACAGCAGCGGGCATTAGTAATGTGATCGCTAGCCCTTTAGGGGGCCAATGGATTTATATGCCAGCAGCAGTGAGCCTACAAAATATTCTCGACGGAGACACAGTTAGCCGTCCTTGGTGGGCACAACCTACCGAACTAGGCCTCACACTGATACTGGGTATAATCATTGTACTAATAGGACGTTTTACTCCTTACTGGATAGCAGGCCCTGGGCTGTTTGTATTAACAGGCAGTGTAGTAGGCGGGGTATGGTATGCGTGGACACAGCACCTATACCTTATCGACGGTACTATGGCTATTGCTGCTATTACCCTGGTAGGCCTGCACAGTGTGTTTACAAGATTCGTACTTGAGTTCTTTGAAAAGCAAAAGATCAAAAAGCAGTTCGCAGGCTATGCTTCGCCCACAGTTGTACGTATGCTACAAGAGAATCCAGAGCTTATCAAGCAAGGCATGAAGCGAGAAATATCTATATGTTTCAGTGACTTACGTGGCTTTACTCCTCTAGGCGAAAGCTTCGGCGATGATGTACAGGGCCTTACACGCATTATGAACGGGTACATGGATGCTATTACACAGCCTATACTTGACGCAGACGGTATGGTTATCAAGTACATAGGCGATGCTAGTATGCATGTACACAACGCACCTACAGAAGACCCCTACCACCCTGATACTGCTGTGCGCACAGGGCTAGAGATGTTAACCGCTGTTGAAAAGTTTAATCAAAAAATTACAGCAGAGGGTAGACCTCCGGTGGGCATGGGTGCTGGCATTAACACTGGATTAGGCTACTTGGGTGAAATGGGCAGTACCAAACGTCACTCATACGACGTGCTAGGCGATGCTGTGAGTACAGCAGCACGCATAGAATCCAAGTGTAAAGAATACGGCTGCTTGTTACTAGTAGGCGGCGCAACTGTTGCGCAGTGTAAACAAGACTGGTTCTTCTTAAAGATAGACGATCTTGCTGTAAAAGGAAAGTCAGTGGGTATACCTATATACACAGTGATAGACGACATGGATGAACTAGATCGCATAGATCAAACCAATCATGAAACAATGCATCGACTATACAGAGCACAGCAGTTTGATCGTGCTATTGA
>Ga0102820_1000594_pt1 | contig 11243 bp, 7 predicted proteins | sample ColrivemetaGS709_FD_78192 | JGI IMG/M metagenome (GOLD analysis project Ga0102820, IMG submission 78192) | Estuarine microbial communities from the Columbia River estuary - Ebb tide non-ETM metaG S.709 | ecosystem: Environmental > Aquatic > Marine > Intertidal zone > Estuary | place: USA...
CACGTTACCACAATCGGCCTTGATCTGGCCAAGAACGTTTTTCAAGTTCACGGGATTACACTGGACGACGAGGTCGCCTTCAACCGTCCATTGAGACGAGCACAGTTGCTGCCGTTTTTCTCTAAGCTTAATCCCTGCCTGATTGGTATGGAGGCTTGCAGCAGTGCGCATCATTGGGCACGCGAGTTGACGAATTTTGGCCACGACGTTCGGTTGATCCCACCGATATATGTGAAGCCATACGTAAAGCGGGGCAAGTCCGACGCGATTGATGCGGAGGCCATTTGTGAGGCCGTCACCCGACCAACAATGCGGTTTGTTGCGATCAAGACGGTCGAACAGCAATCCCTATTGTCAGTCCATCGTGCGCGGAGCCTCTTGGTTCGGCAGCGCACCCAACTCATCAATGGTCTACGCGGAATGGTCGCCGAATTTGGTGTGTATATCGCGCGAGGTCTCGCTCGGGTCATCGGTTTTGCCGAGAACATACTGACTGGCGAAGTTTTGGAGCTGCCTGATATCGCGAACGAGGTGATCCACAACATGTGCGAACATCTTATGGCATTGCATGCACGCGTCCACTGGTATGAAGATCGCCTGAAGCAGGTTGCAAAAGAAGATGCGCGAGTGCGGCTGTTGCGCACAATACCCGGCGTCGGCGCAGTGACGGCCTCGGCAATCATCGCCAGCATTGGTGATGGCCATCAGTTCAGCAACGGCCGCGAGTTTGCAGCATGGCTGGGACTGACGCCCGCGAATAAATCCAGCGGCGGCAAAGAGAAGCTCGGGCGCATTACAAAAATGGGCGATCAATACTTACGATCATTGTTGGTCGTTGGCATGACTTCGCTCGTCCGACAGACCAAGTCGCACCCGGAACGGGCAAGCAAGTGGCTGACTTCGCTGCTGGAACGCAAACCGGCACGCGTCGCAACTGTCGCCATGGCAAACAAGACCGCACGGATCGTCTGGGCCGTTTTGACCCGCAACGAACCTTATACACCGCACACTGCCTAAAAGGAGAAAGAACAACGAGTTAGCAAGACCCGCGAGATGATGGTGCATAAGTCTGCCGCCAAAACCAAGACACCCCGCCGAATGTCCCGGGCGCAATTGCCCGCTAAGCTGTAAGGGACTTGGTTTGCGGAACCCATCAGGGCCAGCGGTCAAAACCGCGCAAACAGGCCGGACACATGACTGCTTCTGACAAATGCACAAATCTGATCAAATATGTCTTGCTATGCAGGAGCCATCCACACATGATATTCGCTGCAAGGTGCATCCTAGATTTTCAAACCTCAACAATGAGGTAAGGTGCTCTCAATGGCTTTTTCCAGAATGTCCAAAGCTTGGCTTAGTTCCAGCTCGCTTGCGATAAACGGAGGTGCCAGCAGCACGTGATCGCCCACGCGACCATCGCGTGTGCCGGGCATCGGATAGCAAATCAGACCTAGTGCAAAGGTTGCTTTTTTTAACTTCCCAGCCAACCCGAGCGATGGATCAAAAGGCTCTTTTGTTTGTCGATCAGCAACAAATTCAACACCCCAAAACAAACCGCGACCACGTATGTCACCGACATGCTGGTGCTGGGCGAAGCGACGCTTCAGTTCGGCTTCGAAATATGCGCCACGCTCGTTAACCTGGGCAACCAAGTCTTGCTCCAGGATTTCACGCACCACAGCCAATGCGGCAGCTGCGGCGACAGGATGGCCAAGGTAGGTGTGCCCGTGTTGGAAAAACCCAGTGCCCGCGGCAATTGTGTCATAGATTTTTTTGCTGCAAAGCATTGCTCCGATCGGTTGGTAGCCCGCGCCAAGGCCTTTGGCGATACAGAGAATATCGGGGGTGATGCCGTCTTCATCGCAGGAGAAGAGGTGACCGGTGCGGCCCATACCGCACATGACCTCATCAAGGATCAGCAGAACGCCGTATTTGTCGCAGATCTCGCGGATGCGCGCGAAATATCCCGGCGCGGGGATGACCGCGCCAAGGGTTGCGCCGACAACGGGCTCGGCGATAAACGCCATGACTGTTTCGGGGCCGAGGCGCAGGATTTCATCCTCAAGCTCTTGGGCGACCCGCTGGCCATAGTCTGGAAGGCTCTCGCTGTCGCCGCGCTCGGCGTATTCGTAGCAGGGGGCAATGTGGCTCATCTCGACAAGCAGAGGCGCAAACTGCTGACGGCGCCACGCGTTGCCGCCTGCTGACAACGCGCCCAGCGTGTTGCCGTGATAGCTTTGGCGGCGTGCGATCAGATGACGGCGTTCGGGCTCGCCGTTTTCAAGGTGAAACTGCCGCGCCAGTTTGATAGCGCTTTCGACCGCCTCGGAGCCGCCAGATACGAAATACACGCGGTCAAGATCTCCAGGGGCGTTGGCGATCAGGAGGTCGGCTAGCGCTTCGGCAGGCTCAGTTGTGAGAAAACCCGTGTGGGCAAAGGCGAGCTTGTCGACCTGTTCCTTTATGGCGTCCCGCACACGTGTGTTGGAATGACCAAGGCAGGAAACAGCTGCGCCGCCTGAGCCGTCAAAGTAGCGTTTACCGTTTGAATCGATCAAATAGCAGCCATCACCAGCGACGGCTGTGGGCAGATCAGAGTGGCAGTGGCGCGGGAAAACATGGCTCATGCGGGTATCCTTTCAAGCTGCGCGATCAAGGCGCTGACTGAGGCTGCGTTGTCTTTATGTGGTGTGCCTGTATCGCTCACAAGGCTATTTTCAAAGCCGACCCGAAGGCTGCCGCCTTGCTTTGCTGCGGCCAGAAGGCAGATGTGCTCCTCTGGGCCAAATGCGCAAACCATCCAGTCTTGGCGCTCTTTATGGGCGGCGAGAAAGGGGAGCAGATCGTCGGACTTGGAGGCTTGCCCTGAGGTGTAGCGGCCGAGCACATAGATGACGCTGGTTTGCTTGGGGCGAATGATGCCTCGCGCTTGCCAGTCTTGCAGGAGCGCGACGTCGGTGGCGTCATATAGGATATGTTGAACCTCGGTTTTATTGTCCTCACAGGTCGCGTAGAGGTGTGCGGCGAGCTCTGGTGCGCGGGCTATTTCGCGGACCGAAACCGACGCCCAGGGCGGGCGCAGGGCTTTGAGGCAGGCGAGCTGTTCGTTCACCTCAAAGACACCTGCGGCCTCTGTTGTGATCTGGAGGCGCATCTTGGGGAGGGTGCGGGCCAGTTCATCAAGCGCCTCACGGTAGCGGCCCGCATCAAGCGAGTGCGCCCCAGTTTCGTCACGGACATGCAGGTGCAGCGCGTCTGCGCCTGCGGCGTGGCAGGCGCGTGCGGTGGCGAGTGTTTCCGCAAGCGTGAGCGGCAGGCTCGCGTGATCTGCCTTGCTGCGGCGTGCGCCGTTGGGCGCGACCATGAGGAAGGGGCGGGACATTACTCAGACCTTCATACGCGTTCCGCTTGGGTCAAAGAGCGGCCCGAGCGTGACTGTGGCAGAATACATCTGGCGCGCGATATCAACTTCTATGCGCGCGCCATCGGTGACAAGTGTGCTGACGTGACCAAGGCCGATAGGCTTGCCGACGCGATAGCCGAACGCGCAGGTGCTGGTTTGGCCGATGAGCTTGCCGTGAAGGTAGATCGGTTCATGACCGATGGGGGCGGCCTCAGCGTCATCGAGCACAAGAGAGATCACGGCGTTTGTCGCACCCTCGGCTCGGCTCTGTTCCAAGGCCTCAAAGCCTGTGAAGCCGCCCTTTTTGCGGGTGGCAAAGTCCAGCCCTGTTTTGATCGGGTTGGTGTCGCTGTCCAGCTCGTGGCCCATGGCGCAGAAGCCTTTTTCAACGCGCATCGACGTCTGTGCAAAGAGGCCTGCGGGGCGGGCGCCTAGCGATCTCATGGCGGCGTAGAGCGCGGGGGCGTCTTTAGCTTTGCAGGTGATCTCCCAGCCTGCTTCGCCAACATAAGAGAGACGCGCGGCGCGCACAGGGAGGCCTGCAAGCGTGCTTTCGGCGTGTTTGAAGTAGGCGATGCTATCTAAATTGCCGCCTAGAGCGCTGGCTATCTCTGACGTTTTGGGGCCCATGAGACCGAGAACGGCCCACTCTTCTGTGACGTCTGTTAGGGTGACATCAAATCCGTCTGCGGCGCGTGTGAACCAGTTGAGGTCGCGTTTGATTGCGTTGGTTCCTACGAAGAGGCGGTAGTGATCTGCGGCCAGTCTTTGGGCGGTGATATCGCTTTCGAATGTGCCCCGGGCGTTGAGGACGGATGTGTAAATGATCGAGCCCACAGCGCGGGCCATGTAGCCTGCACAGGACTTGAGTAGGAAGGCCTCTGCATCGGGGCCTGTGACGTCAATTTTTCCAAATGGCGAGTCGTCAAAGATTGCTGCCGTTTCATGTGCGGCCTTGACCTCTTCGGCGACATTTTCAAACCAGTCGGGGCGGGTAAACTTCAGCACAGGTTCGCTTGTTTTGCCAAAGTAGAGCGGTCGTTCCCAGCCGTAGACTTGCCCCATATGTGCGCCAGCCTTACGGTATTCGGCATCGAGCGGCAGAGCGCGCAGATCCCGTGCGGTTTTAAGCTGTTTGCCAGGATAGGCGATATCGTAGTGCGTGCCGAGGATTTCGGGGGCTCGGGCCATCAGGTGCTCAACCGAGTTGAACACGGGCGCGAAGCGCTTGGCATCCGCTTCGGAGAGGTCATAGGCGGGGTGGTCATGGACGATGCAGTGGGCAAGGTTCATCCCTGCGCCGCCGCCTGAGGCGATGCCGACAGAATTCATACCGCAGCCGAGGAAGAGGCCTTTTGTTTCGGCGGTTTCCCCAAGCATGAATGTGCCATCAGGGGTGAAGCTTTCGGGGCCGTTGAGCAGCATTTTGACTTCGGCTGTCTCCAGCGCGGGCACGCGGTGCAGCGCGTGTTCCATCATCGGCTCGAAGTGATCCCAATCTTCGCCAAGTAGCCCAAATTCAAAGCTTTCGTCCAGAATGCCAGGCGCGATAGGTTTGCCCATCGGTTCAAAGCAGCCCACGAGCAGCCCGCCGCTGTCATCGCGAATGTAGAGGTGATTGTCGTGATCACTCAGGGTGGGTGTGTTGCCGACAATGCCATCGATCGGCTTGGTCAGCAGGTAGAAGTGCTCACAGGCCAGCGCGGGCACTTCGGCGCCAGCCATAGCGCCGACATCGCGAGACCAGAGCCCCGCGCAAAGCGCGATGGCGTCGCACATAACGGTTCCTTGGGTTGTCTCGACGCCTGTGATGCGGCCATTTTCTGTCAGGATGCCTGTGACGCCTGTGTTTTCAAAGAGTTTCGCGCCCAAGCCTTTGGCGGCTTTGATCAGAGCGGCGCAAACATCAGAGGGAGAGACGCGGCCATCTTCGGGCGACCAGACCGCGCCGAGGACGTCATCGGCGTTCATCAGCGGCCAGCGCTCTTTGGCTTCACCAGCGCTGATCGACTTGGCATCAATCCCGTAGGCATGGGCCAGCGCCTCTTGGCGTTTGATATGGGTCAGGCGGTCAGGGTTGGTTGCGATGGAGAGCGATCCCTTCTGGATCCACCCGACATTCTGCCCTGTTTCCTGCTCAAGCTGGCTGTAGAGATCGACAGAATACTGGATCATCCTTGTGAGATTGTGTGAGTGGCGCAGGGCACGGACCTGTGCTGCCGAGTGCCATGTCGTGCCTGATGTGAGCTTGTTTCGCTCAAGCAGGATCGCGTCGGTCACGCCCATCTTCGCGAGGTGATAGAGGGTCGAGCACCCCATGATGCCGCCACCAATGACGACGACAGAAGCGTGAGCGGGAGGATTGGCCATGAGAGTGTCCTGAGTGTCTTGGCCACGGGCGGCCAGCTTGGAGAATAATTTCACTGTTTAGGGTTTCAGAATTACAAAAATAGTCAACTGAGATGAAAAATAACGTATGTTTTTTAGGTGGGGCTCTCAGCATGGAACGAATCGCAATGGATCCGACTCTAAAAAACAAAACGATTTCACGGATTAAGCTTATGATTCCGGAGATGCCGCCGCGGTTAAAGACCGTCGCTAAGTACATTGTGGACCATACGTCGGACTTTGGATTGGATCCCATTCGGGAAACGGCGCGCAAATGCGGGGTCAGCACCTATACGCTTGTGCGCATGGCCAAGACACTCGGCTTTAACGGCTACGAAGATCTGCGTAAACCCTTTCGGCAAGCCTTGGTTTCTTCAACTGCCAGTGTCGAGCGGCCCGAGTGGATCAACAACTTGCGTGCGGGCGGGGAGCTGGGCGAAGTGAAGGCGGCGGCGGCTGTCAACACACTGGCCTTGGTGCAGCGCTCGCTAGAGCGCCAGACCCCAGAGCAGATGGAGCGCGTGGCACTGATGCTTCTGAATGCGCGCACCATATATCTGACGGCTGTGCGAGCGAGCTATGGGATGGCATACTATTTCCACTATGTCGGGCGTATGGCCTTGCCATCATTGCAGTTAATCCCCCGCCACATGAACAGCGCGATTGATGAATTGAACTATGCGGGTGAGGGTGATGTGATGATTGCGCTCACGTTTACGCCCTATTCCCTAGAGACAATCGAGGCTTGCAAGTTTGCTCGCAAGCGTGGGGTAAAGCTGATCCTGATTTCAGACAGTGACGTGATTTCGTCAGAGTTTACGCCCGAAGAAACGCTAATTGCTTCGGTGATCAGCACCCATCATTTCGGCTGTTACACTGGGGTTGTGGCGATCATCGAAAACCTGCTCGCGCTGCTCGTCCATTTGGGTGGAGCGAAGGTTACCGAAAGAATCAAATCCTACGAGGATTTGCGCAAAGACAACAACGCTTACTGGATCGCAAATAAAAAACATTAGTTTTCAGGTGACACCAGAAATAACTTCCCCGATGTTTCTAACACGCGTCAAGCGCAGAGAGCGCACAGACATCAGTCAGGGAGACCAAAACAATGGCTTTGAAAAACAATCTTCTCGCCGCGATTGCCTTTGCAGGCATCGGCATTAGCGGAGCCGCTACGGCGGAGCAGCAATTTATTACTATCGGCACGGGCGGCGTCACGGGCGTTTATTACCCGACAGGCGGCGCGATCTGCCGTCTGGTGAACAAAGGCCGCAAAGAGCACAACATCCGTTGTTCTGTCGAATCCACAGGCGGTTCGGTTTACAACACGCGTACGATCCGCGCGGGTGAGCTCGACTTTGGTGTCGTACAATCTGACGTTCAGGCTGCTGCCCTTTCAGGCACAGGCGCTTTTTCGGAAGATGGTGCCTATCCAGAGCTGCGCGCTCTCTTCTCGGTTCACCCAGAGCCGATGCATGTGATGGCCCGCGCCGACAGCGGCATCACTGACATCGCGAGCATGGCAGGCAAGAAAGTCAACATCGCCAATCCTGGTTCAGGCACACGCGTTCTGGCGGAAACACTTTTGAAGTATAGCGGCATGTCACCCGCGGACTTCTCTCTTGCGGCAGAGCTGAAATCATCAGAGCAGTCTGCTGCGCTTTGCGATGGCAAAATCGACGCAACGATCTGGGCCGCTGGCCTGCCAAATGGCTCAAGCCAAGAAGCGACATCTTCATGTGATGTAAAGATTATTCCGCTTACAGGCGAAGGCATCGACAAGCTTTTGGCTGATAACAGCGCCTATGCTGCGGCTACAATCCCAGGCGGCATGTACCCTGGTAACCCTGACAGTATCCCTTCGTGGGGCCCAAAGGCGACATTCGTCACCTCGGCTAATACGCCTGACGAAGTCGTCTATGCGGTTGTCTCAGCGGTCTTTGAAAACTTTGATGATTTCAAAAAGCTGCACCCTGCGTTTGGGCGTCTTGATGAAGCCGAAATGATCAAAGACGGCCTCACAGCAGACCTGCACCCCGGTGCTGCGAAGTATTACGCAGAGCGCGGCTGGAAGTAAGCTAGCCATCGTTCAAAATCTTAGCCCTCGGCGGTCAGCAGACCGGCGGGGGCTTTTGTGCAAATAATAATAACAACAGCCGGGGGGCGCTATGACGCAAATGGATAACACCAATCCTGAAGAGACAAATCTTGAGGATTTCGTCGCCGACAGTGACACGGGCGGGCGGCTTCCCAAGGATAAGTTCGGGCGCGCCGCGCTCTGGTATCTTCCGCTCGTTTGGTCCCTCTATCAGCTTTGGATCGCCTCCCCGCTGCCGTTCATTCTCGGTGTTGGTGTCTGGAACGACACCCAGACCCGCGCGATCCATCTCGGCTTTGCTGTTTTACTCGCCTTTATCGCTTTTCCTGGGCTGAAGAACAGCCCGCGCCACCGCATCCCATATTCCACATGGTTGATCGCAATCATTGGTGTGCTGGCGTCGTCTTATCTGTTTTACGCCTACGCGGGCGTCGCGGCCCGCTCGGGAGCGCCGAATTCTATCGATGTGGCCGTTGCTGCTGTCGGAATTGTTCTCTTGATGGAAGCGGCACGCCGCTCTTTAGGCTTCCCACTAATGGGCGTGGCACTTTTCTTTCTGGCCTACGTCTTTTTTGGCTCATGGTCGGGCTTGCCCGAAGTTGTCCAATGGAAAGGGGCCTCCCTCAACAAAGCTATGAGCCACATGTGGCTGACAACAGAAGGCGTCTTTGGCGTCGCGCTTGGTGTCTCCTCAGGCTTTGTCTTTCTCTTTGTTTTGTTTGGGGCACTTCTCAATCAGGCGGGCGCGGGCAACTACTTTCTAAAACTTGCCTTCGCCGCCCTTGGCCACCTGCGCGGTGGCCCCGCCAAAGCGGCGGTGATTGCGAGCGCAGCCACAGGGCTTATTTCAGGCTCCTCGATTGCCAATGTGGTGACGACAGGGACATTCACCATTCCGTTGATGAAAAAGGTCGGCTTCCCCTCTTCCAAGGCGGGTGCGATTGAAGTTTCCTCGTCGATCAACGGGGTGCTGACCCCGCCTGTCATGGGCGCTGTCGCGTTTTTGATGACCGAGTATGTCGGTATTTCTTATGTGGAAGTAGTCAAGACAGCCATCGTGCCAGCGGCCATCTCTTATATCGCGCTTGTCTATATTGTACACCTTGAAGCGCTCAAGATGAACATGCCGGGCACGAGCAAAATGCACCCCGTCAAGTTCATGCTGGGTGCGATTTTTATCATCGCAGCCTCGATTGTGATTGCAGGGGGCACTCTCTTCCTCTGCGGTGTTATCGTAAATGCCGCGCAGTCTCTGCTCGGCGGTGCCGCGACTTGGACGATCGTTTTTGGAATGAGCGTTGCGTATATTTTCGCAGTGCGCTTTGCGGCGAAAGGGCCAGACCTTGAGATGAGTCTGGACAGCATGCAGCATTTGCCGCCCACCCGCGAGATTTTCAAGACGGGGATCCACTACTTGATGCCTATCCTTCTGCTGATGTATCTCTTGATGATCGAGCGCAAGTCACCAGGTCTTTCGGCGTTTTGGTCAACCATGGCGATGCTTGTGATCCTTGCGACCCAGAACCCGATCAAAGCCTACTTCCGTGGCCAAAGCGATATGGTTTCACAGCTGCGCCAAGGCTTCGCGGATATTGCCGAAGGGCTTATCATCGGCGCGCGCAATATGATCGGCCTTGCCGCCGCTATGGGTGTTGCGGGTATCATCGTGGGTGCTGTGACGCTGACAGGGATCGGGCAGGTCATGGCCGAGTTTGTCGAATTCCTTTCGGGGGGCAATCTGCTGGCCATGCTGTTCTTCGTGGCGTTGATTTCAATCATCCTTGGGATGGGCTTGCCGACGACGGCAAACTATATTGTCGTCAGCTCGCTGATGGCGGGTGTCGTCGTCGAGCTTGGCGCGCAGAACGGGCTGATCGTGCCGCTCGTCGCGGTCCATATGTTTGTGTTCTACTTCGGGATCATGGCGGATGTGACACCGCCGGTAGGGCTTGCGAGTTTTGCCGCTGCGGCGATCTCCAAGGGCGATCCTTTGAAGACGGGCTTTCAGGCCTTTTTCTACTCTATCCGCACGGCGCTTTTGCCGTTCTTGTTTATCTTCAACACCGATCTGTTGCTGATTGATGTGGGGCCGTATCAGGCCGTCTTTGTCTTTATCATCGCGACCATCGCCATGCTGCTCTTTGCGGCAGGCACGATGAATTACTTTATGGTCCCCTCAAGACTTTGGGAAAGTGCGGCGCTTTTGCTTGTCGCGTTCACGTTGTTTCAACCTGGGTATTTCCTGAACAAGCTTCAGCCGGAGTTTGCAACGCGGTCGGCAGGTGATATCTTTACCGTCGCCCAAGCGTCACCTGACGATGCCTCTTTGCGGGTGCGACTGGCGGGGGAGAACCTCAACGGAGATCCGATTGATGCGCGCTATTTGCTGCCCTTGGGCGCGATGGGCGCAGAAGGGGAAGCCCGTCTGACCGAAGGAGCGGGCATTGAATTCCGCGAAGAAGAGGGCAAGCTCTTTGTCGACAATCTCGACTTTGGCGGGCCTGCCGAGCAGCTCGGCATCGATTTTGACTGGGAAGTGGTCGAGCTTGATGTAGAAGCCGACAGACCGCCCAAAGAGCTGTTCTATATCCCAGCCTTCCTGCTTCTCGGCGCTATCTATCTTCTCCAAATGCGCCGCAAACGCAAACAACCCGAAGGAGTTCCAGCATGACCAAGCATGTGCTTTGCGCAGTTGATCTGTCACACCTCGATACCGAGGTGAGCTTGCTCAAGAAAGCCGCCGAACTGGCCACGTTTTACGAAGCGTCTCTCAGCGTTGTGACGGTTGTGCCTGACTACGGAATGACCATTGTGGGCTCGTTCTTCAAAGAAGGCACGATGAAGTCGGCAGTCGAGGCGGCAAACCAGACGCTGCACGAGTTTGTTGAAGCCAATGTGAGTGGTCTTGGCAAGGTCCAACACGTTGTGGAAGTCGGCACGCCCTATGAGCAGATACTTGAGGCTGTCAAAGTCGCGAAAGCCGACCTTGTGGTCATGGGAGCTCATAAGCCTGAACTGATGGATCGCTTACAAGGGCCTAATTCAGCCCGCGTTGCACGCTATGCGCCTTGCTCCGTTCTTGTCGTTCGCGACTAGAAACAGATTGCAGCAGCGCAGCAATTACCGAATTGGTATTTGCCTGCGGTTGGCTGTGGCTGGTCGTGGAACGGGAAGCAGGCAGCAGTGGCTCAGTCCGTTTAGTTAGCCCTCAGTCATGCGCCGAATTTCGCAGTCGCAGCTAAAGTCTGGTCTGACGGGCCCCACCGCAGCATCCAGAGGTGGTCGCGGGAATTTGGACCAGTCGTTAAGGTGGATCGCATGAAGAAAGTGATGATCCAAAATGACAAAAAGAAA
>Ga0102820_1000602_pt1 | contig 11194 bp, 13 predicted proteins | sample ColrivemetaGS709_FD_78192 | JGI IMG/M metagenome (GOLD analysis project Ga0102820, IMG submission 78192) | Estuarine microbial communities from the Columbia River estuary - Ebb tide non-ETM metaG S.709 | ecosystem: Environmental > Aquatic > Marine > Intertidal zone > Estuary | place: USA...
ACACAATGAACATCAGGTTGCAGAAGCAGAAACACTTGCAATTGAATGGGGATGTGAAAAGTTTCAAAAGAAAAAATCTGGGAGATTTATAGTTGCAAGTGGAGAAACGTCTAAAGATACACATCAGGCCCAAAATCGCAAGGGTAAAAAAACAACAATGATTGCGAAACCAAAAAGTATTGATAATCAAAATATTGCATTATTAAAACAAAAAGAAATAGAAAAATCTTATGGGTCAATGAGAGACTATTATGATAAGTGTTCTATTAAATGCAAAGCAGTAGAAAAGAATGAGATTTTTGTTACTGCAGAGGGATTATTAATGCCATGTTGTTGGACTGCTGGGCGTATGTATAAATGGTGGCATAAAGATTATCGTACAGAACAGATTTGGGATCATATTGATGTATCTGGTGGCAAAGATGAAATAAATGTTATTAACAATGATATAAAAAATGTTATGGATGGCACATTATTAAATAGCATTGCAGACAGTTGGAGTAAATCTAGTTTAAGTGACGGTAAGTTGGGAGTATGCGCAATGAAGTGTGGTGCAGAGTTTGATCCATTTGCAGAACAGTTTAAATAGGAATAGGCAGCGAAATAATAGTTTTAGCAGTGTATTACCAGAAATGAAAGATATTTTCGAGGATAATTTATGAAACTTGGTATCGTGGGAAGTAGTTATAGTGTAGGGTCTCACAAAGATTCAGATACTAATGTTGTACTAGCAAAACCGTTTGAGTCATGGTTCGGCGATATTGATCTTATTAATAGTGCATGTGCAAGCAAAGGCACAGAATTATATTTAAATAAAGTACTGTATCTAAAAAAACAACATAACATTGATACATTACTAATGGAAGTAATTAATAATAGATCAATGCTTAATGTTAAAACACAATTGAACAATTATAAAGTTATATGGGAAGAATACAACGTTGACAATATAATTAATGATGTATATAAGGACAGTAAAAGTATGCATCGATATCAACGTTATATCCATCAGGAAATAGATTACACTGAGTTCGGTACTAAAAAAGAGTATAATCTTTGGAAAAGATTCCAAGAAAGCATCGCTGCCGATTGCACAATGAACGAGTTTTGGGCATTGTGTGATATTAAACAAACCATTGACTTGTGTGCACTTTTAAATATCAAAGTTGTTGCATGGGCGCATCATTGGCATATGGAAAAAATACCAGTGTTTGACAGTGTTATAGGCAATCAGACATATATTAAGTTTGGCGACTTTATGAATGCACATGACTATTATGCGAACAAATATGACAAAGAAAATATACTTTGTGATTATGCTCATTTTAAAGATGCAATAAATAAAGAAATGATTGAAGATTTTATTTTGCCAAAGATAGGAGAAAGGTATATTCAATGTTAGTAAATATTAATACAGCAATCAACATTGCAAATCATAAAAAGTATGAACTAAACTATGAACATCATTGGAAGTAGTTCTACTATAAAGAGCCTCTATTTTAAGCAGAGTAACATGTATATTGACTCTGGTAAAGATTTAAACTTTAAACTAGCAGAAAGATAAATACATATATAATGACAAATGAATCAAAATATCCATCAGAAACATTTTGCTTATTACCCTGGGTACATCTTAGTACAAGACCTGATGGTAGTATGCGTGTATGTTGTACTGCAAATGCTAGTAGCGTTGGATCTACTAATGACAAAGAACACGGCGGCCAAGTAGGCATACTTAAAACAGATGACGGTAAGCCCAACAACTTAAATGTAAGTGATTTCCAGACAGCATGGAACAGCACATACATGAAAAATGTCAGAGTACAGATGCTCAATGGTGAGAAACCTCCCAGTTGCTTAAAGTGCTTTAAAGAAGAAGCAGCTGGGCATCGCAGTAAACGACAATGGGAAACGCACTATTGGAGCAAGCGAGTTGATTTGGATAAAATCCTTGCTGATACACAACCGGACGGGGAAGTGCCACCCAACTTGGCATACATTGATTTACGTTTTGGTACTAAGTGTCAACTAGCGTGTGTTATGTGTAGCCCACATGATAGTAGTGGTTGGATAAAAGATTATAAAAAGATATTTCCAGAAGTAAAGAATGAATCTCTCAAAGAGATTATGCAATGGCAAGATAAAGGTAGTACTAATGGCAGTAGCTACAACTGGCATAAACAAAACCCTACGTTTTGGAAACAGTTTTATGAACAAATGCCTAGCATGCAACAAATATATTTTGCAGGCGGTGAAAGTCTTATCATCGAAGAACATTATGAGATACTTGAACATGCTATTAAGATGGGCTATGCAAAAGACTTAGAACTGCGTTATAACTCAAATGGAGTTGAATGGCGTGATGATTTGTTTGACCTATGGAAAGAATTTAAACTAGTACGATTCCACTATAGTATTGACAGTATCAATGAGATGAATGACTACATTCGTTACCCAAGCGAGTGGAGTAGGCAAGAAGAAGTTTTCCATTTACTTGATACACAAACGAGTAATAATGTAGAAGTTACTATAGCGTGTGCAGTCCAAGCACTTAATGTGTATTACTTACCGGATTTTATTCAATGGAAACTAGAACAAAAGTTTAAGAAAATTAACATGTGGCCGTTTGGCGCAGGCGGTATTAGTCAACACTTTGTATACTGGCCAGCATATTTGAATGTAAAGAGTTTACCTAAAGATTTTAAAGAAAAGTGTAGAGCAAAGTATGAATCATGGTATCCATGGTGGGAAGAAAACTGGGAACTTGGAATACCAAGTTGGCACAAAGGTAAAGTTACATATGAAGATTGGCGAAGTGCTGAGTATGGTATTAAACGTTTAGATGGTATACTTAGCTTTATGGAAAGTGAGGACTGGAGCCAACGGTTGCCTGAGATGAAAGAATTTTTAGGATTATGTGATAGACAACGTAATAATAGTTTTAGCAGTGTATTTCCAGAAATGAAAGGAATATTTGATGATATCTAATATTAACAGTCAAGAAGACATTGACAATCATAAAAATTATAGATTAGAATATGAACATTGGCTTGCAAATTTAAAAGATCCAACTGTGCAGCAAAATATTGCAGACAACTTTCAACATGCTGAAAAATTTGACGAAGCATTTACTGAAAAGGAGATAGAATGGATCTATGGTTATGCATTTAGCCGTTGCGGTAAAGTAAGACACAACGCTAACGGTACAATGTTTGTTAGTGGCAATTTACAAGGTGTGTACGAAAAGTTTGCAGACAGAATAAATCAAATGGTTCCTGGTGCAGAAAATTCTCCTGTAGTTGGCGGAAACTTCTTTATTACCCCTAGCCAGTATGGGTTGCACAATGATAGTACTAGAGAAAGTGATTGGATAACAAGTTTAGAAAAAACACCAATAGAACAAGAAGGTAGAAAATATGTACCTTGGCGCAACATTATTATTCCATTATTTACTGCTCCTAACAATGTTGAAAGTCATATGGTTGCATTTGACCAGAGGCACGTAGACTTTGCACATGTTTATAACCACGGAATGAAACCAGGCCATGAAACTGCTACAACATACCCAATCGTTACAGATCACAATACAATTGACTTTCATCTACTAGACGGTTCCAAGCAAACAGACAATACAAAAAAGTATGATGAAGAACATTATGAGAAATATTTATACTACACACCATATAGACGTTTAACTGGACTTACACCTGAGTTAACATGCGAATGGAAACCACGTGCACCTATTGTATTTGATGCTGTTCAATTACATGCAACTAATAAAGGTTATAAAGAAAAGCACTGGACAACCAAGATGGGACTATTATTAACATTTCTTAGAGAAGTAAAATGAAGTTAGATACAATTTGTCCTGCAGTCTGGGATCACCTATGTGTAAACACAATGGGCAAAAATAGGTTATGTTGTAACGCGGTGACTCAAGACAAAGATAAGTTTATAGGTGGACTAAGTGAACATTGGAATGATTTAAGAGATCGTGTCAAGAAAGATATGCTATCAGGTGGTAGGCCAGAGATTTGTAAAAGTTGTTGGAAAAAAGAAGATGCGGGTATATCGAGTTTACGGAATCAGTTTGTTGATAGATATAAAAATCAAAAGATGTGGGATAAGTTCGTAAACAGTATCGAAACAACAAAACTGTACCCAGTTGAACTTGATCTTAAACTAGGAAATTACTGTAATTTAAGTTGCAGAATGTGTAGTAGTTATAGTAGTAGTGGTGTAGCAAATGAATTTAAAAAGATACTTAATGATACAGGTATTGATTTAGGATTAGATGAACACGAAAAAAACTTTGTACAAAACAAATGGTATCTTCAAGATGAGTTTGTAGACACGATAAAAGATATGATTATAAATGGATTACGCCATTTAAAATTTACAGGCGGCGAGCCTTTAATGGTCCCTAGTGTAAAAAAACTCATTGATTATTGTGTTAAAAATAATTATGCTAACAAAATTGATCTAATAATAATAACAAATGTAACCTTAATAGATGATGAATGGATTGAATTATTTAAAGAATTTAAATTTGTAAATATTATTTGCAGCATAGATGGTGTAGGTAATACGTTTGAATACATAAGACATCCTGCTAATTGGAACGATGTTAACACTAAACTACAGAAGTTATCGGAAGTACAAACAACTCAAATAGTTACTGCAATTACATTTACGCTTCAAGCATACAATATTCTTGAAATTAAGAATATGGTAGAACTATCTAAAAAATATAATTTTAATATAAATGTTATTGCGTTAGATACACCTGCGTATTTAGATGTAAGAAATGTTCCGCAGAATCTTAAAGATGCAGCATTAGACATGATTGATACTTTAGAAAAACAGTTTGATCCAAACATGTTTAGTAAGTTTCTTACTAATATTAAAAATAAAATTAATCAACCACAGCAAGTAGACATAACTGATGAATTTTTAAAGGTAACTAGGTTAAAAGACACATATAAAAACCAAAGTTTTGACACACTAGAGATTGCTAGATATTATGATTAAATGTTTTGCGACAACTAATAGTATTACTATTGATGCCGTGGGCACTGTTAGTCCGTGCTGCAAATACCGAGGAGACTTTGGTAGATTAGACACTTATGAAAATTTCAATGATATAAATTTTGACAAGTTAACTGATAGTTTGGCACAGGGATGGAAGGCAGAATGTAAGTCATGTAGTTTTGACGAAAGTAATAACGTAAGTAGCCGTCGTCAGCGATACGAAACTATATTTACTGATGATGATTTTTTATTAGATTTAAGTTTAGGAAACTATTGTAACTTAAAATGTAGAATGTGCAATCATCATAGCAGCACAAGTTGGTTTAGTGACAGTATTGCTTTAGGTATTCCTAAACATGAGTTAACTAGTTTTCAGCTAGATGAGAAGCAGATTGATTCATTAATTGCATTTCTCTCAACACTTGATAAGCGCATTACAATTGAACTTAAAGGCGGCGAACCTTTAATGCACACACACTCGAGGTATTTCTTTGAACAACTAAAAGAATTATCAAAAACAAAAACAATTAAAATTAATTGTATTACAAACGGCACATTATTTCCAGATTGGTTTGCAGCAGCCATTACTAATATTGAAGTTGATTTACAAGTAAGCATCGACGGTTTGTATGATGTATATGAATATGTTCGAGGAGATAGTACACAGTCTTGGAATGAATGTTTAGAAAAAGTAGAACAATTTAGATCATTGCCAAACATAAAATTATCTTATAATTATGTTATTCAAAATACCACAGTGCATCATGTAGCAGAATTTACAAAATTATTCAGTGAAAGAATAAACTGGATAGTACTTAACAATCCAGGTTATATGGCAGTTAACGTTATGCCCGAATCTAGTAAGCATGATATACTTGCTCAGTTAAGTACACTAGATGATGCTAAAATTAAAAGCGTTATTGAATTAATGAAGACACCAGTTGATCTTGTATTATATAAACAGTTCATAACTTATAGTGCTAAGTTAGATAAACTAAGAAACCAAAATTTAAAAATAGTGCTTCCGCATTTATTAGATGATATAGGAATTAAGATATATGACTCAGTCTAAAACATTTTGTATCTTGCCATGGATGCACCTTGCAACTAACGCAAGCGGAAACTTGCGGGTATGCTGTAATAGCACTCCAGGAAAAAACTTTATTACTAAAGAAGACGGCACTCCTTATAAATTAAATCGAGATAATTTAGAAGAAGCCTGGAATAGTGAAGTATATACTAATATACGCAAGCAGATGCTAGAAGGCGAACGTCCTAAAATTTGCCAGCGTTGTTTTAGAGAAGAAGACGTTGGCATCAAAAGTGCTAGACAAAGTTGGAACAACAAATGGACAGAAGATAAAGAATACACAGAAGAAGCACCGTTTGACATAAAGTATGTTGATTTACGATTAGGAAACTTATGTAATTTAAAATGTCGTATGTGCAATCCTTATGCAAGTAATATGTGGGTTAAGGAATGGAACTTAGTTGAAGACGCACTGAGCGAAAGTGAGTACAAACGTCTTAGCAGTATGGACTGGCCTGAGCACGAAAAGACTTGGGAGAACTTGTTTAGTATTGCGCACACTGTTGACGAAATATACTTAACTGGTGGTGAGCCTACTATTATTAAAGAACAGAAGAAATTATTAGATTACTTTATTGTCAACGGCACTGCACAGAATATTCGGTTAAAGTACAATACTAATTTAGTTAAGTTGCCTCCATGGTTACTAGAACGCTGGCATCACTTTAAGAGAGTACAACTTAATTGTTCAATAGATGCAACAGGTGCATTAGATCGTTATATTAGACATCCTAGTAAATGGGATACGATTGTAAAGAACTTTGAAAAGATTAGACAACTGCCTAACGCGGGCATTGAAATACACTGCACAGTACAAATGTACAATATACTTAGACTGCCTGAACTAATAGAATGGGCTAAGCCGTATGGACATAGAATATACTTCAACATTCTCAATCATCCAGAAGAACTAAACATTAGAGTGTTGCCCGAACATTTAAAAGACCAGGCAGCAAAACAGTTGCAACCATATTTGCATTTGGATAAAGTGCAAGGTATTATTGACTATATGTATGCAGAAGATTGGCACGATAAATATAGTAAGTTCTTGTCCTATACTACTACATTAGATGCTAGTAGAGATGAAAACTTGTTTGAGTTAATACCGGAGTTTAAAAAATGAAAATAGGAGTATTTGGCGATAGTTATGCAGAACATAAGGCACATGACCCTAACCATTTTAGTTTAGATATAACAGAATTTAAAGTATAAAAGTTACTATTAACTTGACAATATACACAACGGATGCTATAATACATTATGAGCGAAGATTTAAAACGGACTAACAATATGACAGAACTTAAAAAAAGCACCTATTAGGTGCTTTTCTTTTATACTGCCATTGGTGCTTTGATGGTATCGCCTGGATTATAATCTTTAATATCAAAATCTTCCATTTTAAAATCATCTATATGTGAAACGTTACGATTTATAATAAGTTTAGGGAATGGTACTGGTTCCCTCGCCAGTTGCGTCCTGGCAGCATCTATATGGTTTTCATATATATGTCCATCACCAATTACATGTATAAATTCACCCACATCAAATTTACAAATATGTGCAATCATGTGCGTGAGTAATGAATAACTTGCAATGTTAAAAGGTACACCTAAAAATATGTCAGCACTACGTTGATATAAACTGCAACTTAGTTTACCTTCATTACTCACATAAAACTGTGACATAACATGACATGGTGGTAATGCCATTTTATCTAAGTCTCCTACATTCCATGCATTTAGAATATGTCTACGAGATTGTGGATTATTTTTAATTGAATTGATTAGCGTGGCAATCTGGTCTTTGTTATTCCAGTTTCGCCACTGTACTCCATATACTGGGCCCAAATCTTTATTTGTTTCACTATTATAATGTCCCAATGCTACGCCTTGTGTATCAGCATTCGCAGTCCAAATAGTTTTCTTTCCTATTAGTTCACTACGTGGTTTACCATAATGAATTTCAGCAAGCCGTCTTTCATTCTGTGAACCTTCCAGGAACCATAGTAATTCACTTAGTACTGATTTAAATGGTACTCTCTTTGTAGTAAGTAATGGAAATCCGTTATTAAGATCATAACGATTTGTACACATGAATATAGAGCGTGTACCTACTCCTGTTCTTTCATTTTTGCGATGTTCACCTTTTTCCAATATGTGATGTAACAGGTCTAAGTATTCATCTTCTGCATAATTTGACATTTATGTATCCTTATACGTATCGAAATGTTCTTTTAAAATATTTTTAACACTATCTACTACACTTTGTCTTAGACCTGGAACATCTATTAGAATTTCTACATCTTCAATTGCTTCAAAATTTGCAGCAATATCTGACCAACTAAAATCTCCACTAAGTGGTAAGGTACTTAGTAGATCATCTCCATTTAGTTCAACGATTGATCCATTTCTCATTACAACAGAAATTCCTCTAATGAAACTAGTAGGAATACTTATTGGTGTTATTTCTTCTATAATACGATCAAATTCTTTTTCTCTATCAAATTCCACTACGTGTTCTCTCTTTAATCACTGAGGTGTCCTTGCTCTTTCATTACTTCAATATGTTCAAGTGATGCAACAATTACGGCCGCTGCTTTGATTAGTTCTCGTTCAAATTCAGTAGAATTAGGTGGAGTAAGCATAGTAGCACGTTTTGTTTCTTGAGTAAGATAATATGATGCTATTGCAATCCAATCATTTGGAGAGTTTTTCGCATCATATTCGCTACCCGCCAAATTGTATTGTCGGTCACGTTCTTGTTCAATTCTACTTAATATGTTACTACGCTTACTTGTCATTAAGTTACAGACTTTTTTGGTCTACCACGCTTTTTTGGAGCATCGGCTGATGTTCCAGTTGTTACGCGGACTTTAGACTTTGCTTCTTTTGGTTTCAGACTCGGATCATATTTATATGCTTCCTGTCTTTTTGCCATAGCATCTGACTCCAACAAATTTGCTTGTACCATCAAATTTTGTGCAATTTGTTTATTTTCATCTTGTTTTGATGATTCCACGTTTGAATCAATTCTTGATTTTGATTCTGTGTTTACTGGTTCGGATACTGCAGTATCGTCCGCATTCATTGCATCATTAATTTCATTTAATGGAACATTAGTTTGTGTATTTGGTGTCATAATAATCTGTTCAGTTGGCACCTTCTTTAAATGCCCTTCTTTATGCAATGTATCAAGCATAGTTTTACCATGAAAGAATACTTTACGAGATAGAACTTCATATAGATTATTAGTATTTTGGCCCTCATTAGATTCGATTGCTTCCATATATGCATCATGGTATCGATCTGGTAATGAGTCACTGTACACAACTAGAGCATTATTGATATCATCTGGTAATTGCATAAACACAACACTTATACGCTGACCTGTACCAGAATGTCTTCCTACATGTTTAATAAAAGGTGCTTTAGCCATATTACGATTCCGCTGGTTCAGCAGCACCATCTGTTGCTTCTACTTCGGCACTTGCATTTTGAGCCTGAACATGATCTACAAATGCTTTTACTCTATTTGCAGTATTGCCAACTGCTGATAGTTCGCCTGCTTGAAACGCACCACGTTTCGATGCTAAATCAATGATAGCATATACATTCACAAGATCATTCACCGTAACACTTGGTGTTTCTACTGCAGGTGCATCTTGTACTGCTTCTTGAGTTTCTTCTGACATTGGGTTTCTCCTATTTTGTCAATTTATATTATATAATATGAATAAACTCTTATTCATATCACCATTATACTATATTAATAGTTTAGAGTCAAGTAGTTTTATGCCACCATATTAATATATTCATCTGGCCAATCTAAATATTTTTTCCACATTTCATGTTTTATATTTAATATAAAGTTTTTACTACCAAACATCTTATAAAAGGTCGGCTTATCTGGCATAACTTTAGGAACAATGTTTGGATTATTGCCTTTACTATGATTGCATTTTTTACATGCACTTACGATATTATGCCAACTTGTTTTGCCACCTTTTGATTTTGGAAGTACATGGTCTAAAGTCAAATCCGATTTTACAAATTTCTTTAAACAATATTGGCACATGTACTTATCTCTTATAAAAACATTATTACGAGTAAAGTTAATTGTTCCAGAGTATGGCATATATTCTTTAACTGTTATAACACTTGGGACATGCATACTATGATTAACAGAATGTACCTGCCATTCATGCCATTCAAGAACATTAACTTTATCTAGCCAGATTAGTTTAATGCTTTCTTGCCATGATAAGGTTGAAAGTGGTGTTATACTTAATGGTGAACCATCAGTATTTAATAACAGTGTATCGTTTGTCATAATGATATTTAGTCTTGATAATAAGTGTATTCGCCAAACGGAGGAACAATATTTTTTGAACCATGTATAACAAATAGAGTGTCACAATATGCCGAGTTACCCCAACTGCCAAATGGCATGCCATCAGTGAACATGATAAATTTATCAGGTTCAATTTGATTTTCTTCCATAAAGTCCCAATTACAAACAAAATCAGTTCCACCACAACCAATAACTTCATACTCATGAATTTCATCTGCGTTCATAGGAGTAAATTCTTTAAAAGATTCTTCGTATACTCGGGTATCAAATGTCCAAATCTTTAAACGAAAATCTTGAAACTGCTGCATAATACCGTAGACTTCACCTAAGAAGTTACGTATCATATCTTTGGATATAGAACCTGAAACATCAATACCAATAGCAGCATCAACCATAACTTCATTGTCCATGCCTGGTAAGTAAATACCCATACTACGAGATTTACGTGATTGGCGCATCCATGTAAAATCAGATTTTTGTGAACTTTGAATACTCAAGTTCAAATATTCACGCCAGTCCATCTTAGGTTCAGTCATATCTTGAATGATACGTTTAACATCACCAGGAAGATTGCCAGCACCAGATGCTTGTGCAGCCTGTAATACAGCCTGTTTCATTTGGTCTTTAATCTCTTTGGCTTCTTCTTTTGAAATTTTTATAGGAGCCTTACGACCTGTAGGATCATTTTCACCATTGCCACTACCTTCACCATCACCATCACCA
>Ga0102820_1000636_pt1 | contig 10782 bp, 8 predicted proteins | sample ColrivemetaGS709_FD_78192 | JGI IMG/M metagenome (GOLD analysis project Ga0102820, IMG submission 78192) | Estuarine microbial communities from the Columbia River estuary - Ebb tide non-ETM metaG S.709 | ecosystem: Environmental > Aquatic > Marine > Intertidal zone > Estuary | place: USA...
ATGAACGATTTAATCAAAGCCTTATCTTGATAAGTCCCAAGGGCATTTGAATTATTTTCAGGAAGTAGCTGTGCTACATCCCAATCTTTTGGACCAATGGCTAATATAGGCCGCAAAGATTGGAGGTATTCAAAGACTTTTCCTGGTATAATTCCTTTGTGTGCCTCAGAGTCTATTTCAATAAGCAGCAACAAATGGGCTTTAAATTGGCATTTTCTTGCTTCATCATGAGGAATATATCCGTGAAAATTACAATATGGTGTTAAGCCATGATTGGCCATAGAGGCTTTAACTTCCTTACTCACTATTCCAACAAAATCTAAACTGAGTTGAGCCGCAAATTCCTTATTTTCCACAACCAATTCCCCTATGGCCTCCCATAATATTTTGGGGTTTCTCTTAGAGAGTAAAGACCCAATATGCACCAGGCTAAATTTATTTTCCTCAGGCTGTATCTTTTCTGAATATACAAAAGGTTCAAACCCATTGGTAATGACTTCAATTGGTGTAGCAGTTTTTTTAGAAAAAAGGGCTTTAGTGGTAAAGCTGGTCGTTAAAATCGTATGTGCATTTTGCAAAACGGCACTTTCCAGCCTTAAATGTTTCTTCTGTGCCCATGGTGTCATATACAGATCATTGTGATAACCAATGGTGGTCCAAGGGTCTCTAAAGTCTGCAATCCATTTAAGATTTGTGGTGCTTTTAACCAATTCGTTGGCTATAAGATGCAAGCTATGTGGAGGACCAGTAGATATTACAGTGTCTATATTGTGCTTCTTTATATAGGAAGATAAATAAGCTACAGAAGGAGCCACCCAAGAAACTCTTGCGTCTGGAATAAAGAAATTACCCCTTACAAATCGCATAAAACGTTCTAATAAACCTGGTTTGCTTTCTTGAATCAAACCTTGACTCAATTGAAGGGTCTTTTTTTTAAACAACCAAGAAACCCATTTATAGGGTTCGGAAATGGGTCTTTTAATCAGGCTTACTTCCTTAGGTAGGGCTTCTTTTGGGCTGAGATCTACCATTGGGTATTGTGGATTTTCAGGAACATAAACCACTGGTGCTATGCCAAATGACGGCAGGTGCTTTACAAAATGAAACCAACGCTGTACGCCAGGGCCACCAGCTGGAGGCCAGTAATAAGCTATCACCAATACCTTTTGATTGGCATTGACACTAGCCTTATTATCTTTAGTTTCTTCCATTTAATACTTCATTGAACAATAATTAGCTATGGCGAAGGTTTTATATTATAAATCTTATAAAACCCCAGACCTATGAACAATACAAATAAAACATAACTAAAAAGGGCAATTTTACTGCCTTGATCAACTACCTCAGGTGTATATTCAAAAACAATTTCATGAGATCCTTTAGGTACCTCTATTCCCCTTAAAGCATAGTTCACTTTAAGTATGGGCACTAGCTGCCCGTCTATCCTTGCGCTCCAACCAGACGGGTAATGCATTTCAGAAAAGACGGCAAAGCCTCTGTCCGATCGATTGGATTCGTATATAATACGATTGGGACTGTATAAAACTAAGTCAATCTGCGGGCTATTAATTTGATCACTTTGAGAAATATTCAATAAATTATCCTCCGTTAAGGATTCAATAGAATAGGCTCCATTAATAGGATTAGATTGAAGCAAACCATTTTCTTTTAGAAGTGCTATATCACTTAAAAGTAGGCTCGCTTGAGACTTTGTATTTAAAGCATTAAGTCCTAGTAACCAATCGTTATGGTCCTTCACTCCTACCAATTCTTTTACAAACCAAGCATTCCCATTCGCATTTTGATTAATTGCCAAACTTGGGGTGCCAGATTCAGAAGGCTGAATAACGTATTTCACATTCAACATATGTAAAATTTCCAAATGACTTTGAAAAATGTGAAATTCAAAAAGATCTTCTATTGCGGCAGGTTTAGCAGCATGATAACCTCCCAATGATTTATGAAAATAGGAAGTTCTTGCGCCGTTAACGCCTTCAGACATGTCATATACACGGTAAACAGTGGTGTCTTTTAAAATCTCTTTATCTATGGCATTGGCCGTAAATGGTTTATTAACTTTTGCTGCAGAAACAAAATTATCTGCATTTACATACCTCTTAGCTACACCTATTAAATCTATGAGAACAACAATAGCTGCTAAAGTAAGTGTTTTGGGTAGATTCCAATGTTTTTTAATTCCCCACCATAAACCACCGAGGAGTACTGAAAGCAATAGAAAGGATCTTATCAGGTCTGACCTCAAGGCATAAGCCCGGTCTTTTTGAATAACCTCTAAAAGTGCATCGCCATACATGGCGGCCAATTGAGGGTCTGAGTTCCCTTGATAATCTAGTATGAAACTCACCCCAAATATAAATGTTAATAATGTCGCAAGAATAATAGCAACAAGTCTGACCGCTTTTAACTTATCTAATTCTTTAATGCCATTATTCACTAATAATTGGCTTAAACCAATACTAGCTAATGCAGGCACACAAAGTGCCACAATTACTTGAATTGATGAGACTGCTCTAAATTTGTCATACAAGGGAAAATAATCAATCATCAGGTCTGTAAGTGGCATAAAAAACTTACCCCAAGACAGCATTAGGGTAAATAATGCCCCGATTAAAAACACCCAACGCAGCCTATTGTTGTAAAGTAAAAAACCTATGAAAAATAATGCAACTACAGTGATACCCAGGTAAGCTGGCCCAGAAGTTGGGGGTTGTGGCCCCCAGTACAACGGGAGATTGTTAGAAAAATCCAATGCATTGGTAGTAGAAACACCCTGGGCAGTTAAAAACGCATAAGTGTTTGAATCTTTGCCAAGAGACTCTTTAAATGAGCCACCTGTAAGCCTTGGTACCATCAAATTTAATGACTCTAAGGGACCATAAGAATAATAGGTAATATAGTCTTTATCCAGTCCTGAACTAGCGGCTTTTTGGCTGCCGTCAGGCGCAACACTGAGTGGGGAGGGGCCTCTGGTACTCCAATTTGCATATTCCTTAGTAGAAAGTAGCATGGAAGCATTCATCCCAATACCCAGCAGTACTGCAAAAAACAATATTCCCACTGTTTTAAAAAATGATTTGAGTTGTTTTTCTTTATAAGAAAACCATAAGAAAACCATTCCTAGAATGATAACCAATAGCATAAAGTAAAAAGTCATTTGAACATGGTTGGCTACAATTTCTAATCCCATAGCAAGGGCTGTTACCCCAAATCCCAACCAATATTTTTTATCAAATGCCCATAAAATCCCAGCCAAAACCATGGGCATATAGCCCAAAGCATGGGCTTTGGCGTTGTGTCCTACCCCTAATATTATAATAAAATAAGTAGAAAAACCGTAGGCTAAAGCACCTAAAATCGCTATTCTATAATCAATTTTAAGGCTGCAGAGCAGTAAATAAAAACCTATAAAATAAAGGAATAAATAATCTGCCGGTCTAGGAAGAAAACGGATGGCCCTGTCTAGTGATTTTATAAAATTATACGGGAATTGTGCCCCTAGCTGAAAGGTAGGCATTCCCCCAAAAGCACTGTTGGTCCAATAAGGCTCCGCTCCTGTTTGTGACCTAAAGTCATTTTGCTCTTTGGCCATTCCTGTATATTGAACTATATCTGATTGTTCTATTTGTTTGTCTTGCAAAACAGGATAGAAAAAAGAAACAGAAACAATCGAAAAGAGAAATAGTACCCCAAGCCCTTTTAAGATGCTAAATAACATCCCTTTGTCAATAAAATTATTCATGCCCTAAGTTATTCAATTTCTTCAAAATCTATATATTCCCCAACAGTTGTTTTTTCTTTAGTGATAGGCGGCTTTTTTGACGTATCCCGCTTAGGTGCTGATCCTTGGTTTTCTCCAAAACCAGTGAAGGATTCAGTCATTTTTTTCTGTAATCTTTTTAACGCAAATGCCATGATTTTAGGGGCAAATAACCTCAAAAGCCATTTAAAAACATAAAACCCCAAGAGTATATAGAGAAGTGTACTTAAAAAACCCATTATCTTTATTAAATTTATCCAAAAATACAATTCTACAACCGCACTAAGGCTTGTGTGGAATTAAAATAATCTTAAAATGCATAAAAAACCTATCATTCAAAGCCCATTAATTCTTAAAATGAGCTTATTCATCCTAGGTTTTCTGTTCAGCATTTGTGGTTTTTCACAGTATACAGATATTATTAATTCCAACAAGCCAGGAAATAGCACAGGTGCTTACAGTGTGGGTAAGCGGGTGTATCAGATAGAAAGTGGTTTTAGTGTAGACCGCTTAAGAGGAGAAGCTTTACAGTCAGAATCCCTTTTTAATAATGGAAACTTGGCTGTAAGAGTGGGCTTATTTTCAGAAGCCCTAGAGCTTATATACGAGGGTTCTTATACCATGGAATTTTCTACTAGTCCTATTCCTGGTGGTAAAATTGGTATAGATCAAGGATTCACGTCAAATAGAATTGGGGCAAAAATCATGCTGTTTGATCCCTTTAAAAATCCTGATAATAGACCCATTAACGTCTATAGTTGGAAGAAAAATAATGGCTTTAGATGGCGAAATATCTTACCCGCTATAGCGCTATATGCTGGTGCTAATATAGGTCTAAAAAGTAGCCCATACCTAATAAATAACCCTTCTATAGCCCCAAGAGTCATGCTAGTTACTCAAAGCCATTTAACACCAAAAATGGTTTTAATACTCAATGGAATTTATGACTTTATTGGATCTGAAGCCTTGGCAGAGAAAACAGTTATAGCCTCTCTTTCTTATGCTATAAAAAGAAAATGGAGTGTATTTGTGGAAGGGCAATACAGTATATTACCAAACTACAATGAGCAAATCATCAGAACAGGAGGGGCTTTCTTATATAGAAAGAACCTACAATTAGACCTGTATACTGGAATAAACTTTCAAAATGAACCTTCAATGGAAATCATTGGGTTAGGTTTTTCATATCGCTTAGACAAACATTAGCATATGATGAATCATAAAACTCATTTAATTGGAGTCAAAAATTATATATGATAGAAATTAGAGAAGCCATTGGTAAGAAAGGAATCAAAGATTTTGTTTGTTTTCCATTCTCTTTATACAAAAACAATCCTTATTGGGTACCCCCTATTATTAAAGATGAAATGGAGGTTTTTGACCCATCAATTAATCCTGTTTTTAAAACTGCTCAAGCACGTTTTTTCTTGGCATATATGGATGGTGAAATTGTAGGCAGGGTGGCTGCAATGATCAACTGGATTGAGGTAAAAGAACAAAAAATAAAGAAAATGCGCTTTGGTTGGATGGATTTCATAGACAATAAAGCGGTCTCTAAAGCACTCATCGAAAAAGTAGCCGAGATTGGTCGTGAATACGAATTAACTTACATGGAGGGTCCAGTAGGTTTTTCTAACTTAGACAAGGTAGGTTGCCTTATTGAAGGCTTTGATCACATAGGGACTATGATTACATGGTATAACCACCCCTATTACGCAGCACATTTTAAATCTTTAGGATTTGTCAAGGAAAAAGAATACATGGAAAATATCTTTCCATTTAGCAATATAGACCCAAGTCTTTTTAATAAAGCGCAGGAACTAATCAAAAGGCGTTATAAACTTAAAGCACTCAATTTCACTAAGACCAAGGACATTTTACCTTACGCAAATAAAATGTTTGATTTATTCAATGAGAGCTATGCAAATTTATCCTCTTTTGTACCTATAACAGAGGTGCAAAAAGATTTTTTTACAAAGAGATACCTGTCTTTTATTAATCCTGAATTCATAAAATTTGTTTTAGATGAGCAAGATAACTTGGTGGCCTTTGCGATTCTAATGCCTTCCTTTTCAAAAGCCTTGCAAAAAGCAAATGGACGTTTGTTTCCCTTTGGATTATTTCACTTACTACAAGCGAGAAGAAAATCTAAAGACATTATTTTTTACCTTATTGGGGTCCACCCAAAATATCAAAACAAAGGACTTACAGCCATCTTGTTCCATGAATGTTGGAATGCCTGTAACAAAAAGGGCATTGAGAAATGTATTAGAACCCCTGAACTAGAGGAAAATATAGCCATAAAGAATTTATGGAGTGCTTTTGATCCAAAAGTGCACAAACGCAGGAGAACCTATAAAAAAATATTATAAAAAAAGCCTGATAGTTTTCCTATCAGGCTTTTTTTTAGAAAAATCACTTCCTAATATATAAATAATTACTCTCCCATTGCAGCACTCACTGCTGCAGAAAGTCTTTTATACGTTCCATTCTCTAAACGCTCTCTTATTGAGGAGAAAGCGGTTAATGTAAGGTCTATATCTTCTTGTGTATGGGTTGCAGTTGGAATTAATCTTAAAAGAATTAAACCTTTAGGTATTACAGGATATACTACTATAGAACAGAAAATACCATGGTTTTCTCTAAGGTCTTTTACCAAGGCCATAGCCTCTGGTATACTTCCATTCAAATACACAGGGGTAACACAACTAGTGGTAGTACCTATGTCAAAGCCTTGTGCTTTTAGACCCGATTGCAACGCATTTACGTTACGCCATAAATTTTCCTTGAGCTCTGGTTGGGTTCTAAGCATATCTAAACGCTTCAAAGCGCCTTTAACGTAAATCATTGGAAGCGACTTCGCGAACATTTGCGAACGCAAGTTATATTTCAAATAGTCAATAATTTCTTTGTCTGCAGCAATAAATGCACCAATACCTGCCATAGATTTTGCGAAAGTAGCGAAATAAACATCTATGTCTGCCTGTATGCCTTGTTCTTCACCTGCTCCAGCACCTGTCTTTCCTAGGGTACCAAAACCGTGGGCGTCGTCTACTAATAATCTAAAGTTGAATTTTTGTTTAAGGGCTACAATTTCTTTTAGCTTTCCTTGCTCTCCCCTCATACCAAACACACCTTCTGAAATCACTAAGATTCCTCCACCAGTTTGTTCTGCCATCTTTGTAGCACGCTCTAAATTCTTTTCTAAACTCTCAATATCGTTGTGCTTGAAAGTAAATCTTTTACCCATGTGCAAGCGAACCCCATCTATGATACAAGCGTGAGCGTCTACATCATACACTATAATGTCGTCCTTGGAAACCAAGGCGTCTATAGTAGACATAATACCCTGATATCCGAAATTTAAAAGATAAGTGGCTTCTTTTTCTACAAATTCAGCCAATTCATTTTGTAATTGCTCGTGAAAGTCAGTGTGACCACTCATCATTCTAGCCCCCATAGGATAAGCAGCACCATGTTCTAGCGCTGCAGCACCATCTACTGCTTTAATCTCTGGTAAATTAGCCAAACCCAAATAATCATTGATACTCCAGGTAATGACTTCTTTTCCTCTGAAAGACATTCTATTGGAAATAGGTCCCTCTAGCTTAGGAAATACAAAATAACCTTCTGCCTGTGAAGCCCATTTTCCTAATGGGCCTTTATTTTCTTTAATTCTTTCGAAAAGATCTCTCATGCGTGTTTTTTTCTAGCTACAAAAGTAATTAATTTTTCACAAGACAGCCCAATTATTTAGCGCCTGTGTCTGTACTTAATTAAATTTAATTATGGTTTAAGGGGACTGCAGTGTGGTCTTTTGTTCTTTCAATACATGTGGCTCCTCTAGGAAGCCTTGTGCAGACATCCACTCGTCAGAGTAAATTTTACTCATATATTTTGATCCGTGATCAGGAAATATCACAACAACCTTAGCATTTTTATCAAAGGTACCGGAAGCTTGAAGTTGTTTAACACCTTGAAGGGCTGCACCAGAGGTGTATCCTGCGAAAATACCTTCCGTTTTAGAAATTTCCCTTGCTGTGTGGGCACTTTCATGATCGGTCACTTTTATAAAATAATCAATGGCATTAAAATCAGTGGCTGTGGGGATTAGGTTTTTCCCTAAGCCTTCTATCCTATAAGGGAAAATGTCTTCTGGATTAATTTCACCAGTCTCATGATAGCCTTTTAAAATAGACCCGTATGCATCTATTCCAATCACTTTAATAGCCGGATTCTGCTCTTTTAAAAACTGAGCCGTCCCAGAAATAGTTCCCCCAGTCCCGCTACAAGCTACCAAATGAGTGATTTGCCCATTGGTGTCTTCCCATATTTCTGGACCCGTACTGCGGTAATGAGCCTCTGTATTAAGGCTGTTAAAATACTGGTTAATATAAATAGAATTTGGGGTGTTATTGTGAATGGTCTTTGCTACCTCGTAATAAGATCTTGGATCGTCTGCGCTAACGTGGGCTGGGCAAACATGAACCTCAGCACCCATAGCCCTTAACATGTCTATCTTATCTGGAGAAGATTTAGAACTCACTGCTAAAATACATTTATAGCCTTTTATAGCACTCACCATAGCCACGCTAAATCCTGTATTTCCTGAGGTAGTTTCTATAATAGTGTCTCCTGGATTCAATAAACCCTTTTCCTCTGCTATAGTAATAATATGGTGTGCAATTCTATCTTTAGCAGAATGGCCGGGATTAAAAGCTTCTAATTTGGCGTAAAATTCGCCATCAAAACCACTAACGGTTTTTTGAAGTTGTACAAGCGGTGTTTTTCCTATAAGGGGTAGGATACTGTTGTGAGCATGTATCTTTTTATGCATGTAGCTGTTTTTGATTCAGGTATTCTAGTAAAAATACACTGCAAATTTAATGTTTTTTTTTAACTTAGATTTTCTGAGCCAAATCTAAAATAAAGGCATATTCTTTGGCAACTTCTTTCAATGCCTCAAACCTACCTGAAGCGCCTGAATGTCCTGCCTCCATATTAGTATTAAATAACAATATATTATGGTCGGTTTTTAAATCCCTTAATTTTGCCACCCATTTGGCTGGCTCCCAATACTGTACTTGTGAATCATGATAGCCTGTGATAACTAATGTATTCGGATAGTCTTGTGGCTTAACATTGTCATATGGAGAATAAGACATCATATAATTGTAATAATTTTCTTCATTAGGATTACCCCATTCGTCATACTCCCCTGTAGTCAGGGGAATACTACTGTCTAGCATGGTAGTGACAACGTCTACAAATGGTACACTTGCTATAATTCCTTTGTATAAATGTGGGGCCATATTCATCACAGCACCCATTAATAGTCCGCCAGCAGATCCGCCATAGGCGAACAAACCCTTAGCAGCAGTGAATTTTTCTGAAATTAAAAATTCAGAACAGGCTATAAAATCTGTAAAAGTATTGCGCTTACTAAGCAATTTACCGTCATCATACCAAGGTCTTCCCAAGTATTCACCACCTCTAATATGCGCAATAGCATACACAAAGCCTCGGTCCAACAGACTAAGTCTCACAGTAGAGAAATAAGGGTCAGAAGTATGCCCATAAGATCCATATCCGTACTGTAACAAAGGACTGCTTCCATCCAAAGGGGTGTCTTTGCGGTACACCAACGAAATAGGGACCTTTACACCGTCTTTAGCAGTGGCCCAAACCCTTTGAGAAGCATAATTATCCTCTTTAAAATTTCCTCCTAAAACTTCTTGTTGCTTTAAAAGTTCCTTTGACCTAGTGGCCATATTATAATCATATACACTAGCAGGTGTAGTCATGCTATTGTATCCAAAACGTAAAATTTCTGAGTCAAAATCTGGATTTGTTCCTACATAAGCAGTGTAGGTTTCATTGTCAAAAGGCAGGTAGTGAGGTGGTATAGTAGTATCCCATGGAACAATCTGAATACAACTTAAACCGTGACGCCTCTCTGAGAGTATATAATAGTTTTTAAAAATAGTAATGTCTTCAAGTAACACTTTAGGTCTGTGGGGTATAAAATCCTCCCAATGAGACATATGGGTGTTAGATTCATTAACTTTCATGACCTTAAAATTAATCGCTTCATCTTTATTGGTCAATATATAAAAGTGATCTCCATAATGGTTTAAATCATATTCTAAACCTCTCGTTCGAGGGCTAAAAACAACGGGGGTAGCTTCTGGCTGGTCTGCTGGAAATATGCTGTATTCCGTTGTTAAAGTACTAGAAGATCCAATGACAATATATTTCTTGCTTTTGGTTTTAAAAACATATGCATTAAAAGTTTCATCTAACTCTTCATAAATCTTCACATCTTCACTGACATCTCCTAACTTATGCCTATATATTGCCTCTGAACGTAAGGTATTTTCGTTTTTAGAGGTATAGAAAAATGTTTTGTTGTCTGCAGCCCAACTAGCACTTCCTGTCGTATTCTCAATTCTGTCTGTTAACAGCGCACCAGTAATTATATTTTTAACATGCAAAGTGTACTATCTTCTAGATACTGTGTCAGTAGAAAAAACACATAAAGTATTGTCTGGACTTACAGAGAAACCTCCCAGGCTGAAATACTCATAGTTTTCTGCCAATACATTACAGTCTAACAGCAATTCTTCTTGTGCAGACAAATGGTCTTTTTTACGGGTGTAAATGGGGTATTCTTTTCCTAGCTCGTATTTGGTGATATACCAATATCCATTGTGCTTATAGGGCACTGAACTGTCGTCTTCCTTTATCCTAGACTTCATTTCCTCAAAAAGACGGTCTTGAAAATCTTTTGTGTGGGCTGTAGCCTGATCGTAATAGTTGTTTTCCGCTTTAAGGTAGTTGAGTACCTCTGGGACATCTCTTTCATTCATCCAGAAATATGGATCTACTCTTTCGTAACCTAAATGTGAGAGGGTTTTATTTTTCTTTGGTGCCTGAGGCGTATTAGGAAAAGTCATGTCAAAAAATTTAAGGCCACAAAAATACCCAATAAATAATTGGACTTA
>Ga0102820_1000649_pt1 | contig 10711 bp, 8 predicted proteins | sample ColrivemetaGS709_FD_78192 | JGI IMG/M metagenome (GOLD analysis project Ga0102820, IMG submission 78192) | Estuarine microbial communities from the Columbia River estuary - Ebb tide non-ETM metaG S.709 | ecosystem: Environmental > Aquatic > Marine > Intertidal zone > Estuary | place: USA...
AAAAATGCTGGTAAGGTTACCTTACTTTCCAATACAGTGATCTCTCCATCTATCCAGCGTGCTATCGCTGAGATGGCAGCTCAACTCAACGGAGAAGGCGAATCCAAATTCGAACACATCCAATACGATGCCATTTCTTACGCTGGTATGCGTGAGGCGAACTTATTGAACTTTGGCGCACGCATCATTCCAAGCTATGATTTCTCCAAAGCAAAAACCATCGTTTCTGTCGGTGCAGACTTCTTGAGCACTTGGTTGTTGCCAACTGAATTTGCCGTACAATACGGCGCAACACGCAACCCAGAAGGGGAGTGGATGTCTAAGCATTTCCAATTTGAGTCAGTACTTACCGTTACAGGTTCAAATGCAGATGTGCGCAGCATGATCAAGCCTTCGGAAGAAGCAGCTGTTCTTGCTTACATGATCAAAGCGCTAGGAGGTAACCCAGGAAGGTCAGTTTCTGCTGGTTCTTGGAAAGCGGCGGCGGATAAAGCAATTGCAGCACTTAAAAACTCTAAAAAATCATCATTAGTAGTTGCAGGTTCAAACCATATTGGTGTTCAACAATTAGCGAATGAGCTCAACAATTTGTTAGGCGCATACGGCAACACCATCGATTTAAGCAACACCATTGAACTTCACCAATCAGAAGACGCGAAGGCACTCAAGTTGGCAGCCAATGTTGCTGCTGGCAAAGGTCCTGATGTCTTGATCATGATGGGTGTCAATCCTGTTTACAGCTTACCTAACGGAGCAGCCTTTGCAAAAGGATTGAAATCAATTAAAACTTCAGTCGCCATCTCTTCTTTCGAAGACGAGACAGCCAGCAATTGTACTTATGTTTGCCCTGATCACCACCAATTAGAAAATTGGACAGATCACCAAGCAAAAGCAGGTGAATATGCAATTGGTCAGCCAACTATTCGCCCATTGCACAATACAGCAAGCGCTTTAGAATCATTGCTTGTTTGGAATGGAGCTGCTAATCGCGGTGGTCAAGATTCTGCTGTAGCTTATGACTACATCAAGGCAACTTATGCTGCCATCAATCCAACTGGAGACTTCAATTACCTCACACACAACAGCTGTACCACCCTTCCAGTTGTACCTGCTGCACTTACTTTTACAGCTGCGGCGGTGAAAGATTTACCAAAATCTGCCGATACCGAAGTTGTATTTTACCAAAAAGCTGCCATCGGAAACGGCCAATTTGCCAATAACCCATGGTTGCAAGAAATGCCTGACCCTGTTACCAAAGTAACCTGGGACAACTACATCACCATGAATCCAGTAGAGATGGAAGGTAAATATGCCACCACCTACGATCAAGAACATGGTCTGAATCTAGCAACGGTTACCGTCAACGGTAAATCTGTGACACTTCCAGTTTATCCATTACCAGGTCAAACGCCTAAAACAATTGGTATCGCTCTTGGTTATGGGCGTGGCGCAAACGGTGAAAACATTGGTAAGGCTGCATTTCAAACAAAAGAGTACGGTGGTCACGCTCAAACAGAAGATGGCAAGCTAACGCCGATTGGTGCCAATGTCTTCGGCATGCTATCCACTGGTGCTACACTTCTTTACAGCGCAGCCGCAAAGGTTGCCGATGCCAACGGCACTTACCCTATCGCAGCAACTCAGATTCACCACACCGTTATGGGTCGTGATTCTATCGTTCGCGAGACTACCTTATCTATATTTAAAGAGCGCGAAAAAGACGCTTACAATGAAGCTCACAAACTTCAGAAGCTTGACAAACACGGCAAACACGTCGAAGCGCCAATCTCAGAGTTTGACCTCTGGGCAGCACACCCTGTTGAGAAGATAGGTCACCGTTGGGGTATCTCCATCGACCTTTCATCTTGTATTGGTTGTGGATCTTGCCTCATCGCTTGTCAATCCGAGAATAACGTACCTGTAGTGGGTAAAGACGAAGTACGTCGTGGTCGTGAAATGCATTGGTTGCGCATCGACCGCTATTTTGCTTCTGACGAAGAAGCTGCAGTTGGTACCAAAGCAGACAAAGAAACATTTAGCTATGATGCGGCAGAAATTCCTGCCCTCAACCCAAGTGTGGTTCACATGCCTTTAATGTGCCATCACTGTAACCACGCTCCTTGCGAAACCGTTTGTCCGGTGGCTGCAACAACGCACTCCAACGAAGGCCTCAACCAAATGGCTTACAACCGTTGTATCGGAACGCGTTACTGCGCCAACAACTGTCCATACAAAGTCCGTCGTTTCAACTGGTTCAACTATCCTTCGTACAAGAAGTTTACGGAAGTCAACCCGGCACAAGACGACCTCGGCCGCATGGTCCTTAACCCAGATGTTACTGTTCGTACCCGTGGTGTCATGGAAAAATGTTCATTGTGTGTACAACGCATCCAAGCTACCAAATTAGTAGCGAAGAAAGAAGCGCGCGTTATTGCCGATGGCGAATTCGCAACAGCTTGTTCTGATGCTTGTCCTACTAATGCCATTGTTGTTGGTGACTGGAATGACCTCAAATCTATGATCCGCGAGAAATCAGAAGGTGTTCGTGCCTACCAAGCACTCGAAGAAGTAGGTGTGAAGCCAAATGTATGGTATCAAGTTAAAGTGCGCAACGAAGACAACTCCTTGCTCGATCATATTCAAGTAGCTGAACAAGCTCATCATTAATTATTATTCAATTAAACTACTGCAATGCAAAAGGAAGCAGCAATCAGAGAGCCCCTCATTTTAGGTCACAAAACCTATCATGACGTAACAGAAGATGTTTGTCGTCCGATTGAGGACAAAGCACCTAAAATGTGGTATATCCTGTTCGGGATCGCCCTCGTTATCGGACTTTACGGTGTAGGAAGTATTTTGTATCTACTCGGAACAGGAATTGGTGTCTGGGGTCTCAACAAAACAATTGGTTGGGCTTGGGATATCACCAACTTCGTTTGGTGGGTAGGTATCGGACACGCCGGAACCCTCATTTCAGCGGTACTTCTTCTATTCCGTCAAAAATGGCGTATGGCCATTAACCGTTCTGCAGAAGCCATGACCATCTTTGCGGTATTTATGGCTGGTACGTTCCCACTCATTCACATGGGTCGTTTATGGGTTGGTTACTGGGTTATGCCTATTCCAAACCAATTTGGTTCACTTTGGGTTAACTTCAACTCCCCGTTACTCTGGGACGTATTCGCGATTTCAACTTACCTTTCAGTATCGCTCGTATTCTGGTACATCAGTCTGATCCCTGACTTCGCTACCATCCGCGATCGCGCTAAAAAACCACTTGCTAAAAAATGTACGGCATCCTTTCATTTGGATGGTCTGGCCGTGCTAAGCACTGGAATCGCTTCGAATTGGTTTCTTTGGTGTTGGCTGGTTTGGCTACGCCACTCGTATTCTCAGTTCACTCGATCGTATCATTTGACTTTGCCACATCGGTTATCCCAGGATGGCATACCACTATCTTCCCGCCATACTTCGTAGCGGGTGCGGTATTCTCTGGATTTGCAATGGTGCAAACGCTATTGCTCATTATGCGTAAAGCAATGGGTCTAGAGGCTTACATCCACACCAAGCACGTGGAGTACATGAACATCGTGATTATGGTTACCGGCTCTATTGTTGGTACCGCTTACATCACTGAGCTTTTCATTTCTTGGTACTCAGGTGTAGAATACGAATCTTATGCGTTCATCAACCGCGCAACGGGTCCTTATTGGTGGGCATACTGGTCCATGATGACTTGTAACGTCATTTCTCCTCAGCTGATGTGGATCCGTCGTTTACGCCGCAGCCTCTTGTTTACATTCTTTATTTCGATCGTTGTAAACATCGGTATGTGGTTCGAGCGTTACGTAATTATCGTTACCTCGATTCACCGCGACTACGTTCCAGCTGCTTGGAGCATGCACTTCCCAAGCCACATCGATATCGCAGTTTACATCGGCACCATTGGTTTATTCTTTGTTTTCTTCTTGTTGTTTGCACGTTACTTCCCAGTACTTGCCCTCAACGAAGTCAAAACAATTTTGAAAGGCTCAGGTCAATCTTACAAAGAGTCTCCAGATTATCACAAACATCATTAAGCAAAGGCTATGTCAGATAAAGTTCTATACGTAATGTATGACGACGACGAAGTGCTCAAAAACAGCGCTAAAAAGCTCGTCGCCAAAGGAGTTAAAATTTCAGAAGTTTTCTCTCCATTCCCAATTCACGGAATTGACCCCATCATCGGTGTGAAAAACACACGTTTGGGCATCATGGCCTTCCTTTATGGTCTAACAGGTTTAACGCTAGCTACTATCGGTATGCGTTATTTCATGGTTGTCGACTGGCCCATGAACATCGGGGGTAAACCAAACTTTTCTTACTTAGAAAATATGTTGGCATTCGTTCCGATCAGTTTTGAGTTTACTGTAATGTGTGCGGCGCACGGTATGGCAATCACCTACTTGCTTCGCAACAAGACTTTGCCAGGCATGCCTGCTCAAAACCCAGATCCACGTACTACCGACGACAAGTTTGTAATGGAAATCCGCCTCAGCGAAAACCATAACGTAACCGAAGCAGAGCTCGACGGCATGTTACAAGAAATCGGTTACCTCGAATTGGATAAAAAAGAAATTAAATAAGTACAGGGCCTCATGAAAAAAATCGTTTACACATTGTTTAGTGGAGCAGCCTTGACCATGTCACTGCTATTGAACTCCTGTGTGTCTAATGCCGACAGCCCAGGTTTAGAATATGCCCCAGATATGTACCGCACGCCAGGTATCGAAACTTACGTAGATTATGGTGAGGTGCGCGGCAGAATCAATGGTAGTTTGAAAGGGCGCTTGTCAGCCATGACACCACCTCGCAATACCATTCCGTTCTACGGCACTGACTCCTCAGAAGTAAAACTAATGCTTCCGTATTTCCGCAAGCCAAATGTGGCTTTCCGTGAAACACACGGTCTCTATGGCTGGGACTACACCACTACAGATGAATACGCTTTGGCAGTAGGAGATAAAAACCCACTTCTTTTGAATGCTACAAATGCTGAAACAGTTATTACCAAAGGTAAAGAATTGTTCACGGCAATGTGTCAGCACTGTCACGGTGAAAAAGGTGACGGAAACGGTCCAATGGTACTCAGTGGTGCTTACGCCGGTGTCCCTAACTATGTGGGCTTAGCTGCTACTGAAGGTCAAATGTTCTATTCTATTTATTATGGAAAAGGCATGATGGGATCACATGGCTCGATTCTCAACAAAAAAGAGATCTGGACCATCATTCATTACATCCGTCGACTACAAGACGCTAACTACGGCAAATTTGATGCTACCGGTGCGGCGCTTGCAGCTCCTGTCTCAGACACAACAAACGCGAATTAATCAAGAAGAGCAATGGAATTTCAAATCACCAAAAAAGCGAAAAACTTAGCATTTGGCCTGATGGGCTTGGGTGCGCTCCTGACAATTATCGGTGTGGCCTTATCGGCGTCAAATCACCATTTTTTCACACGTTTCATGGCTTCTGGCCTCATTAGCGGCTTCTTTTTCTTTGCATTAGGTTTAGGCTCACTCTTCTTCTTGTCATTGAAATACGCCACAGAAACAGGTTGGTATGCTGCTGTTAAACGTGTCATTGAAGCAGTTGCAGGGTTTTTACCAGTAGGGATGCTCATCCTAGGAGTAGTCTTACTCATCATTACTTTTGCCGATGGCGCACACATCTATTCCTGGATGGACCCAGAAGTTCAGGCTCATGACGAAATTGTAAGAAAAAAGGCACCTTACCTCAACAAAATTTTCTTTTGGATCAGAACATTAGCTTACTTCACTACCTATTTCTTGTTTTGGAGAGGTTTCAGAAACCGTTCATTAGAAGAAGATAAAGTGGGGGGTACCGAACTTCACTTCAAGAATTATAAGAAAGGAGCAACTTTCCTCGTATTCTTTGCGGTATTCAGTTCAACTTCAGCTTGGGACTGGATCATGTCTATCGATGTTCACTGGTTCTCGACACTTTTTGGTTGGTATACTTTTGCAGGCATGTGGTGTTCCACCATGGTTGTCTTGATCCTCACGACACTCTACCTTAAAAAACTAGGACACCTACCGAACGTCAACGATTCTCACATCCACGACTTAGGTAAGTGGGCGTTTGCTACTTCTTTCTTGTGGTCTTACATGTGGTTTTCACAGTTCATGCTCATTTGGTATGCGAATATCGGTGAAGAAGTCGTTTACTTCCAATTGCGCATCGCCGAGTTCAAGTGGTTATATTTCGGTATGTTCATTATCAATTTTGCTTTCCCGATGTTGATCTTAATGTCGCGCGATGCCAAAAGAAATGCCCGCATTTTAACTTTTGTTGGCCTCATGATACTCGTTGGTCACTGGCTCGATGTATACATCATGATATCAGCCGGAGCCCTCGGTGCAAATGCCACGATCGGTGCATTAGAAATTGGAATGGCTCTATTAATGACAGGTGTATTCATTTTTGTCGTGTTGCGCAACCTCTCTAAAGCGCCACTTACGCCAGTGAATCACCCATTCTTGGATGAAAGTAACCACCACGAAATTTAATTTGAAGACAATATAAAAAGTCATGGAAAATAAATTAATCATTTTACTTGTCATTGTTCTAGGCGCAATCGCAATTGCTCAATTGGTGCGTATTTATGAAATCTCAGCAAAGCTTCGCAAAAACGAAGAACACGAGATTTCACATCGCGATAACAACCTAAATGCCCGAATGATGTTCGGATTTATGTTGGCGTTCTTTGCATTTTTCATTTACCTTATGTCTGCCTACGGCTGGACCGGTAGAGGATCTGCAGCTTCCAATGAAGGCGAAGAGATGGACTGGTTACTCAACCTGAATTTTGTCATCATTATTGCCATTTTCTTTTTCACCAATTTCTTGTTGTTCTATTTTACTTGGCGATATGTAAAGAAACCAGGCGTTCCAGCTTTCTACTATCCTCACAACAACAAATTAGAAATGCTTTGGACGGTTGTACCGGCCATCGTTTTAGCGGTCATCATCATTCTTGGTCTACAGACTTGGAGTCACTTAACCGGCCCAACTACGCCAGAAGCCGAGAAAATCGAATTGTTCTCTAAGCAATTTGACTGGACTGCTCGCTATGCTGGTGCAGACAACACCCTCGGTCTTTACGACTACAAATTGACCCTTGACAACAACGAATTGGCTTTGTTGACATCCAATACAATCGATTCGGCATTGGCCAATATGTTCGGAGGCGCAACGGGTATCCGCAGCTTGCAAAAATTGCTCAACAACCGCGATACCGTATTTAGTGATTCAACACTCAGCGTACTCAAAGCAGATTTATCTAGAAAAGAGCGTTTGTATCGTTTCCTTACCCAAATGAAACAAAATCACAATCCAAAACTAGATGCAAGTGCCTGGGACGACATCATCCAAAAAGACACCCTTTATCTTTGTAAGGGTCAGGAATACGAAATTGCGCTCAGAGCAAAAGACGTTATTCACTCCGCATACTTCCCTCATTTCCGCGCACAAATGAATACCGTCCCTGGAATGGCGACTCGCATGAAATTCACGCCGAATAAAACCACCGCTGAAATGCGTCTTGAGAAAAACGACGAGCAATTCAATTACATTTTGATGTGTAACAAGATTTGTGGTGGTGCACATTACAAAATGAAAATGATTGTGGTTGTTCTTGACAAGCCAGCCTACACAAAATGGATGGACGGCAAGAAAAAAGCAACGTTCAAAGATCAATACTTCCCTGCAGCGGCAGCAGCTCCAGCTGCACCAGCGGACACTACTGCAGTAGCGGCAGCTGTAACAATGAATTAATTTAGCAACGATAAAACAATAAAAAATGGCTTCACACGACGCACACGCACACGGACATCATGAGGATCACCATCACCATGAGGAGCATTTTATTTCGAAATACATCTTTTCGCAAGATCACAAAATGATCGGAAAGCAGTTCTTGTTAACTGCTGTCTTCATGGGTCTTGTCGCAATGATGCTTTCGATTCTCTTCAGAATCCAATTGGCTTGGCCAGGGGAGAGTTCTGATATTCTTTCTTTCTTTTTAGGAGAAAAATGGGCACCAAATGGCGTCCTTAAAGAAGACATGTATCTTGGTTTAGTGACTATTCACGGAACCATCATGGTATTCTTCTTATTGACAGGAGGCCTTTCCGGAACCTTTTCAAACATCCTGATTCCATTGCAACTCGGCGCCCGAGACATGGCATCAGGCTTCATGAACATGTTGTCTTATTGGTTCTTCGCTTTGTCGTCTATCATCATGTTGGTTTCTCTCTTTGTTGAGTCAGGGCCAGCAATGGCTGGTTGGACAGTCTATCCGCCATTATCTGCACTACCACAAGCCGTATCAGGATCTGGTTTGGGCATGACCCTTTGGCTGGTTTCAATGGCCATCTTTATCGCTTCGTCTTTGATTGGTTCATTGAACTACATCGTGACCATCATCAACTTGCGCACAAAAGGCATGACCATGACCCGCATGCCACTCACCATTTGGGCATTTTTTGTAACGGCTATTTTAGGTGTACTTTCTTTCCCTGTATTGTTGTCAGCGGCATTGCTACTCATTATGGACCGCACCATGGGCACTTCATTCTACCTTTCCGACATCATTGTTGGTGGGGAAATGCTCACTAATCACGGAGGTTCACCAATTTTGTACCAACACTTATTCTGGTTCCTCGGACACCCTGAAGTTTACATCGTATTGCTTCCTGCACTTGGCTTATCTTCAGAAATCATTGCAACGAACTCGCGTAAACCTATTTTTGGTTACAAAGCCATGATTGGTTCGATTCTCGCAATCGGTTTCCTTTCCTTTATTGTTTGGGGTCACCACATGTTCGTGACGGGCATGAACCCATTCTTGGGCAGCGTTTTCGTCTTTACTACGCTCCTCATTGCGATTCCATCTGCAGTAAAAGTATTTAACTACCTCACCACACTTTGGAAAGGTTCTTTGGTCTTGACGCCAGCCATGTTATTTGCAATCGGTTTGGTTTCTACCTTCATTACAGGAGGTGTTACAGGGATCATTCTCGCTGACTCCGCTCTAGACATCATGTTACACGATACTTACTTCGTTGTTGCTCACTTCCATATTGTAATGGGGATGTCTGCTGTGTTTGGTATGTTTGCAGGTGTTTACCACTGGTTCCCAAAAATGTTTGGTCGCATGCTCAATACGCGTTTGGGTTACGCTCACTTCTGGGTAACCTTAATCGGTGCCTATGGCGTATTCTTCCCGATGCACTTTGTCGGATTAGCAGGTGCTCCACGCCGCTACTACGACTACTCGTCATACAGCGAATTTGACAACAACTCGTTTGAACTGATGGTTGACCTCAATGAAATCATCACCACATTTGCGATTATCGCTGCTGTGGGTCAGGTTCTATTCTTGTTCAACTTCTTCTACAGTATTTTTAGAGGTCCGAAAGCGCCACAAAACCCTTGGAACTCTACAACCCTAGAGTGGACAACTCCAGTCGAGCACATGCACGGCAACTGGCCAGGTGAGTTACCAACCGTACACCGTTGGCCTTACGATTACTCCAAGCCTGGTGCATCCCAAGATTTCATTCCACAAACTACGCCTCTTGAAGATGGCGAAGAAGAGCATTAGAATTCAGTTAAATGCTACTACATGAAAAAGGCCCGATGAATCGGGCCTTTTCTTTTGTTTTTATTCCAAGTTTTCCAGCTCTTTGGCTACTTTCTCTAATTCTTGATAGAATTCTGGCCCAAAAGCCCGTTCTAGGGGCTCTTTTAGGAATTTAAAAACAGGCACCTCTAATTTCTCTCCGCAAGCACATGCGGGCTCACAGATGTCCCACTTTTCGTAGTTAAGTGCCGTGTAATCTTGGAACTTTTTGGTCCGAATCGGATAGAGGTGACATGAAATTGGCTTAGGGAAATCGATATGACCCTCGCGTTGTGCTTTTTCAATTGCACATTTGGCGATACCTGCCGCATCAAAAAAGACAAATGCACATTCAGCGCCATTCACGAGTGTAGTAGCGGGCTCAAAATCTTGATCGTGATACACCACTCCTTGCGCTTCAATGGCTTCAATTCCTTCTGGCCTCATGAATGGACGTATTTTCTCTAAATTGGCTTCAATGATCTGAATTTCTTCTTTTGTTACAGGCGCGCCTCCGTCGCCTTCAATGCAACAAGCTCCCTTGCAAGCGTTGAGGTCACAAACGAACTGCCGTTCAAAGATTTGGGTAGAAACAATTTTGTCTTTGATTTCAACTAACATAGCGCAAAGATACGCGATGATTTTGTGGATTAATTTAAAATGCGTATATTTGCCTCACATTTGTAGATGATAGGAACGAGGGGACGCAAGTCCCCTCTTTTTTTCAGCTGTCTCTGCAAAAGCAACGAATACAAAATTATGTTAGATCCAAAGGTCATACAAGCACTCATAGACGAACGCATCGCAGAGCTCGATAACGGTCTCTATGTCGTGGACCTGCGCATTTCACCGACCAACGTGATTCACGTAGAGCTTGACAAACTCAAAGGCGGTGTAAGTGTCAGTGATTGCGTATCCGTCTCTCGCAATATCGAACACAACCTCGATCGCGAAAAAGCCGATTTTGAATTGCATGTATCATCGGCGGGTCTGGACAAACCGATTCGTCACATCAATCAATTCGCT
>Ga0102820_1000660_pt1 | contig 10604 bp, 9 predicted proteins | sample ColrivemetaGS709_FD_78192 | JGI IMG/M metagenome (GOLD analysis project Ga0102820, IMG submission 78192) | Estuarine microbial communities from the Columbia River estuary - Ebb tide non-ETM metaG S.709 | ecosystem: Environmental > Aquatic > Marine > Intertidal zone > Estuary | place: USA...
TCCGTAAGTTGTAACAGCTTCTTCAAAACATGCGTAAAGAGAACCTGATTGTAGTTCAACATCCATTAAAGGGTACCCTAATCTTGTAGCACAGAATTTTGCTACCTTATCTGCATCTACAGCAAAGCTACTATCACTATCGTAAAACCCAAAAGGGGTCTGTCCTGCGGTGAAGTTACTTGTTCCGTTCCAAATACTTGTATTAGCCATCGAATATAGTTTTATAATAAATAGTAAGGTATTGTAATAAGGTTACCGTAAAAAATTTAATCACTAAATGTTTTATATACCTTTAATATAGGTGAGACAATTTCGTGTCTATGATTCTGTAATAATGTATGGGTTTTAAACCCTTCTACTTGCTCTTCTATACGTGCTAAAAAAGAAAATCCAGTTTCTCTCTTATCTTTTAAATCGATTTGTGCCAAATCTCCACATATTACCATTTTAGATCCTTTCCCTAGTCTACCTATTACTGTTTCCATTTGGTTATGTGTTACATTCTGAGCTTCATCTACTATAACGAATGAGTTTAGGAAAGTACGTCCTCTCATAAATGCAAAAGGTACGATTTCTATATTTTCCTTCTCTAATTCTTTATCTACTTTCTCTTTACTGTATAAAGCGTAGAGGTTATGATAGATTGGGGCTAACCATGGGTCCATTTTTTCTTTTATATCTCCTGGTAGGAAGCCTATATCTTCTTTAGATACAGTTGGTCTAGTAATAATAATTTTTTCTATCTTTTTTTGAAAGAGTAGATCTAAAGCTACCTGTACTGCTACTAATGTTTTACCGCTACCGGCCATTCCTTTCAGTACTGTTATAGGAGATTCAAATATTTTTGCTTTTGCTAGTTTTTGCTCTTCATTCAGTTGAACTTTAAACTTGATAGGACCTTTTGGTCTTCTTTTAGAGACGAAGACCTCGTCTGTATGGTGCTTATGTGCCATATATCAATAACGTTATTATTATAACTATAAATAGTAATTCAAACGTAAATAAAAAAAGAAAGGGGCTAAAAAAGCCCCTCTCAATGTAATCCAATAAAATATGTTACCTTATATCGTCGCTAAGTCAGAGATAAAGATTTTTCCATAAAATTCTGGTCTAATCATTTTCTTCGCGTAACGAGTCATGATACCTTGTCTTGGAGTGAAGGTAGCAGGATCGTATACTAGAGGAGTCATGATTAATGGTACATATGGAGCATATACAGCACCACTTTCTAAGAACTGTCCACCTCTAAATCCAGTTAGGATTGTGTTTTCAGTCATGTAAGGGTTCTTATATACTTTAAATCTACCGTTAAGTTGTCCAACTTTTTGAACACCCATTGCAAATTCAGCCTGATCTCCATCAGTTTGTGCAGCATATCCTGGAATTGATTCTAAGATAGTAGCTACAGAAGGAGAACATACTAGGAAGTTTGCTCCACCTCTTAAGGTTTTCTGGTGAATTTTGTTAGATACTTTTTGGATTTTAGTTCCTAAAGTTTGGAACCATTGTCCTTGAGTATTGTAGAAGTCAGAACTTGAGCTTTCCCAAGCTGTTCCATTCCATACTTTGTTGTTCTCTGCAGACCATCTTTCAGTAGTTCTAGCACCACCAATTAACATGTCTAAGATTTCAAGATCAATTTCCATTGAAATGTACTCACTTAATAAAGAAGTAAGTTCAGCTTCAGCATCAATTGAATGATAAGCATTAAGATCCTGAGCGAACTCTGGTGTCCATTGTGCTTTCAATTTTCTTGTTTTAGCAACAACTGATTCAGATTTCAACTCTACGTTGATTTCTGGAATGTTGATTGATCCAGCAGGAGCGTCTTCAAAGTCTCCTCTTGTGTTATCAGCAGGTTGTACGTGGTATTCCATTGCACCTGTGATAGATACTGCAGCAGTTGCAGATTTAGCTACTACGAAGTTTACATTTCCTCCACCTAAGAACGTAAGTTCTGGGTTAGTAGTAATATCTGTTGAACCAGATAATAATCTAAATGCTCTTACACCTTCTGCGTCAGCACCTGATGGTAATCCGATAGCTACTGTAAAGTAGTCAGCAATTGCAACATCGTTGTCAAATGCAACTGATGCAGAAGCAGCAGATCCAGTTGCAGCAGCTGATACAGCTAATGAACTAGTTGCGATAGAGTATCCGAATGCACCAGCACCGTATAAACCACCAGCAGCATCAACATCTACTCCTAATTTGTTAACTCCAGATGCATTTCCATACATGCTAGCGTCAGCAGCTCTACCGTTTCCAGCAGTTCCGTATTTAAAGTCTAAGTAAAATACTAGACCTGAAGGTAAGTTCATTGGTTGAACCGAGACGAAATCTTTAGATGAGATTTGAGCGAATACCTTTCTTACTAAAGGTAAAGCAACTCCTGCCCATTGTTCTGATCCACCACCGGCTGCTCCGATTGCGCTTCCTCCTGTAGATGATTGCTCAGCTACGATTTGTTTTGCTTGATTTTCTAACATGATTGCCATGTTATTAGATGTTTTAGCATCTAAACCTTCAAGCAATCCTGATGCTCCCCACTTGTCTGCAAGTTTAGCAGCATCGTCTTGCAAGGCTTTATAGCCATTTGCACTTTCTAATAAAGAATTAATTTCCATGATTAAGGTTTGTTAAATAGTTTTTTTAAATTTTAAATAATACCAGCTAATTTTTGCATTCTTTTTACAGCAGCGCTAACTTCTGAAATTACCTCTGGTTTAGAAGCTGTAGTTCCAGTCGCTTTAGATGCCATTCCTAATTTGCTCTCGTTAGTAACTTTTGTAGTTTTCTTAGCTACAACGTTATCAGAAACAGTTTCGAATACTAATTTTACTTCTTTTACTGTTTCAGCTTTGTCAAATGCAGCAATGATATTAACTTTTTGTGCTTCAGATAAGTTATTAGTCTTAAACACTTTGTTAACATATAATAGTTTTGCATTAAGAAGATTAACTTCTTGTAGTTGGTTCTGTAAGTTTTGGATAGTATCTAAAGCTTCATTTAATTCAGAATTATCTTCTTCTTTAATTTCTTCTTCTTTTACTTCCTCTTTTACTTCTTCTTCTACTTCTTCAGTTACTTCTTCTTCTACTTCCTCGTTAGTTACTGATTCTAACTCGGCTAATAGTTCGTCTAGGTCAATTTCTTCATCTTCAGCTCCAACTTCCATATCACCCTCAGGTTCTACTTCTGCTCCAGCGTCCATGTCGTCCATGCCTAATTCTTCTTCACCACCGTCGCCCATTTCTTGTGCGATAATGTCACGAATAAGATCTTTAAGGTCGTCCACTTCCATGTCCTTTACCTCTACATCTTCTTCAGCTTCTTCAGCTGCTTCTTCTTCTCCAGCGTCTTCAGCTTCGTCTTCAGATTCTTCTGAATCATCCTCTGCTTCTTCCATTGCTTTTTCATCCTCCATAGATTCTCCTTCTACTGTCTCTACTTCAGTTACTTCTTCAGTTTCGTCTACCTCTACTTCGTTTACTACTTCTTCTTCAACAGATGCATCATCCATCTCTTGTAATTTAGCAGCTAACATATCCTTTAAGTGTGGAGTTAACGATTCTTCTAAAGCTTCTTTAGCATTAGCAATAGCAGCTTCTCTAATAGATTTTGCTTCAGCAATAGCTTGCTTGAATAAATCTTTGTTTGCCATTTTAATAAATTTGTTTGGTTTCTACGATTATTGTAATCGTAATAGGAAAGTTTTTACAAAATATAATACAGTATAGATCACTGTATATTCGTATATAAATATATACTATTTACCAAAAACAAGAAAACCACCTATAAAGATGGTTAACTTTCCTGCCCGTCGGTAGCGTCCGAGGAATTATCTTATGAGACTAAGTCTTCTACAGCTCCTTTGATAAGAGTGCTGACTTCTGCTCCTTTAATTAATGCTTTGGCGCTATATGCTGCTGCTGTAGCCCATTTTGTCTGTTTTAGTAGCTGTACTGCTGAGCCTCCTGCTGATCCTGCCATACCGAATATGATTATAGGGTATAGTATCTTAGTTATACCTTTCTTCTTTGCTTCATCTTTAGTAAAAATTCCAACTATACGTTTGATAGGTGCCATAAATGCATCTTCATTTTTATGAGTGAAATTATACCACCATTCAGCATTATCCATCATTCCAGGTTTATTATATTTTTTAGCAAGCCATTTAAACATCTTAGCCAGCATATTTGCTACTGTGTTAGATAGTAGTACATATCCTATTATACCTACAATAGCTGCTTCGTTTACCTGTCCTTCTTTGGATTCTATTTCTTCTTTATTAGCTTCAAGTTCTTTTTCAACTGCTTGTGCTAGCTTCGTAGCCATTGCTGCCATTCCTGGTTCAACAGCATTTTCTTCTTTATTTTCGAATAGTATATTCTGAAGTTTCATTAAGCTCTTAGTATATCGTTGATAATAGAATCTAATCCGCTATATTTGTTTAGTTTCTGTTTACCTTCTTGTAAAGATATTGGATTCATAAACGCACCATGTGTAGATGGATTAGAAACAAAGTCCCAACATACCAATTCAAAGTCTGGTTGAACTTCTAAAGTACCTTCATTAGTTTGAGTAACTGAACCTGTACCTCTGGATGAGATCCCTATTGTATGTCCTGCTTTTATAATCTCTTTTACAATGTTTCCGGCTGGTGTGTTTAATAGTTCTACACGTCCCATAAGATCGTTTCCTTTCCACCATAACTCTTTTACTATATGAGAGGCGTTCTTTAAGGAGACAATGGGAGATTCAGGGTGATCAAGTTCTCCGAATGCATTACCATTCTTTACAAACTCTTCTATATACTTTGATGATTCTCTTTCTAATATAGCTTTACTATAAGTACGGCCATTTTGATTTTTTGCGATTGCTCTTTGCATTACGCCTTCCACTTCATATACTCCAGGTTTCTCTTTTGATTCCCTTAATATAGATTTAAATGGTGTTACTTCTATTAATAGTTGTGCCATAGTCTTACTTTTTAGTCTCTCTTAATGTTCCATTTAGAGGTGCTGAATAGACTGTCTGTTTTTCGTCTTCTCCTATATTAGGTACTCCTACATCATGTCTATCTAACTCTCTTTTAGATATAACTTTTACTTTAGGGGTATCTAGTCCTTTAGTAAATCCTGATTTAGTAACAGGTCTTAAGTCTTTATTAAAAGCTGATTCTATAGCTGGAGCTAGAAATCCTCCAACTTTTAATCCTTCTTCATTTCTAATGTCTCCTAATGTATGGTAGACCTTCTGTATCTTTGTTCTTGTCTTGTCATAGTACGATTCTATATCTGTTACTACGTCTTGCAGTTGTATAATAGCTGCTTTCATTCCTTCAAAACCGCCGTATTGCTCAGCAAACTTTGCTAATTCATTTGTAGCTGCTTCGTTGATTGTTCCTTCTTCTAATACTTTAGAGATTATTGCTTTGATATTTTCTTTTACGATTTCATCTTTACCCATTGCTTTTTTAATAGCTTTGTCTTTAGCATGTTTATAATCGTCTCCATCAACATCTCCGTCTCCGTCAAGATCTTTACCCTTCTTTTCTTCAAGATTCTCAACCATAAGTTGAGTCTCTAAATAACTAAGTACATCTTTTTTAGCAAACTCTATCATACCAGGCTCTGTCATTGGTCCCATTTTCCACTCTTCCCAGGCTTTAATTAACATATTAACACCTTTATCAAACATAGGTCCCATGCTCTCTACATATCCTCCAGTTTCGTAGCCATTTTCTGTTACTACTTTTCCACCTTTAGTCTTCTTTCTTCTACCTTCTGCTATTTTACCGTATGTTTTAGATCTCCTACCTTCATTTGCACCATGCATAATATCAACACCTAAGTTATAATGCTCTCCTAAAGCATACATTACCTCTTCTGCTTCTTCTGCTTCAGTAGTATCGTTATTTGCTGCTCTATCTTGAATAAGAGAAATAAACTCCTGTAAGCTACCTACTCTTTCATTTACTACTACTTCTGCTTCTTCTAATTGTTTTCTACTTGGATCTGCTCCTTCGTTAAAACTAACTAAAGTTTTCTTAATAGCTTTTTTAAAGTTTCTTAAGTGATCTAATGCTTCTACTTTATCTTTTTCTTTTATAGAATCAATAGCGTATGATAAATGACTTCCTTCTGAGTGGTAATTAACATCTTCAAATGAATCAAATAATGATTGAAGTGTTTCAATAGGCGTATTAAGTCTAATTTTTAGTCCAAACTCTAACATACCTTCGTAATCAAACTCTTTTGAGAACATATCTCCAGGTTTAAAGTTCTTTACTACTTTATCTTCCTGTCCATATTTCTCTATATCTTTCATCTGTTGATCAGACATTGCTTCTTCTACTTCTACTTCTTCGTCGTAACTATCTCTATTGATAGTTTCATACTCATTATAGTTAAACCAAATATCTTCAATATTATCTGTATCTATTTCCCCTGAAAATATATCGTCTTTATGTGTTCTAATAAAATCTAATGCTTGATCTGTATTAATCTTATACCCTTTATCGTCACCTGTAATTGTTAGTGCATCAATGACTTTTCTCATAGCCATTTTTCTGTCGTGGTTTACTGTTCTTTTTCCATCTATACCTGGTTCAGTAGGTATTGGTTCTGCTTCTGAGATTTTCTCTTCTAAGTATGCGTTTGTAATATCTTTATAGTCAACTTCTTCTTCTTGTCCATCTTGATCAACTGCAAAAACTGTATCGTCATGCCACATAGCAGCATTATCATCATTATTAGAGTTTGGATTGTATATGATTAACTCTCTTCCATCCCTTAATTGAATAAAGGCATCATCTGCATTTCCTAAAGCTTTTAAAAGAGTATCTTTAGTATAATTCTCTTTTAAGTCTGCTTTTTTAGTTCCGTTGAACGTATCTACCTCTTTACCTTTTTTAAACTCTACTGGTTTATCATGTTTATCAACTTTAGAAGATTCTCCTGCTAATAAATTAAGGTAGTGTAAACTATCTTTCTTCAAATTAACTAAAGCTTTATCCTTAGCCTTTGCTAAGTCTTCTTCAGATACTTTGTCTTGAGACATAAGTCCCATTGCTTCAAGTTCAAAATCCGTACCTCTACGAATTGCCTCGTCGGATAGGTTGTAAACTTTTTCATCTGCTTTTTTAGCATCAGAAATCATTCCCTTACTTTTAAGAATTGATACAGTATCTTCAAATCCGTTGAATTGAGATATTAAATTTGGCAATGCCATGCGAGCGTCTCTAACGAATTGTGTTTTGTTAAACGTTTCGTTTACTACTCCTCTATACTTTTCTGTTAACGTTTTCATCTAAATATTCAAACATTTTAGTGTTATGTGGTCTTTTATTTTTTAACTATCTTATAACCTAGTCTTTCAGCTTGTTTAGTAGCTCGGTTTTTCTTATTCCCTTTACTAAAAGCAAAAGGAGTCTGGTACCCTGCTACACCTGCTGTTGAACTTAGTTCTTCGATTACCTCTCTTACAGCTTTTAATACTACACTTCGTTTCATAGTTTACGCATTTCGTTAACTAAGTCGTAATATTGCATTAAATTTATAAGGTGGTTATCGCTAATTTTTTCAGTCTTCTTTAAAGTCTTAATACTCTTAAGTACTTCTTGTAGTTTAATCTGTACTACTTCATCTTTTATCTTAGATGCTAATTCATTTACTTCAGCTCTAATTTTTTCTACTTCTTCATTAACTAAAGTTCTTAACCTTGTTTTTGAATTTACTGATGTAATAAATTCTTTAAGGATATTTTTCTGTTCCGGTAAAAGAGTTTTATAGTTATTGTTGAACTTTTCAAGAAGTATTTTATATGTTAATAATCTTAAATCTTTATCGTATTTTGAGTACTCCTCTATTAACGTATCTTTTACAGTATCTTTATCTACTTGGGAAGAAGTTAAATGCTCTAAGATTGTAAATTTATTATTTACTAAGAAATCTGGATTAACTAATGTATCGTTATTTTGTGCTTCTAATAGGCAGTATAATGCTGCTAGAGGTTTGTAATCTCTAACTGATATAGCAAAGAAATCTTCTATGTTGTAGTTTTCTTTAATTTCCGAGATTAGTTTATATTTTGATTCTCTTAAAGTTTTTTGGTTAAGTTTCCTTGAAATCTCTGTTATAGAGGAAATCACAGTTTCAGCTTTTGCTTCACTTAAGTTATTATTCTTTAAGATATATTCGTATAATTTTAACTCTTTTGCTATTACGGTATTTCCGCCAAAGTACTTCTTTAATATACCTACAGCTGCAGATTCGTTCTTTGAGAGCGTATCAGCTGCTATTTGTTTAACTAACAATTCGTAAATTAAACCAGTATTCTTAAACTTTGAATGTTTTATCTTCATAATATACGGTTACTATATATAAATATGGGTTAGTCCTCTAAATCTTTAAGTTGATTTTCATCTAATAGCTTAGAAGGGGTTTCTTTTGTGGATTCAAATATCATTTCCTTACTATTTTCGAATGAATCTTTAATTTGATGATATATAGTTTGTGCTTTATTTGTATTTAATTCTGCAACATTTTCATTATCTGATTCGAAACCTCCATGCATTCCATGTACTCCTAATCTATCTCTTCCGCCCATAGGGTCTGCATTAGTTCCGTAAATTGATGCTTTTTCTTTCGGTCTTCCACCTTCAGGTCCTATTTCGTTATAACCTGGTGGTACTGATCCAGGTCCTCCGCCTTTTTCTGTTGATGTTGCTCTTCTACCGTACATAGAAGCTAAATCATGTGGTGTACCGTAAGATCTTCCTGATTTAGCAGGATCATTTCCTTCTGCTTCTACTTGTGCTATTCTAAATGCTCGTTTAGCATCCTCTCTTACAAGCTCTCTCATTTCATTATATTGATCCTCAGATAAATTAAATATGTGGTCATATATGTAATCAGTAGAGAACATTTTAGAGTCTTTCATTTGATTAGCTAAATCAATCTTCTCTTTAAGAAGTGCTACTTTTTCTTGTTCGTATACTACTGATGGGTTCGTTAACTTGATTTCAAAGTTTGTTAAGCTTTCTCCTGTAAATCCTTGAGTATATAAATGTACTAAGGCAATTTTTGTTAATTCAGATTCTACTATCTTTTGTATTCTTTCAACTGTTCTAGCAAATCTTATATCTTCTGCTGCTAAAGTAGCTTTACCACTTAAATCTCCTTCATATCCAAAATATGCTTTAGGTATCTTTAAAGCAGCAAACATTTTAGCCTGTAAGTACTGTATATCATTAGTACCATCGTAGTCTAATCCTTTAGTAGTTTCTATTCTAGTAGAAGCATCTCCTCCTCTTACCGGTACGTAGAAATCCTCCATCATGTTCTGCATGTTAAACTTCAAGTTATATTGTCCTGTTTTAGGATCAACATAAGGAGTTTTTTTCATTCCATTAACAGTCTTTTGCATAAACTGATCAACTTCTGCTGGAGGTATAGAACCAACATTAACAAAGAAAGTACGTTTTTCTGGAGCTCTCATTATACGGTGAATTAACATCGCATCTTCCATTAACGTAAGTTGTTTAAATATTTTTCTAGCTGGTTCAATAAAAGATCTACCGTAAGGTAAGTAAGCATGATCTGATATTAATCTAAAGTGTGCTACTTCGTAATTATCTAAGACTACAGCTTTAGAATCTCTTTTTGGTATGTATGTAGGGTCTTGAGAAGAAGCAAGCCCATCTGGGTCAATTGTAAATTGTACTTGGGCGGGTTTTTCCGGATCTGCTCCTTCGTGTCTACTCATATTATAAACCGTATAAGGTAGTACGTTATAGACTCCGAATTTTTCTGCTACTTCTAATTTTAAAAAGTAATCTCCATGCTTACACATTCCTCTAACCCATGACCATAAATTAAATTCAATATTTAATACATCATAAAAAAGGTTATATAGTACTCTTTGTAAGTTTTCGTCTGAAGATTTAATTGAAAGTACTTCCCCCATATCGTTTTTAAGCGTAGCTTCATCTGCTAATATATCTAATGCTGAAGCTATTATAGGGTCTGTATCCATTGCTTCGTAATCAGAGTATAACTGTATACGAAGGGATTGGTAATTAAGGTTAGGATTAAATAGATTTTTGTTATTGTATATATGCAATCTTGAGAACCTATCCACTAAAGAATTAGTTTCAAAATTACCAGTTGTCTGTATTTTATTAATATCAGCTACCTTTAGTTCGGTTCCGCCGATGTTTCTAATTATTACATCTGATGAGAAGAGTCTCTGTAGTCTTGGAAATAATGATTTATCTGCCATTCAATGAATATTTTAATTCAGTATATATTATAAATAGCTCCTTTATAATAACCAAGATATATCTTCTTGTTCACCGAAGCCATTATCTATAAGATAAGGATTATTTTGTTGGGAACCAACTGATCTCATGATTCCTTTATTTTGAAGGTTTAAATTTTGAAATGAGGATAACTGTGCTCTTGCTAAGTCCATTCCTTGTTGACGTAACCTTAAAGCAGTATCCCTTACGTATAGTGCTGTTGCGCATGCTATTAGTAAATCATCATTATATCCTACTTGAGCTTGAGGTTTACCGTTTTTCCATACAAATACTCTCA
>Ga0102820_1000699_pt1 | contig 10316 bp, 9 predicted proteins | sample ColrivemetaGS709_FD_78192 | JGI IMG/M metagenome (GOLD analysis project Ga0102820, IMG submission 78192) | Estuarine microbial communities from the Columbia River estuary - Ebb tide non-ETM metaG S.709 | ecosystem: Environmental > Aquatic > Marine > Intertidal zone > Estuary | place: USA...
ACTATGAATATGATTTAAAAGAAAGGCGCCTAGACCCAAAGATCTTTGGGAGGGAACTACTCATACAAAACCCAAATAAGGGTGTCCATTCCCAAATAAAGCAGGGCCGTGAATACCTTCTAAAGGTGTTGGATTTCTAGCCATTCGATTAAAAACCACCCCTCCAGCAACTATTTCTCCATTTTTATTTAAAGTAAATACAGATTCAACACCCAGGTTCTTTGGCCATTGGAGCGTCAATTCTGACTGCCAATCAAGGGGTAGCAGGGAAATGAACAGGGACCAATTTTCAGAAGATAATGGTTCAAAAACAATTGTGTGCATCACTCAAAAGTGTTAGGTATTTACAATAAGCCCCAGGCCCATAGTTTGTCAAAATCTTCTGCCCATCTATCGCCAATATCGGTTCGGTAATAAGTGTTGTTTATGATCACATTAGAGATTCTTGAATACATGACTTTTTGAGCGTCTTTCATACTCAAACCTGTACCTGTGACTAATAAAGCAATTCCTGTATTACCCGTAATAAGCCATTCGTCATTAATTTTCTTGAGGTGCATGGGGTGTATGCCTTCTCTTTGCTCCCTTTTAAAAACAAGTACAGAATCTTTTGAAAACAGCCTAAAAGTTTTCTTGTCTTCAAAGGGGAAAGGAGGTACTACCATGAATGCACCTACCTGATACCCTTTTTTCACCTGTATTTTAAAATCTTGCCCTTTGGCCAATTTATAAAACAATTGCCCCAGTGGTTCAGTAATGCCTGCTCTTTGAATAAACACTTGTGGATAGCCAAAACGAGAAGTAAATTCCAAAGGGAATATCCCATTTCCATTCACAATACAATTTATGTCTAATTGACCCACAAAGCCCTCTTTCGCTAGGGTCGGTTCGAATTTTTTAAGGGTGGCTTCAAAAATAGGAGAATCTGGCGTCCAAAACATAGAGGAACCCATTTCACCAGTAGAAACCCCCAACTCTTTAGGGAATAATTTTTTGTGCTCAAAGGTAACATTGATAGGATAAATGAATGTTAGCCCATTAAAATAGGCAGAAACAGAGACCTCTACACCTTTAACTTTTCGCTGTAATTGAAAATTACCAAAATCATTGCCCCAAGATTTCTCATAAGCCTTTAAGACCCTAATCACATCCAGACCCTCGTCATCTGTACCTACAAAAAGTAATTGCTTGTATTCCTGAGTTTCGCCGGAAGGCTTTATTACATAGGCTTGCGGATGCTGTTTTACATAGGTAATGGCTTCTTGAAAACTACTGAAATCTTTATATGGAAGTGTTTTAATACCATGCTTTTTGAGTTCTGCCTGACCGAAATCCCGATCTAATTCAAGTTTATCTGTATACGCGGTACCACCTAATACCGTTTTTCCCTCTGCCCTGAGTGTAGCGCAAATTGTCCCATATCCAGTATAATCAAAAATAAGGAGGTCTGCCCATTCAATGTGCTGCTTCCAATCAGATACTTTTGGAACAAAACCCAGTCCAATCTCTTTGGATCCTTTGTCTTCAATATAAAACTTTATGCTATGCCCTTCTAAAAACATGGCGTAGGCCAAATCTAGACTTTCGCCCCAACGAGAGACCAACAAGATTTTTTTCTTGTCTAATAGAGGTTTAATAGACACCTCATGCTTTTTCTTCATAAAAAATAGGCCAAGAGCCACTTTAAAATATAGGGTTAAAATTACATATAAACAAGATTCAAATTGAAAATATTAAAGCGAGAATAACACAAAAACTAAGTAAGCGCAACCCCCTATTTTTTTTGTAATTTTACAGCTGCTAGAAAGGACTTTAATTGTCTTTCAAATACAAGGAATGAATATATTAGTTACAGGAGCCGCAGGGTTTATTGGTTTTCATGTGTGCCAACAGTTATTGTCGGAAGGCCACTCAGTAGTGGGATTAGACAATATAAATGACTACTATGAACTGGGCTTAAAATACGCAAGACTAGAAGCATTGGGCATTCCAAATGCATCAGAATTGCCATACAACGAAACGATAAAGACCCATAAAAATCAAAAATTTAGTTTTGTAAAACTTAACATTGAGGACCGAGAAAATCTTCCGAGTTTGTTTGCTAACCAATCATTTGATGTAGTCTGTAATTTGGCTGCACAAGCGGGTGTGAGATACAGCATTGAAAACCCTGAAACCTATATAGACAGCAATATTGTAGGCTATTTAAATATCTTAGAAGCCTGCAGACACCACAGCGTTAAACATTTGGTTTATGCCAGTTCTTCTTCAGTATATGGCTTAAATGAAGACATTCCTTTTAGTACAGAACAGCAGGTAGACAGACCTATTAGCCTTTATGCTGCTTCTAAAAAAAGTAACGAACTCATGGCCCATACCTACAGCCATTTGTATGGCTTTTGTACTACAGGCCTTCGCTTTTTTACAGTCTATGGCCCATGGGGAAGACCAGATATGGCCTTGTTTTTATTCACTAAAGCCATGCTAGAAGACCAGCCAATAGCGGTGTTTAACCAGGGAAATATGTCTAGGGACTTTACCTATATAGATGATATTTGCAAAGGAGTAACCACCATCATTAACGAAGACACTGGGGATAGAGAAAAAGCAAATGCCTATTACAAACTGTATAATATTGGCAACAGTAGTCCGGTGGCACTCACAGAATTTATTGAAGCCATAGAAGAAGCATTAGGGAAAAAAGCCATAAAAAACCTCCAGCCCATGCAAGCTGGAGATGTAGCCAAAACATGGGCAGACGTCAGCGGCTTAGAAAAAGATTATAATTACCATCCAAATACCCCTGTAAAAGAGGGTATTAAACAGTTTATAGATTGGTATAAAGAATATTATAAAATAGCATAAGGGCAGTACTTTTTCAAAGTGTTACATTTGCCCCAATAACACCCAAATATAAAATGAACTTAACAGTTATAGGAACCGGATACGTTGGATTAGTTAGTGGAACTTGTTTTGCAGAAATGGGAAACAAAGTACATTGTATAGACATAGACCAACAAAAAATTGATCACTTAAAGAATGGGGTTATTCCTATTTATGAGCCAGGTTTAGAAGCCATGGTGAAGCGAAATGTAGAGAACAATAGTTTACATTTTTCTACCGATATAGCCGCACAATTACCCACTACAGATGTGGCATTTATAGCTGTAGGAACTCCCATGGGAGAAGACGGTGCAGCAGATTTACAGTATGTTCTACAAGTAGCCAAGAGCATTGGTACGCACATGACAAAACCACTGATCATAGTAGACAAATCTACCGTACCTGTTGGAACAGCAGACAAAGTGAGGAATGCCATTCAAGAGGCACTAGACCTTAGGGGAGAAAATATCAGTTTTTCTGTAGTATCTAATCCTGAGTTTTTAAAAGAAGGCGACGCCATTGCAGATTTCATGAAACCAGATCGCGTGGTAATTGGTGCAGAAGACCCGGAGGCTTGTGAAGTAATGCGTAAGTTGTATATGCCTTTTTTCAGAAGTAGTATGGACAGACTCATTACTATGGATGTACGTTCCGCAGAAATGACTAAGTATGTGGCTAATGCCATGTTAGCCACTAAAATATCTTTCATGAATGAGGTCGCTAATATTTGTGAATTGGTAGGTGCAGACGTAAATAAAGTGAGGATAGGAATTGGCTCTGACAGCAGAATTGGGTATAGTTTTATTTATCCAGGAAGTGGTTATGGCGGTTCTTGTTTCCCTAAGGATGTAAAGGCACTTAGAAAAACAGCTTTAGAAAACGGCTATGACGCAAGATTAATTGGTGCCGTAGAAGCTGTTAATGAAAGTCAAAAAATGGTGATCGCTAAAAAAGTAGTGGCCCGTTTTGGCGCAGATCTCAGCGGGAAAACCTTTGCTGTTTGGGGCTTGGCTTTTAAACCAGAAACAGATGACATGCGTGAGGCTCCGGCCATTTATATTATTAAAGATCTCGTTAAAAGAGGAGCTAAAATTCAAGCTTTTGATCCAAAAGCAATGGAAGAAGCCCAACACTATTATTTAAAAGATACCCCAAACGTCAGGTACACCACAAATAAGTATGAAGCACTAGAAAATGCCCATGCCATGATCTTACTCACCGAGTGGAAAACCTTTAGAGCACCTGATTTTGACGCTATAAAAACAGCCTTACAAGACCCTATTGTCTTTGATGGTAGAAACCAATATTCTGACATTGAAATGCAAAAGAGAGGCTTTGAATACTATCAGATCGGAAAAAAATAACGCTAAATTCCTATGTCTGAACCTAAATTTAAAATTGGTGTTGTAGGTCTAGGTTATGTTGGCCTCCCCTTAGCAACACTACTGGCAGAAAAATTTTCTGTGGTAGGTTTTGACCTAAATATGCAAAGGGTAGCACAAATCAGGGCGTTTTCAGATCCCACTTTTGAGGTATCTAAAGAAAGCCTAAAAGCTGTCGTAAAAACAATTGACAGCGAGAAGAACGGATTGTACTGCTCCTCAGATCCAAAATATTTGGCCCCTGTAAATTTTTATATTGTTTGTGTGCCTACGCCAGTCACTAAAGACAACGAACCAGATTTTAGCTTATTAGAAAAAGCTTCAGCAGGTCTAGGGTCCTATCTTAAAAAAGGAGACTATGTGGTGTATGAATCTACAGTGTACCCCGGAGCCACTGAAGGTATTTGCCAACCCATATTAGAGCAATGCAGTGGTTTAAAAGGGAAAGAAGATTTTTATTTAGGTTATTCACCCGAGCGAATAAATCCAGGCGATAAAAATAGAAAACTCAAAGACATCCTTAAAATTACCTCAGGCTGTAGCCCAGCGTCTGCAGCTATCGTAGATCAGGTTTACGCCACTGTAATTGAAGCTGGCACTTACAAAGCACCCAGCATTTCCGTTGCAGAAGCTGCTAAAGTAATAGAGAATGCACAAAGAGACCTCAATATTGCCTTTGTAAATGAATTGGCCATAGTTTTTAGTAAAATGGGTTTAAACACCCATGAGGTTCTCAAAGCAGCAGCCACCAAATGGAACTTTATGCCTTTTAGTCCAGGTTTAGTAGGAGGCCATTGTATTGGTGTAGACCCCTATTATTTGGCCGCTAAAGCAAAACTAGTGGGACATGATCCCAAAGTAATTTTAGCTGGCAGAAAACTCAATAATGAAATGGGCGCCTTTGTAGCCAATCAGGTCCTTCAGATGCTGGCCTTAATAAAAATAGGGATGCCCGGCACAGAAGTGTTATTGGTGGGTTTTTCCTTTAAAGAGAATTGTCCAGATGTCAGAAATACAGGCGTCATGAGTGTTTACAACGCGCTAAATTCCTTTGGAGCTAAAATAAGCGTCTATGACCCCGTAGCAGACAAAGAAGCTGCTTTAAACAGTTATGGCGTTTCACTAATTAAAGCACCAAAAAAAATGGGCTACCAAGCCATTGTTTTATGTGTTCCTCACAAAGAACTTTTAGCAGTTGATTGGCGCATTTACACAACAGCAAAGGGCGTTATTTACAAAGTAAAAGAAGCTTTTAGCACAAGAGCAGACGGACAATTATAGCCCTAAAAAATGAGGGTCTTTAAGGCCCATTTAAAGAGACATGGTATTTCTAGAAGCAAAGGCCTTTTCATAGACCGCTTCATATAAAGGTAAAATATTGGTAATGTCGAACTTCTGAGCTGCTTGTACAGCACGTTTTTTAAACTGTGCCAAGACCTCTGGATCTTGAAGAATGGCCAGCGCATTCTCAGCCATTTCATCTACCGCACCTACAGGACTCAAGAAACCAGTCTGTCCATGAATATTCACTTCTGGAATACCCCCTGTATTGCTGGAAATTACAGGCACTTCGTTGACCATTGCCTCCAGGGCTGCCAAACCAAAACTCTCCGACTCAGAAGGCAATAAAAAGAGGTCTGAAAAACATAAAATACGGTCAATTTCATTGCTGTTTCCCAAAAACAACACTTTGTCTGTTATGCCAAGGGCCTCACATTGAATTTCTGCTTTTTCTCTTTCTGGCCCCTCACCTACCATCACAAGTTTTGCTGGGATGCGTTCTTGGATTTTATGAAAAATAGCCACCACATCTGCAATGCGTTTTACTTTTCTAAAATTAGAGATATGCGTCACAATTCGCTCGTGGTCTTGAGCCATTAAGGAACGCTGACAATCTGTGTAATCATGGGCATACTTCTTAGTATCAATAAAATTAGGAATAACCTCAATCTCATTTTTAATGTCAAAAAGTTCTAGGGTGTCTTTTTTTAAACTATCAGACACAGCCGTGACCACATCAGATTCATTAATACTGAAAGTAACCGCTGGCTTATAAAAAGGATGCTTACCCACTAGAGTAATGTCTGTACCGTGTAGGGTGGTAATCATTGGAATATAAATACCCTCTTTGGCTAGCATTTGCTTGGCCATATAGCCCGCATAAGCGTGTGGAATAGCATAATGCACATGAAGCACTTCAATGCCATACATTTTCACAGTGTCTACCAATTTACTAGACAGCGCCAATTCATAAGGTTGGTAATGAAACAACGCGTATTCAGGCACATGTACTTCATGAAAATGAATGCTTGCATTTAATAATTCAAGCCTAACCGGCTGCTTATAGGTCACAAAATGAATTTCGTGCCCTCTATTGGCTAGGGCTATACCCAATTCAGTAGCAACAACACCGCTCCCACCAAAAGTGGGGTAACATACAATGGCAATTTTCATAATCTAATGTTTAATTCCTTTTAAAGAAACTGGCAATACACCAAGCGCCACCTTTTTTCCATAAAGAACTTGAGCGGCATATTGCTGGATTTGAGGTGCATTTTGGTACCCAAAAAACAGCAGGGGAATTTCTTTTATAAATGGAATATCTAATACCGCATAAGGCTTTGTAAAAACAGCCAAAATAGTGGTATTGGACAATGCGTTAATGTCTTTTAAAAGAGCGACTTCCTCTGGAGAAAATCTATGGGCTTTATAAGCAGTCTCCATAGACCTATGGTGGCCTACCACCACATAATCAAATGTTTTTAAAGATTGGACCCCATTTTTTAAATCAGATACAGCCACCGCCTGAGCGCCAAAAGACTGAAGGGCTTCCTTAAAAACCGCAGGAGAAGCTTCTCCAAAGGCTACAAAAGCCACTTTATCTGAAGGTTTTAAAACAATAGGTGCCGTATCTGTTTGATAGACATAAGTGGCCGCTTGGGCATATGCCTTATCAATGGTCTGCTTATAAATGGGTTGGTTTAGGTCTTTGGTGAGTCCATTGAGCTGGACAGGACTGTATTGATTAAGGCCCAAATCATACTTAGCAGCCAATATTTTTTTTACCGAATAGGCCAACCTAGCCTCTGTTAGCACTCCTTTTTTTAGTGCTTCTGACAAATGCGCAATGGAAAGTCCCAAATCATTAGGAATCACCAGTACGTCATTTCCAGCCAGTAAAGCTTTTAAAGACACATCTCCATCAGGAGAAAAATCAGAGGCCCCTTTCATATTTAGGGCATCTGTAAAAACAAGCCCTTTAAAATTTAGTTCTTTTTGCAGTAATCCAGTGGTTACTTTATGAGATAAAGAGACCGGCAAACCGGGTTCACCAGTGAGTACAGGCACATCTAAATGCGCTACCATGACCCCTTGAACGCCTTGTAATAAAGGTGTTTTGTAGGGATACAACTCTATACTGTCCAATCTTTCTCTAGTAAAAGGCAATACTGGTAAGGCCTTATGAGAATCTACAGAAGTATCCCCATGGCCTGGAAAATGCTTGGCACAAGTAAAAACACCCGCTGCATTCATTCCTTGGCTAAGGGCCAAAGCCCTAGCCGATACCCTTCGCACATCCGATCCAAAAGACCGGTTGCCAATAATTGGATTGTTTGGATTGATATTCACATCTACCACTGGAGCAAAATTCATATGAACCCCTAGGCGCTTGGCTTGCATGCCCATATGGCGACCAATTGTACTAAGAAGGCTTAAGTCCTGAATGGCCCCCAAAGTCATATTCCACGGATACTTTGGCACAGAATCTAATCGCATGGCTACCCCCCACTCTGCGTCCATAGAGATCATAAGTGGCACAGTGCTGAATGACTGGTAATGATTGGTTAATTGGGCTTGTTTATACGGGGTTCCCAAGGAAAATATCACGCCTCCAGGCTGATGCCTTTTTAATTCCTCTTCAAATACCTTCAATTCTTTCTCTGGTGCTTTGCTTTGAACCATCACCACAAACAATTGCCCAATTTTCTGGTCATTCGTAAGGGATTGATACGTACTGTCTACCCATTGTGCTCTTACTTCTTCCTTAGACTGTTGTGCTAAAGCAGTGAGACTACTCAAAAAAATGAGCGTCAAAAGCAATGGGTTAAAGTTGTTTTTTAATGTGTTAAACATATGAGGGTGCTATTTCATGAATTGTCCATGCCAACTTTCACTTGCAGGTACTTCCCAATAATTTTCATACTCCGCTTTGGTAGTAACCAAATTATTAAAAACAACTGTATTTCCTGTAACAGAACGGTCTTTGGCCATTTTTTTAAAATCAATCAGGGTTTTGTGTGCCACATGGGGTCCCTGCTTGTAAGTCACATTCATCTTGTCCAAGAGATCAACACTATATTGGGCTTCCAGACTTTGAATAAAACGAACAGAACTGTCAATGGAGCAGCCGGATGCGCTGCCTTGCTGCGCATCTAATCCAAAGATTATAAAGCGGTTATAAGGCATGTCTACCCCAGCGTGCAAATCATTCCCATGGGCCGTCCATCCAGATAAAAAAGATTCACAAGCCGCTTTAACGGCTGCCGCTTCCTCATTGGTGAAAGGTCTATTGCTTTGGTATATCCAGATTTTAGCATCTTCTGGTAATTCTGAAAAAGGGACTAACATAAAAGATTAAATATTTAATATTTTAAAAAATGACTTGTGAGTCATATTAAAGGTCTCCAGCCTTTGCAATAAGCTCAGCAATATCCATGACCGCCACACTGCTTTCCTTTTCTTTGTTTTTTACCCCATCTGTCATCATGGTATTACAAAAAGGACAGGCTGCAGCTACTATGTCTGGTTGCGTTTCTAGGGCCTCTTCTGTTCGCACAATATTAATTTCCTTGTCTCCAGGTTCTGCGTCCTTAAACATCTGAGCACCTCCTGCACCACAACACAAGCCTTTTTCCTTGCAGTTTTTCATTTCTACGAGCTGGGCATCTAATTTTTTAATCAGTTCCCTTGGCGCCTCATACACCCCATTGGCCCTTCCTAAATAGCAAGGGTCATGAAACGTGATTTTTTTTCCTTTATACACGCCTCCTTCCAGACTGAGCCTATTTTGATCCAAAAGATCTTTAAGTAATTGGGTGTGGTGCACTACTTCGTAGTTACCCCCCAAAGCAGGGTATTCATTTTTTAAGGTATTATAGCAATGTGGGCAAGCGGTTACTACTTTTTTAACCCCGTAAGAATTTAGGGTAGCAATATTAGTGGCTGCCTGCATCTGAAATAAAAATTCATTTCCAGCCCTTTTAGCAGGATCTCCCGAACAAGTTTCTTCTGCACCCAATACCGCAAAAGAGACCCCTGCATTGTGAAGAATTTTCACAAATGCTTTGGTGATTTTTTTGGCGCGCTCGTCAAAACTTCCAGCGCAACCCACCCAAAATAATATTTCTGCTTCCTTCCCAGCAGCTGCCATTGCAGCTAGAGTGGGAACTTCTATTCTATTTTCAGACATAGCTTTATTTTTCTTGGGCCCATAAGAGCCTATCTTGTTGGTTGTAAGGCCACGGAGCCCCGTTGTTTTCTATATTCCCCATCATATTATTTAAAGCTTGCGGAGCAGCAGATTGTTCCATGACAAGGTATTGACGCATCTCCATAATAATAGACAGCGGATCTATACTCACTGGGCAAGCTTCCACACAGGCATTACATGAGGTACAAGCCCACAATTCTTCTGCAGAAATATAGTCCCCTAACAATTGTTTTCCATCTGGGACAAATACACCTTTATTCTTCTTGGTATTTTTTCCTACTTCCTCCAAACGGTCTCTGGTATCCATCATAACCTTTCTTGGAGACAATTTTTTTCCCGTCTGATTGGCTGGGCACATATCGGTACACCTACCACATTCGGTACAGGTGTAGGCGTTGAGCAATTGAATCTGATTGAGGTCTTGAACATCTGCGGCACCAAATCGTTCTGGTATTGGGGCATCGGCCGCAGGCGCAGCAAAAGGATCTGCCGTTGGGTCCATCATCATAGCCACTTCTTTGGCCACTGTTTCATTGTGGGCAAATTGGCCTTGGGGCGTG
>Ga0102820_1000716_pt1 | contig 10208 bp, 8 predicted proteins | sample ColrivemetaGS709_FD_78192 | JGI IMG/M metagenome (GOLD analysis project Ga0102820, IMG submission 78192) | Estuarine microbial communities from the Columbia River estuary - Ebb tide non-ETM metaG S.709 | ecosystem: Environmental > Aquatic > Marine > Intertidal zone > Estuary | place: USA...
CAAAATATTTTGCAATCGGCCATGATACAAAGTCAGCAGGTTTGGCTTCCTTTATTAGCAACGCCCGTTAAATTTAAAGAGGCTATTCAAAATCAAAAACAAGCACAGAAATTAATTGCGCACTGCGAAGCAGCTGATAAATTGGATATTAAAAAAATAGAGGCTGCTTCAGACTGTCTATTATTAATTGGCCCTGAAGGCGATTTTTCTCAAGCTGAAATTGAATTAGCCAGCGCGCATCATTTCCAAGCCATTCATTTGGGACCTACGCGTCTTAGAACAGAAACCGCTGCCTTATTTGCTTTAAGTGTCTTAAAAAAATTCTAATTTCAATCAATGAATATGGCAATAAGCATTATTGAAGTGAATACTCCCCTATTAGAAAAAGAATTTCTAGAAGTGAATGCTTCTTTGAATAAAAGCAACCCAAATTATATACGCCCCTTAGACAATGAAGTGAATCAAGTATTTGATCGAAGCCATAATAAATTATTTCAACAAGGTGACGCTAAAAGATGGATAGCGCAAAACGAGAAAGGTATTTGTATTGGACGCATTGCCGCTTTTTATTACGAGAGCTATAAAAATAAAGGCACTGAATTTCCAGTGGGCTGTGTAGGATTTTTTGATTGCATCAATGAACAAGCTGCTGCTAATTTACTTTTTTCAACTGCTCAAAAATGGTTGAGTGAAAACGGCATGCAAGCCATGGATGGTCCTATTAATTTTGGAGATAGAGATAAATGGTGGGGACTGATGGTGAAAGGATTTGAGACAGAACCTATGTATGGCATGTCTTTTAACCCAAGCTATTACGAAGCGCTGATAACGAATTATGGTTTTCAGAATTATTATAACCAATATTATTATCAAAAGGATTTACGCGAGCCCCTTCCTCCCAGATTTGAAGAGCGTTACAATAAATTTAAAACCAAGCCCGATTATTCAGCCCTGCATTTAGATAAAAATAATTTAGAAAAGTTTGCCAATGACTTTGTGCATATCTATAATAGCGCCTGGGCACAGCATGGAGAAGAAAAAGCCATTACACTTGAACAAATATTAAAACTATTTAAAACTTTGAAAGCCGTGATGGATGAAAGGGCTATTTGGTTTGCTTATTATAAGCAAGAACCCATTGCTATGTTTATTAATATTCCGGATGTGAATCAATACTTTAAATATTTCAATGGAAAATTAGGGCTATTTCAAAAACTACATTTGCTTTGGATGAAATTTAGAGGTACTAATAATAAATTAACAGGTTTAGCTTTTGGAGTGGTGCCTAAATACCAGGCCTTGGGCATAGATAGTTATTTAATTAATTGCTGCTATATCATGCTCGATAAAATAAAACTATATAGCGGCTATGAAATGGGTTGGGCTGCGGACTGGAATCCCAAAATGGTGAATATTTATAAAAGCTTAGACGCTCATCCCAGCAGACAGATGGTCACTTTTAGACATATTTTTAACCCTAGCGTACACCCTTTTGAAAGACATCCACCCATGGATTATAGTGCAAAATAAGGGCGCGCAATAAGGACCTAAAGGGGCTTTAACAATTAGGGGATAAGATTTATTTCCCCGGTGAATACTTTTGATTTTGAATGTGTATATTGCGCGTCAACTATGGATAATTTCGTCGTATCAGCAAGAAAATATAGGCCCCAAAACTTTAATACAGTGGTGGGACAGGCGCCTATTACTACTACTTTAAAAAATGCCATTTTAAACAATCATTTGGCGCATGCCTTTTTGTTTTGTGGACCAAGAGGGGTAGGTAAAACTACTTGCGCGCGTATTTTAGCCAAAACTATTAATTGTACTAGTATCACCAAAGAAGGAGAAGCATGTAATACTTGCGAGTCTTGTGTTTCTTTTGAAAAAGGGGCTAGTTTAAATATTCATGAATTAGATGCGGCTTCTAATAACTCAGTAGATGATATCAGAACCTTAGTAGAACAAGTTCGTTTTGCACCTCAAGCTGGTAAATACAAGGTATATATAGTAGATGAGGTACACATGTTAAGTACCAGTGCCTTCAATGCCTTTTTGAAAACATTAGAAGAGCCACCACCCTATGCTATATTTATTTTAGCCACTACTGAAAAACATAAAATTCTTCCAACTATTTTAAGTCGTTGTCAAATTTTTGATTTTAGACGTATTACTTCTAATGATACCGTTGCACATTTAGAAGAAATTATTGGCAAAGAAAATATCAAGGCTGAAAAAAATGCATTGCAATTGATTGCGCAAAAAAGTGAAGGTTGTATGCGTGATGCATTAAGTATTTTAGATAAAATAGTAAGTTTTTCTAATGGGGCTTTAACTTATGAAAACACACTTGAGCATTTAAATATTTTAGACGAGGCTTACTTTTTTAAATTACTAGACCATCTTACTAAACAAGACCTCACCCAGGCCATGTTATTGTATGATGAGATTAATCAAAAAGGCTTTGAGGGTGATATGGTTTTATACGGGCTTGCCAGCTTTATTAGAAACTTATTAGTATGCAAGGACCCAGCCAGTGCTAAATTATTAGAATCTATTGAAGGATGGAGAGAACAATATATAAGTGTTGCCAAAGAAATAAGTACTCCTTATTTAGTAAGTGCACTTAACTTATTAAACGAAGCCGAGATACAATTTAAAATGGCCCGCAATAAAAGATTGCATGTAGAAATGGCCATCATTAAACTTAATTTTTTACAACAAGCTATTGAGCTAAGCATGGAAGACAGCCAAGTTGTAAAAAAAAAATTAGTGGATAGTCATTACCCTATTCGATTAAAGAAAATTATTCCTTTAAGTAATTCAGTAGTCACTGCTGAGGCTAAGTTAATTATAGAACAGCAGCCTGCAGTTTCAAGAGCAACTGTTACAAAAACTACTCAAGCAGCGGAACCTATAATAGCAGCAGCTGAACCCATAACAGCAGCAGCGCAATTATCCAAAGAAGAAAATAGCGTTCCAACGAATACGACGCCTACTGAAAAAGGTAGCAATAAAAATTTACTAGCCGTACTCCAAAATAAATACGGAGAAAAATACAAGATTGAAGAAGTCATCGATTCTGTTCCACTTACGATGGAAGATTTAAAAAAATGTTGGGATGATTTTACCCTTACTTTAGAAACGGCTTTAAAACATTCAGCCGCTAGTACTTTTAAATTAGCACAACTAGATATAGAAAATGAAACTCATTTCACCATTACAGTTCCTGCCTTAACGGCACAAAAATTTGTGGAACAAGAACGTATGAATGTGTTAGAAAGAGTATGGGAGCATTTTCATAATCGTGCCATTCAATTTAGCATACTAGTAGCCGCTAGTGAAAAAGAAGACGTGCCCTTACATTTAAGTTTGAATAGCAAACAAAAATACGAACGTATTGCAGCAATGTATCCTTTGGTGCAGGAATTAAAAACAAGATTAAATCTAGAGATTTATTACTAGAAATTTATTACTAGAGATTTATTACTAGAGATTTACTATTAAAGTATTATTACTAAAACTTTAAGATTAGAATTCTAGTTCTACAGATTTACTATTAGAATTTTTATAATTAGAGCTTCGCCTTTGCGTATCCCTTCTGCTTTAGATATTGGAATATTTTTTGGCGGTGATCGCCCTGTATAATAATTTCTCCATCTTTAACCGAGCCCCCAGTACCGCAATGATTTTTTAAAGCCTTGCCTAATTCATTCATAGCATCCAAGGAACCTTCAAAGCCATACACAATGGTTACAGTTTTTCCAGCTCTGTGCTTGGTCTCTAAAATAACTCTCAGTAATTGATCTGCTGGCGCTAAAGTAATTACTGACTCTTCTTCCTTGGGCAGCATGTAATCGGGATTAGTGCTATACACTAAAGGGGAACTATTTTGACTAGATGGATTTGATTTGGCTTTTTTGCTCATTTTTCAGGTATTATAACAGTATAAAGTTTGTAGTCTGCCTAGTATTTTGAAACTTTGTGGTACAAATTAATAAAAACAAAGTTAAGGCTAAAATAAAGGAAGCATTATGTCAAAAAAAGTAATTTTGGTTATCATGGATGGTTGGGGTCTTGGGCTCGTACCTGCATCCGATGCTATTCAACAAGCAAAAGTACCCTTTGTAACAAGCTTATATAAGCATTATCCTAATACTACACTGGTTACTTGTGGTGAAGCGGTGGGCCTTCCGGATGGACAAATGGGCAATAGCGAAGTAGGTCATTTAAATTTAGGCGCTGGGCGTATAGTCTACCAAGAATTACAAAGAATTAATGTAGCTATTAAAACAGGTGAATTAGCGAGTAACCCTACTTTATTAGCAAGCATTGATTATGCCAAACAAAATAATAAACCTTTACACTTATTAGGTTTGGTAAGTGATGGTGGCGTGCATTCTCATACCAGTCATTTAAAAGCCATTTGTGATGTATGTAAAACCAAGGGTTTGAGCGCTGTTTATATTCATGCCTTTACCGACGGAAGAGATACCGATCCTAAAAGTGGATTATGCTATATAGAAGATCTTGACAATCACTTAAAAAATTCAGCAGGAAAAATAGCAAGTATTAGTGGAAGATACTACGCCATGGATAGAGATAAAAGATGGGAAAGAGTTCAACTAGCTTATGATACACTCGTTAAAGCAGAAGGGCCAAGAGCCAGTGCTGCTATGGATGTCCTTAAAGCAAACTATGCTAATAATATTACTGATGAATTTATAAAACCTACTGTCTTAACAGAAAACGGTGCTGCTATTGCTACTATTAAAGACGGCGACGCAGTGCTTTGTTTTAATTTTAGAACCGATCGTTGTAGAGAAATTACGGAAGTGCTTAGCCAAAAAGATTTTCCAGACTTTGGTATGAAGAAATTAGATTTACATTATACCACTATTACTAAATACGACGAGACCTTTCAAAAAGTAAATATCATATTTGAAAATGATAATTTACAAAATACCTTGGGTGAGGTTTTAGCAAAGCATCATAAAAAACAAATTAGAATTGCAGAAACTGAAAAGTATCCGCATGTTACTTTTTTCTTTAGTGGTGGCAGAGAATTACCTTTTGAAGGTGAAACAAGAATTATGGCTCCTTCTCCAAAAGTAGCTACCTATGATTTGCAACCTGAAATGAGTGCTGCCGAATTAACCGAGAAATTATTACCTGAAATTAAAGCAGGTAATCCCGATTTTGTTTGCTTGAATTTTGCGAATGCCGATATGGTAGGACATACAGGTGTATTTACTGCAGTAATGAAAGCGGTGGAAACAGTAGATGCCTGCGTTGAAAAAATTGTAACTGCCGGATTAGAGAATGGATATACTATCTTTTTAACAGCAGATCATGGTAATGCCGATTATATGATTAATGAGGACGGAAGCCCTAATACAGCCCATTCACTCAATTTAGTACCCTTCTTTATTATAGATAAAGACTGGAAAGGCAGCATAAAACCTGGTAAATTAGGTGATCTAGCCCCTACCATCTTAAAGGTAATGGGCTTAGAGATACCTGCGGAAATGACAGGTGACGTATTAATTTAAGAAAATTGTTAATTAATATTATCTTTAATCAATAGTCAAGTCATAGTTTAGTAATTGAAGAATTACTATATTGTTCAAATAATCAAAGAAAGAAAAAAAATATTATGATAAAGAAAATACTTATTGGACTACTTGTAATTTTAGTAGCCATTCAATTTATTCGCCCAGCGAAAAATAATTCTGCAGATATTACTAAAGATATTACTACCTTATATCCTATGCCTGATAGCGTAAGAGTTATTGTTGAAAAAGCTTGTGCAGACTGTCATACCAACAATACAAAATATCCTTTTTACGCAACCATTCAGCCTATTAGCTTTTGGTTAGCAGATCATGTTAATGATGGTAAGCGCCACTTTAATTTTAATGAATTTGCAAGTTATAGATTAGCCAAGCAAAATCATAAATTAGAAGAAGTGATTGAACAAATTAAAGAAGGTGAAATGCCACTACCTTCTTACACTATCATTCATACAGAAGCAAAATTAACAGAAGCAGAAAAAGAAACATTGACTAAATGGTGTCAAAACATTATGGATACATTGAAAGCCAATTATCCTGCCGATAGTCTTATATTAAAAAAACCAAGCCAAACACAAGCCGCTACTCAATAAGGTTTCTAAAGTATGAAAATTGTTAAAGCCAGTTATTTAATTTCTAGTCCCAGTTTTGATCAATGCCCTGCATTAAAAGCGCCAGAATACGCCTTTATTGGAAGAAGCAATGTGGGCAAGTCTTCTATTATTAATGCGCTATGTCTTCAAAAGAATTTAGCTAAAACTTCGGGTACGCCCGGAAAGACACAGCTCATCAACCACTTTGAAATTATAAGCAATAGTGTTGCCAAGGGCAAGCAAGACAAATGGTATATAGTAGATTTACCCGGTTATGGATTTGCGAAAGTATCCCAAAGTAGTAGAAGAAGATGGGAGCAAATGATTGAAAATTATTTAAGAAAAAGAGAAAACTTAAACCGTGTTTTTGTTTTAATTGATAGCAGACATGCTCCCCAAAAAATTGATTTAGAATTTATAGAACAATTATTCAAATGGGAAATTCCCTTCACCCTTATATTCACTAAGTCAGATAAAGAGAAACCAGGTGTGGTGGCAAGAAATGTAAAATCATTTTTTGAGAAGCTCAACGAAATACTTCCTTTTTTACCACAAGGTTTTGTAACAAGTGCTGAGAAAAAAACAGGTGTGGATGAAGTATTAGCCTGCATCGACCAATACAATAAACTAGACGCGGAAGGCCTTTAGCACTGTTTATACATTCAATTTTTAATTTACTGCCTTATCTGCACAGCAGCTACTAGCAAAGGCTTCTGGTTTTGCTTTAAAAGCAAATCCCATTCCTAATATATACCCCATGGCTTCTTTTAAAGCATCGTTGCTTTTAAATTGGGGATTGGTATTGATATCGGCATGCACTTCCATTTCAATATTATGTTCAATGAAAAGATCACATAGCTCATAAGCAATTTCAATACTTTTAGCCACTTCCATAAGCATTCTTTCTTTCAAATGATATTTCTGCGTGCTTTTGTCATTATGGATATACATAAAACCACCATTATGTTCTCTTAAAAAAACAATCACTGTCGCAAATTCTGTAACATTGGCTTTTACTTGACTATCTGTGCCAATACATACTTTTAATTTTGTCTTTTTTTCAGACTCGGCAATAATAGCCTGCTTGACAGCCTCTTTAATAGGTAGTACTATTTTTTCTCCATTGAATTTTCTCCATAACATAATGTAAATATTATAGGGTCTACTGGTTTAGTTAAATATATAACTACCCTAAAGTAGTGTAATAGATTTGAATGCCCCTTTTAATAGACTCAGCAGTTTTCAACAGCAAGTGGATAAGCCCGCCTTTTAGCTAAAAGCCGCCTATATTTATTACCTTTGATTACTTAATAGATAGCCCATTATGAAGATTTTATTCCAATATATTAAACCCTTTAAAGGCCTTGTTTTACTAGCTTTTATTTTAGCAGCTATTAACCAAACCTTTTCTTTATTCGACCCCATGATTTTTGGTAACCTAATTGATGAATTTGCCAAAAACCCCATCGTGGATGCAGCTGGTCATAAAAGAACACAGTCCGATTTTTTACGGGGCGTTAGCAATATGTTATTATTACTGGTAGGTACTGCCATGGTAAGTAGAATAGCCAAGGCCTTCCAAGATTACACAGTGAATGTAATTATTCAAAAATTTGGTGCCGCCTTATTTACCGATGGATTAAAGCATTCCATGCAACTTCCCTATCAGGCTTTTGAAGATCAAAGAAGTGGAGAAACCTTGTCTATTTTAACCAAGGCAAGAGCCGATTGTGAAAAATTTATTAGCTATGTAGTGAACGTATTATTTGGCATCATTGTAAGTGTCATCTTTGTGTCTATTTATGCCACTAGATTACATTGGTCTATTATTCCTATATATATTGGCGGAGCAAGCTTGATTGCCTATGTTACCAATTTGTTAAGCAAGCGAATTAAAGTGATTCAAAAAAATATTGTTAAAGAAACCACTTCTTTAGCAGGTACCACTACTGAAAGTTTACGCAATATTGAATTAATTAAAAGTTTAGGCTTAACCACACAAGAAATTCAAAGATTAAATAATAATACTTATAAAATTTTAGCACTTGAATTAAAAAAAGTAAAAAATGTTCGTTCCCTGAGTTTTATCCAAGGCACCATGGTGAACTTTTTAAGACAGGTTATTACTTTTACTTTAATGTGGCTCATCTTCAAAGAAATTTTAACTGTGGGTCAGTTAATCTCTTTACAGTTTTATAGCTTTTTTATATTTGGCCCCTTACAAGAAATTGGAAGTATTATTTTAAGTTATAGAGAAACAGAAGCCTCTTTAAATAATTTTGAAGCCTTGATGAAAAAGCCGATCGATCAAACGCCTAGCAACCCCACGGCTATTGGAGAAATTCAACACTTAGCGTTCAACCAGGTTGGCTTTCAACATCAAACGGCTAATTTTAAAGCTATTGATAATATTAGTTTTGAAGCAAAGAAGGGCGAAACCATTGCCTTTGTGGGACCTTCAGGGGCAGGCAAAAGCACCTTGGTAAAATTATTAGTAGGATTATATCAACCACAAGAGGGGCAAATTTTAGTCAATGATGTAAATTCAAATAATATCGACATGACTGTACTTCGCAATCAAATTAGTTTTGTTACCCAGGACACACAATTATTTGCAGGTACTATTAAAGAAAACTTAGCCTTTGTGGCACCGAATGCTACAGAAGAAGATATGTTAATGGCACTTACCAAGGCAAGTTGTTCTAATATTTTAGACAAAGGTGGTAGTGGACTAGCTACCTTAATTGGAGAAGGCGGTTTAAAATTAAGTGGTGGAGAAAAACAAAGATTATCTATAGCGAGGGCCTTATTAAGACATCCTCATTTATTGATATTTGATGAAGCCACTTCTTCTTTAGATAGTATCACAGAAGAATCTATTACCGATACCATCAGACAGCTATCAGCAGAAAGAGAACAAATTACCATTATGATTGCGCATAGGCTATCTACCATTATTCATGCAACCAGAATTTATGTATTAGAGAAAGGTCAAGTCATTGAAAAAGGAACCCATGATTCATTGTTATCAGAAAAGGGCTTGTACTATGCCATGTGGAGACAACAAATTGGAGAAAGAAGAATGGCTAATAGATAGTATTTTTTATCACAGCGGCTATTATGGAAAAAGAGCAGTTCAAAGAAATTCAGTCAAGTATACCCCATGAACCGGGCATCTATCAGTATTTTGATGGAAAGGGCGCTTTATTATATGTAGGCAAGGCTAAAAACCTAAGAAAAAGGGTGAGCTCTTATTTCTTATCCGTCCAGGAAAATCAGAAAACAATTGAACTAGTTGAAAAAATAAAGGATATCCAATTTACCATTGTCAATTCAGAGCACGATGCCTTTATACTGGAAAATGAACTTATTAAAAACTACCAGCCCAAGTATAATATAAATTTAAAGGATGATAAAACTTACCCTTATATTATTATAAAAAATGAGTCCTTTCCTAGGGTGTATATTACAAGAAGAAAAATTAAAGATGGCTCTACTTATATAGGCCCTTTTACGCATCCACTTGCAGTAAGAGAATTAATGAACCATATTAAACGAACCATTCCCTTAAGAACCTGTACCCTTCCGCTCACTAAAAAAAATATTGAACTAGGTAAGTTTAAAGTTTGTTTAGAATATCATATTGGCAACTGCTTAGGGCCTTGTCAAAATTTTCAGTCGGAAACTAATTATAATGAATCGATAGAGCAGGTACAAAATTTATTAAAAGGCAATATCAAACCTGTTATTCAAACATTGCAAACAAAAATGCAAGAGCAGGCCGCTGCAATGCAATTTGAAAAAGCAGGATTTACCAAAAGAAAAATAGAAGAGCTAGAAAGCTACCAAACCAAATCGGTAGTGTACACAAAACATCAATACCCCATGGATGTTTTTAGTATTGCACACAAGGAAGACCAAGCCTATGTGAGTTATTTAATGATACAAGAAGGCAGAATTATACAAACACATATTTTGCCCTTAACAGTTCCACTAGAAGAAAACAAAGAAACTATTTTGTCTTTTGCGATTCATTATTTCA
>Ga0102820_1000718_pt1 | contig 10200 bp, 10 predicted proteins | sample ColrivemetaGS709_FD_78192 | JGI IMG/M metagenome (GOLD analysis project Ga0102820, IMG submission 78192) | Estuarine microbial communities from the Columbia River estuary - Ebb tide non-ETM metaG S.709 | ecosystem: Environmental > Aquatic > Marine > Intertidal zone > Estuary | place: USA...
CTGTAGAAGGTGGCAAAGAGAGGTTCAATTCTGTACTGAACGCATTAAATTCTTTAAATGAATACGCCCAGCCCAATGACTGGGTTTTAGTTCATGACTCTGTCAGGCCATGCACAAAAAAGAGCGACATAGAAAAACTAATCCGAGAGGTTTCAAATGATTCTGTAGGAGGAATCCTCGCAACCAGGGCTACTGATACGGTTAAAGAAAAAAATGAAACTGGCCCAATATCAACTATTGATCGAAAAAAACTTTATATGGCTCAAACCCCTCAAATGTTTCGATTTGGCATCCTTAAAGAAGCAATTGAGAGCGCTATAAAACTTGATAAAAAGATTACTGATGAATCTGAAGCGATTGAAAAATTGGGTCATTCAGTCAAAATTATTGATGGCTCTTCTAGTAACATCAAAATTACTTCAAAGGATGACATTGACTTGGCAAACTACTTTTTGAAAAAATTATGATCATTAAAACGGGCTTAGGACAAGATTCTCATCAGTTTGAAAAAAAATCTGGCAAAGACTTGGTTTTGGCAGGTATTAAATTTGACTATCCATTCGGATTAAAAGGTAATAGTGATGCAGATGTGATTTTTCATTCAATCACAAACTCCATCTCAAGCATTACAGGTAAAAATATTTTAGGTGACGTTGCTGATCAACTTGTAAAAACGGGTATAAAAGATAGCGCAAAATACCTTCAAATAGCGCTTGATGATCTAGGGGATTGGAAAATTAATCATATTGCAGTTGCTCTTGAGTGCGCAAAGCCAAAAATAGCTAACCATGTTGAAGCCATGAAGGAAAGCATTGCCAATACTTGTAAAATTAATCGATCAGATATTGGCATTACAGCTACCTCCGGTGAAGGTCTCACCTCGTTTGGAAGAGGTGAAGGAATTCAAGCAATAACTATAATCACTGTTAGTAAATCATGACTTTAATAGACAACCCTACACGATCAAAAATCAATAAAATTCATTTCATAGGTATTGGAGGCTCTGGAATGAGTGGAATTGCTGAAGTGCTTGTCAATTTGGGTTATGAAATCTCTGGTTCTGATATTCAGTCAAGCCCAATTACTGAAAAACTTGAAAAGATCGGCTGTCAAATTAGTTACTCTCAAAAGGCTGAAAATGTCACAGGTAAACAGGCGGTCGTTGTCTCTTCAGCTATTAATAAAAATAATCCCGAACTTCAGGAAGCAAGACACCAAAGACTATTGATTGTTCCTAGAGCAGAAATGCTAGGAGAGTTAATGCGATTTCGATTTGGGATAGCTGTCTCTGGAACGCATGGCAAAACAACGACAACAAGCCTTATTGTTCATATAATGAGTGAAGCTAAACTGGACCCTACTTACATTATTGGTGGAATTATTAATGCGACAGGGATGAATGCAAAACTTGGCAAAAGTGACTACCTAATCGCGGAGGCAGATGAGAGTGACGCCTCCTTTCTTCACCTTCAACCAATGTTAAGCGTCATTACAAATATAGATGAAGACCACATGTCAACTTATAACCATAACTACGATAATTTGACTGAGGCTTTCATCAGCTTTACCTCTAACCTTCCATTCTATGGCATTTGTGTTGCTTGTGTTGATGACAAAGGGGTTAAGAATATTCTTAAAAAAATTCATAGGCCAGTTTTAAGTTATGGATTTAGTGATTCAGCCGATGTAAAGGCTTCAAATGTATCGCAAAATGAAATGAAAATGTCGTTTGATGTAAGCTGTGTGAAGTATGAAAAAAGTTTTCCTATTTCACTCAACCTAATCGGCAGACATAACATCTTAAATGCACTTGCTGCAATAAGTATTGCTATTGAGCTCGATATTAAAATAGATGTTATTCAAAAAGCTCTATCCCATTTTAGTGGAGTATCTAGAAGACTAGACTATCACCAAAAACTTACTATCAACTCAAATAAGACTCCACTATTTGACGACTATGGCCATCATCCAAATGAAATATCTGAGGTCATAAGCACCTTAAGAAATACTTATCCAGACAAAAGGTTAGTTGTCATCTTTCAACCTCATAGATACTCTAGAACGAGAGATCTGTTTAATGAATTCGTTAGTAGTCTGTCTAAAGTTGATGCATTAATATTGCTCAATATATACTCAGCAAATGAAGCCCCAATAAATACAATTAGCTCATCAACACTTGCAGATTCTATAAGAAGAAGAAGCTCAATCGATCCAGTTGTTGCCAAAGATATTGCAGAAATAATTGAAATTATCCCAAATATCGTTACTGAGAATGATGTCATCCTTACCCTTGGTGCTGGTGATGTAAATAAAATTCCACATCAATTAAAAGATCATTTTTGTTAAAAGACTCTATGCTTAAATTTAATGAGCCAATGTCAAAACACTGCTCTCTAAGGTCTGGAGGCGCTACCAGTGAGTTTTTTCAACCAACAAATATTGAAGAGCTTTCAGAATTTTTAAAAAATAACAAAAAGCCGGTTCTTCTGGTTGGCTTGGGCAGTAATCTTTTAGTGCGGGACAGCGGCTTTAAGGGTGTCACGATCCATACAAAAAATCTAAAAGAGCTATCGATTTCGAAAAACTTAATTGAATCTGGTGCAGGCACCTCCTTGGCGAAACTTTCTAGATTTGCTCTCGCGCAACTTAAATATGGAGCTGAATTTCTGAGTGCAATCCCTGGAACTGTAGGCGGTGCTCTAGCTATGAATGCTGGTGCTTTTGGCTCTGAAGTCTGGCAGTACGTCAGCTCTGTCAAAACAATGAGCCTTTCTGGAGAACTCCAAAATAGAACTCCGAAAGACTATGAAATTTCATACCGTTCGACATTGCATCGATTCAAAAATGAATTTTTTGTAAGTGCTACTTTCGACTTTAATCTTGAGAAACAAAATGATAATGTTGGAGAGCTTCTCCAAAAAAGAAATTCAACTCAGCCAATTGGCTTGCCAAGCTGTGGAAGTGTATTTAAAAATCCTAAAAATCACTACGCTGCTCAATTAATTGAGGATAGTGGTCTCAAGGGTTTTTGTGTTGGAGGTGCATGCGTATCAGAGAAACATGCAAATTATATTATTAACCAAGATAATGCATCAGCAATGGACATTGAGAATTTAATTGCCCACATACAAGAGACGATCAAAGTGAAGCACAATATTGCTCTTGAAACCGAAATAATCATCATATGATTGCGGTTCTCATGGGGGGCTACTCCGCTGAGAGAGAAATTTCACTTCTCAGTGGGATGGCAGTCTATGATGCCCTTTCTAATTCTAAATTAGACTGCTTTGCATACGATCTTACTAAAGATAATCTCGATCAACTGTGGTCAAGAGAATTTGATCAAGCATTTATCGTTCTTCATGGCAGGGGCGGCGAGGATGGATTTATTCAATCTGAGCTTGAAAAAAACAATATTTCATATACTGGATCTGGCGCCAAAGCTTCAAAGCTATGCATGGACAAAGCTGCAACTAAAGATTTATGGAGCAATCATAAACTTCCCCTCTCAGCTTCGATCGTTGCAACAAAAGGTAAAGATTTAGACACAGTTACATTTCCCCTACCTTGGGCTGTCAAACCGACCCTAGAAGGCTCAAGTAATGGGGTTACAAAAGTATCGAAGGAGTCAGAACTTGATGCCGCACTTGAAACAGCTTTTCAATATGGAAATCAGGCATTAGTTGAGCAGTGGATTGATGGTGATGAATATACTGTCTCAATATTAAATGGTGAAACTTTACCCAGTATAAAGATAATTTCAGATCATGATATTTATGACTATCATTCAAAATATTTCAGTAATAAAACCGAATACCTTTGTCCATCAGACTTAACACAAGAGCAGGAACTTAATCTCCAAAAAATTGCACTAGAAGCATTCAATTTAACCGGCGCATCGGGATGGGGGAGAGTTGATTTTATTCTTGATAAAGATAGAGTTCCTTTTCTACTGGAAATTAATACTGTGCCAGGTATGACATCTCATTCTCTTGTACCAATGGCTGCAAAAGCTTTAAATATAAGTTTTGAAGAATTAGTAATAAAAATACTACATGGCTAAAGAAAGACTCAATCGTCCAAAGCAACAAAAAAAACCACTAAAGAGTGTCTTAAAGAGGGCACTGAAGATCTGCATATTCTTTCTGATAGCTTTCTCAATTGCCTTTGTCGTATATCTTGTGGATCGCTCAAAATTATTGGAGCCTCATATCTCCTGGGAGATTGATGGCGAGCTAACTACTCATGCTCATCAATATGATGATTTAATTAAACCCGTTTTAAATAATAAATACCTGCTAAATTTGAATAAAATTAAAAGTAAGATTTATCAAAACCCATGGGTATTAAATGTTGAAACCCAAAGAATATTTTGGAATCGTATCAAGGTATCCATTAAGAAACACGATGTCGCAATGAGATGGGGCTCTCAAGGCTATATCTCTTCACAAGGTTTACTATTTAAGCCCAATCTGACAATCAACTCGGATGCGCCAATTGGATTAGTGTCAGAAGTATCTGTCAAAAATTTTTATGATGATTTCGTTCTATATCAATCAATCTTAGATCCGGTCAAAATCTCTACTTTCGAGAGAAACTCAATTGATGAGCTTACTCTAGAGAATAACATTAAAGTCATTCTAGGGCATCAAAAGCAAAATGAACGACTTGAGATATTTGTAAAGTCTTTTGAAAAGTTAAAAAAATACAAAAAAATTCGGACAAGGGGTATTTTTGATATGCGTTATCCTAATGGCTTTGCGCTGAGCTATTCGCCATTATGACTGCATAGCATAGAGCCAAACTAATTGATGTCCAAAAAATGGAAAAGAACGTCAGAACGAAATCTAAATAACTATTCCCAATTAATCCTAATAAAGTTATAAAAAGAAATGGAGCAATAAAATTAATTATGAAGATATTCAGTCGAGCTCTAAATGATACTTGTATGCTCTTGTATGGAACGTCATTCGCAATGGATATCAAATTAAGTGAAATAGGTATTAATAACAGGTAAACGATTGGAAATAAGAAAGGAATAAACAAAGAAATTATTTGGCCCATTACGAGAGGTATAGATAAAAGAAGGAAGCGACCTACTCTTACATTAGGTATAACAATTCCCAATCTAGCAATAGAATTATTTCCTGATACAACTATTCGATAGACATTCATTAATAATGCTAAAGTTGCATAAATAAACATTAATAAATATATTAAAGGGAAGTTAACGTCACTCTCAAGCATGACTTCAGGGTTATATGTAGAATTTATGATATTCATGAGTTCAGGTAGTACGGTCGCCAATGGTAAGCACATTAATATCGGAAAAATACTAGCTTCTAGAAGCTTTCTCCAGTTAGAAAGTGAAAATGCTAAAGTCGCAAGGATAGTTTGGTTTATAGGAATATTGTTCATGATAAATTTGAATTGACTACGTTAATTGTAATGGTTAATTTGTCACCCGGTTGCAAAATATACTCTTCATTTAAGTCATTCCAAGCTCTTATTTCAGATACTTTTACTTTATATTTTTGAGCAATTAGTGAGAGATTATCACCAGATCTAACTGTGTAAACTATTTTTTTATTGATATCAATCCCTGTATTCATTATTTTAGCAAGCTCAGTCTTTTTTTTATCCTCATTCAAGATAACAAGCTCTTTACCAATTGAGAGCGGCTTAGAAGGGGCAATTTGATTCCATCTGACCAGTTCATTCACAGTTACATCATGCTTGACAGCAATCAACCATAAGCTATCACCAGCCACCACTTTGTATACTTTTTTCTCTGAATTTTTATTAATATTTAGCCTATTTTTTTCCCTTTGAGCTTCAGACAAAGAATAGAATTCTTCGGATTCCTTTGCCAAAGGAACAATCAGATAACTGTTTAGCTTGATTAAGTCATTATTAAGCTCGTTAGCACTTTTAATTTGATCAACCGTCGTCTTATAGTTTTCAGCAATGAGACTAAGGCTGTCGCCCTTTTTAACCTGGTAACGGGTCCAACTTATTTTTGTTCTATTACCCTGTTTAGCCAAGTTATCACTAAATTGATTGATTACCTCTTGAGGCAGCAAGATTGTATATGGAAGATCTTCGGGCGTCGCCCATCTCTTTAATCCGGGGTTATATGAATAAATTTCCTTGATACTTAAACCTGTCCACTGAGCAATTAATGCAAGATCAAACTGGGAGTCTAGTTGGATTGCCTCCAAGAAAGGTTTGTTTTTAATTTTCGTCAGGGTTTGATTATGAAGGGCTGGATTTTTAAGTACAGAACCTATTGCAAGCAGTTTTGGAACATACCTCTCAGTTTCTTTTGGTAAATCCAAGCTCCAGTAATCTATTTTTTTTCCTTCTTTAAGATTTTTATCAATCGCTCGTTGGACCCTTCCTGGGCCAGCGTTATAGGCTGCGATAGAAAGCAGCCAATCACCATCAAACATCTTATTTAAATCTTTTAAATAGCGTATTGCAGCCTCTGTTGAGGCCAAAACATCCCTTCGATCTTCATGCCACCAATCATCATCTAGGCCATACATCTTTCCAGTAGAGGGAATGAATTGCCATAACCCCGTTGCCGTTCCATGAGAGTATGAAAATGGATAATAATCAGACTCAACAATTGGCAACAAAGCAATTTCAATTGGAACGCCTTGCCTTTCAGTTTCAGAAACAACAAGGTATAGAAATGGCTCGGCTCTTTTTGAAATTGAGGCCAGATACTCTGGCTGAGTACTAATCCAGTCGATATGGTTTTGAATTCTGGTATTTAATCCAAAATTAATTTCTTGGTTATTTGCAATATAACCCCAAAGATCATCATCTTGAAAATTTTGACTTACATTTGAATTTGGTGCATTGAATCGAGCTAACTTGTTATTACTATCCACAAGCCCCTGGCAGCCAGATAAAACTATAACAAAGAGTATTAGTGCCGATCTCACTTCTAAGACTTGCTAGAGCATTCTGGAGAGTCAGGCGCCGCCTGACGTTTTTCCCATTCTTTTGGTGTATAGGTATGCATCGCCATTGCATGGATCAATTTGAGTTCATCAACAAAAAGCTTGTTGATAAAGCGGTGGCGATCAATGAGCTTCATCTCTTCAAAGTCAGAACTCACAACAACAATTTTAAAGTGTGAATCTGAAGCTGGGCCTGAATGCTGACTGGATTCATTAACCACCTCGCAGTACTCTGGATTTAAGGATAACTCAAGCTGCCCTTCTAAATGGCTCTGCATGCTACTCATCAGCTGTACTCACAGTTGCATACTCAAAAGAATCAGAAAAAAAGTTCTCTTTCATAAGATTATTTTCAAGGCAACTTTTTGCCGCCGCTTTAACCATCACCGGAGGCCCACAGGCATAAACTTCATAATCAGTTAAATTTTCAAAGTCTTTCACAACCGTTTCATGAACATAACCCGACTCTCCGCTCCAAGAACTATCAGGTTCTGATAATACTGGAATAAAATTGATGTTAGAGTGATTTTTACTCCAGTCTGATGGTAGATTTAAATATATATCTTGCTCTGTCCTCACCCCCCAATATAGGTGGATTGGTCTTGATGATTGAATTAGTATTAAATGCTCTATGATTGCTTTTATAGGTCCAAATCCAGTGCCGCCTGCAATAAATATAATTGGGCAATCGCTATCCTCTCTGAGAAAAAAGCTACCCTTTGGCCCTTCAATTCTTAAGATTGTCTTTTCTGTTAAAGTATTGAAGACAAAGTTAGTAAACTGTCCACCCTCAACCAAACGAACATGCAGTTCAATTAAATTTGAATTGACCGGTGCATTGGCAATTGAGAAAGCTCTGGGCTCAAAGTCAGGATGCTCAATGTCAAGATATTGACCAGCTAAATATTGAAGAGATTGAGACCCAGGAATTTTTAACGTAAGCTGAATGACATCATGATTTAAATGATTCACTTCTTCAACCCGACAGGGCATACTTCGGATCTGAATATTGGCAAGAGAGTCTAACTCATCAACTGCAATGTATAAGTCACTTTTTGCTTTACATTGACACAATAAAGCTATATTAGCATCCTCTTCTTCTGAGCTAATAGCCTCTGGAGTCACACCATCATATGAAATTTCACCGTTCAAGATAACCGCTTTACATTGGCCACAAAATCCATTTTGACAGCCATATGGAAAATTATAGCCATTTGAAAGAGCGCCATCTAGAACTGATTCTTCACCACTAGATTGAAAGGATTTACCACTAACCTGATTTAAAACTGTAAACATCGTTTAAGTGATACAAATATAAAGCTGATATTATAATGTAGGTCATACAGAATTAAGCCTAGTATTGTTATGACTATTGAGTCAAGTAATTTTGTTTTGTTTTTGATGGGACCTACAGCTTCCGGAAAAACTGAACTAGCTATTGAAATAAGTAAGATCATCGACTCAACATTAATCAGCGTTGATTCAGCGCTAATCTATAAGGGTATGGATATAGGCACTGCAAAACCTGACAAGGAAACGCTTAAAAGCTTCCCTCATAAGTTGATAGATATTTGCAATCCAGAGGACAGTTTTTCAGTCACGGAATTTATTACTCTAGCAAAAAAATATATTACTAATGCTTTAAATGAGGGTAAGTTGCCAATATTAGTGGGTGGTACCTCGTTTTATTTTAATGCTTTAGAGCATGGCTTATCTGCACTTCCTGCCTCAACAGATGAATCTCGAAAATACTTTAACAATCTTTTACAAAAAATGGGGAGTGAAAAATTACACGAAAAGTTACAAGAGATTGATCCAAAATCAGCAGAAAGAATTCACCCTAATGATTCACAGAGAATAACAAGAGCACTCGAAGTTTACGATCTTTCGGGAGAAACTTTAAGCGCACTTCAGGGCAACAAAAATCAAAACAAGCTAGATCTTAAAATAAAAAAAATTGTTCTTATGCCTGAACGATCAGATCTTCATATTAGAATTGAGAAGCGATTTATTGAAATGATAAAAAATGGCTTTCTTGATGAAGTTAAATTACTAAGAGAAAATAAAAAACTTAATCTTGATTTAGCATCTATGAGATGTGTTGGCTATAGACAGGCATGGAATTATTTTGAAGGTATTTATTCTAAGAAGGAAATGGTAGAAAAAGTAATCGTAGCAACGAGACAGCTATGCAAGAGACAGTGCACTTGGCTAAGAAATGAGAATGAAGCTTTAATTTTAAAGGGGCTGGAAACTAATCAAGCAATTAATTATCTTCAAGAACATGATGCTTGAAAACCTCTCCTCTATTGTTAAAATTATCAAACATATCAAAACTTGCGCAACCTGGTGATAGGACAACTGCTCCAGATTCTGAAGCTTCTTTAGATATTTCAACTGCTTCCTTCATTGACTCAGAAACTACTACTCTAGGTCCATCTATATGTCTACAAAAATCAGAACTAGACTCCCCAATTAAGATAACGGTCTTCACCTTTTGACTGATTAATTTAAACAACTCTGAGTAGTCTTCTTTTTTCGCAATTCCACCTAAAATTAAAACAAGATTCGCATACTTGGCATCAAGAGCATTAATTGCAGTTATAGTTGAAATAGCGTTAGTTGATTTTGAGTCGTTATAAAAATCAACTTGGTTTATAGTTGACACAAATTCTAATCGATGAACCAGCCCTTTAAAGCCCATTACAGTCTCTTTCATAACATCGACTGATAAACCAAATCGATACCCCAGAGTCAAAGCAGCAAGAATATTTTCAATATTATGTTTTCCAACTACTGATATATCATTGCTAGACATTAAAAGCTTATCTTGATGAAAAACTTCATACAAATCATTTTTCTCACTTGCAAAGAAATCACACCTGGATTCACTCTGCTCAATTGAAAATAAATTATCTCCAATAATCTCACTAACCTCAGACTCATTGAGATTAACAATATTAAACTTAGAGTAGTTATAAATTGATAATTTTGAAGAAATATAATCACTATAGCTTGAATACCTATCAAGATGATCTGGCGATATATTCGTTATTACCCCAGCATATAAATCCAAATGATTGGTATAGTCTAATTGGTAACTCGAGAGCTCGACAATATATAGCTCAGCATCATCATTCATACTCTCCATGACTGGATTTCCAATATTGCCACAAATATAAGCTTTTAATGAACTTGCAAGCGCCATTTCGCCTAGCAATTGGGTCAC
>Ga0102820_1000721_pt1 | contig 10164 bp, 20 predicted proteins | sample ColrivemetaGS709_FD_78192 | JGI IMG/M metagenome (GOLD analysis project Ga0102820, IMG submission 78192) | Estuarine microbial communities from the Columbia River estuary - Ebb tide non-ETM metaG S.709 | ecosystem: Environmental > Aquatic > Marine > Intertidal zone > Estuary | place: USA...
CACAAGAGTAGCGGTCTCATTACGACCATTCATCTTAACGATCTTGCCGTTGATCTCAACACTATAAGAACGAGTGTATGAGCGTCTAGCGGTATAATCATCACCACGGTTAACGTGGAACCAATTGCTATCACCATCAGTCAGAGAAACAAAGTTCATCTTCTGGAATGAATGCTTTTGACGGAATGCTTTAATCTTGTATTGCATTGCCATCAGAGCGGCGTTCAAAGGTGTGTTACCCAGAGCCTCATACTCAGAACGAGCCATACCGTAAGGACCATTTGCTTGCCAGAACATCATTTTGAAAGCTTCTTCATAATCACGCTTTGGCATAGTAGAACTAAACAGTTCAATCAGACCAAGTTCATGGCTATCAAAGTTTGTCATAGTTGGCTTCACTGCTAACTTGGCTTCTTCAATAGCTTTCCAACCACTGCCGCCACCAGTTGAGGTGAAGGCATAAACTTCGAAAGGAATACCAACTCGCTTGCAAAACATTAACAAGGCAAGTAGCTGACGGATAACAGCAGGCAATGCACGATGCATCGACCCAGAGTAATCAATCAACATCATCATACCATGCGATTGAGCATCGGCTAATTGTTGAACTTGCTTAAACAGGTGATCATCGTACTTGAAGCGGTGAAGCTTATTAACGTCAAGTGTACCTTTAGTAGAAGTACGGGCACGGGCAGAACGATAAGCCGCTTTACGCATCTCAAACTCTTTGACCATCAAGTTTACAACTTGCTTAGTCTCACGAAGGAAGTTAGCGTAATCTTGCTCTTTAAAATGGTAGGAGCTGTCATCTAGACCACGATCTTTCATTTCTTTAAGAACACGCTCTACAACATCACGGCGACCTTGCGCAATGAGATTGTAAGGCACTGTAGAGGCATCTGACTGCTCTTTAGTCAAACCTTTTACATAAACAGTGTCACTAGTATCAAGTAGCTCAGACTGCTTAGAGTTGAAGTTGACATCGGTCATTGCTTCATCAGTGCTAGAACCAGCTTCAGGCTGAGGTGCTGACTCTTCAGAAGTTTCTTCTTCAGTTTCAGCCTCTTCTCCAGTATCGCCTTCTACACTTTCTTGCGTTGAATTCTCTTCATCTTCTACACTTTCTTGCGGCAGGTCTTCAGAAGTTTCTTCACGAAGGTCTATAACTTGATCGACAGTCTGAAGTTCGCCTTCTTCACTTTCAGTCTCAGGCATATCATCAGTCAGAACAGCGATAGTCATTGACTTGCCTTCTTCAGACTGAGTAGAATTATTCTCTTCAGACCCTTCGCCTTCTTCTTCTTTTTGCTCTTCAGCTTTTTCGTTTAACCAAACTTGAATGTCACGGCAACACTGAACTACATCTTCATATGTCTCACAAGCTTTTGCTTGCGCTACAAAAGGTAGTTCATCATCTGCGAATGGGATATCAAGTAAATCACGTGCTTTGGCGTGAAGGTTCAAACGATCCATGAACGGCAAAGTGTGAAGTTGGTCAAGTTTATCTTTTACACCGAACAGGTCGAGGTCATTCATAAGTGACAAATAGCCACGCTTGAAATTGCCTACAAGACCTGGGTACTTGCGAAGAACTTTCTTCTCAATACGAACATCTTCAACAATGTTCAAGTGAGAATGCGGAATGCCTTCTGACAAGTATTTGGTAAAATCTGCGGGAGTGAATAGGGCGTGAGCAACTTCGTGACCCACAAGCATATCAAAAACGTCTTTGTTCATCTCTTTCCAGAGTGGTAAGCCGAGGACACGGCTTTCGACATCAAAGAATGCTGTTTCATAATTACCTTGCTGAACTGTGATATTCTCATTAGCGAGAAGACGGGCAAGGACTGATTTCTGATTTAGCATAAGTAACCTCTCTCAATTACTAGTATATAATACTCGAATCGGGGTAGGTTGTCAAGGGCTAATCAAGCTTTTTTTGGTCTTTTTTGCAATTATTTTGGATTATTTACCCAATAAATCGTGTTTGGAGGCAGAAACCCATGAATAAACCATGCTACACCGAAGTGTGGGTTGCCTTTTCCAGTGAAATCGATTCGATTATTGTATACGAGTGCTGACATACCACGCTCTATGAACATGTTGCCCCTCTTACCGCCTTGAAACGATGCAACGGGCAATAGCAGTGCAAATGGTTTATCAAGCTTATAGCAATGTTCTATGAACTTATCTTTAATACTATAAGGTGGATTAGTTACAATCCCATCATAAACGTCAGCACTCGTACACTCAAAGAAATCCTTACTATCAGACCCAACCATACTATAGCCAGCTTCAGTAAACCCATTCAATATATTTGAAGATTTATCAGAAGTAGCCTCATAGTAAGTATTTTCTTTATCGAGGTATTCTAATAGAGGAGAGACTTGGCTACTTGGTGTGTAACACTCATCACTCTCACTATTTCTACCTATTCGCTTTAGCGAATCAATTAGCATCTTCCTCTAACTCACTTACATCTATCGGGTGTCCATGAAAAGTGTATTCGATTGTTGGATGATCGGCGAATAGATTGTAAACAACCACACAAGCAACTGCTACCCAAAGTGATACGCCTAGAAGTATCAGAAGCCTTATAGTAAACTTAGACAGAGAATTCAACCAATCATCTAACCATTCGAATCCATCATGCATCGTTTTCACTTACCCTTGGTTCTCCGATAGGCTCACCGTCTTCATCAACCTGTGTGATCATTGGTTTACAATGCATTTCGAATTCGCAATCTTGGAAAGACCAGCCTAGTTCTTCAACGCCTTCTTCATACTCTTCACTATATGCTTCTTCGACTTCTTCAATCATCGCTTCGACATCTTCACCTTCAAGCCTTTCGCCATTTGAATGCATAGACCAATCTTCCCAACAGCCATCCCAACAAGATTGCATTTCAGCCTCGTTATAATCTTCAGTGAGCATAATATAATCATCGTCAAGATCAGGTAATAGCAATTGCTCAATTAATTCAAATACAGTTTTATCAGAAGGTAGAACATCTTCACCTTCTTCATTTATTTCAGTCAAACCATAATCGACTGCTAGATCATAGAAGCTTTCGCAATCTGGATGTTGATGCTTCAGCCATTCTGTAACTTCTTCATCAGTCTCAGGAACTGAAACCAAAAAGTCGCCCCATCGCCAACCAAGTTCTTTGATAAGAACTGCCCGTTGATTTTCTTTGCAGTCTTCTCTAAAGTCCGACATAGGTCGATTAAATATTGTAAATTCTACAAGAGACTTCTTGTATGTGGGTTCTATTTTAAAGTACTTCATTTCGCATTCTCCTGATATGTGAACCAATTAGGGACAGGTCTGTCTGTCCATCTCATTTTAAATCTAAACTGTTTAGTCTGATAGAACGCACGATACGATTTTACAACGTCTTCGAACATGCATTCTGGATTAGCTTTCATAGCCAACGGTTGTTTTGTCAACGAACCATTAGGAATATTGTTTGGTGGTGAGGCTAAAATCTCACGTAATTTTGTATCTGACATATGTTCTTTACCGTAGCGGTACTTATACTCATCACACAAAGCGACAAAATGTTCATAGTGCCAATTGTAATTTTCACTAGATGCCATAGTCCAGATAGTGCATGGGTGCGCCTGATGCGCAACCCGATATAGCACTGGCTCTTGGTTACTGTCTGGATGAACCCAGTACTTAACCATTGTCTTACCAGACATAGATAATCGCTTCTCTACTTCGCCATCTATTATACGATGGGCTGTAGATAGCATCTGGGCACTTTCTACAATCATTTTGACAACGTGCTTGTCGCATTGTAGTTGTGCGGCGACAACTGGATCATTATCTAATATGAATAAATTCATAGCTTTACCCCTTTTTATATCTAGTAATATAAAATCCTTCTGTGTGATTTAATGCTTCTAACATGTCAGTAAACATCTTAGGCGTGAATGCAATTAAGTCAGCAGGCTTATTATCAACTTTACCAAACTGTCTAATGAAGACCACATCGTCTTCTATAATCAGTTCAACGTCTTCCCACTCACCAGTCTCATCTAATATTGTAGTGACACTGGCATCCCATTCAAACTCATTTGTAAACATTACTGCTTTTACCTTTACATTCTCATATCTTCATAGTGATCAGAATACAACCTATGTTTTGATTGATCGCCACCAACATTGGTTGGTAGCCAAAAATCTGACCAAAGCTTCTTTAGCTTTTTAAGCATACATCCTCTGCAAATTCTTTTTCATAAGAATCTATCAATGCCTGTTTTTGCTTAACCAGACGCTCCAACGAAAATAGGGCTGCCCGCTTCTCATCGCTGGCGCCCTCCTCAAAAGCAATAAGTGCATTCTCAAGCACTTCGATATCATAAACTAGTTCATTCATCATGCCGCTTTCTCTTCTAATGATCGAAAACCAAACGCAGAAACTACGTACTTCACACCGTCCATGATTAACTCATCACCCATTGATGTTGAGCGTAGACCCATGCCACCTTCGTTCAAAGGAGCTACAACAGTTACATCGGGATTGTAGTCACCGTTGTCTTTGATGTCACGACGGCTCCAAGAACCTGCTACGTTGTTAGTCCAACGATATGCATATTCAAGGCGCTCTTCATCACTCATATTAGGTGGTGCGTCAACTATCGCAACAGTTTGGGGTGCATCTTCGAATGCTGTATGGATCACTTCAATTTTCATAATATACTCTTTCATTGTTTACGAATCATTTTACCACATACAAAAGAAAATGTCAAGGGCAATCCTCGACATCTCTATTTGGTGTATTCTCATCTATCCAGAACTGTCGATGCTCTTCGCCATACATCTCAACGAATTGAAACTCACTTAGGAACTGAGCATCCTCACACATCTCTAAAAACATTTGACCCATCTTGCTCATATCAAGCCGCCAATGCGTATGGTTTGTTCCACTTGCCAACATTAATGTCGGTGTAGTGCGAACGGTGGAAGTAGTCTGTTTGAGCGTCATCATTGTTAAAGTACTTAGGACCTTTCATTGCCGCTAACAGTTCGTTCAGAAAATCACGTGCTGTCGGGTTATTAGCATAGTGATCATCAATCCAATATTCGTTTACTTGGATGTAATTGTCACCATGAGTATAGTTACCCGAGAAGTCAATCGCACCTGACTTGATGTTTACACAAAGTGTAGAATGATTATTAACACCAATGCTGGCTTTCATTTTGTACTTTTTAAGTACAGCTTTGATAGCAGGAGCGAGTTCTTTCTTCATTTCTTGTGATACATAAGCCATAATTTAATTCCTTCTCAATTGATTACATATACATTGTAACAGGTTGATTCGCATTGTCAAGGGTTATTTTGGTAAAGATTGAAACTTTTTATACACGTTGTACGCTTCAGTCACAGTTAAGTTCTCATCGAAGCCATTGTCCATAGCATTGATAAGCCATTCGAAAGTCTTACCGTAGAACTCTGTTGCTCTACGGTTCAGAACACCTATTGCACCTTTGATCTTCATGCTAACGCCTCCTCTTGGGCATCTTGGATGTCCATTAGATCGACTTTCAACTCAGCTAGTAAGACCTTAGTCTCATGAGGTATCGCACCAGGGCGAATGCTTTCAATTGTAGCAAAGGCGTTTTGTGCGGCACTGATTGCCTGCATTTTTTCACTCACATTTATCATTATATTCTCCATATCAATTATGACGTTTTCCAAAGCTTTTCGATCAATTCCCAATCATAGGTGATCTCTTTAGTTTTGCGATTGCGCTCGTAAGCCATCTCAATTCCAGTGTACTCTTCAAGGTACGCTACAGCGGCTTTGACATCTTCAAACTCTTTGATGCCGATATTGTTGTTCAGATTAGGTTTTGCAGTCCACATATGATTCTCTCTCTTTTGTTAATTACAGTATAATAATACACTATTCACAGATAATGTCAAGGGTTAATTTGGCATATTTTCCAATTCGCTAAAAAGATCAATCTTCATAGCAGTCAGCAAGCTTGCTGTCTCTTTTTTGAACAGTGTGTAGAAGTTAGGGTCATGCTCTTCGATGCTCAGGCTGTTGTGATACATATCACAGTTCTTGATGATCTTAACGATCTCAGGTGCTTGAGCTAGACGGGTTTCACACAGAAGCTTACGCTCTGCACGATTACCAACGAAGTCAGGACATTTAGTTAAGAACCATACACCTTGAGCGACTTTAAAACCAAAGAGATTTTGTATCGTCTCTATAGTAGTATCAGTATCTTCTACAGTGTCATGAAGTAAGGCGATTTGAATCGCAGTTTGGATCTCTTCTTCACTGAACGTACCCTGGAGATCCATGTACTGTTCAACAAGATCAGCTACGGCGATTGGATGAGTGATGTACTCTTCGCCAGTGTATTTACGATATTGCCCTTTGTGCGCAAGAGTTGCGAATCGTAGGGTATCATAGACAGTCATTTTCATATATTTCCTCTCAATTACTAGTACATTATACCACATTTTAGAGGATTGTCAAGGGTTATTTCAAATTAATTTGGTTTATTTACCCTTTTAAACTTGCGTCTTGACTTCGAGAACTGCTTCATAGGCGATTTGAACCATATTTCAGCACTAGTTCCAGACTTGATATAGCCAGCTAGTTGACCAGCTTTGTTCAGAATATACGTATGATTGCTCACTGTATATGGCGTCTCATCCCAAGCAGTCACCTCTTGAAGGTAGTCGAATTCACTCATCATCGTTCTCCTCAATCTTATTGCCATAGTAGTCATGTGTACCTGCTCTGTAGTTCTTCTTTTTCTCATCAAGAATGAGTGTTGAAACCCAGACAGCTTTACCCATGATTAGAAGTATGACTAGCACAAACGCAGTTGAAACAATATCAAATAACATAATAAACCTCTATAGTATAAACCAACGATATATGCCGATCACATCAATTACTGTGAAGCACGAATTTTGAACAATCATAGGTGTGTCATTAGCTTTAATAAATGCTACAACCAAACCAACATGTCCAACGAAGAATAGTAGGAAACCGATCTTTGATACGTCTATATTTAATGATAACAACAGACCAGCCATAAGGAATAACGAACCCGATATCCACTTTAACCCTTGTACTGTATTTTCACTCACTAGATGCCTTTGTCCTCAGCGTACTTAATTCTTGCATCAAGTAGCTTGTTAAGGTAGTCATGTGTCTTGCCTGTAAATACTTGAGGCTCATTATCATCTACTGCGATAACGATAGCGAACTGCTTAATAGACACGCCTGTGCGCTCAAAGAACGCCGCCGCATAGAAAGCGGCTTGTGTGAAGTAATTCTCAATCCATTCTTTCTTCTTAGGTTTGCGAGAAGTCTTGAAGTCGATAATAGTTAACTGACCATCGAACTCTGCGATACAGTCAACACGACCAGCGATCTTAAACTTGTCACTGTACAAAGGCACTTCTTGCGCCCAGACGTTATCAAGTCTTTCATCTAAGATAGTTTTGATTTGATTGAATGAGAATATATTAGCGGGCATTGCACCCTTTGACCAATCTTCTTTATTATTGATATAGTCTTCTGCTAGAGTGTGTACTGCTGTACCACGTGTAGCGGCTTGTGTACTAATCTTGTTAGCTACTTCTTCACCGACACGCTTGCGCCACGCTAGAATACCTGCCTTAGATAGATTTCCAAGAACAGTTGTGATAGAGGGATATTTGTTACCCTCGGGTGTGATATACGTTCTGCCCGTAGGTAGAGTTTCGCATTCAAGTTCAGGCAATGCTTTCATTGCAACATGGTTAAACATAGTATAATACCTTTTAATTCAGACTATATTATAGCGGGTTGTCAACCACTTGTCAAGGGTTTATTTTGGTTTATTTACAATTAATCAGCCGCATAGACTTTTGATGCACCAGTGCTTATCGCATGATCAAAGTCGTCATGACTAGCGTTGTATTTATCACCAATTCTAGCCATTTCAGATCCTTCGATAAAAACCTTTGAAGAGTATGTGCTACATGTCGGTGTATGATTTACAGGTGCGACAACGCAAGGCTTGCCATTTGGATGTGCAGTCATAGCATCACCATTGACTACAGGTCTCTTAGTCTCAACATATGTCTTTGAAACTGTGACTGCTCCAGACGTAGATGTTAGAGGATTACTCCAAGTCCATTTGGTTGGATTAGTTGCACATGCACCATTCTTTGTGCCATCTGCACAGGCGACATTACTTTGTGAATTTGCAAATGCTACTAAGGGCATTTATCTAACCAGTGTTACGGTTTCGTTTTCAGCAAGATGCGCTGTAACTTCAGCTTGTGTAAACTGTCGTACATATCGATTACCATCTGTGTCTTCGAATACTCTTAATCTAGTTTGTTCAGGCATTGACTTTTTCCTTTAAGGTGATTGCTTCTTCATCTATAATCCACTCTAATAGAGTTTGCTCATCCCAACCCATTTGTCCTAGAAGTTCGATGGGGAGTTGTATCATCGTTTCCCCATCTTCATCTTCAACGACTTCACCTATATAATTATTTTGCATTATAAACCTAGCTTATCTCTATTAATGATGTATGACTTTACTAGTTTACTTCGAACAATATCATCGATCTGAAACTCTACAAAGTCAAATTCTCTCATGTTATTTATAATCCTCATAAAATCCCTCAAGCCTGACATCTCTTTCTTACGCTCAGAAGTTAGGTCGTCTTGCTTAACGTCACCGCAGAAAATGATTTTGCTGTTTTCACCAACACGTGTCATTACTGTGTGTAGTTCGCCTGCGCTCATATTCTGAACTTCGTCTACAAGAATAATACAGTCTTCAAACGTACACCCACGTAGATACGAGGTAGACGCAAAGTTGACGATTTGTTTTTGTTTGAGAATTTGATAGGCATCACCACGATTAAATAACTTGGTTGCGATATCATAGTAAGGCTCTTCGTATACAGCCTCTTTTTGTTTTTGATTACCAGGCATGAAACCTTGGTCTCTAGTTGGTACTGTTGATCTTACAATAAACACTTTTTTGTATGGGCTGTTATGTGTCATCACATCATTGATAGCGAAGTACATACCTAGGAAAGTTTTACCTGTTCCTGCAATCCCATGTAGCATTAAATTATAACCATCGTCCCAACTGTCAAAGGCGACCCTTTGATTTTCAGTCATTGGTTTAATGTTGCGGTCAATCTGGAATACTGTTGATAATTGGTTGTCGTTATCTAGAATACCTTGTTGTCTCAGTACTCTTCTCTGTCTTTTAGTCAGACGTTTTTCGTGTGCATGCATTGTTGAATCAATCCTTATTATTATCTGGTTTTGATTGTGGACTTTGTGATACCCTTTGAGTTTCCTTTTTTAATGTGTTTGAGTAGTGAATTGAACGAATCAGGTGTCTTAACGACTCCCAATCGATGTGCGTCACCAATGCTAGGTGCTTTGGTAATAATTTGCTTGATGTGGGGGTTCTTTTTGAGATAGGTTTCTCTATCTGCAATTTTCATTAACATATCATAGATTTCATCTGTCTTAGTATCATGAAACGAATACATTGGCATTTAAGCTCTCCTATAAAAAAAAGGCAGTCCGTGATGGACTGCCCTATAACTGTCTTATCACTGTTGATATTTATACGAGTAATTCGTATATTTCTTTCCAGTTGTCAACTTTTGTTACATCATCATTATGAAAATCTGCATTATGATGATGATTAATGAGATAACTATCTAGTCCCATCTCAAGACCAACTAGTGCATTCTCGGGCTTATCTTCAACCCACATACACCCACTGTCTTTGTAGGGTAGTAACTCTTCGTCTTTATCAGCACCAGTATCTAAGTAGACATACTTCTCAAAAGCAGTGTCACCAAATAACTCTCTAAGGTTCTTAGTCCTTAGATGCTGTGCGTACTGATCATTACTTAAGCTAGTAATCGCATGGAAGATATACCCATGCTCTTCATGTAGCTTTTTAACGTACTTCATTGCATCTCTGAGAGGTGGCAACTTTCTAATAGCCGCACTCTCGTTGAACATTCTGATGAGCCTTTTGATCTCATCTCTAGGCATGTCGTAACAAATAGACATGTCGTATTCACATACACCAGTCTTGACATACCCATGTCTCTTCATCCAGTAATCGAATGAGTATTCCCAATCTAGGAGA
>Ga0102820_1000742_pt1 | contig 10030 bp, 9 predicted proteins | sample ColrivemetaGS709_FD_78192 | JGI IMG/M metagenome (GOLD analysis project Ga0102820, IMG submission 78192) | Estuarine microbial communities from the Columbia River estuary - Ebb tide non-ETM metaG S.709 | ecosystem: Environmental > Aquatic > Marine > Intertidal zone > Estuary | place: USA...
AGAACGAAACTCTCTTTTGAGTTGGCAGAGAAAAGATTGTCTGCAGATGTCCTTAATTTTTCTGCATCACAGTCTTCTGTCACAAAAGGAGAAACCCTTATAGATACGGTCAACAATATCTTATCTATGAAAGTAGATATGGTGGTAATGCGACACCCTAATCCAGGCGCAGGCGTATTGCTTTCTAAACATATTAATGCGGCTATAATAAACGCAGGAGACGGTGCTCATGAGCACCCCACACAGGCGCTACTAGACTCTTATTCTATTCGCGAGCGATTGGGAGATGTGGCTGGTAAGAAAGTGGTTATTGTAGGAGATATTCTCCATTCAAGAGTTGCTTTGTCTAATATTTATGCCCTAAAATTACAGGGAGCAGAAGTGAAGGTGTGCGGTCCCAAAACCCTGATACCAAAGCATATTGAGTCTTTGGGTGTTAGCGTAGAAACAGACCTTCGTAAGGCACTTAATTGGTGTGATGTAGCCAATATGCTTCGCGTTCAAAACGAGCGTATGGATATTAGCTACTTTCCAAGTACCAGAGAATACACCCAATTGTACGGGGTAAATATGGATCTGTTAAACAGCTTAGACAAAGATATAGTGATCATGCACCCTGGACCTATTAATAGGGGTGTAGAGATTACCTCAGAGGTAGCAGATTCCAATCAGTCTATCATTTTAAATCAAGTAGAAAACGGAGTAGCTATTCGCATGGCAGTCATTTATTTATTGGCCTCCAAAATAAAATAATATCATGGTTCAGATTATTGACCAAACGGCTGTTTTTTCTCAAGAAAATCAGGATATGAAGGCTTTTTTAGCCGCCTTGTCGCCGCTTTTAGAAGCGCATCTTTCGCACCATATTATTGTAGCGCTCTCTGAGGAGACGCCCGCAGAAGCTATTGATATCTCCCTGTTTACTCAATGGTCCACTGACTTTAAAAAATCTGCTAAGTCATTTGTATTAGTGACCAATGCCATTAGTTATGAAGATACTCCTGAGTCATTATCTGTAGTACCTACCCTCCAAGAAGCTAAAGATGTGATTGAGATGGAAGAGATAGAAAGGGATCTTGGATTTTGAAAGTCACTATTTTAGGCTGTTACGCAGCTACACCACGAACATTAACCCATCCTACTTCTCAGGTTCTTGAAATAAAAAACCACTTGTTTTTAATTGATTGTGGCGAGGGTACTCAGGTGCAGCTCAGAAAGCAAAAAGTGCGTTTTTCTAAAATCAATCATATTTTTATTTCACATTTACACGGCGATCATTTCTTTGGATTACCGGGATTGGTCGCTACTTTTAGGCTTTTAGGCCGTGTGAACCCGCTGCATATTTACGGGCCTAAAGGAATTAAGGAAGCGGTGACACTACTTTTAAAATTAGGCGATTCCTGGACCAATTACCCCCTGCATTTTCATGAACTAAGCTCACAAGCACCTGAGGTGGTCTTTGAAGATAAAAAAGTAACTGTTACCACTATACCCTTAGATCACAGGGTATATACCAACGGATTTTTGTTCAGAGAAAAAGTTGGCTCACGTAAATTAGAAGCACAAGCAGTGGAGGCTCATGGGATAGATAGCTGTTACTTTCAGAATATCAAAGACGGGAAAGATGCGCCAAATAAAGCAGGAGAAATAATTCCAAATGCTCAATTGAGTAGTGACCCAAAACCTACTAAAAGTTATGCTTTTTGTAGTGACACCGCTTATTTCCCTAAAATTATAGCTCAAATTAAAGAAGTTACCGTCCTGTATCATGAGAGTACCTTTTTGGAATCTGAGTCAGATCTAGCCACTAAAACCAAACATTCTACAGCATCTCAAGCTGCAAAAATTGCCGAATCAGCAGGGGTTAAATCACTGATTTTAGGACATTATTCAACCCGATATGATGGTTTGCAGCCTTTTAAAGAAGAGGCGGAAGTTTATTTTAAACCAGTCCTTTTAGCAGACGATGGCAGGGAATTTGAGTTCTAGAAATCATTCCGTTTCCTTATCTTTGAATTAAAATATTTGTCATGGAAAAAGATTTAGGCGACTATAGAAAATCATATGATAAGCAAGCTTTGGAGGAGACTCAAATATCAGACAATCCCATGCAACAGTTCCAGACTTGGTTCTATGAGGTGGAGGCTTCAGAAACTGTAGATGAGACCAATGCAATGAGTATTTCTTCCATAGGTTTAGATGGTTTTCCTAAAACCCGGGTGGTGCTTTTAAAAAAGTATTACGAAGAGGGATTTATTTTCTACACCAATTATGATTCTGAAAAGGGCAGGGCTATTGCGGCCCATCCAGAAGTATGTTTGTCTTTTTTTTGGCCCAGTATGGAACGCCAAGTAATCATTAAGGGTCTTGCAGAACGCTTGCCTGGAGAAGTCTCAGACAATTATTTTGACTCAAGGCCTTTGGGTTCCCGCCTAGGCGCTATGGTTTCTCCTCAAAGTAAGGTAATTGATTCAAGGGCGGTATTGGAAGACTCATTAAAGGCCCTAGAGGCACAAGCCGTAAACGACCAAGTAAAAAGGCCTTCGCATTGGGGCGGTTATTTGGTGCGACCCAAAAGCATAGAGTTTTGGCAGGGAAGGCCCAATAGGCTTCACGATAGGATTAGGTATACTTTAGAGAAGGATTTCAACTGGACAGTGGAACGTTTGGCACCTTAATCACAAAAAAAATAATCACTTACTTTCATTAATTTAACCCTATAATATATAAACTGTAGTACTTTTGTATTTTAGTTGTTTAAGGGTATTCATATGACAAAGAACCAATATATAAATAGGGAAATTAGCTGGTTGCGATTTAACGAACGTGTTTTGCAGGAAAGTGCAGATCCACAAGTGCCTCTAATTGAAAGGTTCCGTTTTTTGGGTATTTTTTCAAACAATTTAGATGAGTTTTTTAAGGTTCGTTATGCAACGGTTAAAAGGGTTGTAGACGCAGGTGCTAAGTTAAAAGGCGTTCTAGGTGATGAAAAGCCTAAAGCACTCTTAGACGAGATTACTAAGATTGTAATAGCCCAACAAAAACAATCGTTAGAGATTTTAAAAAATATTGAGGAGGAGCTAGAGACAAAGAACATATTCTTGATCAACGAGAAGGAACTCAGCCAAGAGCAGAAGCTGTTTGTTGCAGATTATTTTAATCAGTATGTAAGCCCTGTACTCATGACCATTATCTTAAATGATTTGGCAGACTTTCCAACTTTGAAAGATACTGCAGCCTACTTGGCTGTTAAGATGACTATGAATTCTGAGGATCAGAAGGTAAAGACTTTGGTTCCGCTGAGAAAAAGGAAAGACAATCGCTATGCGATTATAGAAATTCCCAAGAGTGTAGACCGCTTTGTGGTATTGCCAAATGTAGGGGAGAAGCAGTATATTATTATGTTAGACGACATTATTCGCTTTAATTTAGATAGGGTGTTTAGTATGTTTTCTTATACCAAGATTTCTGCTCATATGATTAAAATCACAAGAGATGCAGAACTGGACATGGACAATGACCTTTCTAAGAGTTTTATTGAAAAAATCTATGAAAGTGTAGAGGAACGTAAAATAAGTGACCCAGTTCGTTTTGTGTACGACATGAATATTGAAAAAGACACTTTGAAGTTCTTAAAGGATAAAATGAAGCTAGAAGATACGGATTCTGTGATTCCTGGTGGTAGATACCATAACAGACGGGATTATATGAGTTTTCCAAGTTTGGGCAGAACAGATTTATTGTATTCAAAAACGGCTCCGCTTCGTGTTAAAGGGGTTCCGTCAGAGGGAAGTTTATTAGACCATATTGCAAAAAAAGATTTCTTACAATACACCCCATACCATACTTTCTCTTACATCACTAGATTCTTAAAGGAGGCGGCTCTAGATCCTAAAGTGAAAACCATTAAGATTACCGTTTATAGGTTGGCCAACAACTCTCAGATTGCTGCTTCACTCATTAATGCGGTCAAAAACGGCAAGCAAGTTACGGTACAAATTGAACTTCAAGCCAGGTTTGACGAACATGCTAATATTGAATATGCAGAGCAGTTACAAGCTGAGGGGGTAAGATTGATTTTTGGTGTCAGGGGCCTTAAAGTTCATTCAAAAATCTGTTTAATCGAAAGAGAGGAGGCCGGACTTTTAAAGCGTTATGGTTTTGTAAGTACAGGTAATTTTAACGAATCTACGGCTAGAATATATACCGATTACACCCTATTTACTGCCCATGATTTAATCATAAAGGAGTTAGACAAAGTATTTGACTTTTTTGAAACCACCTATAAGATTCACAAATACAAGCATTTAATAGTGTCACCGCATTATACTAAAAATGTTTTCAAGAAGCTTATTGACCAAGAGATTAAGAATGCCAAAGCGGGTAAAGAGGCTTCTATCAAAATAAAAATGAACAGTTTTACTTCCTATAAAATGGTAGATAAATTGTATGAAGCTTCTAATGCAGGGGTGAAAATTCAATTGATTATAAGGGGTATTTGTTGCCTGGTACCTGGAGTCCCTGGGATGAGTGAAAATATTGAAGTCATTAGTGTCATTGATAAGTTTTTAGAGCATACCAGATTATTTGTTTTTAGCAATGATGGTGATCCTAAGATTTACATATCTTCCGCAGATTGGATGACTAGAAACTTAGACTATAGGGTAGAAGTGGGCTGTCCAATTTATGACACTGATATTAAAAATGAACTTATAGATACCTTTAATATGGCTTGGCAAGACAACACCAAGTCCAGATGGCTCACAGACCAACAAGAAAGTCCCTACCGAAAATTAGCAGGAGCTCCGCTGCGTTCTCAGTTTGCGATGTATGATTATTATAAAGAAAAATTAGAGTCTTAAAGGTTTAATGCCAACGCTTTTAGCCGTGAATCAATTGTTGGTTGCCCAAGTCCTTCATGATTTGTGCTTCAAAAATCAATAGAGATTCCCATTTTTCGTCTACTTCTTTTCTGTCTCCATATTGTCTCGCAAATTTTAGAAACATGGTGTAATGACCTGCTTCACTGATCATGAGTTTTTTGTAGAATCCTCTGAGCTTTGTATCTTCAAGTTCTTCAGAGAGCAACCTAAAGCGTTCACAGCTTCTTGCTTCAATGAGCGCCGCAATGAGTAATCTGTGTACTAGTTGAGTGGTTCTACTCCCACCTTTAGGAAAAAAGCTGAGAAGCGCAATGACATAGCTGTCTTTACGATCCCTTCCCAAGGTTTGCCCTCTGGCTATAATAAGATCGTGCACCATTTTGAAATGGCCCATTTCTTCCCTTACCAGTGCAGTCATTTCACTGACTAGTTCTGTGTATTCAGGAAAGCCAACAATTAGTGATATTGCCGTACTGGCTGCTTTTTGCTCGCAGAATGCATGGTCTGTTAAAATATCATCAATGTTTTTTTCTACGATATTCACCCATCTAGGGTCTGTGGGTAATTTTAATCCAAGCATCTTATTGTAGGTCTAAGTCAAAACTTTGTCTAAGAACATCTACCGCAGGGTTTTTGCTCCTAATTTTTTCGTATTTCTCTTCTGGTGTAAATGCGTATTTGGTGTCCATAGTTTCTAATACGGAGACCTCTAGGCTAATACTGTGGTTGTTTAATTTGGATTTTAAATAATCTAAAACCCCCGATTGTGCTCTTTCTACCTCTTTTTTCATGGTGTCATTAGGTAATGTAATACCTATGACAAAATTGTCCAAAAGTTTTGGTTGGTCTGCATTTAGATTGGAGGCAATTATTTTTTGTCCTTCTGCTTCTATTTTTTCTATGAAATCGGACCAATGCTTTTGTAGGATTTCTTCAGTAAAGGCATCTTCTATGATAGGACTGTCTACTTGAACTTTATTTTTCAAGGCATCTTCGTGTGCTTTCTTTGCTTTTAAACTCGCAATAGACAAGCCAGAAACACCCTCTTTTCTTTCTAGATTAAGGCTGGGTTTAGTGAGGGGGGCAACGGAAACAGGCTCCGTAATGGTAGCAGGCTCCGCATTGGAAACAGGCTCCGTAATGGTAACAGGCTCCGCATTGGGAATTTCATCTACTATAGGTGCAGATGCTGTTTCCACAATTGCTTCATCTATTAAAGGAGCAGATGTTGTTTCTACCCCCAGTTCAACAGACGCTGTGTTTTGTGATGGATGCTGTACTACTTTTTTAGGCAAATGGTCTTTGAATTCAGTAGTAGGTATAATAGGTGTAGTAATTACCTCAGTCCAGTCACGATTTTTTTTTTCAACACCTGAGAGCATAGAGGCTATTTTCATAATAGCGAGCTCTACCAGTAAGCGTTGGTTTTTGGCATTTTTAAATTGTAAATCACAGTGATTGGCTATATCTATTGCACCCAATAAAAAAGCAGGGGGTGTTTGTTTTGCCTGAGACTCGTAGCGTTGTTTGGTTTCTTCTCCAACCTCCATTAAAGAGATGGTTGCTGGAAACTGCGCCAACATAAGGTCCCTTAGATGGGCTGCCAATCCTTGAATAAAATGGTGTCCGTCAAAACCAAGGGACAAACAATCATTAAAAAGCAGTAAACTACTCGGAATATCTCCTGCTAACATAAAATCTGTTGCGGCAAAATAAGTGTCGTAATCTAAGATATTTAGATTTTCACTCACAGCTTGTCTGGAGAGATTTTCTCCAGTATAACTTACAATTCTATCAAAAATAGAGAGTGCATCTCTGAGCGCTCCGTCTGCCTTTTGAGCGATTAAATGCAAAGCATCTGGATGCGCAGTAATGCCTTGGTCAGCAGCAATTTTACCCAAATGCAAAGCCATATCTGTCACCGTAATTCTTTTAAAATCATAGATCTGACATCTAGACAATATGGTGGGTATAATTTTGTGTTTCTCTGTAGTGGCTAAAATAAAAATAGCATGCTTTGGCGGTTCCTCTAAAGTCTTTAAAAAAGCATTAAAAGCCGCGGTAGAAAGCATGTGTACCTCATCTATGATATAGACCTTATAAGCCCCTTTTTGCGGCGGAATACGCACTTGGTCTACTAGGTTTCTAATGTCGTCTACCGAGTTGTTGGAAGCAGCGTCTAATTCAAAAATATTAAAAGCGTAATCTTCTTCGGTAGAAGTACCTAACTCCTTTTCATTGATCTTCTTGGCTAAAATTCTGGCACAGCTGGTTTTGCCCACACCTCTTGGCCCACAAAACAATAGTGCTTGAGCCAAATGATTGTTATCAATAGACTTTTCTAAGGTATTGGTTATGGCAGATTGCCCCACCACGTCTTCAAAATTAAGCGGTCGGTATTTTCTGGCAGAAACAAGGAAAGGTTCCAATAAGGTGTCTTTTTAAGGTATACTACAAATATAAAAATAGTGCGGTTTAATGCGGCCTTTAGTCATAGATATTATGCTACTTTTATTAACAAATAGAAAGCATTTCTATTCCAGTTCTCCCTATATTTGCAACCAAGCAGGCTGCCTTATCGCTGGTGGTTTATCCATCAGAGGAAAGTCCGGACACCCTATTGCAGCATAGCGGGTAACGCCCGTCCGTTGAGAAACGAGGACAAGTGCAACAGAAAGCAGGTACAGGTAATGCTGTAGTGAAACCAGGTAAACTCTATGCGGTGCAACGCCATGTAAACTGACGTTTGAGGGCGGCAAGTTCGAGTCAGAGGGTAGGCGGTTCGAGCCTTGGAGTAATCCAAGGCCTAGATAAATGATAAGGGCGTTTTTAACGTTACAGAATCCGGCTTATGGCCTGCTTTTTTTATTTTTCAAAAAAACTAAATACGCTAGATCCGTACCTTCTAGCCTCTCTAAAGTTAGGGGTTTCAGAGAGGTCCATATGTTTCTCGTGTTCTATGACCAAAATACCTCCTTCTAAAACCAGTTCTTTTTGAAACGCCATTTGAGCAATTTGTTGGAATTCTTCTATAGGTAAGGCATACGGAGGGTCTGCAAATATGATATTGAATTTTTTAGGTGTTTTTTGAAGGTAGGCAAAAACGTCACTTTTAATCACTTCAATAGGCATGTCTAATTTTTCTGCCATTTCACTAATAAACTGAGTGCATCCTGCATGAATTTCCACTGCAGTAATGGCATTAACACCCCTTGAAGCAAATTCATAAGAAATGTTTCCACTACCAGAGAATAGATCCAAAACACTAATTTCATCCAAATAATACTGGTTATTAATGATATTGAATAATGCTTCCTTAGCCATATCTGTGGTAGGTCTAATGGGAAGTTGTTTGGGCGCTGAAATTTTTCGCCCTTTGTGTTGACCTGAAATAATTCGCATGATTAAGCGTTTAAAATGATGCTATCAAAGTGATAGTCCAATAAATGGGTGGGTATTTTTTGGGTGAAGCTCGGTCTGTAAATACCACAATTGTTTAAGTACTGTAACGCTTTTTTGTAATAAGGTTCTGCTTCGGTAGTTTCTCCGTAAAAAAGCATTTGCACCTCTTTTGGATCTAACGCCAATTGTTCCAAACTAAATAAAATGTAATACAGAAGGTCTTCAGTGCTTCCAATTTGGAAACTATTAAAGAATTGCAACTTTTTATCCTTAATGACGGTAAGGTTGAGGGTGCCTTGGTCTATATGGGCATAACACACTTTTTCTGGAGCCTCGTGTTCAATACTCAGCAATTCCTCTAAGTGTAAAGCAACATGGTGCTTAAAGTCAAAGGGACCAAAGCAATCAAAAATGTAGTTGTTTACAGCCGTAAAAGGAACATATACCACAACCATGTCTTTATGGGCAATAGTGTCATAGGCCAATTCATCGTGGGGTAGTAGCTGCGCATTAAACTTCACGTAATCACTCAATTTAGAAAGGTCGAACAAAGCCTGGGGTACAATGTTAAATAAGGCATTACTGTGCGTAACTACAACAGATTCATAGGTTCTTGAAGGGACATTATGGGATTCTAAAAAATCATTTAATGCTCCTCTTAGCTCATTCTCAGAACGTGGCGTAGAAAAACGCAAGCGCTGCACCTCAACGAGTTCCTGACTCACTTTGTCTGTAATACAAAAAGAAAGTCCATTCAAACTCAATTGAATGGACAGTCTAGTATTTTGATATGAACTATTTTCCTTGTTCAAATGATCCTTAATTTTGTTTTTTCTTATCGTAGATAGGGGGCCAGTTTCCACTGTTACTCACGTCTACTAAAGAACCTACTATAATCTGAGATCCGTTTACTTCATCTACACTCATCTGTGCGTTTTCAGTAGCTAATAAATCTGGGTCTTGATCGTAAAGCACTGTTTTTTTGTCTACGGAAATTTTAAAAACAGGTACTCTGTAGTCATTCTTGCGAATTACTTTGGCTTCCATTTTAAATTTTTCTCCGTTTGCAGCGAAAGGAACATTCATCATGTTCTTGTAACGCATGTCATTTTTAAATAAAGAATCTTTAACAGAAACAAATCCTAAAGTGTCAATAATTTTAACCTCTTTTAGCATGTCAATTCTATACACTTTATTGAATTCGTAGAAAGAAGAATCCCTCTGTTGTGTAATAATATATTGAGAGCTGTCTACAAATTGCACCAAAGCATTAAAATCTGCAGCGTATTCGCCTTTAACTGTTTTGTGTGCTTCTTGAGCATTACGAATGTCTTTCATGACATTAATAACTGCTGTAAAACGCTCTTGCTTTACTTTTTTAAATTCAATAGGGGCGTTTACAGAAAGGTATATCATGTATGCAAATACAATCGAAAGAACCCAAAGTACAAGTTTTAATACAGTCTTCATTATAATAGTCTTATTTAAAATTTAGTCGTTTCACAAATCTACAATTTTTTTTTAATCGCAAAAGTATTTGCCCTTAATTTTACGCATTATCTTTGGGGCTATGACAACTGCTTCCCCCATAGATTTTTTCAAAAAACTAAAGACCTCCTTTCCCCATGAGCCTACCCTCACCCAAGAACGCGCCCTCGAAGCCTTTGCGCAGTTTGTTTGTAATGAAAACAAGGATGAGCTCTTATTATTAAAAGGGTATGCGGGAACAGGTAAAACTACTTTGA
>Ga0102820_1000797_pt1 | contig 9651 bp, 10 predicted proteins | sample ColrivemetaGS709_FD_78192 | JGI IMG/M metagenome (GOLD analysis project Ga0102820, IMG submission 78192) | Estuarine microbial communities from the Columbia River estuary - Ebb tide non-ETM metaG S.709 | ecosystem: Environmental > Aquatic > Marine > Intertidal zone > Estuary | place: USA...
GAAGTACGTGGATTTCAGCATCGGTTATTTTTTTCATAGTAGGGGGCGGTGGCCATATAGTTTTTCCCACAGCCGGTCTGGACTGCTTGTGATTAGTGTCTCTTGTAATTCTTTCTCTACGACAACTTTGTGTGTCGTGATTTCCTTATTAATAGAATCATACCGGTACACATCATCCCACCACTGAACTTTTTCATTGTACTTAATGGTCAACTCATCATTCTCATGTTTTAGGAGATTAAGTTCCTGTGCCAAACAATTACCTGGATTGGACATCGTGGGTATAGAATCTACCCCGATGTGTTTGGACTTTATAATGCTCGATACCAAGTAGTTATTGGCTTTTTTGACCCATTCAAAATAATTGGCTTGGAGCCTATTCATTTCTGAACGATACTCCTGAACTTGATCATTAATGCGTTCAAGGGCATCCTGGAGAATGGAAACGATCAATTGTTCGGTGTCAGGATGAAGCTCCTGCAGAAAGCATCCAAAGAGTAGCCCTTGTTGTTGGGTGATTCTGTTGGACTTCAGAAACCATTCTGCTTTAGTGATGGGGGTCTTTTGACCAATTTTATAGTCAAAAACGAGCTCAGTTAATATGGTGGTTCCATCTTTTTTGATGAGGAACTCCATACTTGCCTGGGTTTTAGAGCCGCCTGAAAGGTTTGCAAAGAAGAAGGAGTTACTACGTACCTCTTCAAAATGAACAATATGCGCCTCAAACCATTTGCTCCAATGTGGGTCAATGTCAACGGTTAATTTGGAAGTAGCATGAATCATTTCCAAGATCTTTTCCCTTGTTTTATCGGATTCTAGCTGCTTCTTCCAAATAGCACGTTGAGTATCGGCATGTTGCTCAAAACGCTCTATGCCATCATGGTAGTCCTCTAGGCTGAAGGCCTTCAAGAAATTTAAACTCTTCTCTTCCATAGCTTCAATATCTAACTTATTTGTGCGGAATTACTGCACAGAAAGACCATCGCTTCATTTCCAATAGATTCGGGTATAATCGTACCCGCCCATCGTTTTTCTGGTATGAAATACGATCCGATAGCTAGAAGTGTGGTAAGTATATTCCCACCAAGCTTCTGTCTCATTGAATTCAGCAAGAGAGACTTCACGGTCTTCCTTTGCGAACTGTAGCAACTCACTCGTGTGGTTACTGCCATAAAGTGTGGCAAATTGTACAAACGCGCTGCTGTTGACCAACCTTTTGTTGATCTCAGCTTCTAGGACCTGGCCATTCATGGAATGCTGGAATCCTATAAAGAGTAGTGCTAATAACATGAGTCTTTTCATGACTTCATTCATTTAAGTACAAGGATCCTTCGGATACTTCGATGAAGAAAGCCTCCCAAGAGTCCCAATAGAATATTCGAGCTAATCGGTTACCAAGTGACTTCTCAGCAAACCATGTTTCATCGCCATGATTGGCACACAATTCTGCCCATTGGTGATATGGATGTTTAAGCAGTGCCGTATACGAAGTAGTATCAGCGGGCATCTTTTCAAAAACCTCCCATGCAAACTGCGCTTGCATGCCTTTTGGCAGGTCTTCAGCGTATACATTGAAACTGTAAGTGGCTGTTGAATCATACACTGTTGTGTCAGAAAACAATAGGTACATTCCAAAAGGGGTATCCTTTGAAAAGCCATACCTACGGCCATCGTTTTCATAGGTTTCTCGCACCCAAGTTTGGTGGTAATCCACCGGAGGGTAATAGGAGAATGTCTGGGCAAATGCACTAGTTGCCAGGCCTATAATGGCTGATGTCAAAATGGTTCTCATCACTCAAGAATTAACAAGTGTTCTTCTGCAATTACGCGGAATGTGCCAAAGCTTGTGATCACATCCATCCCCAGGAGATTGTCAGATCCGTTTGTTTCCCCGACTTGCAGGTTGTGAAAAGTGACTCCCCCTATGGTTAGCTCCTCAATCACATATTCATTCAGTTCAATCAGTCCACATGCCGTCTCGTAGAAGTCTGAGCCCTTTTTCGAAATGTGAATGCCATTTTCTTGGAGGTACTCAATGTATTCCGTGCATAGTGCCGTATTCGAGCACCCCGTGTCAAACAAGAAGGGGATGCTAATGCCCTTGGACTCGCCATATGTATACATACACTGGTTTGCCTCGGAATAGGGGTGAATATCAATTACTCCCCGCCGGGATTCTGTATCCCGGAAATAGGCATTCCTACGTATGATGCGCCCCTCCCATTCATATACAAAGGGAAGCTCGAACCGAATGGCCTGAGGGCGAACCAGCGGGAGCTCTTGATAGGCGTTGATGCTCCCACTGTCTTTGTACTTAACAGAAAGCTTTTTGCCTCCAGGTAAGTCAAACGTAGACACACCGTCTAGCTGCCCTTCATTAAACCTAGTGATCAAAAATGTTCCAGGTGGTAGACCTTCCTCCGGTTGATCTACGTTGAAATAGATGGTTCCAAAACCATGAGGTTTGTTTTTGTACCAACGGCCGTAATAAATATCTCCATGGACATTGATGGATGCCCCAATCCCGTTGGAACAATCTCCATACTGGCATGAATCCCTCGTAAATAGGGCATCTGCGCTTTTAGATTTCACACCCTTTTTACCTTTTCCATGCTCGAATCCAGAGGGGTTGGCGTGGAGGGAAAAGGCTATCAAGCTTGATACAAGCGACAATTGAATGATCTTCTTCATCCTCATCAGTTTTGATTTTTAGGGGCACTTTACCTCCTTTCAATTCAAAACTATTTTCATAATGTGCAGAATTGCTGCACAGAAAATGAAGTGAAAATTAGCTCTTCTTTAGTTCAAGGATTTTCTCTTTGATGAAGGAGCGTATCCTGTCCCTTCATACTGGAAATAGAGGGTATCAATGGTTATCGTGTGCGTGTTCTCTATGGTGTCTAAGAACTCTCCACCATTCCATTCAAGCCAATAATTATGCGTGACTCGTGGCATCACGATGGACAAATCACTTTTATCAGTAATCAGCTCAAATGACCGATCAAGCATTTTGTAGACTTCCTGGGTCCCATCCTTCCAAGAATAATTATTGGGCAAAAATTGTTGGTCGGCATCAGGGAAAAATGTTCTATTATTCTTGATGTCCTGTGAAAATAAAAGGCGTTGCACCCCAAAAGTGTATGGGTTCAGATCTACACTTGTAAGGTTTGAATAAAAATGGCCGTTGGTGCCATCGGTGGAATGGAGTAGCAATTGAGGCCCTGGCCAATACTGGTCTTCGAATATCAACTGCAGGCTAGGAGTGGTGCTTGAGGGCATCAGCAGAGCATTCACTTCCGTGGTAATTGCCAAAGGGGTAAACACGTTGGCATTCTGTTTGAAAAGTACCAGCGCATAAGGAGGGTAGCAGGCGTGACACGAAAACGGCACTTGATCAGATTTAGCTCCATTGAAGAATAGTACCGCCAAGCTGTCGTGGAAATAGAGCATAGTATCCATGTCCATTTTGAATTTCACGTCGTACGAATAGTTCGAATCTATAAAGGTGAACGAACGCATTCCCAACTCCTCAAATGGTATGTTCTTGTATTCACTAAAACAGAATTCCTCAAAAGCCTTTTCAAATCCTCTTCCTTGAAAGTCTAGACCTTCAAGACACCCAAAAGGTGGATGACCTTTTGGGTCTCCACCTTTGGGATACGGCAAGAGCAGAATCGCGATCACGCTTCCAATAAGCACCGCAAAGGGTAATCTAAATCGAGCCATCAGTTCAATGAAATTTGACCCGAATGGCTAGCTAAATCTTTAGCTGAATTCAAGCGAGACGTAATCTCAGCTAAGTTGCTGTTGCGTTCAGCAATGGCTTCCATCGTCTTCCGGGCAAGTTCGGACTTCATAGCAGCAATATTACGCTCACGAAGAATGCGGTTTTCATAGCCGGTTAATACGGTGCTCTTGGAAAGAGCAGGCAAAAGATCAATCATGATGATCACCACCAGTAAAACCATCCAAACTAGAAAGGTTTTCAAGCTTGAAAATGCGAGGTCGATGACGGCTGCGCTTTTATACATCAAGCTTCCATTCAACTCCTTGAGCTTTTGAGCAGTGCCATTACGAACGGCTAACTCTTGGTCCGCAGTTGCTTGTAAGAGAAGAGCCTCAGCAGCTTTCAAATCGGCATCTGCCTTCACCAAGAGCTCTTTCTTCTGTTTGGCCCTTGGGCCAACTCCTGAAATCATCTCGAGGTTAAAGGCCATTTCAAGCTTTTCCTTCTCGAGCTTCTTTGAAGCCACATCTGCCATGAGCATTTGAGCATTGTCAAAGTGAGCCTCTTGGCTCAGGGTCATTTCTTGAGCCTTAGTTTCCAAAGAACTTTGGACATCATTGTGGTATAACCACATATCGACCCCTAAAGATGAAAGCAGGCCCAGCAAGATGGATAGGGCAATTCTGCGATTCTTGGTTCCTTTTAGGACTTCAGGATCAGTTTCCAAGGAGCTCAGAATACTTCGGTCAATCATCATGACAAACCATCCCAAAGTCAGTCCTGAAATAGTCATCCCCAAAATGCCGGAACCAAATAGCTCATGGGCAAAACAAGCGCCAGTGAAGATGGCAAGGACTATGCTTATGGACATTAGCCCAGCTTTTTGAACGATAGTACGGCGACTATCTAGGTCAGACTTTGCAATCACTTCATAGTGATTCATTTCTCCAAGCAGCAAGGCTGCGAATTTCAATCCATTCATAACTCTGGGGGTATTTGGCCGAGGCCGATTACACGAAAAAAACGGGGACTTTGTACTTCAGATGACCTTTTGTGTGGCACAGCTCACAAAGAGTAATCATCACTTTTAGAGAGTACTTCCATGGGAGTTTGTATTCTCTGGTCTTTTCATCGCGGTGGTATTGGCGATGATGGGCATGAAGCGGGCCATTAGACTGCCCGCAACAGGCGCATGCATATCCATCTCTGGATTTTACCTTCTTGCTGAATGCTTCCCATTCGGGGCGTTTTAACAAGCTGGCATAGGCTCTAAGCTGATCTCTAAGTGTCATGGCTTAGCAATTATGTCAAAGAACTTTGGACGACTTCGAACTTGGCCTGGTAAAATCCTCGCTTAAAGGATTCTAACCGATTACGGACAAGACCTTTCCGAGAATAAGAGTCTTCCAACGCTGTTTTCAAGAAGGATATTTCTCGTTCAATCCCCTTTCTCTTGTTGGCAAACATTAAGGCGTTTTCCAAGTAGCCTGCCGCGTTAAAGGTTGCCTCATGTAATCCGAGGTCGTCCGCAACTCCCTGGAGTTTGAGGATGGCCACCTCTAGCTTCTTTTGAAAAGCTTCTGTGAGGTCTTGGAGTCGTTCCTCTAGGAGCAAATGGCCGTTTGCTCTGTAGGTCTCGTGCATCGCATCATGGTAAAGATCTCGCTCTGCATAGTGGAGTATTTCATGAAAACACTCACTTGCTTCCCCTACCCTTACTTCCTTTTGAGGGACTTCCTCGTCTATCAGGGTCTCAGCGAGAAATTCATCCCGGGTGGGACCCATTTCATTTGCTGGGGTTGCAACTTCAAGTTGATCTTGATTGCCGAAAAGGTTTTTCCAAAAGCTCATCTCACATCCGATTTTCGTTCTGTGGGGCACTCTGCCGTTCCACTGATACAAACATCAAATGCTTCTATGCAGAAATGATGCATAGATAAATAAGGTCCAATAAATTTTGACTCTAGTCCTCGCTCCTGCTGTAGTGTGTATACAGTTTTTGGGCTTCCTCTCGGAATTTTTCCACCAACCACATTGGCTTGACGACGTGGCAATCAGCTCCGAAAGCATGGATCTCTTGCAAAAGCTCCCTATTGACTTTTACTTTAAGAACCACTTCTTTTTCCGTCATGCGATTTCTCTGAGAAGGGTGGATGGGTTTTGTTGCAACGTAAGGAAATCTTTCCTCTGTGAAGCGCAAGACAATCTCTTCAATAGGCTGGTCTCTATTATGGCTTACCCCAACAATGTCATCAAAATGAGATTCGGCATCAAATTCAATACCCTCGTCCAGTGGTTTGGTGCTAATCTGAAAGTCCGTAATACGGTCCAGCGGGTTCACAAATACAGGTGTATCCAATTCAGTGACGGTAAGTAGAAACCAACGCTTGTTGTATTGCTTGAGGTAGACAGGGTTGGTATTCTCAATTGATATGGGGTCCTTCCCAAATGGAGTGTACACAAAACTGACCTTCAAACCTTGATGTATAGCCTTCATCGATGGTTCGAGCCATTCCCGTCCTACGAGGTCAATGTTTGTATCCCATTCAATTTTAGAGACAGGGTCGATATCAGAAATGAAGCGGTAATCAGATTCCATTTTTACTAAGAATTCATCGAGCCATTCAAGTTGAGGGATGCCTCTGAACGCCTTTAGGGCTTCCATGGAATTTTTAAGTTGCTCCAATTGCTGAGTATTCAGCCCTCTGTCTTGAATCGTGAAGTTGGGATCTTCGTATCTGTAGTACCTCTGCCTGCCAATCCCCGGTACTGTGATTATAGGCGCATCCCAACCGTCTACTGACTTCATGTAACGGAGATCCTCACGAAGCTGTCGTTCACTGATCCCTTTGTAGTCAGGGTATATCTCCTCCAACTTTTCGTTAATGGTCTCCTTTAACTGCAACCAAGTATAGTTTCTACCCGTGTTGGACAGGCATTGATCCAATATTTTATATCGGATGAGTGGGTTTTTGGAATCAGGCATCTTGTATAGAATATTCTACAATTTGTTCATAATCACCTGTAGTGGGAGGCTCAATTTTGGTAATAAGTATCCACACGCCCTTCTTTAAATCAGCTCTGACTCTCGCAATAGGGATGAAATATCCTGTTTTATCCACACTTTCCGCAAATCCAAAGCCATTTGCATGAATATTGGTGACAACGGCTAGAATTTCAGAAGTAGTAGTTTCACTTGATTCTGGAGGTTTTGCGACCTTGGTTGCGTGGTTTCCGTTTTTGAATTCATCAGACGTTAGAATTTTTGGTATCCAATGGTTGAAGTAGTTCGCAATTTCCTCAAAACGGAATAAGCTGGCCATTACGGAATGATGGAGGTCTGTGCCAACATCTTCAAAAAGTTCCCTGAGCTCATAATTGTCATCGGGAATGTGACTCCCCAAACTACAATCATAGAAGTGATCAGCTAGCCAACGTCTTACATTGTTGTTAATCTTGAATTTGGAATCCAATTGGATACCATTGACTGGCAAACACATTAGGAAGTCCACTGCGTTTTTCCCTTCTGTGGTGTTGGAGTATACGGCTTGAGGAATAATTCCAAGTTTCGAGAGCCTGCCGTAAAGAGATTCCAAAGTTTGCCTGAGCGAATTGCAATGCTCACGATTCAATCTTGGATTTGAGAAATACTCTTTGAAAGGAAGAATAGCAATGTCGTCTAAATGCTCCTCCTCGTATAGTTTATAAACGGACTTGAAGTCCTTTTTAACATTGAAAAGAGGTCGATTTGATGCCTTTTCATTTAGGGCACGTACAATCTTTGGCTGTACTTCCGGGTCGGATTTATATAAAACTGTTTTACCCTCCAGGAATGCGAGCATTATGTCTATTTCATTTCTGTTCTTTTCACCTTGGCCGGTCAAGATGACGGGGTCTAGATCTAGTCCAAGAGCATTGAGACCATTAATAAAGGGAATTAAATGCTTGTTGGATTCGCTTTTACTTGACTCATCCTCAAGTATTTGAATGTCGCATAGAATTGCATCAAAGTGATTGCCATTATTACGCAATGTTTCAAGTGCTCCTTTCTGCGATTTGTAGCATTCTACATCTAACCCATGGTTATGGAAATAAGCCTTGAGCTCTTTGAAGCTCTCATGTTCGTCATCCAACCACAAAACATTTAATCGGTCTTTAGACATACTTTAAGTCTTTTAATATGGGGAACTTGAATTTGAATTGAACAGGATATTCATTTTCAGGGTCATTTATGAGTTCCCAATAGGGATCGCCTAAATAAGAAGCTATGCGATTGACATCAAAACCGCCTAGCCCAGTGTTCGTGCCCACTTTTGATGTCTTTCCTGCCGCACTAAACTCGGCTTGCGTGATGTCCTTGTCAAATGGAACACCGTTGTTCTTAATGGTTAAAAAGACGAAGTCAGCAGAATAATCAAAGCTCAAAACAACCCGTCGATCCGAATAATCCAATGGACTACTTTGAAAAGCATGCTCCCTGGCATTGTTAAGAATGTTCTCACATAGGGTGGTAACAAGTGGCAGATTGGTTGAAATGCGCAGCCCCTCGAATTCATCTTCGTCAAAATCAGTATTCAAGAATTCAATAGGCATTTCTCTTTCTATGCGCGGGAATAGGTCTAAACCAATATCTATTTTTAGACGTAGATGCTCAACAAAGTCCTTTATTCCTAGCGGGGCTAGAGATACATCGAGCGTTTTAGTGGATTTACCCACCTTCTTCAATACCTCACCGATATCCAAGATGTAATCTTTGATTTTCTGAAGGTTCTCTTGAATACTACTATCGCCTAGCTCTTTTCTCATCTGGGTGAAGCCATCAATATCTTGCTTGAGTAGATCATCTAGATTGTGCACAATAGAGGAAATAGTCAGAAATTTTGGCGAAATGACAGAGTGATTCAAATGCGCGAAATCACTGAATACAGAATATGTGGATTTCTGTAAAAGCTCAATGTTACGATTTGCAGCGTCGATGCTTGCCTGATAGACTTTTGAAGTTTCCTTTAGTTCTAAAAGCTGATTCCGTTGAAATTGCAAAGGAGACACTTCAATCTTCATCTCAAGGAAGTCACGAGCACTAATGACGGGCACAGCATACCCGTACTCATACTTTCGCTTGCGGTTCTGAAAATTTGGGGAGTTAAGTTTCCAAAGCAAGAAATCAAGTTCAAGCTCTATGCCTTGTGGTTTGAAATCATAGGAGCGAATGGAGTTATCCACATAAACCACGTTAGTAAGAAGTACCTCTTTGTCAATATATCGGCAGACGGTATTTCCCCTCGAAGTAACAAGAACACTTGGGGAGACAATTTTTCGCCATGTTCGTTGTCTCTGATCAGCAATTCCATTATCCGCGGCCCGGACATTTTCTATGGTAATATGAAATCCATTTATTGCACGCAGTGAACTGTCGGTCAAATACACGGCACCACTTTTACTATCTATGACTTTTAGTACTCTAGCCTCCCTTTTGTCCTTAAGGACCTCTCTTAGTGTTACATGTATTGTTCCATTTCCGGGCGTGGGTAAAGTGTCATCTATCAGATAACGTAATGGACTAAGGATATAACCTTCGTCTTTGATTTTGTCCGTGCTTACTTGGATCGAAACATTGCCCTCTTCTATTTCAATCGCCTTCTTTGCGAGTTTATTATCAAAGTGGATTTGATCCCTAGAATCTTTGTGATGGAACAGTTCATCGGATAAGTCGGTGAATTGGACATTGCCAGATTTGCTCTTTTTAAAAATGTAGGCAGTCAAAGAAATGGATGTCCCTTTTAATGTGCGATTGGGTAGCCGTAAAACATGCCTTAAAAACCCCGAATCCACTGCATCTTTACGGAAAGCTTTATCTATAGTTGTATGTTCCGAATTAGAAGGCAACAACACGGCAAGTAGACCGCCACTTTCTAAGGATTGAA
>Ga0102820_1000806_pt1 | contig 9600 bp, 9 predicted proteins | sample ColrivemetaGS709_FD_78192 | JGI IMG/M metagenome (GOLD analysis project Ga0102820, IMG submission 78192) | Estuarine microbial communities from the Columbia River estuary - Ebb tide non-ETM metaG S.709 | ecosystem: Environmental > Aquatic > Marine > Intertidal zone > Estuary | place: USA: Columbia...
GCATCCATAAAATTTCCCACCATTCCAATGACTACCGCATCAGGCACTAATTGACCCGCATCCATATAACGCTTAGCTTCCATACCTAATTCGGTTTGATTCCCCATTTCTGTTCTTAATAAATTTCCAGTACTAAGGTGTTGTAAGCCAAAAGATTCGATGATATTTTCACTTTGCGTTCCTTTGCCGCTGCCTGGAGGGCCAAATAAGATTAAATTAAACATGCTGTAGAGTTGAGTTCAAAGATACAGAATTGAGGTAAATGATAATTGTGAAAATCTCGTTATTACTAAAATTTTATACGCCTCTAAACAAAATAGATGAATAGTTGTTAGTATTTTTATCATCGAAATAAGCTCTATGTATAAAATCATCTTTTGTTTACTATTATTAAGCACGGAGGCCTGCTCTCAGTCGCCAAATAATAACCCATTAAAAAAAGCTCCTATGTCAGCAAGCCAAAACAAGTACTATTCTACTACTAGTAAAGAGAAAATAGTATTAGCCGATAGCGTTTGGAAACAAGTCCTATCACCTGAAGTATATCAGATTGCAAGACAGAAGGGAACCGAAAGGCCCTTTACTAGTGCTTTTGAAACAAGTAAGGAAGTGGGCACTTTTCATTGTGCTGCCTGCGGTAACCCCTTGTTTAAAAGTACGGCCAAGTTTGAAAGTGGTTGTGGCTGGCCAAGTTTTTTTGAACCCATCACCAAGGGCTCTATAATATATATACCCGATAACTCACTTGGTATGCAACGTACCGAAGTAGAATGCGGAAAATGTAAGGGCCATTTAGGACATGTATTTGAAGATGGTCCTCCACCCACAGGATTGCGTTACTGTATTAATGGGGTGGTCTTAAGTTTAGAAAAATAATTAGGGCATAGCGATTAAATAATTATTTACGCAGCAGCAACTAAACTTGCTTTATGTTTTTTCGTGAAATAATACATGGCATAGAGGGTTATAAATACGCCTACAAAAGAAAGTATCATCACACTTTGTGAAAAAAACTGTGTCCATTTTATTTCTAGGCTCATCCCTTCTTTGACTAGCATCACAGATACACTTCCTACATAGCCCACAGAATCGGCTACATAAATAAAGAAACCTGCATTGCCTTTCATGGAGAAGGCAGCAATAAGTCGATCAAAGAAAATAGAATTAAAAGGTATATACACTAAGTATAAACCAAGTCCTACCAATAGCATCCACCAAAAAGGATCTAATAATTGCGCTGAGAAATAATAAGTAGAAACACCTGCTATTATAAAGCCCATTAAAATAAAAACATGGGCCACCATCAAGGCCTTAAAACTATTTTTAATAAATACCACAGCGCCCATTATAATTAAAATAAAAATAGTGATGGGAATTTCTGTTTGTGTAAATAGGGCGGGTCTTGAATTAAAGCCCATCTCCTTCCACATATCGGCTGAAAAATTATCGCGTATGTCTCTAAAAATAGTGGCGAATAAATAAATAGCTACAAAGGCAATGATGCCGGGTAAATATTGTTTTAATAAAAATTTGCGCTCTACACCGGTCATGGGAATGCGTTTGGTTCGAAGCATTTCATCTTCTTCGGAAGGTGGTGGTACTTTTTCTAAACCATACACACATATAATAAGAGGTAAGGCAAATACTAATCCTGTGCAAAATGGAACCCAAAATTCTGTAATATGATATTGCTCCATTAACCAAGCCCCCACGGACTTTACCCAGCCAGAAGAAAAAATAAAACTTACCGCAAGTGCTGCCCCAATAAAATCGGTACTCTTGCGTCCTTCTACATAAGAAAAAATAACCCCCCATAACATACCTAATGGAAACCCATTTAAAAATAAGAATATAACATTATAAGGTGCAGGCACAATCGCAAACAATAACCAAGCCAGCCAAGAAATACCTGTCAATAAAAAAATAATTTTATACCTATTTACTTTTTGAAGTCCTGAGATAAATTTAATGCCATAAAATTTAGCCAACATATAGCCTAGCATTTGACTAATGACTAGCGCCGTTTTATAAGCAATGGGTCCAAAGACTAGTCCGTCAAATGTGCAAACAGTGAATGATTTTCTAAAACCAAAAATAAATACATAGGTCCCAAAAGAAACAAGGGCTGCATAGAGTGCAATGGATTTATCTTTGGACAAGACGGGCATATTTATCTATTTTATTAGTCTTCTCAAATTTACATTTTAAACATGTATAATATTGACTAAATTAGTGTTTTATGAAACGACCTTCTATTTGTATTTCTCCTATTGATTGGGGCCTGGGACATGCCACTAGATGCATTACCCTTATCAAGGCCTTTGAAAAATTAGGATACCAAGTATTTGTTGCAACAGAAGGATATCATGAGGTCATTTTAAGAGAAGCCCTTCCCAATGCGCATTTTTTACACTTAAGAGGTTACCGGATCCGCTATGCTAAATGGGGTTTTAACCTTCCTATTGTACTACTATTTCAATTACCTAAAATTATATATAGTATAATTCATGAGCAGAATTGGTTGAAAAAAGCGCATGCACAATATCAATTTGATATGATTGTTTCCGATAACCGTTTTGGATTTTATCATAAACAAGTGCCTAGTGTTTTTATAACTCATCAACTGAATTTGCAAATGCATTTTGCTTGGGCCACCCGCTTATTTCAAAAAATACAATATGCTTGGTTAAAAAAATATACAGCTTGTTGGATTCCCGATATAGAAGGCACCAATAATTTATCAGGTATCTTAGCTAATCCAAAACATAAACCTAGTATTCCTTTGTGGTATATGGGTTGCTTGTCAAGACTAATTGATACCCCTATTGATAACACTTCTGATAATAGTAGTGCTGTTCATAGCGCCACTAATAATAAAAATGTTTTTTTAGGAATTGTTTCAGGACCTGAACCACAAAGAACCGTACTTGAAAATTTATTATGGAAAGCGGGTAATAAATTAAATATTCCCTTTGTTGTCATTGCAGGTACTCCTTCTAAAGAGCAGCCTAATAAAATAATTGCGGAAAATAAAAATGCTACGCTTTATGCACATTTAGCGGCCCCTGACTTAGTCAAAGAAATTAAAAGAGCAGATTATATTATTTGCAGAGGGGGTTATACCACTTTAATGGAATTAATTCCTTTTGATAAAAAATTAATTTTTATTCCTACGCCTGGGCAAACAGAACAAATGTATTTAGGAAAATTATGGGAAGAAAAAAATTGGGCACTTTGCTATGCACAAGAAAATTTTAAATTAAATTTTGCTTTAGAAGAAGCGAAAAGTTTTCACTTTAAACAAGCGCCCTTTAAAGCTTTCTCCATAGAAGCACTTGAGGCTGCGATAAAGAAGTTATCTTTATAAATATGGCAGTTCAAAAAATTGATATTGACAATTTTATAATTGAAACAAGCGCAAGCATTGGTTCAAGCCTTCGTTCAAGCATTACTATAGATGTAAGAAGCCCTGCAGAATTTGAACATGCACACATTCCGCATGCCCTTAACCTTCCCTTATTTGATAATGAGCAGCGGGCGCTGATTGGTACTACTTATAAAAAACAAAGCAGGGAAGCGGCTATCAAGGCGGGTTTACCGCTTTTTGGAACCAAGATGCTCCCTATGATTGAGACAGTGGAAGCTTGGATAAAGGATAGACAAAAAGAAAATGATTTAACGAAGCCCACTATATATGTGCATTGTTGGAGAGGCGGTATGCGCAGTGCGGCAGTGGCCTGGCTATTAGATTTGTATGGCTATAAAGTCATTCAATTAACAGGCGGCTATAAAGCTTATCGAAATTGGGTGCTTGCACAATTTACAATCCCATACAGTTTAAAAGTTTTAGGCGGTTACACCGGCTCTGGTAAAACAGAAATTTTACATGCATTGCAAGAAAAAAATTATGCAGTGATAGATTTAGAGGGACTAGCACATCATAAAGGTTCGGCCTATGGTGCCATTGGACAATTGCCGCAACCAAGTCAAGAAATGTTTGAAAATATTATAGCCGAAAAATTATTGGAAGTCAATAAAAAACAAAAAAGTATTTGGATAGAAGATGAAAGTCAAAGAATAGGAACGGTTTTAATTCCTACACCCTTATTTCATTTAATGCGAAACAGTACTTGTTATTTTATGACCATTCCTTTTGAGCAAAGACTTAATTTTATTGTGGAAGGGTATGGAAGCTTTGATCAAAAAAGTTTAATAGAGGCAACGATGCGCATACAAAAAAGATTAGGCGGCCTAGAAACCAAGACAGCTATTGATTTTATTACAGCCGGTGCCTTGAAAGAGGCCTTCTCTATTTTATTAAAATACTATGATAAGTGGTATGAAAAAAATGCAAAAAACGAAGTACTTCCTACAATAGAATTAATTCCCGTTTCGTCTGAAATGGTCGATCCAGTTCATAATGCAAGTTTGCTAGAAAAATTAAATTAATTGGCTATCTTCAATGGTATAAATTATGCAACAACTATTTGCTTGGTGGATGTTCGCCATTAGAGGCTGGAAAATTGAAGGTAAATTTCATTTTGAATTACCTAAGTCTATTATGATAGTAGCACCTCATACGCATTGGGTTGATTTTTTTATAGGAATAGCTGTTCGTAAAAAAATGGGTTTTGAATTTGTACATTTTTTAGGCAAGAGCGAACTTTTTTGGCCCCCACTAGGTTGGCTTTTACGTTATTTAGGTGCCTACCCAGTAAATAGACAGCAGAAGCAGAATATGGTAGACCAGGTCGTGGGTATTTTTAATAAAAAAGAAAGGTTTCATCTAGCGCTTTCACCCGAGGGAACCCGTAAAAAGGTAACAAAACTAAGGTCTGGCTTTTATCATATTGCAAAAAACGCCCATATTCCCATCGTAATGGTGGGTTTTGACTTTGCCCAAAGAAGGGTGGTTTTTGCCGAGCCCTTTTTTGCGACTGCCGACGAAAAAGCAGATAAACACAATATTGTACAGTTTTTCAAGCAGTTTATAGGCTATATCCCCGAATATGGGATCACCCAGGACCTGGAAAATTAGTCTCTTGTTTAACAAAATATTGTTTTTCCGTATAAACTATATTAGTATTTTTGTTCTAGACCTATTTATATTCATTTTAAATTAAACAGATACAGTATGAAAAGTAAAATTTTTTTAGCGCTTGCGGTTCTTAGCATTGGTGCTTATTCTTGCGTAAGTCCTAAGAAATTGCAAGATGCAGAAGCTAAATACGGCCAGTTAAATGGAGCTTATGCCGATTTACAAGGTAAATTCCGTGATGCACAAGACGCTATCACTAAAAGCAAAACAGATGCTGAAAGAGCTTCTGATAGAACAAAATCATTACAAAGCACAATTGACGATTTAAATAAACAAGTTGATTTCTTAAAAATCAAATAACAATGTTGTTTTAAGTCAATTAAAAGATATGTCTGTTGTGACAGGTGCACAAGCAGAAAGTATTAAAATGTCATTAGACAATATTGGTGCTAAGGATTTATATATCCAAGGTTTACAAAGTTCAATGGCGCGTAAGGATTCTATCAACATGAACTTGGTGATGAATTTGAAAGGTGCGATTGGCGATTTAAACGATGGCGATATCAATGTGAAAGTAGATAAAGGTGTTGTATACGTTGACATTTCAGATAAATTATTATTTAAAAGTGGCAGCTTCAACATCACTGATAAAGCAAAAGTGGTTTTAGGTAAAGTAGCTAAAGTATTGGCTGCACAACCTGCTATTGAATTTATGGTAGAAGGCCATACCGATTCTAAGCAATTAATTAGCGGTGGTAATTTAATGGAAGACAACTGGGACTTAAGTGTGAAAAGAGCCACTACTATTGTTCGTGTTTTACAAGATACTTATGGTATCGATCCTAAGCGTATGACAGCAGCTGGTAGAAGTGAATACATTCCTGTTGTGGAAAACAATTCTGCAGAAAATAGAGCTGCGAATCGTAGAACAAGAATTGTAATTCTTCCTCAATTAGATCAATTCTTTAAATTGTTAGAGAAGAAGTAATTCTTTTCTCTGTTTTAAAATAGTATAAACCCTTCCCGTTCATTCGGGAGGGGTTTATTTTTATAGAAAGTTTTCATTTTTAGTTTTCCACCTCTAACAATATTGAGGGGTCTTGCCCGTATCTTCGCAACATGCAAGCAGCGTATTTAAATGGTTTAAACGAAAAGCAATTAGAGGCGGTATTACATATTAAGGGCCCCTTGATGATTATTGCTGGAGCAGGAAGTGGTAAAACAAAGGTTTTAACCACCCGTGTGGCGCATCTAATGCATAGCGGCGTTGATTCATTTAATATATTGGCACTTACTTTTACCAATAAGGCAGCGGCTGAAATGAAAGAGCGTGTTGAAAAAGCACTAGGCAATACCGAAGCAAGAAATTTATACATTGGTACTTTTCATAGTGTCTTTGCAAGAATACTAAGAGCCGAAGCAGATAAGCTTGGTTACCCAAAAAGCTTTACCATTTATGATACCGATGATTCCCGCTCTGTGATAAAAGCAGTAGTGAACGATATGGGGTTAGATGATAAATTATACAAACCCAATATTGTACATAATCGTATCTCTAGTGCCAAGAATGCATTAGTAGGCCCCGCTGAATATGCAATGGATACCTTTTTAAAGCAAGAAGATGCAAGATCAAACCGACCAGCCATTGCAGATATATATGCAAGTTATGCAGCACGCTGTTTTAAAAATGGGGCAATGGACTTTGATGATTTACTTTTTAAAATGCATGAGCTATTACAAAATTTTCCAGAGGTCTTACATAAATACCAACATAAGTTTAAATATATTTTAATTGATGAGTACCAGGATACCAATCCGGTACAGTATCAAATTGCAAAATTACTTGCAGCCGTGCATGAAAATTTATGTGTGGTGGGTGATGATGCACAAAGTATTTATAGTTTCCGTGGTGCTACCATTGAAAATATTTTACAGTTCCAAAAAGACTATGACGATGTCAAACTAGTGAAGCTGGAACAAAATTATAGAAGTAGTCAATCCATTATTGGTGTAGCAAATCATGTGATTAAAAATAATGTCGGACAAATTCCTAAAGAGTTATGGACTGAAAATGAAGCAGGGGATAAAATAAAGTTGGTGCGTACCATGACCGATAATGACGAAGGAAAATATATAGCTGACGCCATTCAAGAAAATAAATTAAGAAATCATTTTTACAATAAAGACTTTGCTATATTATATAGAACCAATGCACAAAGTAGATCCTTTGAAGAAAGTTTAAGAAGAACCGGCATTGCTTATAAGATATACGGTGGGCTTAGCTTCTATCAAAGAAAAGAGGTGAAGGATTATATTGCTTACCTGCGCATTATTGCCAATACCAAGGACGAAGAAGGACTTAAAAGAATTATTAATTATCCTGCAAGAGGCATTGGAAAAACGACCATGGAAAAATGTTTGGTCATTGCGGGCGAACAAAATATTACTTTTTTTGAAGTACTAGAAAAAGCCAAGGGCTTTGGATTTAAAGCAGGCACGCTCACTGCTATTGAAGAGTTTGTGACCATGATTAAGTATTTTCAAAATCAACTCACAAAGCATAATGCCTACGATGTAGCCGTGCAAGTGGGCAAGCATACTAATTTAGTAAAGGAATTATTTAACGATAAGTCTACCGAAGGTTTAGCGCGTTATGAAAACATTCAAGAATTATTAAACTCTATTAAAGAGTGGACAGAAAGCCCAAGCAACGACGACGGTGAATTAGGCGATAAAAGTTTAGGATCTTATTTACAACAAATTACTTTAATCACTGATGCAGATAACGACAATGGTAACGAGGACACGGTAAAATTAATGACAGTGCATGCGGCTAAGGGATTAGAATTTGCCTGTGTGTTTTTAGTGGGGCTGGAAGAATCTTTATTCCCAAGCGGTATGAGTGTAAATACAAGAGAAGAATTAGAGGAAGAAAGAAGATTATTTTATGTAGCAGTTACCAGGGCTAAAAAACATTTATGGTTAACCTATGCCAACACACGTTATAGATATGGGCAACTAGTACAAAACGATCCTAGCCGTTTCATCGATGAAATGCCAGAGGAACAAATTGATAAAAGTAGTTCTGGTGGTGGAGCAAGAAATCAATCTAGTGGATGGGGATCGGCCTATGATAGAATGCATGGTGGCACGAAAACAACCGAGCCTTCCAAGCCTAGTTACCTTCCTGTTGTGGCGCCCCATACTTTAAATAAAAATCATATCCCTTCGGCGAATTTCACTCCCTGTGATCCTTCGGCGCTAGAAGCTGGTAATAAAATTGAGCATCAAAAATTTGGATTTGGGGTGATTAAAGAAATAGAAGGGTCGGCGCATAACCCTATTGCCATTATCCTTTTTGATAAAAATGGCGAGAAAAAGATCATGTTGAACTACGCCAAGCTTAGTATAATACCCTAAAAGTCTTTCGATATCGGAAAAATAAAGGTCCAATTAGCCCAAAGCCCTCTTCCAGCTAGGCTTTTTGATTATTTTTGTACCGCGTTGAATTTTAAAACGCATTGAATTAAAAATTGAAACTATGATTACCACAGGCAATACCATTGTAAGTATCTATACCGAAATGACTCCTAACCCAGAAACGATGAAGTTTGTGGCCAACAAACTTTTGTATCCTGGAAAAAGTATTGACATTGCCGATGAGAACCTTGCCTTTGCTTCCCCACTTGCTAAAGAATTATTTAGTTTCCCTTTTATTAAAAGTGTTTTTATAGCCAGCAATTTTGTAACGCTTACAAAAAATACAGAGCAAGATGATTGGCAGGATGTAATTCCTACTATTAAAACTTTCTTGAAAGAGTATTTAGAAAATGGCGGCGTCGTGGTGAATGAAGAAGAGGTAGCCAAAATGAAACAAGAAGCGAGCAACACCGTAAACGCAGATGATAATGATATAGTGAAGCGTATTAAAGAATTATTAGAAAATTATGTGAAGCCCGCAGTAGAAATGGACGGCGGTGCGATTCAATTTAAAAGTTATAACGACGGCATCGTAAATTTAATGTTACAAGGTTCTTGTAGCGGTTGCCCATCAAGCATGGTTACTTTAAAGGCAGGTATCGAAGGCATGATGAAACGCATGATTCCTGAAGTAAAAGAAGTAGTGGCTGAAGCAGAGTAAGTTTATTTTCTTATAAATTTAGTCCCATTCCACTCCCATCTTATATTATCTTTTTTCTCTCCAGAAAAAATATCTAATTGCCCGTTCTTGTCAATGTCTTGCACACGAATATGATAAAAGCGACCGGCTGTATTATTATCAATATACTGACTTGTTTTATCTGAAAATGTTTTTCCTTTATCAGTGGATTTAAATAAAGAGATAAAATAAATGGGCGCTCCACTGCCTGTCGGATTATTATAATTTCCACTAGCTATTATTTCTTTAGTGCCATCTGCATCTAAGTCTGTAAAGTCTAAATTCATTAAATACCATTCTCCTGATATGCTAATAGAACTTGAATTAGTTAAGCTAAATCCTTTGCCATTACCCCATAATACCCTGAAATCATTGACTCTGCTAGGAAAAATAGCCGGAACAA
>Ga0102820_1000808_pt1 | contig 9591 bp, 6 predicted proteins | sample ColrivemetaGS709_FD_78192 | JGI IMG/M metagenome (GOLD analysis project Ga0102820, IMG submission 78192) | Estuarine microbial communities from the Columbia River estuary - Ebb tide non-ETM metaG S.709 | ecosystem: Environmental > Aquatic > Marine > Intertidal zone > Estuary | place: USA: Columbia...
AACTTTGTTGAGAGTCTGATGACCGCACTGGACGTAGATGAAGATGTTGCTGTTGTTCTGGTTGAAGAAGGTTTTACCAGCATTGAAGAAGTTGCCTATGTTCCCCTAGAGGAGATGAGTGCAATCGAAGGCTTTGATGAGGATATTGCTGAAGAGCTGCGCGCTCGAGCTAAAGATGCTCTTTTAACCATGGCCCTGGCCAGCGAAGAGCAGCTATCCAATGTGCAGCCCGCCGAGGACCTTCTGACTATGGAAGGTATGGATTCGGAACTGGCATACAAGCTGACCGCAAAGAACATTATTACCATGGAAGATCTGGCTGAGCAGGCTGTAGATGATCTGATGGATGTAGATGGTATGGATGAAGAGAAAGCAGCAGCATTGATCATGACTGCTCGTGCACCTTGGTTTGCAGAAGAGCAAGGCGAGTAATTAGTCGAGCGGTACTAGAGGAAAAATAATGGCTGAAGTTACAGTAAGTGAACTGGCAAAAACCGTAGGCGCATCTGTCGATCGTTTGCTAATGCAAATGAAAGAGGCTGGGCTGAGCCACGGCTCCGCCGATGCGACCGTCTCCGATGAAGAAAAGCAAACACTGCTGGCCTATCTGAAGAGCCTCCACGGAGCAAGCTCTGCAGAGCCAAAGAAAATCACATTGCGGCGCAAGACTGTCAGCACATTGAAATCTGGCAATCGCAAAACCGTTAATATTGAAGTGCGTAAAAAGCGCACCTATATCAAGCGCAGCGACGAGGAGTTAGAGACTCAGGCTGCAGCGGAAGCCGAAGAAAAAACGCGCCTTGAAGAAGAGGCCGCAGCCGCGGCACTGGAAGCAGCTGAGGCCGCCGAAGCAGCCGAGCCCACAGAACAGGAAGCCCCAGCAGAAGAGGCCAGCCCTGAGCGAAAGCTAGGCAAAAGCTCAGGTATTGACGATATAGAAGAGAGACGTCAGACCGCTATTCAAAATCGCCGCAAGGCAGAGGTTGAAGCCAAGGCTGCGGCTGAGGAAGCAGCCAAGGCCAAGCTGGAAGAAGAGGCCCGCAAAGCAGCAGAGGCAGCCTCTGCCCTTGAGACAGGTGAAGCCAAAAAAGCCGCTAAGCCTACCAAGACCATGCCAGCCTCCGAGCCCGTGCACGATAAGGGTCGCCGCCATGGCAAGCCCGTCGATGATGATGACGATAAGCCGGGCAAGAAAACAATTAAAAAGACTCTAGGCAAAGGTGGCAAAAAGAAAGGTCGCCTGCAGCTGGACGATGGCTTAGATGAGCGCGGCAGAAAAGGTCGCCTGCGCACCAGCTCTGTGGTTCTTAAAGTCGATAACAAGCATACCTTCCAGAAACCAGTAGAGAAGAAAGTGCTGGAAGTCGCAGTTCCCGATGAACTCACCGTGGGCCAACTAGCGCAGAGCATGGCCATTAAATCTGGTGCTGTGGTCAAAGAGCTGATGAAACTGGGCGTAATGGCCAACATCAATCAGGTTATTGACCAAGAGACCGCCTTCCTGGTAATTGAAGAGCTTGGACACACTGGAGTTGCCGCTCAGGATGAAACCGTAGAAGACGAGCTGGCCAAAGAATTTGAAAACATTAAGTCTGAGGGTGATGAAGCTCCTCGAGCTCCTATTGTCACAGTGATGGGCCATGTAGACCATGGTAAGACTTCACTGCTGGACTACATTAGAGAGTCAAGGGTTGCCTCTGGCGAAGCCGGTGGTATTACCCAGCATATTGGTGCCTACCATGTGGACACGCCCAAAGGCATGGTCACATTCTTGGATACTCCCGGACACGCCGCCTTTACCGCAATGCGTGCCCGTGGTGCCCAGAGTACCGATGTGGTGATTCTGGTGGTCGCCGCCGATGATGGCGTGATGCCGCAGACTGAAGAGGCGATTCAACACGCGCGCGCTGCTGGTGTGCCCATTGTTATTGCCATTAACAAAATGGATAAAGAGGGTGCTGACCCAGAGCGTGTCACCACCGAATTAGCAGCTAAAGATGTTATTCCAGAAGAATGGGGCGGCGATACTCAGTTTATTAAAGTATCCGCCCAAACTGGTGAAGGCATTGACGATCTGTTAGAAGCTGTGTTGCTGCAGTCTGAGCTACTTGAGCTTACAGCACCGGTTGATGTCCCAGCCCGCGGTGTCATTGTAGAATCTCGCGTTGATAAAGGTCGTGGTGTTGTGGCCACAGCACTGGTTCAGCAGGGAACATTGCGCAAAGGCGACTTTATGCTAGCCGGTGAGAGCGTGGGTAAAATTCGCGCTATGACCGACGAAGCCAAGAAGCCGACTACCGAAGCTGGTCCGTCCATTCCTGTAGAGATACTGGGACTGGATGAGACCCCCAATGCGGGCGATGAGTTTTTTGTGGTTGCCGATGAGCGCAAGGCCAAAGAAATTGCCGAGTTGCGCACCAATAAAGCACGTCATGAGCGTATGTCGCGTCAGCAGGCCGCCAAGCTAGAAAATATGTTTACCGATATGGGTGTAGAGCAGGTCAACAAGCTCAACCTTATTGTTAAGACCGATGTGCGCGGCTCTCTTGAAGCTATTAATAGTGCACTGCACGATTTTGCTACCGACGAGGTTGCTGTAGATATTGTTGCTTCCGGTGTGGGAGGCATTACCGAATCCGATATCAACCTGGCGCTGACAACTGGCGCTATTGTGCTGGGCTTTAATGTGCGTGCTGGCGGATCTGCCCGTGCCCTGGCTGAGAAAGAAGAGGTTGAAGTGCGCTACTACAGCGTAATCTACAACCTTCTTGACGAAGTTAAACAGGCGCTGTCTGGTATGTTGGCCCCTGAAACCCGCGAAGAAATTGTGGGTATCGCCGAAGTGCGCGACGTGTTCCGTTCACCCAAGTTTGGTGCAATTGCCGGCTGTATGGTTATTGAAGGTACTGTGTATCGCAACAAACCAATCCGTGTACTGCGCGACGATGTGGTTATCTATCAGGGCGAGCTGGAATCTCTGCGCCGCTTTAAAGATGAGGCCGCGGATGTTCGCAACGGTATGGAATGTGGTATCGGCGTTAAGGATTACAACGATGTTAAAGCGGGCGATCTGATTGAAGTCTACGACGTCACTCAGGTAGAGCGCTCGCTGTAACAGCGGTCAGGATATAGATGCCAAGAGAATTTACCAGAGCTGAGCGAGTATCAGATGCTGTCCAACAGGAGTTGGCAGTGCTGATACGCGACAATGTGCGGGATCCCAGAGTGGGTATGCTCAGCGTGACAGATGTGGATATTAGTCGAGATCTGGCCTACGCAAAGATTCATATCAGCTTTGTGGGTGAGCGCAGTCAAGATGAAATTGATCAGGGTATTGGCGCGCTCAATGGCGCCTCTGGCTATTTACGTAAACTGCTGGCCTCAAGTATCAAGCTGCGAATCACGCCTAAGTTAACCTTCTTTTTTGACGAGTCTGGCCGCCGTGGTCAGCATCTGTCTGCCCTAATTGATTTGGCTGTCTCTAAAGAGAGCCCTGTGGCAGAAGAGACTGACAGCGAGGAAAGCTAGACTTGGCTCGCAGACGCAATCGCGGTCGTTCGATCAACGGTATATTCCTGCTCAACAAACCTCTGAGCCTCTCGTCCAATCAGGCATTACAGCGGGTGAAGAACCTATTTGATGCCAACAAGGCAGGGCATACAGGTGCGCTGGATCCACTGGCTACCGGAGTATTGCCGATCTGCTTGGGCGAAGCGACCAAATTTAGCCAGTTTCTGTTGGACTCCGACAAGCATTATCGCAGTACCTTTACTCTGGGCGTAGCCACGGAAACCGGTGATTGCGATGGCGATATTGTTGCAGAGGCAGATGCCTCAGGGCTAACCCAGGATCAAATCGAAACGGCTATAGACGCCTTTCGCGGTGATATCCAGCAGGTGCCATCCATGTATTCAGCACTGAAGCACAATGGTCAGCCCCTCTATAAGCTGGCGCGCCAGGGCATTGAAGTAGAGCGCGAAGCCAGAGATATTACTGTTTATAAGTACCAAATTCTCGATTTCCGCCCCGGCCCCCAGGCTGAGTTGGATGTAGAGGTTCATGTCAGCAAAGGCACCTATGTGCGCAGCCTGGCAGAGGATCTGGGAGTGGCGCTAGGCTGTGGCGCTCATGTCAGTGCGTTGCACCGCCATATCGCCGGGCCTTTTACCCATGAAGAGACCTTGACGCTGCCAGAGCTAGAAAAAATCCGTGAAGGTTGCGAACAGCCGGCGGACCTAGACTATCTGCTCAAGCCCATGGATATAGCAGTTGCCGACAGAATGGCCGTGGAATTGAGTGAAATTGTGGCCGGATATTTCCAGCTGGGCCAGGAAGTAATGTCGACACAGGCCTTTCGCAATGGACAAGAAGGCGATATAGTGCGCGTCTTTCGCGAGGGCGGCACTTTTTTAGGTGTTGGAACAGTTACCGAAGACGGTAAAGTAGCCCCGAAAAGATTAGTAGTTGAGAGCTAACTACCCAAAAATTTGTAATAGGTTGTCTGTAAATATGCGCGGGCAACCTGAATTTAACTAACCCGCATATTGGAGAAAGTATCATGGCACTGAGTGCAGAAGAAAAAGCAGCAATCGTTACTGAACACGCAACCTGCGAAAATGACACAGGTTCACCCGAAGTACAGGTTGCACTGCTAACCGTAAACATCAACAAGCTACAGGGTCACTTTGGTGATCACAAAAAAGATCACCACTCACGTCGTGGTCTGATTCGCATGGTTAACCAGCGTCGCAAGTTGCTCGACTACTTAAAGAGCAAAGATGCAGAGCGTTATTCCGCGTTGATCAAAAAGCTTGGTTTACGTCGATAAGTGTTCTCGGTGCGGCTCCTGTTAAACTAGGGGCCGCATTCATTTCTAAGAGCACATAATTTAATCGCCCCAATGCTATGTCCCTATCTTTGCTGATCGAGTTACTTATGGCTGTCAATGCTGGCAGCCATAAGTAACCCGAGCAGCGCACAGGGCATGCAGAAAGGCGCTAATTGGTAAAAATACAAAGGTAAAAATATGACTCCTTTAATTAAGAAGTTTCAATACGGCAACCATACCGTAACTCTAGAAACTGGCCGTATTGCCCGTCAGGCAACTGGTGCAGTTTTATGTTCAATCGATAACACCTCAGTACTCTGTACTGTAGTTGGCGCACGTGAAGCCAAGCCGGGAATGGATTTCTTCCCACTGGGCGTTCATTACATTGAGAAAGCTTACGCAGCGGGCAAAATCCCCGGTGGCTTCTTCAAGCGTGAAGGTCGCCCCAACGAAAAAGAGACACTGACATCGCGCCTGATCGACCGCCCGATCCGTCCTCTTTTCCCCAACGGCTTTAAAAACGAAGTACAGGTTGTTTGTACTGTGATGTCAGCCGAGAAAAACATTGATCCAGATATCGCCGCAATGATCGGTACCTCTGCAGCACTGTCTATTTCAGGTATCCCCTTTAACGGCCCAGTTGGCGGCGCTCGTGTAGGTTACACCGAAGAGCAAGGCTACCTGCTGAACCCAACCTACTCAGAGCTGGAAGGCTCATCACTGGATATGGTTGTTGCCGGTACTAAAGACGCAGTATTGATGGTTGAATCAGAAGCCAGCGAACTGTCAGAAGATATTATGCTGGGTGGCGTACTGTTCGCTCACCAGGAGATGCAAGCTGTTATCAGCGTGATTGAAGAGCTGGCCGCTGAAGCGGGCAAGCCTCGCTGGGACTGGCAGGCAGAAGAAGAAAACATTGAACTGAAAGACGCCCTTAAAGCAGCAGTTGGCGCCGAACTGGACGCAGCCTACCAGGTGGTAGACAAGCAGGCTCGTGTTGCCTCAATTAACGGTCTTCGCGATCGCGCTATTGCAGAACTGGCAAGCGAAGATGGTCACTCAGAAGAAGACATGAAAGATGCCTTCAAAAAGCTTGAGAAAACCATTGTTCGTGGTCGTATCATCCGTGGTGAGCCGCGCATTGATGGCCGTGACACCAAGAAAGTTCGTGCTATCAACGTAGAAGTAGGCATCCTGGACAAGGTTCATGGTTCATCATTGTTTACCCGTGGTGAAACTCAGGCCATAGTTGCTGCAACACTGGGTTCAACCCGTGATGCACAGATGATCGATGCTCTGGAAGGCCGCCGTGACGACCCCTTCATGCTGCACTACAACTTCCCTCCCTACTCAGTAGGCGAATGTGGCCGTATTGGTTTCACTAGCCGTCGTGAAGTAGGCCACGGTCGTTTGGCTCGTCGCGGTATCAACGCCGTACTGCCTTCACAGGAAGACTTCCCATACGCCATGCGCGTGGTATCAGAAATCACCGAATCTAATGGTTCAAGCTCAATGGCCTCAGTTTGTGGCTCAAGCCTGGCACTGATGGATGCTGGTGTACCTCTGAAAGCACCAGTTGCCGGTATTGCCATGGGTCTGGTTAAAGAAGACGAAGGCTACGCAGTACTGACCGATATTCTGGGCGACGAAGATCACCTGGGCGACATGGACTTTAAAGTGGCTGGTACAGCTGCAGGTATCACTGCACTGCAGATGGATATCAAAATCGAAGGTATTACCGAAGAGATTATGGAAATTGCCCTAGAGCAAGCCATGGAAGCTCGTCTGCATATCCTCGACGAAATGAACAAAGTCATAGCCGCAGGCCGTGACGAAGTTGCTGAAACCGCACCTCGCATGGGCCTGATGCAAATCGACCCAGACAAGATCCGCGACGTTATTGGTAAGGGCGGAGCAACCATCCGTTCACTCTGTGACGAGCACAACTCAACCATCGACATCACAGACGATGGCGCAGTTAAGATCTACTCCGAAGACACAGATGGCCTGAACTCAGCGATGGAAGCGATCAACGCAATCGTCGCCGACCCAGAGCCAGGTACCATCTACGAGGGTAAAGTGGTTCGCATCGTAGACTTCGGTGCCTTCGTTAACTTTATGCCGGGTACAGACGGACTGGTTCACATCAGCCAGATCGCCCAGGAGCGTGTTGCCAAGGTAACCGATTACCTGAGCGAAGGTCAGGACGTTCGCGTTAAGGTTCTCGAAATCGACAACCGCGGCCGCGTTAAGCTGTCCATCAAAGAAGCTCAGCTGGAAGAGGGCACAGTCCCAGAAGCACCAGCTGCCGCTGAGTCGACTGAAGAAGAAGCTCCAGAAGCCTAATTCTCAGTCGCAATAAAAAATCCCCGCCTGCACTGCAGCCGGGGATTTTTTTTGTTCTAAATTTTGTCGATCCTCCTGGGTGGGTATACACGGGACCCCAGCCCATAACCATTCCAAATCCGGCAACAGCGGTTGTAAGTAATTGCTAGCAGTGCGACTTATTTTGGAGAAAGGCATTTGCCTATGTGACTACTTATAAATACCGTCACCAGGCAAGGCCTTATAGGTTTCGAGAACCTCAGAATGCAATATTTTATTAACAATGGTTGTTGATCCACCAAAGTAGGATGATGGTCTGTTGTAGGGGCTGGCCAAGAACCAATCGCAGGTTGTTGGCCATATCGCATTGGGAACTAGGCCAGCTACTTCAATACCGTGACGATTAACTGCCTGTTCATAGGCTGCTAGCCAGCAGCCTCTAAGCCTAGATAATGTAGAGCTGAAGAGTAAATAGCTTTGTTGTCCGGTGTAGGTCTCAAACTTTGCCTTTGCCTGGAGGTATATAGGAAGATTGAACCCTTCCCAGATACCACACAAGACTTCCTGATTAGGGCCACCTATTTCAGCAAGGATCGCAAACAGGCTCTCCATCATATCTACGGTTAATTCACCCTCTAAGGGCCTATCGATGCCCGCCGTACCAGGTTCTTGGGTAATGAATGGAAAGGTTTGAAGAGATTGCATCAGCCGGTGGGGGCGTCGGTTGTTGGCGATTTCGACGTCATCCCATCGAACAGGAGTTAACTTTTCCTTATCGACCCACCCAGCGCGAAGCGCCGCCCAGCCTTCTTCATCGTTTGGGTCTAAAGCGTCAAAAGACCAACCAGGGTGGCAAATGCGCACATAGCTTGCAAATCCCGATGGCACAATGGTGTGCAGTGTGTGCTTGGGGCCACTACATCGATCAACTACCCAGGCTGCGCGTTTTGCGTTGGGTTCTATATCGTAAAATTCTAAAAAATTATCCATAGGTAATGACTTCCATGCCACTGATCTGAACTGGTAATTACGTCTACTATAGCAGGACGTTCGGGACGCTTAGAGAAGGAGTTTAAGGCGAGATAACTTTAGTTAGATGCCAATGAAAGCAATTCCGAAGCATGAGAAAGCGTCTGATCTGTCACCTGAGCTCCACCCAACATACGAGCCAACTCATCTACCCGCTGCTGACGATCCAGCGCAACCATCAATGACTCAGCATTATTTGCCTCAATCACCTTGCTGGCCCGATAATGATGATGGGCGTGAGCCGCCACCTGAGGTTGGTGAGTCACGCTAATCACCTGGCCCCGATCACCCAGTGTCTTCAGCAACTGCCCAACAATATCCGCCGTACTGCCACCAATGCCCACATCTACCTCGTCAAATACCAGCGTAGGGATCTTAGAGTGCCCGGCCGCCACCACCTGAATGGCTAGGCTCACCCGAGAGAGTTCACCACCTGAGGCAATCTTGGCCAATGGCTTATGAGGCTGGCCTGGATTAGTGGCAATTACAAACTCAACTTCCTCAAGACCGCTGGCGCGGAACTCGCCCTCAGATACAGGTTTGAGTTGCACCAATAGCTCAGCACCCTCCATAGAGAGTTTCTGCAGTTGCTGATTGATTTCTGCTGCCATGGTTTGGGCGGCTTGCTGGCGAACAGCGCTTAACTTTTGCGCCGAAGCCTCATAGGCAGATGCTAGCTCGGTCAACTGCTGTTGCAGAGCATCGATACTCTCACCGCCATCCTGTAGGCTCTGCAACTCTGTCTCTAGCTCTGTCAGCGTCTCCGCTAACTGATCCGAATTAACCCTGTGCTTGCGCGCTAACTGGAAAATCACCGCCAGCTGCTCCTCTACCTGCTGCAAACGCTGGGGGTCAGCTTCAAAGCGATCCACATGGCTCTCGATTTCCCGAGTGGCTTCCTCAATCTGAATAAGACCGCTTTGCAGCAACTCTTCAGCGTTAGACAGAGCTTCAGGCTTGTGTTTAAGCCCAGCCAGAGTAGACAGCGCACGGTTGAGACCGTCGCGCACATTAAACCCCTCATTTTGATCGCAAATCGCCAGCACGCTCTGGCTCTCTTGCAAAATCTGCTCGGCATTCGCCAGAGTCTGCTGCTCAGTCTCGAGCTTAATAAGGGAGTTGGGGTCAAGGTCTAGCTGTTGCAGTTCATTGACCTGAAAGCTCAATAAGTCCTTGCGGGCAATCAGCTCATCTGAACGTTCCATCAAACCGGTCAGTTTTTTATGGGCTGCATGCCAGTGACGATAATCCCCGGCCACCTGTGTCGCCAAATCTGAAGCGCTGGCATAGTCGTCCAATAATTTACGGTGGGTCTCGCGGCGCAATAGGGATTGATGCTCGTGCTGGCTGTGGATATCTGTCAGCATCTCGCCCAGCTGTTGTAGCTGCTGCATAGTGCAGCTCTGACC
>Ga0102820_1000848_pt1 | contig 9406 bp, 9 predicted proteins | sample ColrivemetaGS709_FD_78192 | JGI IMG/M metagenome (GOLD analysis project Ga0102820, IMG submission 78192) | Estuarine microbial communities from the Columbia River estuary - Ebb tide non-ETM metaG S.709 | ecosystem: Environmental > Aquatic > Marine > Intertidal zone > Estuary | place: USA: Columbia...
CCCAAAGGACTTGCCGCATTACGCGATGAGTTGTTCGGCAAAATTGCCGCCAGCAATGTGTTGACGCTTTTCCCTGAGGTGCCGGAAGAGGCCCGAGACAGCTTGCCCGAAACGCTGGACGCCGACCCATCGGAAGACGATAACGCGGTGCAGGACATCATCATGCTGGCCCAAGGCATGGATGAGTTACCCAGCGAAGGCATTCAGTTGAAGCAACGCATGGCAGAGATTGAGCGCCATTACATCGCCCAGGCGCTTGAGTTGTCGGAGGGCAACGTCTCCAAAACTGCAAAGCTCTTGTCACTGCAGCGCACCACCTTGATCGAGAAGATCAACAAGTACGAGCTGCGAGTCGCCTAAGCCTAATTCACCACCAGGAGGAAGGGCAACTGGCTGTCCTTCAGCTCTCGGCAAAACTGGTTACCGCTGTAGGTGTACGTGGCGCAGCCCATGCGGCTGTTGCTGTTACTGCCCTCTGAAGACCAGTAATTGCTGACCAGCATGTTGGGGAAGACGTTGGGGTTGACCGCTGGGTTCACGCACTCGCTCAGGGTGATGGTGCCCATCTCGCTTTGGGTGGGTAGTCGCCATTTACGACCCGATGCTTTTGAGAACTCAAGGGCGTAGGCCATGGCGTCGGCTTGCGTGAGATGCAAGGCCTGCCCCACGCACTGGCCGTTTTGAAACCGCTGGCCCGCATTACAACGGTACCAAGTTCGACCGGTCACCTGATCCACAGCCAGGCCGGTGTCACTGACCTTAAAGTAACCCGTGACACCTTCCTCAATGGCCGCGCTGCACTGCGGCGTCGCATCGTATCGGCTGCACCCGGCCAAAACGAGCGCGACAAACACCCAAACAAACGTTACGAAGCGGCGCAACACGTGGGCCTGGATGTGGGCAATGGCGGCGTGAAAAGCAAACATCGGCAAATGGACCTGCAACTGTTATGAGAAGTAGCTTACCTTAAGCAAGGTTTACGCCGACCAAAAACAGACACTCAGAAGGAAAAGTGAATTCCTTTTAACTACATAAAGCGGCAATCCAGAAATCCCGACAAGAAAGTCGGGGAAAACTGGACGCATCCGGTCAGGAACTGACAAAATTTCTGAGACCCTGACAGGGCGTGGGCACCCGAGCGGCAACCGCTGATTGGCACGTTTCTCGCTTAATGCTCACAAAGTGTCGGCTTTTTGCCGCCCTCCAACCGCCGTTTCAAGAGACATACACCATGGATATCGCAACCATAATTGGATTTGTTGCCACCTTCGGTCTGATCATTTCAGCCCTTGGTGACCCGGGACCATTTATCGACATGCCCTCAATTTTGATTGTGGTGGGCGGCACCGCAACCACGGTGCTCGCGCGCAGCTCGTTTCCCGAGTACATCGCAGCGATCGGTGTGGCGATGAAGACCATCAAGTTCAAAATCGACAAACCAGAAGACCTCATTGAGCAGCTGGTGAACTTGGGAACCATTGCGCGCAAGGACGGCATGATCGCCCTTGAGGGTCAAGACATTCCCAACGCCTACATGGCCAAAGGCATCCGCATGTTGGTGGACGGTACCGAAGGCAGCATGATCAAGTCAGCCCTTGAGCGTGAAAAAGAAATGATTTCCGCGCGCAACTCAACGGGTATCGCGTTCTTTGACTCGGTCAAAGAAGTGGCCCCCGCCATGGGCATGATTGGTACGCTGGTGGGCTTGGTGATCATGTTGGGCAACATGAGTGACCCCAAGTCGATTGGCCCTGCGTTCGCGGTGGCGTTGCTGACGACCATGTACGGCGCTGTGATCGCCAACGTGATTTGTATTCCTTTGATCCAGAAGCTCCAAAAATTGGACGCTGCGGAATCCATGAACAACGACTTGATTTTGGAAGGCGTCATGTTCATCCAAAGCGGTGGCAACCCACGAATGTTGACGGACCTGTTGATCTCGTTTGTCGATCCCAAGGGACGCGCAAAGCTTGAAGCTGCGGCTTAATTAACAACAGGATTGGCACGTGGCAACCGAAGCAAACAAACCCGAAGACGCGGAGAAGCCTGAGGCGCTCCCCGTTGAGACCCCCGCCGCTGAGCCCGAGGTGATCGTCGCGGCAGCCAGCGCTGACGACTGCCCGAAATGTGATGACTGCCCAGACTGCCCCCCAGTCGGTGCGCCCGCCTGGATGGCGACCTTCGCAGACATGGCGACCTTGTTGATGGCGTTCTTCGTGTTGATCTTGTCGTTCGCTGAGATGAACGTGCCAAAGTTCAAACAAATTAACGGCTCGCTGAAAAACTCATTTGGCGTGCAACGTATCGTGCCCGTGGTCGAATCCCCGAAAGGGACCAGCATCATTGCGCGCAACTTCTCGCCCGCGATTACGGAGCCAACACCCATCGAGAATGTGACCCAACAAACCACCGATGAGCGAAAGCCTGAACCCGTGATCAAAACGGACGACAGCTCGGGAACGAAGGGCCCGCAGGAGGCCGCCACAGAGGTTCGTAAATCGTTGGCCAACGAGATCGCATCTGGCAAAGTCGAGGTCACGACCGAGGAAGGCAAAGTCGTGGTTTACGTGAATAAGCCGCCATCTGGAGCGGGTGATGGCCAATCGGGTACGCAGCAAGGCGGCCCTGCCGCATCGACAGTTGCGCAAGGCGGCAGCAGCGCATCAGTGCAGACAGGTGCGCCGGGAACGGGCGCCCAGACCGGCGGTATGGCACAAGGCAGCAATGCCGGTGGCATGTCGCAAGCGGCCCAAACAGGCGGTGCCGCCAGCGGGCAAGTTGCCGGCGGTAGCGCCGCAAAAGGCGCACAGCAAGGCGGTGCGGTTCCGCAAGAAACCATTGATCTCTACGCCAAGATTGCAGAAGCGCAGGCCGCAACAACGGCCAAAGTTGAGGTGCGTGACAGCCAGAGCGCGAACACCCAGAACGCGCAAAGCGGCGGCGGTATTGGCAATGCCAACAAAGCGCAAACCGATTCGCAATATGCACGAATCCGTAAAGACCTGGCGAAAGAGATTGAGGCTGGCAAAGCGGAGGTGGAGCGTGACGGTGCCCGCATCATCATTCGCTTGGCGGAGCAGGGCTCCTTCGCATCCGGGTCTGCCACGTTGCAGCGCGGGTTCGCGGAAACACTGAACTCGGTGGGCAAGAGCATCGCGCAGAGCACGGGGCGCATCTACATCGAGGGGCACACCGATAACGTGCCGGTGGTCTTCAACGACCGCTTCCAATCGAACTGGGATTTGTCGGGGGCTCGCTCTGGTGCAGTCGCCGATTACCTCACCGCTAGAGCCGGTCTCCAGCAGGGTCGCGTGAGCGTTAGCGGCTACGCCGACACCCGCCCTATTGACACCAACGACACCCCAGCCGGTCGCGCCAAGAACCGGCGCATCGAAGTGATCATCGACGGCGGCAAGTAAAGCGGCTTACTGCTTGGCTTTTTCAGCGGCCTTTGCGGTCTTGGGATTGGGGTATTGCAAAACCACCTCGGGACTGCTGGTCGCCGCAGCTGCGCGCTGCTGCTGTTGCAAGGCCTCAAGGTAACGCTGCTTTTGAAGGGTGATGAGCGCTTGAACATCACGTTTTAAGGGCTCAACATCGCCAACGGCACCCTTCAAGTCTTTCACCTGACCACCCAACGAGGCCATCGCTTGGGCTTGCTTTTTCATCTGTGCATCGAGCGCGCCCACTTGTGTCGCCAAAGCTTTGCTGCTCGCCTCGACCGATTTCGCGGTTTGTGTTGGGAGGTTCGTCACCAGCTCCCGCGATTCGCCCAAACTCGTTTTGATCTGCTCTTCCAATTTAGCCTGTGCAGCCATGATGGCATCCGTGCGCTCGGAGAAGCTCGACAACGAGCGGTTCATGGCATCGATTCCTTCGATACCCGCATTCAGCTCGACAACACGCTTTCCTACCGCCAACAGCATGGCGTCGGCTTGGTTAATGCGGCTTTGCAGCGTCATGGACATGGCGGCAAAAACGGCCACTGATAAGAAGAGGATGCCCCCCGAGACGCCCAAAACGATCTTGCCTTGCCGTGAGGCGGCGTCAATTGCCGTCCGCACATTTTTGACGGATGCCTGCAACTCTGCGGCCAAGCCTGTCGCTGATGCCGCCGCGTTCGATGCAACGTCGGCAGAATCTAAAACAACCGAGCTGAGTGCATCCAAATGGTTACGAACATCTTGTGGCAGCGCAGATTGCGGTGTCGCATCTGGGTACAAATCGTCCTGTGACTCGTCGACTTCGTCAAAAGGATCTGGCTCAGGTACCCGGCGTGAGCGTGCTTTTTCCGACGCCACAGGCGCCGCATCACGAACCCGCTTGACGACGGGCTCAGGCGGTACGTCAGTCGCTTCGTCATCTGAGGTCATCGCAGCCTCGACAGGTTCTTCAGGGTCAATCACGTCAACGGTTTCAGGATCGATTTGGGGTGCGGGCTCACTTGGCTTAAAGCCTTCGGCGGCATCCACTGCCACTTTATCGTCTAAGTTTTTTTCAGCGTCACTCATCGTTTTCTCCCGGCCGTGATGGCTTTTGTACCGGCACGCAACTCAACGGTGGTGAGTTGGTGCGCTTCGTTTTTTAGACCGCCGACAGACGCCGTCTGGCGCCGTTCCGCCTCGATGGCTTGAACGTCGCGGGCCAGTCGAGCGTTGGCATCCCGTACCTTGTTGATTCGATCATTCATATCCAAGCCGCGGGTCTGAAAGACGGTGGTCGCGGTTGATGGGGCGCTCTTTCGACGCGCTTTTAAAACCTCAACCAATGCAGCCGGCGGGCGGCTAACCTTGATGGGGCGGGCAGGCCGCACCACGATCTGAGCATGGCTGAGGCCGTCCTCCCCTGGCGAGGGAATTTTGGTCCGCTGCGTTCCCACTTGACGCGCATCACCCATCACAGCCTCACCGCGCGGGCGCTGGGCGGCTTTACTGCCCTCCGCTACGCGGACTTCGCGAGAGTTTCGCGAGACCAAAATGGCTTTATCGTCTGACATGCGTTACCGTTTTAAAAGTCAAATCATCACGGCGCGCGCAAAACCCCTTTAAGCGATTTAATGCTTCGCGCCCAGTACTCTTTAGGGGAATCGGCAGAAGTTGCAAAACCTTGTGCCTCTTCGCGTGATTTAAATGCCCCATAGACAACAACATGGTGCGTTAGGCCGTTGGGCTTGACGGCAGCAACGATGTGCAGACGCTCAAGTTTCGGGTGCGCCTCGACCCATGCCTGTGCCTGCTCGGCAGACACGACTGAGGCGTATTGCAAGACCCAATACCGATCCGGTTGGCTGTTCACCCAGTCGTGCCCCAGTCGGTCTGCAGGGCTGAGCGTTTTGGCCGCAGGCTTGGGTGGCGCGGGCGGCTTGGCCTCGGTAGGCGGCTTGACCTCGACCGGTGCCGCAGCGACCACGGGGGGTTGGGCGGGTGTCGGTGGGACTTGTTCGGTCACAATGAACCGTTCATCGACCCACAGGCGCCGCGGATCGGGCAGGAATTTCTCAGTGGCCTCGCGCTCGGACTGGTTGCGAAGCTCACGCGACATCTGCACATCGGTACGAACATCTGCCCACGGCGGCAGAATCCCCGGCAAAGGACCGACGATCGTCGGCACGGCGGCGGAATCGACGGCGGCAGATACGGCGGCAGGGGCGGGGGCGGGTTCTTCGACAGGCGCCGCGACGGGCGCAACTTGCGGCTCGGGCTGAGGTTCGGGTTGCGGCTGCGAGGGTACAGACGCCTGAACGCTGACCTCAGGCCAAAGCATCTGCATGACCGCGGCACGATGCTTGGGGTAGAGGCCCAACACCAACAGCGCCGACAAAACGAACAGCAGCACGACAAGCAAAAGCACCAACAGGCGACGACGACGGCGCTTTTGAGGGCTGGGCGAATCAGCCACCTCTGGCAGTTCCATGTCACCAAAGTCAGCGGTGGGCGGTTCAGGCTCGGGCTCAACAGCAAAGACGCCCAGGCGGTCGATTAGCGCGCGCGCAGCAGACGCCTGTCCTTGCAGGGCGGCTTTGTCAATGAACGCCTCAGCAGTGCCTTCGTTGGGTTGCTCAATGGTCCAGCGCGATGTGCGCTTACCGAACGAGGACAAGTCAACAGTGAGGTCGTTGGTGGTGTTCACCAACATGACCAGCCGCACGTTTGCGCCTGGAAAGTCGTTCACGAGTCGTGCCAGCAACTCAACCTGCTGACGCTGTACGGCTTTGGCATCATGCATGACCAGCACGCGTGCGGGTAGTACTGCGCCGCTCGTGGCCATCGCATCCTCGACCGACAGTGGGGCCAAAATATCGTTGAACCGCTGGATCAGCGCGTCAGTGCTGCTGGGGAAAAATACCTCGACTTCGACGCCTGTGGTTTCACGCAGCATGCGGATCAGCATGCGGCCGTAGTGTTCGAGCAGCACATCGCTGTCACTGATCATCAACAGGCTTTGACGACGCGTGACCATGACGTTGTATGACATCGCCAAACGTTCGCGATCGCTGTCTCTTAAAAACAGGTCTTCGGGGGAAAACGTGGGTGTCATTTCAGCAGAATTCATGGGCATTTCAAGCAGTTACGTACGGATGGAGCTTACCGCACGATGAGTCGACCTTTTTCATCAAACTGCATATCTGCAGGAACCTCGGGGTTAGGGCGCGCCATGCCAGGCTTTCCTGGCCTTACGCTTCCTAAGCTGAACACGTAGGCAATGACCTGCGCGACCGCCACGTAGAGGCCCTCGGGAATGGTCCGGTCTACCTCGGTGGTGTAGTAAAGCGCCCGCGCCAAGGGCGGTGCTTCGAAGATATGAACGCCATGCGTTTTCGCTTCTTCGCGAATGCTTGCGGCGATGAGGTCGGCACCTTTGGCGACCAGTGTTGGCGCACCATCGCCGGTCGGGTCATAGGCCAAGGCGACAGCGAAGTGCTCTGGGTTGGTGATGACCACGTCGGCGTCCTTCACATTCGCCATCATCCGTTGGTTTGACATTTCACGCTGACGGCGGCGAATTTGAGCCTTCACCTCAGGCCGACCTTCGATGTCTTTGTATTCGTCTTTGATTTCCTGCTTGGTCATGCGCATGCGTTTCATGAACTCATGTTTCTGCCATGGCACATCAATGCTGGCAATCACAATCAAAGACAAGGTGACATAGAGCGCCGACTTCACAACCATTTCACCCGCGGCGTGCAGCGCCGGTTCAAGTGGCATGCGCCCAATTTGTACCAAGGCCTCTAGGTTGAGATTGATCATCAAAACCAAGACACCGGTGACCAACGTGAATTTCAAGAGCGCTTTGGTCAGCTCGACCAGCGCCTTGACGCCAAACATCCGCTTAAAGCCCTCCATCGGATTGATCTTGCTGGCTTTGGGTGCGAGTGACTTGAGCGAAAACAGAAAACCGCCGGTCGCGCCTGAGGCCAAGATCGCCAACACGATGGTGACAATGAAAACGGGCACGACAACCAAATAGGCGTGTACCGCTTGGCTGCCGAAGGTCAGGGGGAGCAAGTCGGGCGACAAAAGCGTTTTGCGGTCGAACACAAAGCCGGCCTTGAACACATCAACCAGTCCGGTAATGAGCCAGCCCCCCATCAAGACCATCGTACTGACTGCACCAATCATCACGGCTGCACCGGGCAGCTCTTGCGATCTGGCAACTTGGCCGTCGTCGCGCGCCTTTTGTAGCTTTCGCGCCGTCGGCTCTTCTGTCTTTTCTTGTGCGCTGTCTTCGGCCATTACCGAACCCCCGCCCAATCACGCAACACCGTGAAAGCTTCTAACCAAAGCCACTGAATACGCCCGCCAATGCTGTCCATCGACAAAATCATAATCAACAAGCCCGCCAACAACATGGCCGGGAAGCCAACCGCAAAAATATTCAAACTGGGTGCGGCCTTGGTCACAACGCCCAAACCCACGTTGATAAACAGCATGCTCACCATCACCGGTAGCGCCAACAAGACTGCCCCAGCGAACATCATGCCGCTCCAAGTCACCAAACGACCCCAATGGTTTTGATCGAGCAAACCGGCGCCGATTGGTAGCACGTTGAAGCTGTCGATCACCAAACCCATTAACAGGGCGTGGCCACCGACGCCAACGAAGATGAGCGTCGACATCACCAACAAAAGTTGCGCCAACACGGGCACATTACCCACGTTGGGGTCAATCATATTGGCCATCGAGAGTCCCATCGCAGCCGAAATGCTTTGACCGGCAACGGTTATCGCTGCAACGACGATTTGAAGAATCAAACCCATGCTGGCGCCAATGAAAATTTGATTCACGATCTCCAACAACCCCGGCGCTGATGTGGGGTCAATCAGGGGCCAATCGTGCAACGGGTAAACCAACCAAGTCAGTACCAGCGCCAACAGCACTCGCAGACGCACGTTGACGGCATTTTGAGAAAACAACGGCGCCGTGAGTAACAGCCCAGAAATACGCAGCATGGGCCACAGAAAGGTATAAAACCGTTCGACGATATCGGCGACCAATAAGTTCATGGGGCTGATCGTTCAGGCATGGTGCCGGTGATTCGCCTAGCTAAACAGTGTCGGGATGCGCTGAAAGATGTTGCGTGTGAACTCAACCAACGTACCAATCTGCCACCCCCCAAACAAAGCCATGGCTAATCCGAGAGCGAAGAGCTTGGGAATGAAACTCAGTGTCATCTCATTGATCGATGTGGCAGCTTGCAAAATACCGATGATCAAACCCACACCCAATGCCACCAACAACAAAGGCGCAGAGATGAGCGCGGTCATCCAAAGGGCGTAGCGGCCCAAATCAACAACGGTTGCGGTATCCATGGTCTTGACTCCTTATGGCATCGCGAAACTGGCGGCAACAGAGCCCATGATGAGTGACCACCCATCGACGAGCACAAACAGCATTAATTTGAACGGCATTGAGATCATCATCGGTGACAACATCATCATGCCCATTGACATGAGTACGCTGGCCACGATGAGGTCAATCACCACGAAAGGTATGTAAATCAGGAAGCCAATGGTGAATGCGCTTTTCAGCTCGGAGGTGATGAACGCAGGTACCAAGGTCGAAAATGGGATGTCCTGAGGCGAGGTGAATTGCGTGTTGCGCGCCACCTCCATGAACATGGCGATGTCATCTTCACGTGTCTGATTCAGCATGAAGGCACGGAACGGTTTCTCAGCCAATGCCAGCGCTTGGTCAAACGGTAAGGTACCGTTGAAATAGGGCAGCAACGCGTTGGTGTAAACATCGGTAAAAACCGGCTGCATGATGAACAGCGTAAGGAACAAGGCGAGGCCAACGAGCACCATGTTAGGCGGCGTTTGCCCTGTACCAAGGGCTTGGCGCAACAGTGACATGACGATGATGACTCGAACGAATGACGTCATCATCAAGAGCAGCGAGGGCAACAG
>Ga0102820_1000909_pt1 | contig 9065 bp, 9 predicted proteins | sample ColrivemetaGS709_FD_78192 | JGI IMG/M metagenome (GOLD analysis project Ga0102820, IMG submission 78192) | Estuarine microbial communities from the Columbia River estuary - Ebb tide non-ETM metaG S.709 | ecosystem: Environmental > Aquatic > Marine > Intertidal zone > Estuary | place: USA: Columbia...
CCCCACGCGTTATTTTGGTGACGTCAGCCTTCCACATGACACGTGCCCAACGCCTTTTTGAACGCGCCGGCATGGTCGTGGTGCCCTACGCGGTCGACTTCAGAAACAGCGCGGGCGATGTGGCGCCCCAGCTGTGGTTCCCATCGGGGGACGCGTTGGATAAGTTTGAAACCGCTTGGCGCGAGATCATTGGCCAAGCGTACGATGCCGTCCGGTATTTTTAACGCAGCACCGGCGCGTTGGTCACCTGTGTGTTGAGGTTAACCACCTCGGCGCGCTTGGCTGTTTCGCTGTTGCAAACCTTCCGACTATCCAGCGCGCGAAACAGTGAACAGTCTTGACCGGTCGCGCCGCTGACCGCATGGTCAGTGGGTGATTTCCCGGTCGTGCCCCACACCGCTAAGCTCGCGACCGTGGCTGGCGCAGCCATCATCACGCCGCAGCCAGAGAGACCTGCGGTGCCCCCTAGTAGCGCGATGGTCATGATCGCGAGTTTGGCTAAAAAGAAAGCGCGCATATGTCGAAAAATCAATCAGTTAGCTTGAAAAACTCAAGCAATTTCTGGTGATTATAGGAAATTAAACAGCCGCCGCAAGGTTTTTATCGAAAGCCCGCTGACAAACGCCCGCTAAGACAGCCCCAGCAACCCCTTGAGCGCCGGGTGACTCTTAAAGTCCAATACGCCGCCCTGCGTGATTTGGCTAGCGGACAGGCGCAACGACCGCTCAATCACTTTCGCGTAGACCGCGTTGATGTCGATCGATGCGGGGAGGTCGCGCTCCTCAAACAAATTTTGTTTGTTAAGACCTCGCCAGTCGGCATAAACCTTTGATTCAGTGACCAGTCCGCCAGCTAAGAAAGCGCAAGTCCCTACGCCGTGATCGGTACCCGTTGTGCCGTTCTCAGCGGCGGTCCGACCGAATTCAGTGACCGTGACAACGAGGCTGTGTTGCCACCGCTCCCCCATACCGGCTTTGAAGGCACTCACCAAATCATTCAAATGGCGCAGCTGATCGGCATGGCCGCCCTTCTCTGCGCCCTGACTGGCATGGGTGTCGAAGCCATTACGCATATCGATCAAGCCCACACGCGGTCCACCGTCTTCCCGCATCTGCGCCGCGGCAACGGTTGCGAGCCCGCGCATTGACTTGGCATCCTCAAAAGCATCTTTCCCCATACCGCGCGTCTGCATGCCACCATTCGCGGCCGCGATGACAGCGGTGTACGGCGCGAGCATCGGCTCATCCGCCCACATCGTTTGGATCGCGTCGGTATCAGCCTTTCGCAGCATCGGCATCCAGTTTGGAAAGTCGGTCGTTGCGCGCTCGTTGCCTCTCAGGATGAGTGGCATTGGAATCGAAATGGCAACGCCGCTCTCAACAGCCGCCCGCTCCATCGCACGCCCAACCCACCCCGAGTTGACCGCATAGGGCGTCATGATGCCGGTCTGCATCACATCCTGACCCTCAAAATGTGAACGCCCGGTGTAGCCAAAGCCTGTGCTGTGCACAACGGCCAATTGCCCCTCAGCCCAGAGACCATGCAGCGCCGCCAAGGCCGGATGGAGACCGAAATCTGCATTGAGGCGCAACGCCTGCCGGATACCGATCGTCGGCCGAATCTGAGCGTAGGTTGCGTCACCGATGGGCGGGACGGCGGTCAAACCGTCCATGCCACCGCGAAGCAAGACGTACAAGACACGTGGCGTATCGATGGAATCGTTTGCCCACACATCAGGAATAGCGGTCAAGCTCAATGAGGCAAAGCCCGCGGCACCCAAAATAAATTCACGACGCTGCATGCCTCAACTCCACAATATCTCAGGGCTGGCAAAAAAGGCGATGAGCCCCAACCGCGCATCATTGAAGGTGTCCGCTTGCTTAAACACCGATCGAGCGGGCGAGTTCTCATGCAGATCACGGGCAGCGGCCAAACTGACATTCACGCGCATATCGAGGGCTCGCCCAGCGCGGCGCTCCTCACCCCCCAGGACGCTCAACACGCGTAATCGACGATCCAGCATTTCTTTTGAAATCCAGTCCACTGACCGAATCGGCCAACCATTTGGCTGCGGACACCGCGGAATCTCTTGACCAAGGTCACCGAGCAGATACGGCGTCTTAAGCCCGCGCACCGAACGCGTGATGGGGATCGTGCGCGGCGGCTGGGCGCCAGATACCGTCCACACCTGCAACAACCACGTCTCGGGAGATACAAATTTTCTCGTGGTCTCCAGATGCGCCCAGGCCGCCTCTATCACCGCTTGGTGGACTTTTTGAAGGTCACCTTTACTACCGATAAACGCCGATTCAACTTTGTCAACGGCAGCAGCGGGTGGCGTGTCGTCAATGAAATAAACACACAGCTTGTGCGCCAAATGTCGCGCTGTAGCGGGATGGTTGGCCAAGTCAGTGACCAAATCCTCGAGCTTTGATGAGGGCTTGAAAAGCGCCGTGTACCGCTTACCCAAAACCTCCTGTGAACCCGGCTCGTGATGATTGAAGTCAAAGTAGGTTCCCAAGGGCTGGCCTTTGTGCCACTGATCGGGCTTCATGTCACGCCATCCCGTGAGGATAAGCGTTGTACCCTCAACGTCTTTTTGGGTGTACCCCGCGCTCGGGCTGAGCGTAAAAAGCTCAAGCAATTCGCGACCGAGGTTTTCGTTGATGCTGTCCTTCGTCCATTTCTCTCTGGCGGCGCGCGATCGAGGGCCGGTATTGCGGTTGTTGTCGAGGTAGACCAACATGGCAGGATGCGTCACCGCGTGCCAAAGCATGTCCCGGTAGTTGCCCAACATCAGCGGCCGTAAGAATCGCTGAAACGGGCCGATCAGCGTGTCGTTGTTTTGATTACCCGGCGCGACCATGAAATGGTTTGTCCAGAAGTGCCAAAACCGTTCGAACACGGGTGCACCACCAAACAACGCGGTCGTCTCCCGTGCCTGGACCTCTTTCCAATGCGTCAACCGCCAGTAAGGCGTGGCAACCGTCTCTTCTCTGTAGGCCTCATATTCTTTGGGCCCCAACGTCTTGGCCTTTTCAAAGGACTCTTTTTCGACGCGTTGATGTGTCGCAAAAGCATGCATCACATCATCGATATCCGATAACAGCTTCATATCGGCAGGCAGGTCGCTGCGGCGCGAACCATCCGGCTCGATGATGTCAATCGGCGGCTCAACACCGAGCTGCTGTATGGCCCATGTTAGGGGGTCATCAGGTAAGCTTTGGTCGCCGCGAATACCAAAGGCTACGCGGCGTGTGAACTTTGAGATGTCCTGTTGGCGCATGACATTGTGGGGGCGTTATGACCATTATCAAAATTGTAGGGTGGCGTCACCAATGCCGTCAAACGTGACCGTAACGGCATCCCCAGCGGCGGCACGGTACACGCCGTTCCACGAGCCCGTGGTGATAACGCAACCCCTGGCCACCGTCTGCCCCTCACGCGTTGCGTGCTTTAAAAAGGCGGGCAGCCCCCAAGTGGGATGTCCCAGCGGGTGGGAGCCCGTGCGCGTGTCAACCGTTTGGCCGTTGACTTTGATTTCGAGCGATTGCGCATCCCAATCGATGTCACGCCACGGTTGCCAATCGGCAATAACCAAAGCGCCATGCGCCTGCAGGTCAGCCAGCTTGAGCCAACTTGGTGTGTCATAGCCCATATCCCAGTGCGTGCTGATCACCTCAATGGCAACCGCCATCTCGCTGACCCATGCTTGCGCGCTGAGTGGATCTGCGGTGGCCGCCATCGCCGGGGTGACATCACAGTTCAAGCGAATCGCAATTTCCGCCTCAACACCATGCAAATGCAACGGCCAGTCGCCGGCAGCTGCTGGACTTCGCCAAATACCAGCGGGTACCAAGGCCGCGTGCGTGATGATCGCATCGCGCGCCGCGCCGCCAGACTTCCAATGTCGCCCGACTTGTCCGTCGTGCCACCCCAGTCGCGCCGCGACGATCGCTTGAACGGCATAGGCATCCTCGGGCCCAACAAGCGCGTCAAGAAACCTTGATGTGTCGGCAGTTTGGTTGGTTTCTCGCGCTTTGAGAAGCGCCTCTGCAACCGCATGAATGGCTGTGCTCATTTGTGTTTACCGCATCGGTACCCGATTGAAAAAATCATTGTGATTGAAAGATTAAGGCCTCACAAGCAGCCGCGCGACAAGATCTGCGACGCGCAGTCCCTCGTTGACACCGAGCGCCTTTGCGAGTGCATTGGCATGCGTCACAACCCCATTTTCGTGACCATCTGCGGCGTCACCAATACGCGCCGACAGATGCGAATAGGTTGCACACGGCACACCGATACCTGCCAACAAATTCAAGGCGATGATCCCAGCGTCATCTTTACCGCCCCCGGCATCGTTATAAAAAACAATGAGCGGCTTGATGCCAACATCTAAAACAAACTTGGCTGCCGAAGCGCCTCCGTGTGATCCCGACACGACGACACGTCCCGCGGCCGCGCTGTCAATGCGCGCGATAGAGTCAAGCAAAACAAGATTTGTCGAACCAAAAACAGACATCGCCAGCCGATCAATATTAAAAAAACCTAGGGCTAATACTCGGTACAGAAAATAGAAACATCAGTATCCTCCGATTTCAAATTCAATATTTAGTCTCCTGAGGAAACCTGATTGGAACTGCTGCAGTTATTGGTGAGCGGTATCGCGCAAGGCTGTGTCTACGGTCTGATCGCATTGGGTTTCGTGTTGATTTACAAAGCCACCGAAACGGTCACATTCGCGCAAGGCGATCTGATGATGCTGGGTGCCTTTGGCGGCTTTATTGCGATGTCGGCGATGGGCCTGCCGTTTTGGGCAGCAGCCATTGCGACCGTGTTTGTGATGACGCTCATCGGTATCGGGCTTGAACGCGTCGTTATCAGGCCGATACTGGGACAGCCGGCCTTCTCAATCATCATGCTCACAATCGGTGTCGCCTACGTGGTGCGCGGCGCGATCACGATGATCCCGGTCATCGGCACAGAGACACACCCACTCGACGCACCTTACGCCGGCAAAGTCATCGAAATCGCCGGCTTGGTCTTAGCGGCTGAACAGGTGGTCGTGATCCTCGTCACTGCCGCATTGAGCGGCGCACTCACGCTGCTGTTTCGCTACAGCAAATTGGGTATCGCCATGCAAGCCTCCGCACAGAACCAGTTAGCGGCGTACTACATGGGGATCCCCGTGCGACGAATCAACGGCCTTATCTGGGGCCTCGCCGCAGCGGTTGCCACGGTGGCAGGCCTGCTGATCGCCCCCATCACGTTCGTGCATGCCAACATGGGTTTTATCGGCTTAAAGGCGTTCCCAGCGGCGGTTGTCGGCGGCTTCACCAGCTTACCCGGGGCGATTGTTGGCGGCCTAATCATTGGCGTCACAGAGTCAATCGCCGGCTTCTATCTTGAAGAGGGCTTTAAAGATATCGCCCCTTACGTCGTCGTGCTGCTGATGCTTGCCGTGCGGCCCAATGGCTTGTTTGGTGAACGCATGCGGAAGAAGGTTTGAGCGATGCGTTTCGTATTTAAGACCGACTACACCCAAGACATCAATCTCGCCAAACACAGTGGCCATGTATTTTGGTACGGCTTGTTGCTGGTGACGCTGGCGATCGGTCCGTGGATCATGGATGACTACTGGCTCGCGCAGTTAACCTTGGTTTTGATCTACAGCATCGTTGGCCTAGGCCTCATGCTGTTAGCGGGCTTCACGGGACAGTTCTCGCTTGGCCATGCCGCCTTCCTTGGCGTGGGTGCCTATACACAGGCCGTCGCCATCAACGCTGGCCTGCCCCTGATCGTGGCCTTGGTTGGTGCAATGGCGCTGTCCGCCGTGATCGGTGTCATTGTTGCCATTCCCGCGCTCCGCGTGAGGGGTGTGTTCTTGGGGATGGCGACGTTGGCACTGGGCATCATCCTCGAGGAGGCCTTCGCTCGCTGGGAGAGCGTGACAGGCGGCAACGCCGGGTTGTTCGTCCAAAGCCCAACGCTGTTGGGTATCGAGTTGAGTGACTCGACGCCGTACTATTTTCTGTGTTTGGTCTTGACGATTGCCGTCACATTAGGGGTGGCTAATTTGCTGCGCTCACCCACTGGGCGGGCGTTCGTAGCCATTCGCGATTCCGAAATTTCAGCTCAAAGCATGGGGATTCCCCTCGCCCGATACAAGACGCTGGCTTTCGCGATTTCTGCCGCACTGACGGGCTTGGGCGGCGCACTGTACGCACACAAAATTCAGTTTTTAACCCCCGAGCAGTTCGGCATCATTCAATCGATCGACCTGTTGTTGCTCATTGTCATTGGCGGATTGGGCTCGATCCATGGTGCTTTTTTAGGCGCGATTTTCCTGATCACCATGCCGCAAATCATCTCAAGCGCCAAAGACTACCTGCCCAGCAGTGTGGCAGACGCGCCGGGGTTATCGGCGTTGGTCTACGGCGCCGTTCTGGTGCTATTTGTTTTGTTTGAACCCCTGGGCCTTTACGGCCGCTGGCTGAAGGTGCGTGCCTACATTCAGCTCTTCCCACTGTATCGCCGAGGGATGTTTGAGCGCCAAAAAAGCTTCCAAAAATCGGAGCGTTTGAAATGAGTGGCCGCGCTGATATCGACGACACCTTGCTGTTACAGGCACGCAACCTGAGCCTGAGCTTTGGCGGCGTTCTGGCTGTCAACGATGTGAGCTTTGACGTGCGCCGTGGGGAGGTGTTCACACTCATCGGGCCGAACGGTGCCGGCAAGACAACGGTGTTCAACATCATCAGCGGGATCTACCCGCCAAGCAAAGGAACGCTGCGCTACTACGGGAGCGGCCACGGGGTTTCACTCACCGACCTTGCACCGCATGACATCGCAGCCACGGGCATCGCTCGTACCTTTCAAAACATTGAACTCTTTGAACACGCAAGCGTGCTGCAGAACCTGCTGATCGGACGGCACCGCCATCAAAAAAGTGGCTTCTGGCAACAGGTCTTTTTCACAAAGACCGTTCGAGAAGCCGAGATAACCGCGCGTCGTCATGTCGAATCAGTCATCGAACTGCTGGACCTTCAACACTATCGCGACACCATGGTGGCAGGCCTGCCCTACGGCATACGGAAGGTCGTCGAACTGGCGCGGGCGCTCTGCGCTGAGCCCTCACTGTTGCTGCTCGATGAACCGTCCTCTGGACTGAACGTTGAAGAAACGGAGGACATGGCGTTCTGGATCACCGATATCAAAGAGGAGCTGGGCGTTACGGTGCTGATGGTCGAACACGATATGTCGCTCGTGTCGCGCGTCTCTGACCGCGTCTTCGCCATGAGCCAGGGACAGGAACTGGCCAGGGGCACCCCGCGCGAGGTTCAAACCAACCCCGCTGTGATTGAGGCCTATCTCGGCACAGCCGACGACGTCACCAGCCTGCGTCGTCCCAACCCCTTGGGTGCCGCATGAACGCGATGCTCACACTCACAAACGTCGAGAGTACCTATGGGCCTGTGCGCGCGTTGCGGGGTGTCACGCTTGCCGTTCCCGAGGGACAAATCGTGGCGGTGCTTGGGTCGAATGGCGCGGGTAAAACGACCATCCTTAAAACCATCTCAGGGATTCTTGACCCGCGCAAAGGGCATATCCACTTTGAGGGCCAAGAGATCACCGCCAAAGATGCCTCTTGGATTGTTCGGCAAGGACTGTGTCACGTCCCTGAGGGCCGTGAAGTTTTCCCACTGCTTTCGGTGCAAAACAACCTCTTGATGGGCGCTTATACACGCACCGATCGCGACGGCGTTGCGCGCGATATCGAGATGGTTTACGACTATTTCCCAATCCTGCGCGAGCGCGCCAAGCAGGATGCGGGCTTGCTGTCCGGTGGCCAACAACAAATGTTGGCGATCTCGCGCGCCCTCATGGCGAACCCCAAGCTCATCCTTCTCGATGAGCCGAGCCTTGGTCTTAGCCCCAAGCTGACCAAAGAAATTTTTGAAATCATCGTGCGCATTAACCGAGAGCGCGGGACGGCCATGCTACTGGTTGAACAAAACGCCAACATGGCACTGAACGCCGCCGATTACGGCTATGTTTTGGAAAACGGTCGCATCGTCGCGGAGGACAGTGCTGCGGCCCTGCGCGAGCAGGAAAATATCAAGGAGTTCTATTTGGGCATGCATGGTGACCAAGCAGCCGATCAACGGCGCTGGAAAAAGAAAAAGACCTGGCGCTGATCCGTTATGAAAAACCTCTGGAATATTGGCGACCTGACAGGCAACCCGGAAATCGTGGTTGAGGGCGAGACCCTGCCGCAAATTTTTTGGAATGCGGTTGATCTGCGTGGCGATCAGGTGTGGCTGCGGCAAAAAGAGCTCGGCATCTGGCGAACGTGGACATGGCGCCAAGTCGCTGATGATGTATCCGCGATTGGTCATGGTCTTTTGGCGCTGGGTTTGGAGCCAAAAGCGTGCGTATCCATCCTCTCAAATACCAACGCCAATTGGGTATTGAGTGATCTGGCAATTCTCTGCTGTGGTGGCGTTTGCAGTGGCATTTATCCCACCGATGCCGCAGCGCAGGTGGCTTACTTGTGTGCCGACTCCAACACCCGCGTGCTGTTTGTAGAGGACGATGAGCAGTTAGATAAAGCCTTCGAAGCCAGAGCCAGCCTACCCCACCTGCAGCACATTGTTGTGTTCGACATGAAGGGACTGCGGCACCTCGATGACCCGCAGGTCATCAGTCTCGATGCGCTCAAGTCAATCGGTCGCGAACACCAAAAGAAGCATCCCGGCTTGCTACAAGCACGCTCGCAGGCCGTCACCCCGGACGACCTGGCCATTCTTGTTTACACCTCCGGTACGACGGGTAAGCCTAAGGGCGCCATGCACGTCCATGCCGGCTTGGTGTTCACAGTCAGGGGCTACAACACGATATTGGCGTCAACAGATACCGATGAAAAGATGTGCTTTCTGCCGTTATGCCACATCGTCGAGCGCATGAGTGGCGCCTACAACTCGCTCTACACCGGCTCTCGCTTAAACTTCGTTGAAAATCCCGACACCGTTCCGGAAAACGTGCGTGAAATCGCACCCACCCAG
>Ga0102820_1000913_pt1 | contig 9054 bp, 8 predicted proteins | sample ColrivemetaGS709_FD_78192 | JGI IMG/M metagenome (GOLD analysis project Ga0102820, IMG submission 78192) | Estuarine microbial communities from the Columbia River estuary - Ebb tide non-ETM metaG S.709 | ecosystem: Environmental > Aquatic > Marine > Intertidal zone > Estuary | place: USA: Columbia...
AAGGAATTAACCAAAATGCTTGAGTCTTATATTAACCAAGACTCAGCAGTAAATGCATTATTTGCAAAACACGTTGTATTTGAGGCAGCTACAGGTAACCATAAATTTGGTTCACCATCAAGTAAGGCTGCAGCAAACCTTCTAGGTAAATTCAGTCCAACTGGTGCTGTTGATATTCAAAGTATTGATACTGTTGACTCACCACTTATCGCCAAATATGCAAAAAATGTTAAACCTTATGTGGCCTTTAAAAAGGGTAGTGCAGCTACAGCAGCGTATGCTACATTTAGACTTGGACTTTCTAAAGCAAATGAAAGTTATGACTCATTCCATAGTATTGTAATAAACGAATTGACTCAGCATAGTGAATTAAATTCAATGTTGACAGAAGACTTTATTGCAGAAGGTCCTATGGATATGCTTCGTAGTATTGGTAGTGATATAAAACGACTTGGTAAAAATGCTATTAATAAGTTTAAGAGTATTTTAACTAATATTATGGCTGGTGTTAAAAAGGCATTAAAGAAAATTCAAAGTGCAGGTAAAAACTTATTTGCAAAATTACTCCAATTCTTTGGAATAGACATTGCTTATGTAAATGGTATTCCAAGTGAGGTTTCCCTATGATAGGTTTTAAGGCACATCTCGAAGAAGGACCAAACGACCCAGCAATATTTAAGGCAATATTCCTAGCAGGTGGTCCCGGTTCTGGTAAAACATTTATTACAGGTAGAACTGCATTACATACCTTAGGTTTTAAAAATATAAATTCAGACACAGCATATGAAAAAGCAATGACAGCTGCAGGTCTGGAAATGGATGGCGAAACCATTATGAGTGCTCAAGGTCAAGCAATTAGAGACAATGCAAAGAATTTGACACAACGACAAATGGATGGATATATTAGAGGAAGATTAGGTCTTACCATTGATGGTACCGGTAGAGATTATACTAAAATTGCTAAATTAGTGAGTGATGCCAGGTCTGCTGGTTATGATGTGGCAATGATGTATATTAATACTGATTTGGAAACTGCACTGGCCAGAAACTCATCCAGAGCTCGACAATTACCTGATGACAAAGTCGAACAAATGTGGAAGGAAGTACAAAATAACATTGGTAAATTTCAAAGATTGTTTAAAGAAAATTTTATAGTTATTGACAATTCAGACAAAATGGATTATAATAAGAGTACTATGGAAGGATTTAAATGGGCTACAAAATTTGCAAAGAAGAAAATCACAAACCCTAAAGCAAAGAAATGGATTAAAGCTGCCCAGGCAGACAAGACCGGTTATTCAAGTATGCGCAGTGAAGCAGCTGATTTGGCTACAGATTCCTCTGCTGGCTTGGATTACATTTTAAAAGATTTAAAAGATAAGTTAATGAAGGAAATAAAAAGAAATAACTTTAAAAATTCCCAGAAGGTTGCTGATATGATTCAGAAGACAATTGAAAAGGATTTTAAACATAAAGGTTATGTTCGGGTGAAAGACAAGTGATATCATTTGAGCTATTTACAGAAGCTTTAAATAACCCATATCCGGCTGTATTAAAGAAGGACGGAAGACAAGGGTATCGTTCTACAGTTAAACTTGATGATGGTGGCCAATTAAATATAAACATCGAAGGTGACGAACACATTGATGATTATGACCACATAGACTGGGAACTTAGTTTCGAGCGTAATGGTGAACAATCTGTTACAGGTGAAGGTGATGCTTTAAGAGTAATGGCAACAGTATTTAAAGTTATTAACGATTTTGTTAAAAAGGAAAATCCCAAATATATGAATGCGTCGGCAGCAAAGGATAAGAAATCCAAGTCAAAGAACGTATTACAAGGAAGAGAGAGATTGTACAAGAGACTCTTAACAAAGAATTTAGGTAGCAAATATTCAATCGACACAGATACAAGTAGTAGTGGAACTATGTTTACTATGAAAAGGAAACGATAATGCAAAAGTTTAAACAATACATTACAGAAGCTGCAGGCAAAAATCTTCATATGACCCATTTGGAAGATGCTGTACTTGATGGTGGTGTGACAGGAACAAGAAATGTTATTAACTATTTACGAGCTATTCGTGATATGTTATCTGGTAATGCTTCTGCTCCTGTGAGTTTGACTACAAAATGGGACGGAGCTCCAGCCATATTCGCTGGTGTTGACCCATCAGATGGCCAATTCTTTGTTGCCAAAAAAGGGGTGTTCAATAAAACGCCTAAATTATATAAAACAGAAAGTGAAATTAATGATGAGTTAAGTGGCGATTTGGCGGTTAAGTTTAAGATTGCACTTAAAGAGTTTAGTAAACTCGGAATTGAAGGAGTAGTGCAAGGTGATTTATTATATACGCAATCAGATCTTAAAACAGAAAACATTGATGGAGTACCGTGTGTTACTTTCCATCCTAATACCATTGTTTACGCGGTACCTAAAAGCAGCGACCTCGGCAAAACAATATCAAAATCCAAAATCGGTGTGGTTTGGCACACAACATACCGAGGAACAAGTCTTGAATCAATGTCTGCAAGTTTTGGAAAGGCGATTGCAACAAAGCAAAAGAAAGTTAACAGCGTATGGTCAATAGACGCAGTATTCCAGGATAAATCTGGTAGTGCTACAATGACCAAAACAGAAACAGATACATTGACGGCCAAATTATCTGCGGCAGGTTCATTATTCAGAAAAATTAAAGCTAATAAACTCAACGAATTAAGTACAAACGCAGAGCTCAATGTCCGTGTCAATACATTTATTAATACAAAGGTTCGTGAAGGAACTCGTATCACCAACGTTAAGGCGTTCATCATTGGTCTACAAAGATACATTGAGGAAGTCGCGAAAAAAGAGGCTGATAAAGTCAAACAACAAACGACAAAGGATGCAAAGATACAAAAAGGTAAAGACCTATTAATGTACTTTGACAAGAAGGATTTAAAAGACGTCGGTAACATATTTGAATTGTATAACCTTCTGGTAGATGCCAAACATTTAATTATAGATAAACTGAATAAGGTTGAAGGTATTACAACACTTCTTAAAACTGCTAAAGGTTTTGAAGTTACAGGACAAGAAGGGTTTGTTGCAATCGACCACGTTGGACAAAATACACTTAAAATTGTTGATAGGTTAGAGTTTAGTAAGGCTAACTTCAGTACAGAATATATTAAAGGGTGGCAAAAATAGGGGTATAAGCCCACCAGTAAGAGGAGAAACAAATGGCAATTTGGAACAAAAACGAACAAGAATATCTCGCAAATAATAAAACATTATTCGAATCATTTATGCTCGCAGATAAAGATGGCAACATTATCAACTCGTTTGGTATTGCGTCTAATATTCCTATCGCAAACGGCGATGTTGATGGATACGCAGCAATTCATAAATTTGGTAGAAATCCAAATGTAGGAAACGCGCCAGAAACAGTTTGGATGCACGGCGGCAAATATCAATACCTTGCTGTTGATTCTCCAAGTACCTTATATGCATATAGTGCTGACTCAGAAGATTCAGCAAGTGGAGACGGTGCGAGAACCATAACAATTCTGGGATTAGATAACAACTTTAATGAAATAGAAGAAACAGTTACGGTAGGTGGAGCGGCAACAACTTTAGAGTTTTTAAGAGTTTATCGTGCCTTCGTTGCCACTGCTGGGGTTACCACTACAAACGAAGGGAATGTTTTAATTTCTACTGGTGCAGGCGGCACAGGTACAGTTCTAGCAGATATTGGAACTATTGGATCTGGAACAACATTTGGTTTAGGCCAAACACAACTTTCTCTTTATACAATTCCTGCTGGAAAAACTGGTTATCTTACAACTTGGAATGTTGGTTGTGCTCCAATGAACAATAAAGCTACTGTGCTTTTGAATTCAAGAGAACTTGACGGTGATACTCCATTTAGAACAAAAGATATTGTAGATTTAGTGGGTGGATATCATACTCAAAATTATTCAACCCCGCTTAGATTTCCAGAAAAAACTGATATTGAAGTAGTGGCAGCTGCAGATACAAGTACGATTATATCATCTTCATTCGACATAATATTGGTTGACAACCCTGCCTAATGTCACAGTTGCATTGTAAGTAAACCGGCTATATCAAATTGGTAGCCATTGTTTACCTATTTCCCCAATAAATATATTTGTAAAAGGATTAAACCTAAGCATACGGCCTAGGATCGGATCACATACATTTATTAATGGAAACGGAAATGACAATAAAAAACATATAAATAGAAGAAACATAATCACAAAGGTTAATTAGGATGGCAGATACAAATCTATCGACATCAATAAGTGCAATTCGTACAAAAATACTGAATGACGCCCCGACTGCAACTGTTGATGGATTAGTTTCTCTTGCAAGAGCGGCAAAATCTATTGGACTTACCGAAGATACATCAATAGAAACTGCAATCAACTCTAGAGCAAACACTTTATCATCAAATGCGTCTACAAATGATATGGTGAAGTTATCAAATGCCATAAAACAACTTAGAAATACGACTGCAGGGGCAATATCCCCATCAACAACATCTGATGATATTGTAGAGGGAACATCAAATCTTTATTATACGGATGCAAAAGTTCAAACAAAACTTGGCGATGTTTCTGGACACATCATTCCAGACACAAATGAAGTATATGACTTAGGATCTGCGACAAATAAATTTAGAGATTTATATCTTAGTGGCAATAGTATCACACTTGGTTCTGTCGAAATTTCAGATAATAACGGTTCATTACAGGTTACACCAGTTAGTGGTGGGGGCAGTGCAGAGGCATTTGCAACTGAAGCATATGTTACAACTCAAGTAAATAATTTAGTAGATGCAGCGCCGGGCGCATTAGATACTCTCAATGAACTTGCAGCAGCACTTGGAGATGATGCCAACTTCTCCACAACAGTTACTAACTCAATAGCGAATATTACCAATGTTGTTGCCTTAACTCACACAGGAACATTAAGTGCATATACTGGTACTAAAAGATGGTATGCACCAAAAAATATTACAATTAGTAAAATTAAATCAAGAGTAGACACTGCACCAACAGGAGCTGGAGTAGTCATACAAATAAACAAAACAAGTTCAGGAGTCACCACAAACCAACAATTGACTGTTGCAAATGGAACTACACTGATATCTGATACATCTCCAATAATCTCTTCTATGTCAGAAGACGATTTCTTAACTATTGATATTGTTTCAGTTGGGTCTACGGTTGCTGGAGAAAATTTAACAGTAGAAATAACATATAAATAGTTAAAAATTAGGAGATAACAAATGTACATCAAATATGTCATCAATAGTACTGCACAGGACACTGCATGGGATTTGATGAGACTCATTACAGGACAAATCACAACCATTGGACAGTGTGTTGGTGCTGGATCGGGATCATCTATCACTGGAACAGGGCCAACTACTGGTACTTATCATACACCTGTGATTGGTACAGATTATTCAACCGCATTTACTACGCAAGGACAAGACGATTATTTTGCAGTAACTAAAAAACATGTTCAATATGATGGAACAACTTTTGATGTAGAATGCCAATTAAAAATATTGGGTTCTTCTGGACATGGTGGATTTACTGCATACTCAAGGGATGGACTTCAGAGTCCATTAGGGTCAACCGCCACTGTTGCCGGAATGAGCCAGCTGAGTATAACGCACACCACCAATAGAGAATATCATCTCATTGTAAATGATACAACACTGGCGTTTCAATCAATAGATACAACAACAGCAGATCCAACAAACCAAAAATATAAGTTAACTGTCTGGTCAGATTTTGTTAAAAATGACTACGATGTAGATGCTCTTAGTCAAAATAGTAATTATTATCCTGGCTGTTGGATGGAATGTGGTTCAGAAAACCCAACAGACAACTATCATACCGAAACGAATTGGAGTAACAATGGTTTCGTAATTGGCAGATTTGAGGCATGGAAACCAAATGGTACATTTTTCAACACACAAATGGATAGTACTTACGGAAGTTCATACAATATGTATATGTTCAGAACAGCGGAATCTTCACAAAATTATGAGAACTTTTGTACAATGGTTCCTTCGCCTGCCGCAAGAATTCCAGAAACACCAACTTCTGCTGGACAACAACCCCCACTAATTCCTTGTCAATGGTTTCCAATGAACTGGGCAGGGTATGCATACAATGATACAAATCCAGATGTTGATACAAGATATCATTCTGTGATGTTGAATACTTACAGAACTGCAGATTCGGTTGGATATATTGGAGATACTTTACAAACAGCAGATACAACGGAGTATGTCATTTTTAGAGGACACAGAAGTTCGAGTTATATGAATAGCGCTACAAACAACGCATATCAACCAACATGTTGGGCATTTCCAACTAATAATGTTGGTGTCTAATGGCGTTAATTTCTCCATCAGCAGTATTATTTAAACTTGCTGCAGAACCAACTATGGTTACTGCTGCAAATATTATAATTCCAGTTAGTACTTCTGCAGTATCATTTAAACTTGCTGCAGAACCAACTATGGTTACTGCTGCAAATATTATAATTCCAGTTAGTACTTCTGCAGTAAGTTTTATTCCTGCAGCTTCTGGTGGTGGTGGTGGAGCTCCAACTCCAGTAGATCAACAAAACTGGTCAAATTATTAAAAATAGGATTCTATAAATGGCAGATAATAACTTAAACACATCAATTGCATCACTAAAAACAGAATTACTAAGTGCAATTCCAACTGCAACTGCAAGTGGTTTGTTGGATCTTGCTCGTTCTGCAAAGGGTATAGGTTTATCTGAAGATGCCGATATTGAAAATGCAGTAAACTCCAGAGCAAACACACTTATTTCAACTGCAACTACTGACGAATTGATTAGAATTTCTTCTGCAGTAAAACAACTTAGAAATCCAACAAATATCACAGTAACAAATATTACTTCTGTTACTGGTGATTTAATTCCAGATACTAACGAGGCATATGATTTAGGTAGTGTATCGAATAGATTTCGTGATCTTTACATCAGTGGAAACACACTAAACATTGGTGGTACTGAAATTTCGATTGATGCAGAAGGAAATGTTGTTCTACCATCTGGTTCTAAAGTAGGTACGGATGCAATTCCAAGGAATATAGACGATTTAGCAAATGTTGATACTGATGTACAACCAGAAACACTAGAAATTCAAGTTGCAGACCCAACTGCAGGACATGGAACTGCATGGCAATGGACTTGGACACAATCTGCACTACCATACGCAAGAACAACAATTACAAATCAAACTCAAACAAGTGTTCCGCTATACATGCAAGGTACATATCAAATCAATAACTTTGCAAATACTCAATATGGGTCAATGACACAGGCACATCAGTTTAAGTTGAAATGGATTGAAGGTGCAGGAGATGATAATTTAGTTTCTTGGGCGACCTCTTCGACAGTCAATCATTCCCATCCAGACATTAACAGTGGCAACACAACTAGTGTTCAAAGACTTGCTGTTTCTGTTCCATCTTCAATTACATTACCAACTCTTACTGCACCATCGGTTTCTTACACAGTAACAGCAGTAACTGGGGCATATGTGTTTAGTGGAACTGCAAGTGGTAATAATCCAGAGATTGGCCCATTCTATCGTGGTGGTACATATACTGTAGATATTAATGCTGTAGGACATCCATTCTATTTTACTACTGATAACGGTACTGGATTTGTTGCAGGAGATTATATTGGTGAATGGACAAGTGGTGTTACAAACTCTAGAGCTGATAACGGCACAATCACATTTACTGTTCCTTTAAATGCACCAGACGAATTATATTATCAGTGTGGAAATCACGCAAACATGAGAGGAACAATTCGTGTAAAGGATTTGACAGTAGAACAGAATGAAAATGGAAACTACATCATTTATGGACAACACTCGCAAGAAAAACATGCTCAAAAAATAGAAATTCGTCCAATTCCAACTCTTACATCACAAATGTGTCTGGTATATGATGCAACAACCTCTAAATTTGTACCACAAGACTTATCAACATATGTAGAAAACACTCCAGCATTTAAAAACAAGATTAAAGAAGTTGCTGGTACTGCAACATTAGTTGCACCAGATGGAACATCTTTAGTTGCATCTGTAGAAATTTATTCACTAGAATCATATCTACCTCTTGTTGGAAATACTAATGGAGACATTGCATTTGCACAAGATACAAGTAAGTTGTATATTTGGGATGGTTCTCAATGGATCACTGCAGTCGCAGATGGTAGTGCAACTGGTTCTGGTGGGGCAGGAGTCACAACATATGCACTTTTAGCAGATTTACCAACAACAGATAATACTCAAGGTGATCTTGGATTTGTTACCGCAACCAAAGCACTTTATGTATGGGATGGAACGTCTTGGGTAAATTCAAATGCAAACACCACATTTTATATGTTACGAGCAGGAAACTTTGTCGCACCTTTGACTGGAACAAAAACATTCAGTCCAGATAGAACTGTTTCATTACAAACATTAACTGCGACAATAGAACAATCAGTAAATGCTGCCGTAATTTTTTCAATAAATAAAAATGGAAGTGAATTGCAACAGTTTACAATTCCAACTGGACAAAATACAGTCACAGCAAATTTCACAACAAATTCAATTTTAACTACAGATACACTAACCTTAGATGTAGATAGTGGTTCGGGAGAAAATTTAACAGTAAAAGTTGATTATGTATAAAGGATAAAATAGTGAAAATTAAAAAATTTGATACCACATCTTTAGATGATGGTGTGTTTATTGGTAATGCAAATAATAGTTTTCCATTGAGAGGACACCATCATTATTCTGGGAGTGGTTATGTAAATGTTATAGAAATAGATTTCCCATATTCGAATATGATTAAAGAAAACTTTGAAGACGAAATTGTTCAAAGATATAATTCCGTAATAGATCAACAAATTGTAGATAATATGGGTTTTAACACTCCTTATAATAACCCCATTTTTTTAGAAAAAATCACTCCATTATATCACCAAACTATAAAA
>Ga0102820_1000917_pt1 | contig 9042 bp, 7 predicted proteins | sample ColrivemetaGS709_FD_78192 | JGI IMG/M metagenome (GOLD analysis project Ga0102820, IMG submission 78192) | Estuarine microbial communities from the Columbia River estuary - Ebb tide non-ETM metaG S.709 | ecosystem: Environmental > Aquatic > Marine > Intertidal zone > Estuary | place: USA: Columbia...
TGGCAACTAGATGGTGTGTGGTTAACTTCAGCTGGTTATGCTGGAGGTGATATCAAAAATCCAACATATGAACAAGTCTGTTATGAAAATACGAATCATGTAGAGGTTGTAAAAGTTATTTATGATCCTAAAAAAATATCGACATCTGATTTATTAAAAGTTTTTTGGGAATGTCATGACCCAACCCAAGGAATGCGTCAAGGAAATGATAGAGGGACTCAATATAGATCAGTAATATATTGTTCATCTGAAAAAGACCTCAAAATTTGTAAAGAAACAAAAAATAAATATCAGGATATTCTCTTAGCTCAAAATTATGACAACATAACAACCGAGATTATTTTAGCTCCGACTTATTATCTAGCTGAAGAATATCATCAACAATACTTAGCTAAAAATCCTAATGGATATTGTGGCCTTGGAGGAACAGGCTGCAGTATTGATCTGTGAAATCTGATGAAATTTTCACTTTAATATTATAAATTTTTATATATATACTTGAAGGTGTTCCAAGGATGATTTAATTAATGTAAAATTCTCACCGCGCCGGTATAGCTCAGTTGGTAGAGCAACTGATTTGTAATCAGTAGGTCCCGAGTTCGACTCTTGGTGCCGGCACCAATTACTTAAGCTTTTCTTAATATATAGGTACTATCCTAAACCTTTTGTGCAATCACAGTGCAGTCTTTAATAGGTTTTAATGCACTATATATAGTCAATTACTTAAAGCTTGGATGTTTTGCTTCTACTTGCATAGTTGACCTACGCAGGAGCCACCCACCGGGTACCCACTATATATATAGTATTCCAACATTTTTAGGGTTTTTAAGGCGTTAACTAGAATGATATAGAGACGCTGTCTTCATTCACAAAATAGTCTGAGATGTGCTTAGAATCAGCATTTGTAACTATTTTCATAGAATATTGTCCCTTATCATTCCAAGACTTTGTTTTTTCAAACCTTTTTATAAAACTCTTAAGAGCTAAATCGTGAGGATAAATGTAAAAACCATCTCTATTTGGGAATGCCATATAAAGGTTCTTATTCAAATATTTTTTATCGAATGTAAGCCGTCCTTTTAATTGAATCTTAAATACATCCCCTTCTGTTGATAAAGCTAAAAGGTCAGCCCCATGAACATCATCATTTAACCAAATACAATTAAAACCAAAGGACGCTAATAGAGATGCTAGTCTATGAAAGTTATAGTTCTCTTTCTGTTTACTATTCAGTTTTGAATAAGATGCTTTTTCAAAAACCTTGAAGCCATTCTTAACTTTCTTTGGTTTTTTAGTTTGTGAGTTCATAAACTCTTCATACTCGCTACTCATGTTTCTATATTAACAAAGCTAATGTACTAGACAAGCCCTGTATAAGTAGAGACTCCTTATACAAGATTGTGTAAAGGAGTAGTTTTGCGTTCAGTACGGGTCGCCTCCGTTTGTCCTACATGTATTTAATTCTATCCATTAAAGAATGTTTAGAGCATATCTTGTTATAACCAGATGAATACATGAAATCTTTAATCATTGAGTGGTGTTCTTCTTCGACAACAAACTCATCATGGATTGTTAGAGTGGTTATTGCATGAACTCTGCAAAACTCTTCAGCACAATTAAAAACTAAGTTAGCTTCTTCCCATTGAATTATTTGTCCAGCTATCTTTCCTTTATAAAAGTAATCTTTAATTTTGGCATGTTTGTTTTCTATCATTTGCATTAACTCCAAATTACTGAAGTTATGTCTTGTTTGATATTGACGTTGCTGTTTAGTTGCATTGTCCTTTTCATTTTCATTTCTACCTAACACCCAATCATTAAACTTCTTGCTTACTTGAGACTTACCTTTTATGTTGAACATTAATTGCACCATTAGTTTAGTTATGTCTCTGTGCACACCACTAATTATGTATGCATCTTCTTGTTCTCTTCCTTGTTCTTTTAACTCTTGAAAAGTCTCTTCTTGATACCAATTACTAGTCTCATGTTTGTAGCAAAGATTGATGTGTGAACATGGGTAATCAGCAGTTAAAGTTTTATTTCCATTTATAAGAATTGTTGGTCTATTCTCCTTTGTAGAACTATGCCAATAACCACCACTTCTACCACCTAAATTGAAGTTTTGATTAGGTATTTTTATATTTAAATTATTGATTTGCGGTAATAGTTTTTCATCATCTGTCCAAGTCTTAAAGTTCCTATGTAAATGTATATGTTGTCCGCCTAACTTATCCCCATATTCGATAATACCTTCTCCAGTTCCATCACTAGTCTTAATCATGATGCTCTGTCTATTTAGGTGATTACAGTAGCTACTCATTAGGTCTTCAAGATACTTTGTATAGGCATTAGTTTTGTATGTTTGAAGTCTTCTCATGTTATCTCTCAGCCTTACATGAGGGCTGTCTATAACTTCAACATTTTTACTATTGATACCCAGCTCATATGCGAACTTTAAAACTCTAGGAGTTGCTACAAAGGTTGATAGTAATTTAGGATTATTCCCAATTGTTCTTGGTGGTGCGATGTCTCCTGTTAAAAGTCCAGCATCAATGAGTCTATCAATTACGAAGAAGATTGTTTTATATCCAATACCAAGAGGATTGAACTTTTTATCAATAGCTATCTTCTTTCTTGAGTAAAGGAATACTCCCCCATCTTCATTAAAAGACTTAACAAGATTACAAAGTATTAGAGTAAGTGCTTGAAGATGTTGCTTGTTCCATGTCCTATTGTCTTTACCAAGGTCTAACTTCTTTGATAAGTTCCTAACAGCCCCACTACTAATATCATGTTTAGTGAGTTCTATGGATGTCGTTAGAAAATAATCAATTAGTGGCATTAACTAGGAGTATAAACTAGGGACTCCCTATTAGGAAGCCCTATAAAGTCCTTAAACTCAACCTCTTATTTATGTTCATTTACCTATTATTTATAGATAGTTAAAAGCTTTTAAAGTCCTATAAGAATAATGATTAGAAGTTTACTTGTTAGGTTTTTATAACTATTCAAGTTTTATAAAAATTAAAGATAACTGTTAACTAGTTTTTAGATTATTGAGAATGAAATTCTTCGGCACTAATAACAGTATCGTATAGTCCAATTTTCTCAGGTATATGCCTCCTGTACCCTTTGTAATTCAAAGAGTCATTTTCATATCTTTTAAACGAAAGAATTGCTGAGTTCATCAAAGGTGCATTAAATAACTTCAAACTAATAAGTAATTCAAAGTTTTCAACAGTTAAGGAAGTAACTCTTCGAAATAATTTAGGCTCTACCTCTGTGATTACATCATACAAAGTTTGCTCTCTATGGTCTGTAAGGTACATAAATATAGGGATTCTTGATGCAAATTGTAAAAGTTTATCTTGAATCTGCTTCCTTTTCCCTCTGTTATCCTTCTCTGCGTCTGTTAATTCTTTTTTCTTTTTCTTTGATAGCTCTTCCTCATTAGCATCTTTCTTTAATTTATTAATTTTTTCTGACTTGTTAATTATATGTTCAATATCAGAGTTAATTTTTCTAAAGCCTTCTATCTTCATTAATGCTTCCATCGCCTCTTCGTTTTGCATTAATCTTGTTAGAGTCATGTCATCGACATGAACCAATCTTCTACTTTCAAATTTTTTAGCTAGTTGAGGTCCTGTAGCACCAACCATCCCAAAGTCAAGAACCTCTTGAGCATCAATCTGTCTCATGGAACTTCCATCAAAACAAAGAACTGGGAGAAACTTAATAAATTCTTTTACCTTCTGCTCTGGGTTGTTTTCATTAACATTTAATCTGCATGAATAGTCAGTAAGAAGTCGCAAGGCTCTATTTGGAGCAAAATCAAAAACATAACATTGCTCTTTCAGAGATTCTTCAATGTTTGGTGAGTCTTCTTTTTTAATAGTCCATGGAGACTGAACTCTAAATGCAGTTTGAAAATATGTTTCTGGTGAAGATGTATTTCTTAAAAAGAATACGCCAGTCCATGGTCTAACAGTGACTCCTGTATTAAGCTTACTGCAGGATAAAGTTATTGTTTTTGACTTTAATGGATTCGCCATTAACTTTTTTAATGGTCCCAATGCTTTTTTCCCAATTCCAGCACCCGGTCCTGCGCAAACCAAAATCTCGTAATCATGATAGAAGGTATTAGATGCTTGCATCATTAAGTTTTTCATTGCATTACATGATGCAACATTAGGTAAGAACCAAAAAGTATGTGTAAGAGTGTTAATTAATCTTGAGTCAGCAAATGGCAGAGGAGGTTTGTCTGCTCCAAGCTGCCTGTTAGTATAAATATTATTGAAGCCTGAGCCTCTTATTAAATTCAGCCATTGCTGAACATGGTCCTCATGCTTAAACCTTGCATCAGTACCCTCTCCTTCAGCTTTAAAAAATTCATTTAAATCAAATTCATCAAACTCTCCGGTTTCAGTTATTTGAGAAATTGATTCTGGCATTTTATAAGTCATCATCACCATTTTGGGCATAGACTGATAAGGATTATTGTCACCCTCCCAGTCTTCTTTTGCTTCTTGCTCATCTGAATATGTCCAGTTATAGATTTGTTCTTCGATAAATTCACCGGATTCTATTGCTCTAAATGGCGTACCGCTTAAGTATAAATAATGGTTAGTTTTTAATGGGGAGACATCTTCATTCCATAATTTTTGTGAATTTTGGATGCCTGATTCTTTATCCAATTCTTTTTGCTCCTCATGATTGGTTTCATCGTCTGATGATAGAAGACCTTTTGAGTTTTCATTCCAAGCTCCATAGTGATATTCATCAAGAATAATGCAGTCCCACTCTATTGCATGTGCCCATTTATTCTTTACTTTTATACCACCAGCTTTATTCTTGCCAAGAAAATCCTGAAAAGATGCAAAGCAAACAAAAGGTTTATTTGCATCTATATCATCAATTGATTCTTCTTTTCCACGAATAAATTGCCATGATTTAAAGTCTTTATGCGATGAGAGGTCCTCTTCCCATGATTCTTCAACGGCTGTTTTAAAAGACAAGATGAGAACTTTTTTCCAATTCATCTGCTCTGCAAGTTTATAAGATGTAAATGTTTTTCCAAATCTCATTTTGCAATTCCAAAGAAAGTGAGGTGTTTTATTTTCTTCTACAGAATATGACTTGAAGTAGTTTTTAGTAATTCTTACAGCCTCTTTTTGTTCAGGTCTTAAATCAAAATCATTAGTTCTTCCTAAATCAATTGCTGTTCTATTTTTTACAGCTATAACAGCTGACTTTAAATCATTTACAGAACACTCAAACCATTCACCACCAGCATTTCTAAACTTAGCCTTCTTCAAAACATTATGAACATCGTGGTCCCAAAAAGAGGTTCCATCCTCTCGCATTGCCGATTCTAGAAAAAGGACATCATATCTTTTAATGCCATCAGGACCCTTTGTTTTAAATTGGTCCTCAATTCTCTTAATGCCCTCTTGCTCTGTATATCCAACTTTTATTAATCCCTCATATTCAGAGCCTGGCTGAGTATAGCCATAGATTTTTGGAGATTTATTTGCTCTTAAAGGAAAGGTAACTTTTGACATTAGTAATCTTTAATTGTGTCTTCAATCTCATCAATTTCAACTTTAGTGAGATTATATTTCTTATACAACTCTTCATTACTCAAATCATAATTATCTAATTTTGGAACAAAACGAAACTTATCTTTAGAAAATTGTATTCCTGTTACTGCTTGTGAAAGCACATATCTAAAAAACTTTGTATGCATATAATTTAAAAAGTCTTCTGTTTGTTTTTCATCATCAAAAGGTCCAATCATCAAGTATGAATCGGTGCATACATGTTTTGGTGGGAGTATTTTAGATGTTGATAAGACTCTATATTGACCTGACTTATCTGGCTCTCCAGCATGCTCACTCGTTCTTGAACTAATCATAATTTTATATCTATCAACAAACTCTTTTCCTCTAAGTACATCTAGTTGATTTACATAGCCAATACCTTCACTTGAATGAAGATGGACGTTTTTATTTGCCTTAGACTGACTTCCTCTGTCTTTGGTAACGAAGCCAAACACATTTCTTGGTTTAATATATTCCTCGACTGATTCAAAAGAATCACCAGTGATTTTATTAATTATTCCAACGCCAATATTACTTCTTATGAATATTGGATATTCATTTAGATTTCTTTTTGTTGAAGTTTGTTTGCCATCTTTTGTATTAACAACTTCACATTCGCCAGAGTATTCTCTTTCCCAAAGAAAATAATTAACACCACCGCCGAGGCTAACTGTTGGAAAGCACTCTTTAGCATTAATATGGTCATTAAGGTAACTAATCCTTTTATCATTCAGCATTTCGTCACGAAAATCATTCAACCCTTTACCACCAGCAAACCATCTTGATGGAATAATCATAGTCATAAATCTTGGTTTAAGCTTTTTAGCTGCCTCAATAAATTTATTATAAATTGGTTTAGCACTTGCTCCTGAGCCACCATCTTTCAATTGGTAAGGTGGGTTACCAACTATCACATCAAATTTCATATCAAATAATTCCTCTGGTTTATCTTGGTGGATAAATGAATATGAATAATCTTCAAATTCTTTCCCCCTGTTGTAATATAAATCTCTGCTCATGCCGCAATATTTGCATGTTTTTCCATCAGCCCAAAAATGCTCGGTTTCAAAAAATTTTAGGTTCCCATCTTCACTATCAAATTCAACAATTGAATATTCGTTATTAGCTTTTTTTGAACAGTAAAGAGTTCTTCTGGAGATTTCGCTAGTCAGTTTAGTTGTTGCCACGCCGTAAACTTGATTTTTAAGAATGTGTTCTAGTCTTTGTTGAATATCAGGAATTTTTTCTTCCAATCCATCCAGCAATCTATTTGTAATCTCTCGTAGGAAAACTCCTGATTTCATTGCTGGGTCTAAAAATTTTATTTTGTCATCAGTCCAAATATCATCTGGAAGAGTGTCTAGCATTTTGTTAGCAACCTCTGGAGAAGTAAAACCCTCATCACCACTCAAGTTTGAAAGAACATTTAAAATATCTGGGTTATGAGAGTCTCCCGTGTATATTTCTAACATGTCTTAAACACCTTATCAAAATTAACAAGAGGATATTCTTTAATGGGTTCAGGAATATTTACCTCATCACCCATGTCAGAAAAAAGGGTTCCTTTTTCAAAAGGGGAATATGAAATTAAATCAGCCAATGTAAAGTCCCTTCTTTTGATTTTGTTATTAAAAGCACCCCATTCAGAAAAAACAACAGGTTTGTCTGAATCTACTTTCTTCAAAGTAAGAGCGTCACCATGAAGAATATTATTCTCAACAATAAATTTAATAGAATCTACTAAGTTCTGATTAATAGAATCTTTAAAAAGCTTTTTATAAATCTCAATAAATCTGTTGAATAGCCTATCTCTTGCAATCTGAGCATTGTCTTCAAGAATATCTATTCCATAGATTGAGCCAACAACAACTACTGAGTTCTTTTCAAATTCATATTGATTTTTTTTATGGCTTTTTATGAGAACTTCTAGCTTTCTGTTTAAAACTTCTATTAAAAAATTTCCATCGCCACATGCTGGTTCTAGGAACCTTGAGTCAAGTCTTTCTGTTTCTTGTTTAACAAGGTCAAGCATTGCGTTCACTTCTCTTGCAGAGGTATACACCTCACCAAACTCTGTGACTCTTTCTTTTGATTTAACTTGGTTTTCCACTTAAATCATTATTGCAAATAAGAATGAATTTGTCTCCAAAGAGGCTCAAGCTATTTAGTTTTGGATTCTATTACCAAAGAGTCCAGAACGTCATTAAATTTATTTGCAAACTCATCTTTTGTTAGTTCGTGACCATCAGCACTGAAATCCAATTCAGTATTAAAAAAACTGGCTACTTGATGTACGTTCGCGACTTGCCATTTACCATTTTGAAAATAATATCCCCGCACAGAATCTTCATTTACTGAAACAATAACTGCTGGTTGTTGTCGCCACGAAAAATATCTCATAACCTTATCCTAAACAATGTGTTTTATTTTGACAAACTAAATTAAGTTTGTCTCTTGCATCTCTTCTTCATAAAAGTCATAAATACTCATACACATCTTCTCTGATTGTTTCATCGCATTAGATAACCCTTCTATAGTGAAGCTCATATCTTCTAAGCGTGTGTCGTTATTAAATTTAATATGAAATGTTTTTCCATTTCTAAAAGAAGGGAAGTAGGCAAGTTTAAATACATAATCAATATCAGGACCCTCACCAAGTATGTTGCCAATTCGTAGAAGAATTTCTTTTGGCTTACCTCTATCGACTGTCATGGTTGCTTTTATGCCATCGTTTTCTGAGTAATTAGTATTTCCAACTGGTGTTGTGATTGTTGGCTCTGAAGTTATACAAAAAGGTCTAGCCATTTCTAGATATAGATTTGATTTAGTGTTATCAGATGTTTTTTGCATGATGAGATTTTCACTGGAATAAGAATCTATGCCCCAGCCATCAATGGTTCTTATATCCCAGTCTGCTGAAAGAAATGAAGATGAGACTGTTAGGAGGAGGATAAACTTACGATGCGGATACATAAAGCTCCCGGAGAAAGGACCGTAATGCAACATCTTTTCATCTAAGATAATCTCATCTTCATATTCAAAAAAATCTTTCTTTGGTTTGAACAGTCTTTTGACACCAAGACCACCAGTAATAACCATCAAAGCAAGTAGACTAAACCCAATAAATTCTTCCATCTGTAACTCCTATAAAAAATGTTTCGTTATCTCTCTAACGAGACAGGATTGGATTTGTTACAAATTAATTTAACAATGACAGAAGATATGTCTTTTTACTTCGTTTGCTGCGAAAGAAACATCAACAGTTTCAATGATAGATAGGTCAACAAAGTAATCTCTGTCTGCTCTGGGAGCATTGATATCATTGTTTACAAAGAAGTCTTTATTAGCTTCATAAAGGGCATACATAACTTGATATCTATCTACACCCAAATCATTGGCTATTTGAGAAGCGGTACTCCATAGAGTTTCCATTTCAGAACCA